>JAESGB010000139.1_pt1 | contig 37002 bp, 43 predicted proteins | sample 9266211 | NCBI WGS metagenome assembly JAESGB01 (sample SAMN14514844, study PRJNA621659) | algae metagenome | isolation source: Goleter apudmare HA4340-LM2 and co-occurring heterotrophs from cave wall... | place: USA: Maniniholo cave, Kauai, Hawaii | collected 2009-07-28 | reverse complement strand
CAATATTACTATTTTTACAATGACTTTACCATCAAAGCCTCATTGCTCAACCTCTATACCAGAGTGCGATCGCAGCATTTATCTCTGTTTTAGTAACTATGTACTATATTTAGATGCGTTTGCCCTGATGCTTGATACTACCTGTTGTCAATTTACCGACTACATAATTATCTAGATTATAACCATTTTGATCGTAGTCAAAATCCTCAACGCCTCTTTCCAAGGTACGCAAATCATCTTGTAATCCGAAAGGAGCCACAAGATTTCGTTTGAGGCGAAACAAAGAAGTCTGAAAAACGCTCCGCGCTTGCCAGTTATCGTTAAAGCGATGTTCAAAATTATAGCCAATCCGAAATGCACCATTAGAGGTGTCATTAAGGTTAGGCTCACTCACAGAACGATTACGAGGAATTTTGCCATTGGGGTTAGGCAGGACGCTTCCCTGTGCAGGTATCCCAAAATCATAGGGACCCTCTGCAAGGGAATAGCTTGCTTCTAGAGTCAGCTTTGTTCTGTCACTAATTTGCCAGCTTAAAGTAGGTGCAATTAGATATTGCTGTTGCTCATAGAAATCAATAAAGCTTTCGTTGGTTCCAGCAGAAGCATTCAGGCGATACAACACCGTTTTACTGTCATTCAACGGGCCAGATAAATCAATTGCACCGCTATAGGTATTGTAGTTACCAACAGAAGTTTCCACAGAGTAGAACGGATCGCTTAATGGTTGCTTCGTGACTAAGTTGACTTTGCCACCTAGTCCGCCTTGACCGAATAGAACCGAAGCGGGTCCCTTGAGTACTTCCACCCGCTCAATATTTGAGCCAAATCCGACATTACTGATTGAACGGTCTTGTATCCCATTGAGTAGAGTCTCTCCAAAAGCATCAAAGCCCCGAATTTTGATGACATTGAGAGGATCGCGGGGGCTTCTACTTCCTACCACTACACCTGGTGCATTTTTTAATAAGTAATCGCGCAGAATTATTTACACATAAGTTTCTAGTCTGAGCAAGGGTTTTATCGCTTAATTTTGTGTAATTAATTTTGTTTAACTACTTACCTCTGTTAGACGAGTGGCTTGCTGGTCTTTAATGACCTGTTGCGGTATGACCTGAATCGACTGGGGAATATCACGAAGAGGGGTATTAGTTCTTGTCCCCACTGAGGTATCTGGTACGCGATACCCATCTTGTTCCCCTGTCACCACCAACTCAATCGGGTCATCCGGCTTCTCTTGGGGTTTCTCGGTGACTGGCTGTTCCTCTACTGGGGGTGTATCTGGTGGTTTGGTTGCGGTTTCTGTGGATGCTACTGCAAAAATTAACCCAGCGTTATCATCAAATAACTCAACTACTGGTAAAGCCTTTTCCCCAGTTACCGTCACCCTGACAGTATTCGCATCAATATTTGTAACTGTAATTTCCGTAATTCCCGCAAGGGGTTTTTCCGATTTAAAGGTGAAAGCCTCCCCGTTAGCTAGTCGCAACTGCCCACCAGTAATATCGGCGACAAAATTATTCCCCGCACTGCGATTGGCAACTTGCAGTTTATCTCCTGCGGCTGTCTCTAAAATCACCTCCACACCCTTCTCGGTGGGTTTGGCTTTTACCCCCGTAATTGCAATAACATTCTGGTTAGTTGGCGTTGACGATTGAGAAAGTAAACTTTTAATATTAGTGGCTGGAAATTTAACTTCATTCAGTCGAGGAATATCTGATTCAACTTGAGCCACAGCAGGCACAGCAAAGCTGACAATATATCCTATCAAGCTGGGTAATAGCCAGGAATTTTGTTTGTGCAGAAATATCCAACCTTTCATCTTGCTCATCACACCACAGTTACTAAAATTCACATAAAAATCTGACTTATTGCATATTTTTATTAATTGCAATAAGGCATAGTGTAGAGAAGTGTCGGGGTGAGAGTCTATTCAAAAACGGCATTACAGTCGCAAAATGGCATTAGGAAGCTAAAATATTTCTTTTTCCTGACAAATATTCTCTAGGCGTAATACCAAATTTTCTTTTAAAGATAGCAGTTGATTCTGAGTAGATAATATAGGAGCTAACTGCAACGCCATTAGTTCTAATACCTTCGCTTGCAAATACATCCGTTTCGTCATTCCCTGGAAAAGACAGTTAATAATTTGCTGGGCGATTCTCTCAATAGCCGTTGTCGTTTCTAGGTAGAGCAAAGTCTGCACAATTATTACCCTTTCTGACTTTGCTGGTGGGCGATCGCTCTAAAAAACCGCTACGGCAACACCTATTCGCTGGTAAAATTCTTTCCAAGGTTTAAGCCAATCTTCCATGCGTCGAGATTCGATATTTTATAAATTATTTCAACAATCCCCTAGTTTGTTATTTGAGTTATTGACAAACCCACCAAACAATGCAGCCGAATACAGATTTGATTCTGTAGCTGTTAAAGAGCCTAAATTTGAAATCGACGGAGTATTTCTACCACCACCAAATCAAAATCCGGGTGTAGTGTATTTCTGTGAGGTGCAGTTTCAAAAGGACGAAAGACTCTATGAAAGGGTGTTTGCAGAATCCTATCTGTACTTTTATCGCAACCGTGACAGGTTTAGCAATTTGCACATAGCGATCATTTACCCATCTCGCAATTTAGAACAAACTGATATTGGTCCTTACCTGAGTCAACTTAATAGCCCCCAGGTATATCGAATATATTTAGATGAGTTGGGTGATATTCGCTCCTTACCCGTTTGGGTTGCGTTGATGGTTTTGACTATCCTGGAAGAAAATCGTGCAACCGAAGAAGCAAGATACTTACTAGCAAGAAGTCACCAGGAAACTCCTCGACCAGAAAATCGTGCCATCATAGATTTACTGACGACAATCATGGTTTATAAATTTGAAGGTAAAAGCCAAAGGGAGGTAGAGGAAATGTTAGGAATTACACTCAAAGAAACACGGGTTTACCGCGAAATCAAGGAAGAAGGAAGGGAAGAAGGTGAAAAATCGCTCATTTTGCGTCAATTAAATCGACGTGTAGGGGAATTATCGCAGGAAGTGCTTAAGCACGTTGAATCTCTCTCCCTGGAACAGTTGGAAAACCTGGGAGAAGCATTGCTTGATTTTACCAGCATGGCTGATTTAGATGCTTGGTTGTCGGGATTAGATGGTAATTCTTAAAGGTAGCTTATCGCTGTGAAATTTTCTAAGCATTTATGAAAGCTGAAGAGTTTGATGAAAAATTTGATGCAGGTGAGGACATTATCACATACCTGGATATGAATAAGATTCGTCGTCCGGGTTATGAGCAACGACGGGTAAACGTTGATTTTCCTACATGGATGATTGAAGCACTTGATCGAGAAGCCGCGCGAATTGGTGTAACCCGACAATCAATAATCAAAGTATGGATTGCCGAGCGACTTGAGCAGCACGGCTAAACTTGGCATTAAGAAGCTAAAATATTTCTTTTTCCTGACAAACATTCTCTAGGCGTAATCCCAAATTTTCTTTTAAAGGCAGCAGCAAAGTGTCCTTGTTGGGAATAGCCGCTCAAATTGGCAACTTCCGCAACACTCAGCTTACCTGCTCGCAAAAGTTGCTCTGCTTGCTGCATCCGGATACTAGAAAGATAACCAAACACTGTTGTGCTAAACAATTCTTGAAATCCACGCCGTAAAGTGCGATCGCTCACCCCGACAATCTGCGACAATTCTAGTAAGGAGGGCGGATTTTCCAACCTAGAGCGTAAAATTTCCCTAGCTAAATGAATCCGGGCTATGGTATCTGGCTTCAGTCGTGGCTTAAGCTGTAGTTGATTCTGAGTAGATAATATAGGAGCTAACTGCAACGCCATTAGTTCTAATACCTTCGCTTGTAAATACATCCGCTTCGTCATTCCCTGAAAAGCACAGTTAATAATTTGCTGGGTGATTCCCTCAATAGCCGTTGTCGTTTCTGGGTAGAGCAAAGTCTGCCAATCATTACCCTTTGCCAACAAACGCAGCTGCTGGGGAATTTCTCCTTTTTCATCGGGGAAAAAAGTTGCCAACAAGTCAGGAGGCATATGAATCTCAACACCTACACGTCGAGATTTGGTAGATGCTGAAAGCATTTGGCGTTGAACACCACTACCAGAAATACACGTATATCCTTCCCCTAACTGCCCCCCATATTCGTCTATGACTTTGCCGGAAAGGTAGACGCAAAATTGCAATGGGTGATCCCATTCAGGGATTTTCATCAACACATCATCGTGATATTCACAATCCCAAATCGTCAGCCAGAGTTCTGGATGCACCTCAATATCCCGTAGATAGCCTTTACCTAGTTGCTCAGGAATTTCACTGATGATTTCAAATGGCTCTTTTTCTGGTGTTTGGTGGCTATTTTGGTTAGCTTCCTCCCACAGTTCCCAATGCTCTTTCATCGTCAGGGTGATGGTCATGGCTAGTATAATTTATTGATAATAAATATCAATAATTTTACCGCGATTTTACTCTAACTCTTGTATAGATGATCGAAAATAGGGCTTGTATTTTGTTTTCATACCTGACCCTGAAGACAATCACGCTTTTCTCAAATTATTGCCACATCTCATCTTGATTTACCAACGGTTAATTAACTGCTCGTATTATTTTCCAGCCAAGTAACCAAATCAGAAATATCAGAAAAACTCAAAAATTCTTCTCCCAAAACTTCTAACTGTTCCGTCGATAATACCCGAACACGTTCAATTATCGAAGAATCAATTTCACCAAACCGCCGATTTAACAATCTATTTAAAAATCTAAATGCCTCCTTCTGTTCACCACGTTCCTCACCCTTCTGCAAAATATCCTGGTAAATAACCGATTCCTGCATAACATCCTCGCTTAACAACTGGCGAATTAAATCCTTCTCAAACCGCAAACCGGCTAAAATCTCAGTATAGGCTGCCGTATTTTGTCTTGTCTCCCTATCTGCAATTGTAGCCACTACAGTGGCAACCTGGGATAGTAACTCTCGTGGAGAGTCGGTTCGACACAAAGGTGCTAATGGTAATAAAGCCGAATTCTCTAAAAATAAACTTGCATCCTGCTCCCACATTCTCACCGCACGATATCTGTGGATAGTTGACTCCTCCCGATATTCTTCGGTAAAAGCAATCTCGTCATCAGTTTCCTGCAAAAAAAACAACAATTTGTATCACCGGACACTTGTATAAGCGTTTGAGCCTGACGAAATAATCTAACATTCGGAAAGGAATCGGGGGTTTTGACTTTGTTAAAGTTTGGAATTCAATGTGTAAAACCAGATTACCTATACGTATAAAAATAACAGAATCTGCACGAATTGGTTCCACGCTTAACTCAGTTTTTAACATAGTAATATCAGTAGATTCTTCTCCAATTAACCACCTCACAAAATCTTCTGGATATTTTTGTGCAATGATTTTGCAAACATTGTCAAAACTCACTAAATCCTTCCTTGGTAGACGCTCAAAATATCATATACTGCGAGCGGTTAGCTATTTACTCAATAGCCAAGGACATTATAATCCAAGGGAGTTGCTATGCGTTTACGCAGTATAGCGAAGCGATAATCTAAGGGAGTTGCCATGCGTTTACGCATTATAGCGAAGCGATCGCGCTTTCATTTGCAACCTTTCCTCTACTCGCTACTACTTGGATTTCTTGCTTGTAAATACAGGAGGAATTGAGGCGAAATTGATGATTGTAAAATTATGGTGATGTCAATATTGTTTATTTAAACTTTTTTCAACGTCCATCAGTCCAACTCATTACCCGCCAGAATAACCTGCAATTAATTGTCGTGGACACCCAACAGGAGCAAATCGTACAATGGATATATTAACGAAACATCGCAATACCGTCCAAGAAACCATTAAAAAATACTATAATCTAACCAATTCTCAAATCGCTAACACCACAGACACCACAATCAGTGACCGCCTAATTTTAGACGAACAACGCGACCAATACCTGTGGCTGCGCTGCGGCTGGGATGGTAAAAAACGAGTGCAGCACATTATTTTATATCTCCAGCTTGAAAACGGTAAAATCTGGGTCGAAGAAGACAGCACCGACTTGGCGATTGTTGATGACCTTTTGGCATCCGGTATCCCCAAAACCGAAATTATTTTAGGCTTCCATCACCCTAGTAAACGCGCATTTACTGAATTTGCGATCGCTTAGACTACATACCCACAAACTTCAAGCAGATATAGCGAATCTGTCTGTAAACAGACCCAAAAGTTGTCAGGATTCTATCCCAGCCCTTTCAATGCAAACATATGAACTATACCCTATTTATAGCAGTTAAGGTTTGATTGAGCGATCGCGTAGCGACTCCCCCGGAGTATCGCGCTTTCATTTGCAACCTGTCCCCTACTCGTAATACTCCAAGGGAGTCGATATGCGTTTACGCAGTATAGCGAGACGATCGCGCTTTCATCTATGTCTCGTTAGGGAGTATTAACTAAATACTTATACAAGTCATCAATCACGGCATCAGCCGCCAAAATGTTTGAGCCAGTCCATGTATAACCATTGACAAGATAAACTTGACCTTTCTGAACGGCTTTGAGTGTTTTCCATAATGGTTGTTGTCTCAAGCGTTCAACAGCTGCTTTGCCTTCTTCACCAAAAGTTAGTAAGAATAGAACATCACCATCTACTAGCTCTAAGCTTTCTTCAAAAGATTTATGAATTGTAGCATAGGGCGCAAAAACGTTTTGTGCTTCTGGTTGTTGCAGACCCAAATCACTAAGAATTGAACCGGGAAATGAGTTTTTGGAAAAGGCAAACAACCTATTGAAATCTGAACTTCCAGAAATAGAGATAGTTTTGTCTTGATAGCGATCGCCCAGAGAAATTTTTAGTTCTTTAATTCGCTGGTAATAATGATTTAAGGCTGGTTGTGCTTTCTCCTCTTTCCCTAATGCTTGAGCGATCAAATAGAAACCTTTTTTCCAATTCAATACTACGTCTTCCCACTGGGCTATTACGACAGGAGCAATTTGAGAAAGTAAGGGATAAATCCTGCTATTATAATCCATAGCTAAAATTAAATCAGGCTTCAGTCGTAAAATTCTTTCTAAGTTGGGAGATCCTCCATCTACACCTGTTACTACAATCCCTTCCGCCTTATTCCACAGATAACTTTGATCATCTAGATAGTTTCCATTCACCTGCTCAATTGAACGGGCATTACCGCCAATGGGTTTAACTGCCAATGTCAGCGTATGACCTATTAAATGGTACATGAGGGTGACAACTCTTTGAGGGTTATTAGGAACACAGGTTTCTCCCATTGCGTGTTGCACAACTCGGCAAGGGGTTGAGGGCGGTTTGGCTGTTAGCATATTGCTATGGTTGATCGCTGTACCACTACAGGCTGAGACCATCATGATGGTCAAACCCAGACCTAACAACCATCGCCACCAAGCCTGCGATCGCGAGAATACTTTTCCTAGTAATGCCCTAATTCTCCTCTGAAGATGCGGTAGGAATAATCCCATAAACGACCACAACATTTTTATCAGCCTGCGAAAGTAAAGACATCAGATGCACTTTTTGATGGAGGAGTAGCCATAAAACAAACGCAGGTACACAGAGAGGAGAGACATGGGAAATCAAAGATTTCATGCGTCCTTAATTTGCGCTGTTTGTGATAGCTACTTAAGTTTATAATTTAAGTCGGAGCATTAAAACTCCCAACGAATAGATCCAACTACTGAGAAAGGTTCTGTCCGTTGAACATATGCTTTACCAAAGGCAATTGCAGGAGCATCAATATCAAACAGATTACGAAAGTTAATCGCCATATTCAAACGACCTCTTCGATAATAAAGTGCTGCATCAGTCCGAAAGTAACTGCCTAATTCAAATGAATTATCTAAATCAATCTGCCTTGTACCAATATAGAATAGCCCTAGCCCAAAACCTAAACCTTCCAACGTTCCTTCTGGAATTGTGTAGGTTGTCCAAAGGCTAGCCTGATGTTCTGGTACGTTGGGTAAGCGATTACCAACTGGGAATGTGTTATCCCTTGTGACTTCTGCATCTGTGTAGGCATATCCTAGAATCATCTTCCAACCGGGTAAAATCTCCCCTGTAACATCTAACTCAATCCCCTGGCTGCGTTGTTCTCCGGTTTGAATCGAACGGGTTGGGTTCGCTGGATCGGGCGTAAGAACATTAGTTCTTGTGAGATTGTAGGCAGCCAGATTAGCCGAAAGTCTACCGTTGAGGAAGTCAGCCTTAACCCCTACTTCATACTGGGTACCTTTCGTTGGCTCAAAGGATTCACCTCTAAGGTTGCTAAATAACGAAACTGGGTAAAACGATTGGGTATAGCTGGCGTATAGAGCAATCGTTTCACTGGGTTGATAGACTAACCCAACGCGAGGACTAAAAGCACTATCTGTTTGTGTCGGAACATCAGGGAATGCAGTGGTTGAAAAGTTTGTAGTAATCCAATCATAGCGACCACCAAGCAAGAGTTTCAACTTATTGCTAAACGTGATTTGATCTTGCAGATAGATGCCGAAGGATTGTATATTTGCATCAATAAATCTAAACGCGGAGTAATTAGGTGGTGGAATATCGTAAACAGGGTTGCGGATGTCGATGAGTGGTAGATTTTCAGCTGTATCGAAAATATCAGATCTAAAGTCAAATTGATTGTAATCAAACCCCGCCAGAATTTGATGAGAAATTGAACCAGTATTGAATTTTCCGAGCAAGTCAATTTGCCCAAAGTAATTATTTCTTCGGCGTGTAACGTCACTACCTGAAAATGGATTGAGGAAGCGATCGTCTACTAAATCGAAACCTGTAGAAATTGTTTCTTCATTCCCAGTTAGATTAATTGCAATATTATTGCGAAGTCTAAGATTCTCACTAAACTCATGCTCTAATGTGTATCCAAATCGATGAGCCGTAAACTGAGCTGACTGAAAATCTGGATAGTAGGTCAAAAAGTTTCGAGGCGTTAAGCTACCATCACTGAGAATTGCTGCATTAGAAAGATAACCAGGATCGGAAATAAAATTACTGTATTCATAGTACAGACTTAGATCGGTTCGTTCTCCTATGCTGAATGCGATTGAGGGAGCAATTGTTGTAAGCCTGTAATCCCCCACACCTTGGAAATCTCCTGAACCTCGATAACCTGCAATGAAGCGATAACGTGCATTTTTATCTGTCGTTAAAGGACCCGACAAATCAATGCTGGGCTGGTATGTGCCAAAGCTTCCTGCTTCAAACGCTGCTTCATAGAATGGATTACTTAAGGGTTGTCGAGTCACTACATTGACAATACCACCAGGCTCTCCAGCACCAAATAAAACTGATGCAGGTCCTTTCAGCACTTCCACTCGCTCAACCGTGCCAATTGGGGTGATTGTATAGAAATCTCCATCACGAAAACCATTGCGGAAAGCAGCCGCCCCTGTAAATCCTGTTTGATTAAATCCTCTAATGATATTAGCTGGAAGGGGTGCGCCCCCATAAGGTCTATCTCCCGAAACCACGCCAGGAACAGTCTCTAGTGCTTCTGTTACTGTTCTTGCATTGCGATCGCGCAACACTTCTTGCGGTACAACTTGAATCGATTGGGGAATATCCCGCAATGGTGTATCTGTCCGCGTTGCAGTCGTCGCATTCTGCACATTATATCCATCCTGTTCCCCCGTCACTACCAATTCAATCGGGTCATCCTGTTGCGCTGCGGGTTGTTCTTGGGTGGGTTTTTCCGGCTCCTGGGCTGTCGTTTCTGTCGATGCTACTGCAAAAATCAACCCAGCGTTATCATCAAATAATTCAACCACAGGTAATGCTTTCTCACCAATTACCGTTACCCTGACAGTATTCGCATCAATATTTATAACTGTAATTTCCATAATTCCCGCAAGGGGTTTTTCCGATTTAAAGGTGAAAGCCTCACCGTTAGCTAATCGCAACTGCCCACCAGTAATATCTGCGATAAAATTATTACCCGTGCTGCGGTTGACAACTTGCAGTTTATCCCCTGCGGCTGTCTCTAAAATCACCTCCACACCCTTCTCAGTGGATTTGGCTTTTACTCCCGTAATTGCAATAACTTCCTCTGGTTTGGGATTAGTGGGTGTGGGTTGCTGTACCAGTAACTTCGCGCTAGTTCCAGGAAGTTCGATATCACTCAGTTGGAGAATTGAGGAATTGGGTTGTTGCGGCGGGGATAATGGTTCATCTTTTGCCCATCCTGGTAGGGCTGCAACCATACTTAACCATCCCGAAAGACTGACTAGAAACCACAAACGAACACTAGCGGACAAACAACAACGTTTCATAGTTCCTCACCACACACCAAGTAAAATAAAAAAATCAATATGTCTACTGCTAAAAATTCTTAACTAGCAAGTAAGGGTAGTATAGGAAACGCGATCGCTCGGTGTCTATCCAAAAACCGCCATTTTTGATCCAAAATCCGCCTTGTTACCTAGCAAACATTAACCGGGTGTGAAACCAAGCTGATTGAGAACCAGTACAGTCTTACAATCAGAGAAGTGCAATCTACCAGTAACATCTTCCCTCATGCGCCGAGATTCGATTTTCTATAAACTCTTTCAACAATCCCCCAGTTTGTTATTCGAGCTATTGACAAATCCACCAAAAAATGCAGATGAATACAGATTTGATTCGGTAGCAGTTAAAGAACCTAAATTTGAAATCGATGGTGTGTTCTTACCACCCCAAAATCAAAGCCCAGGTGCGGTGTATTTTTGTGAGGTGCAGTTTCAACGGGATGAAAAACTCTATGAGCGGGTATTTGCCGAATCTTCATTATATTTTTATCGTAATCGTCACAAATTTAGTGACTGGCAAGCTGTAATCATTTACCCATCTCGTAATATTGAGCAATCAGATATTTATCCTCACCGCAACCAACTCAATGGAGACCAGGTACATCGGATATATTTGAATGAGTTAGGGGATATTCGTTCTCTACCTGTATGGGTTGCACTGATGGTATTGACTACAATCGATGATGAACAAGCGAGCGAAGAAGCGAGGTATTTATTAACCAGAAATCAACAGGAAGCACCATCACCACAAAATCGCGCCATAATAGATTTAATCACCACAATCATGGTTTATAAGTTTGAAGGTAAAAGTCAACGGGAGGTAGAAGATATGTTGGGAATTACGCTCCAGGAAACACGAGTTTATCGTGAAATTAAGGAGGAGGGGATAAAAGAAGGACGCGAACAAGGACGCGAACAAGGACGTGAAGAAGGACGTGAAGAAGGACGCGAAGAAGGACGTGAAGAAGGCGAAAAATCCCTCATATTACGTCTATTAACTCGACGGATAGGAGAGTTACCGCAACAAGTACGTCAGCGTGTTGAATCTCTCTCCCTGGAACAATTGGAAAATCTAGGTGAAGCTTTGCTTGATTTTACCAGTATGGCTGATTTGGATGCTTGGTTGTCGGGGTTGAGCGATACTCCAAGGTAGTCGCTGCGCGTTTACGCAGTATAGCGAAGCTATCGTGCATAATTTTAAATACCCATTAATTGCGATCGCTAGTCAAAAGTCAACGGGAGGAAGAAGAAATATTCGTCTTGTAACCCAGTAAACATCGACTCGGTGTGACACCAAAACATCGTTTAAATATCAAACACCAATCAAACCATCACTATTTCCTATCGACAATATCGCACAGCCGTCTCTCCATTTCTTCTGGTTGTTGCCAATTAAATATTTCCAATATAAATTCATCAAGCTGTTGACTGTTTAGTTTTTCGAGTTGACTGGTCATCTGTGGTGTGAGGGCAAGAACTCCAAATTTACCTTTAATAATGAATGGTATTTACCAGCTCGATTTTGCCTTCTAGTTTGCCTTTTAGCTCACCTTCTAACCGAGCCTTATTCATTTCGGCTTCATACCAAGCATCGATTTCTGCCATGGTTCTCATAAAGTCTTTATCCTCTGGAGTTAAGGTATCAGCAGGTATATCTTTTAGGTAAACACAGTATTTTATGCATGCACTGATTATATCATTTTTCTCTCGGCGCTGTGGTGATAACTGTCTAATAGAATCAAAGGCTGTTTGTGCTGTTTGTCTATTTCCTAACATTTTCAACCACATTGTTTTTGGGCTATCTACTAACTGTTCGATAATTACAATTCCCATCCGTAAAATTGCTGGCAGTCGATATACTCCTGTACCTAATTCTGTTGCTGGTTGAGCGTTGCACAAGTTTAAAAGTTTTTCGCTGCAATTGACTGTAAGTATCCAGGTGAATGGATTGTGGTTTTCTATTTGTGTTTTTGCTTGTTTCTTGTTTGCTGGGGAAGTTGTTGATTCTAGTTGGTTTTTGGCGTTTTCTGCTATTTATTTTTGTTTTCTATCCCAGTACAGGTTTTTGCGGGTAATCGATTTATTGATATCTGTTTCTTCTAAATAGGAACTGTAATGTTCGATAATTAGTGTGGGTTGTTCTTGCATTAATAAGTCGAATAAACCGAGATTTTCTTGTTGCCATTCGATGCTTTGTTGTTCTGCGATAAACATCAAATCTATTTCTAGGTCTTCGTCATTGCAGACTTGGATATTTTGCATGGTGTCACCTTTGGTTTTATATAAAGATTGGATGTAAAGCTTGAAGAAGCGATCGTGTTTATATTGAGCCATTAAGTTAAATTTATTTTGCTTTGACCAGAGATTTTATCTTGTGGCATTTTAACTTAGAGGTTGTTTGAAAAGTATTTTGCTGTGACTTTAGACACTTTTAGATCCCCCCTCTTAAAAAAGGCTACCGTGTACACACAAGTCAAATTACCCCCCTTAATCCACGCCAGTCGCTCCACTTGGGGAGACCCCAAGACCGCGCTGGCTCCCCTTAGAAAGGTGGGAAACCGGAAAATCTAGTTCCCTCACCCAATACATCGGGGAGGGTTAGGGTGGGGTAATTCCAGAACTGGTAGTGATTCGATAACTTGTGTGTACACCGTAGCTTAAAAAAGGGGAAACCGGAGTCAAAGTCCCCCTTTTTAAGGGGAATTTAGGGGGATCTAGAATGTTTTGCTACCAAGAAGAGGACTTTTCAAACATCCTCTTAAACTGGGATAAGTTGATTTTAATGGAGAATTAGAAAACCTGGGGGTAGACACGTACAGTGGCTTCTCGATGAAATATTGCTGATTTTACCAGTATGGCTGATTTGGATGCTTGGTTAAAAGCAATTTGAATCACCTAAAATCTGTCTTGTCACCTGCTAAACATTGACTCGGCGTGATACCAAAACGTCGTTTGAATGCTGCTGAAAAGTGTCCTAAATGCCCGTATCCAATCAAATTCGCCACATCTGCAACTTTATATTTACCCTGTCGCAGTAGGATGTGGGCTTTTTCTAGTCGTAATTGTGTCACATAACCAACAACAGTTTTCTGAAAGAGGATTTGGAAACCCCGTTGCAAAGTTCGTTCACTTACTTTCACCATTTGTGCTAGTTGTGATAAGGATGGGGGATTTTCCAATCGCGTTGTCAAGATTTCCCTGGCATGGTAAATCTGGGTAACGGTTTCCGGTTTTAATTTGGATGCATTACTGACTAATTCTCGTTCCTCACAAATCATATCGACAAATAAAGCCAATAGTTCAAACACCTTTGCTTGTTGATATAATCGTTTGGCTGCACCCCATAGTGGTGGATTCCATAATTCCTGAGCAAGAGAGCGCATTTTGTCAGTTACCATTGGGTAAAATGACACTTTCCAATCCTCACCCTTGAAAAGCTGCCTAATATTATCTGTGTTGCGTTGTGCCTCATCCAAAAATGATTCTAGTATTTCTGATTCAATTTCTACACTTACATAGCTAAAGCGTACTCTCCCTTGATACTTGCAGTGGTAAGCTGGTGAAATTCCACTCCCAGAAAAATAGCCGCGTGTCCCACCCAAAACAGGATGCACCCCATCACAATCAATAAAACCTGACAAAAAAATACAAATTTGAATCGCGTGGTCGTGGACGGGTGCTTTTAATACTAAATCCTGGTGATGGATGCAATCAACCAATTCCAGCCATATTCCCGGTGATAGTTCTAATTCATCAAAATAAAAATTGCGCTCGATATAATTGGTTATTTCCACCACATCTTCTGAGCGATCGCACACAGGACTCGATAAGCCAATATTACTAGCTTGCAGACAAATCTCATTCCAGTCCCATTCGTTGAAGATAAACGTCATGACAACAAAATTTGACGTAAATAGTGGTTATTTATAATAATTGTCATTTATACTACCATATTACCCGCCCATCATTGAGACAATTTAGATGGTGTATTGATTGCGAGTAGCCAAAAGCTTAAGTTTCATCCAACCTACGCTTGTCCACGCGATACTCCAAGGGAGTCGCTGCGCGATCGCACTGGGAATTTTTCGGCTCATAAAGTGTTTATTTGGTCAAACAAAATAGCGCGAACGGCTTACGTCGCGCAAGCTTCCCTAGAGCAAGGACGCGAAGAAGGAGAAAAATCGCTCGTTTTATGTCTATTATCCCGACGGGTAAGAGAATTAACCCAGGAAGTGCGTCAACAAGTTGAATCTCTTTCCCTGGAACAATTGGAAAATCTCGGCGTAGACGCGTTGGCGTTGGCGTTGGCGTTGGCGAAGCCTCTCGCAGAGAAGCCTCTCGCAGAGAAGCCTCTCGCAGAGAAGCCTCTCGCAGAGAAGCCTCTCGCAGAGAAGCGGCTTCTCGTAAAGTAGCTTTGCTTGATTTTACCAGCATGGCTGACTTTGATGCTTGGTTGGCAGCAATTAAGGCTTAAAAATGCTCGTAATACTCCAAGGAAGTCGTCGCGCTTTCATCTGCAACCTATCTCCTACTCGTAATATTCCAATCGTTATGCGATCGCGCAGTATAGCGAAGCTATCGCGCATTATAGCAAAGCGATAATCCAAGGGAGTTGCTATGCGTTTACGCGGTATAGCGAAGCTATCGCTCGTCCGTTTGCCAAGTGGAAATCTGGGCGTTCACGCAGTGTGTGCGAAGTACATTCGGGGTGGAAAAGTGAACGTGTTTGAGTCAACGATTCTCTTGCCGAGATGGTTTTGCAGAGATGCTTTGCGATCGCCTTCAGTGGGAAACGTGGTATGTATGTTGAGTAAAGACGCTTAACCCAATGCCAAAACTGATTCAATCGGGTCTGCAATAAATCGGCATATTTCCTCTTGAGAGTTGTTAATCAAGGCAATGAGTTTAGCATGTGTGCAGTTGCCAATGCGAAGCCAAATGAGTTTTGGGGGATGTCCATACAAAACACTGCGTTGATAAAAGTCAGAATCCTTAGAGACAATAATTAAATCATGATCGCGGGCGTAGTCCCAAATTAATTCATCAGAAAACCCTTTAAGACCACAATCTCTAACGTGCAGGCTCCCTGGAAATTGTAATGAGAAGACATCAGGTAGTTTGGGCGATAGGTTCTCATCCAACAGCGGCTTCATCGGGAAGAATCACCAAACGACGATCCCGATCAGCCGCAAAGGCAAAACAGGCTTGAATATCTGCAAGAGTTAAGTCAGGAAAGTCATCGAGCACTTCAGCGATCGCCATGCCGCCCCCCAGATAGTCAAACACATCGGTCACAGCAATGCGAGTCCCCCGAATACAAGGTTTTCCGCTGCGAATGCCTGGATTGATGACAATACGTTCTTGGTAATTCACAATGTGAAACCATTGAAACAGTTACAGTTTGCCTTCCCATTATACTTTATTCTCCATTTCAATCAGGATGGAATTACATCATCAAACCTCGGATTTAACTTCTCGAAAAGTGTGGAGTTATTGTTTGACAATCCCTTAATGTTCGGGTGGTTCTTCAGAGGCGCGTTAGCGTACAGCTTACCGTTAGGTATCGCAAGTTGAAGCTCTGTCGTTGGAACAGTTGGAAAATCTGGGCGTAGACGCGGAGCGGCTCGTAGAGTAGCTTTGCTTGATTTCACTAGTATGGCTGATTTGAATGCTTAGTTATCAGGTTTGAGCGAATAACTTACGTCGCGCCAGCTTCTCTAGCCAAGGTTTACAATTTATCGACAGAAGGACTGTTACACTGAAGTTATACAGTTTCTTTGTCTGTTATGGTTGCGATTCAGCTTCAGCAACTTGTAGTTTATCCTGGGCAGCGGATTCAGCTTCAGGACGTAGATTGGCAAGAGTTTGAAGCCATCCTGGATGAGCTTGGAGAAAAACGTGCTTGTCGGATTGCTTACAGTGGTGGCGTATTGGAGATTCGGATGCCTTCATCGGAACATGAAGTCGATAATGAGTTGATCGGCGATATGGTCAAGATTCTGTTGGAAGAGCTTGATATTGAGAATGAATGCTTTGGCTCTACCACGTTCAAACGGCAGGAAATGGCAAAAGGAATTGAGCCGGATCAATGCTTTTACATTGAGAACGCTGCGATGATGATTGGCAAAAGGCGAGTCAATTTAGCGGTCGATCCACCGCCAGATTTAGCGATCGAGGTTGATGTGACCTCCAAAACCGGACTGGATGCGTATCAGGGATTAGGAGTACCGGAACTGTGGCGGTTTGAGGAGAGACGATTGCGAATTAGTGTTTTAGACAAAGGGCAATATCAGGATTCGAGTGTTAGTCCGCACTTCCCGAACTTGGCGATTGTGGATCTGATTTCTGAGTTTGTCGATGGCGCTCAAGCAAAAGGGCGGAGTCGGGCACTAAAAGCATTTCGTCAAACAGTTAGATCGCTTATAGGTTGAACAATCACGCGATCGCCTATTTCATCCCAGTGCGTTTACGCAGTATAGCGAAGCTATCGCGCATTATAACGAAGCGATAATCCAAGAGAGTTGCTATGCGATCGCGCATTATAACGAAGCGATAATCCAAGGGAGTTGATATGCGATCGCGCCATGACGGTAAAATAAATATATGGATATTGTTTACCGCCTACAAGGTGTTGAATTTGAGTGGGATAATGATAAAGCTCAAAGCAACATAGAAAAACATGGTGTTACCTTTGAAGAAGAGACAGAGATATTCTTTGACCCCTTCTACCAAACTGGCAATGCAAACCCTGTTAATGCTTCTAGCAGCGAACAACGGTATTTTATCATTGGGTATTCCCTGGAACAACGCCTGTTACTTGTGGTTTATGTAGAACGTGAATTACGAACCCGTATAATTTCTGCTCGTCCTGCTACTCGTACAGAGAGAAGACTTTATGAACAACCCTGAAGAAGAGTTTCTATTACAGCTGCACCCACGTCCACATGAAACAGTATCTCTGGAAATCCCCAAAGATACCTTAGAATCGCTAAAAAAAATAGCTAACAGCCGAGATATGTCTTTTGATGCATTACTTAAATTTTATATTGGGCAAGGTTTACGCCAAGATTTAGCTAAGTTATTTTCTAATCGCGTGTTAGATGCTACTGCTCAAGTTCTGGCAAAACATATTCAATCGGAAGCAGAAATTTCAGATATTCTACAAGAAATTCGCTCCCAAACTAATTGTTAGTTCCTATTTTATCAGCATAGGATGCTTGTCACGATCGCGCTTTACAAAGAAGCGTAGTTTTATCGTACCACCAACTGAAGTTAGAAAATCCCAGTCTAGACTCGTACAGAGGCTTCTTATAGAGTAGCACTACTTGATTTTAGCTGTATGGCTGATTTTGATGCTTGGCTGTCGGGTTGAGCGATACTCCAAGGTAAGCGTTATGCGTTTACGCAGTATAGCGAAGCTATCGCGCATTATAGCAAAGCGATAATCCAAGGGAGTCGTTATACGTTTATGCAGTATAGCGAAGCTATCGCTGCGACTCCACTTATTCAGCAGTTAGTAGAAGAGACAAGCGATCGCTATAATTTAAGATGTTCTCCACTGCCTTAACGCCCAGCAATGACCCGCGATCGCTACATCAATCTGCTAACTGACTTTGGCTTCAAGCGTATCTTCGGCTCGGAACCAAACAAAGACCTGCTGATTGATTTTCTCAATGTCGTGCTACCAGCAGAACATCGCGTCAAGGATCTGACCTATCGCAACAACGAGAATGTGGGGAATACAACCATTGATCGCAAAGCCATCTTCGACATCTACTGCGAAAGCGAAAGCGGTGAGAAGTTCATCGTCGAAATTCAAAAAGCCAAGCAGAACTACTTCAAAGACCGCAGTGTCTACTACTCGACTTTTTTGATTCAAGAGCAAGCCGAAAAAGGGGATTGGAACTATAAACTTGCAGCCGTTTATACAGTAGGCGTTTTAGATTTTATCTTTGACGACCACAAAGACGACCCGACCATTATGCACGTGGTGGAACTGAAAAATCAACACTGTGAGGTGTTTTACGACAAGTTGAAGTTTATTTATTTGGAATTGCCGAAGTTTACTAAGCCCATCGACCAATTAGAAAATCATTTTGACAAGTGGCTGTTCTTGCTTAAACATTTGTATGAGTTGGAAGACCAGCCTGCGGTGTTGGCAGGGCAAGTGTTCGAGCGGTTGTTTGAGGTGGCAGAGATTGCCCAATTTTCGCCCGTTGAGCGCGAGAGTTATGAGAATAGTTTGAAGTACTACCGTGACTTGAAGAATGTGGTAGATACCTCCAGGGAGGAAGGACGAGAAGAAGGACGGGAAGAGGGAGTGCAAAGGGAGCGATCGCTGATTCTGCGGCTATTGACTCGACGGGTTGGGGAATTACCGCAGCAAGCGCGATCGCAAGTTGAATCCCTTTCGTTGGAACAATTGGAAAACCTGGGAGAAGCGTTACTAGATTTCACGAGTTTGGATGATTTGCAGGCTTGGTTGGCAGAATAGGGTGGGCGGGTGACTTGTTTGCGATCGCTCTTCTATTAGTTTTGTTTGGTTATGACCCATTATAAATCATTCATAGAGCTTTAAATTGACTTGTGCGTCGTAACCCAACTTATAAGATATGCGAGCGCACTGATTTTTATGCTTGGTTGGCTGCACTTAAGGCTTAAAATCAAGAAGGTGCAATCTGACCACAAAATTTTTCATGCGTCGAGACACAATTTTCTATAAGTTATTTCAACAATCGCCAAATCTATTGTTTGAGCTATTGACAAATCCGCCAGCTAATGCAGACGAATATCGATTTGATTCGGTAGCGGTTAAAGAACCAAAATTTGAAATTGATGGCGTATTTTTACCTCCTGAAAGTCAAAATTCAGGTGTTGTTTATTTTTGTGAGGTGCAGTTTCAACGGGATGAACAGCTTTACGAAAGGGTATTTGCTGAATCTTCATTATATTTTTATCGTAATAGTTCCAGGTTTAGTGACTGGCAAGCAGTAGTAATTTATCCATCCCGAAATACTGAACAAAGTAAAATTTATCCCCATCGCTCATTTCTCAATGGAGAGCAAGTAACTCGCATATATCTAGATGAGTTGGGTGATATTCGTTCTTTACCTGTTTGGGTAGCGTTGATGGTGTTAACTACAATTGAAGATGAGCAAGCAACTGAAGAAGCGAAGTATTTGCTCAAAAGAAGTCAACGGGAAACTCCCCAGCCAGAAAATAGCGCCATAATAGAGTTACTAACGACAATAATGGTGTACAAGTTTGAAAATAAGAGCCAACGGGAGGTAGAGTCAATGTTAGGAATTACACTCAAAGAAACACGGGTTTATCGGGAAATCAAGGAAGAAGGACGGGAAGAGGGACGAGAGGAAGGACGGGAAGAGGGAGAAAAATCGCTCATTCTCCGCCAACTGACTCGACGGGTTGGGGAATTGCCTCAGACGGCGCGATCGCAAGTTGAATCCCTTTCGTTGGAACAATTGGAAAACCTGGGAGAAGCGTTGCTAGATTTCACGAGTTTGGATGATTTGCAAGCTTGGTTAGCAAAATAGGGTGGGTGACTTGTTTGCGATCGCTCTTCTATTAGTTTTGTTTGGTTATGACCCATTATAAATCATTCATAGAGCTTTAAATTGACTTGTGCGTCGTAACCCAACCTACAAGATATGCGATCTGAGGTAAGATAGTTGATATAAAAGTGATCGCATACTGTGTGAGATAATTTCCAGATGTGCATCTAGTTTAGACATGGCAAAATCTTCCGATATCAGTAGCAAAAAAATTATTAGTCTTGCTCCCGATAAATGGGTAAAGTGGGTGACTAATATTCCCGACACCATAGCCAAAGAAATTTTAAATTCTGAGTTTCAATGGATTAGTCGAGAAAATGATGTATTAATTCGTGCAGAGAGCCGTGAATTTGGAAAATTTCTAGTTCTCAACGAAGTACAAATACGCTATAAAGCAGATATGCCGTTGCGTATTAATGCTTACACTGCTTTAGCCAGGGAAAAATATAAGTTACCGATTTATCCAGTATTGATTAATATTCTTCCAGATGAGAATATCAACATACCTAACCGCTACGAGTCAAATTTTGCTGGTTTACAAGCGCGTCAAGATTATCGCGTGATTAATTTCTGGGAAGTTGATGTTAACGTTGCTTTTCAACAAGAAATTTCATCGTTGCTTCCCTTTGTACCTATACTCAAAGGAGGAGATGACGAGTCAACAATTCGAGAAGCATTACGATTGCTGCGTGCAGACGAGCAGTTAAACCAGTTGGAGACGGTTTTAGCATTTTTTGCTACCTTTGTGTTAGAGAGTGAATTAGTTCAACAAATTATGAGGTGGGATATGGCAATTTTACGTGAGTCTCCTTGGTATCAGGAAATCGAACAGCGTGGAAAAAAAGCAGGGCTGCAAGAAGGGCTTTTATCTGGTATTGAGTTAGCATTAGAAATTAAGTTTGGTTCAGATGGTTTAGAGTTAATGCCGACTATCTCACAAATTAGTGATTTGCAGAAATTGCAAGTAGTTAAGCAAGCTATTAAAAGTTCAAATACTATTGAAGAATTGCGGGCATTTTTAGTAGTTTGAACGTTAGTGTAAAATCAGTAAATTTATTTTTGTATTAGCAAATCACTAGGTAGGATATGGCAGTTTTGCGAAGCGATCGCTCGTCTATTAGTTTTGTTGGGTTATGACGCATTATAAATCATTCATAGAGTCTTAAATTGACTTGTGCGTCGTAACCCAACTTACAAGATATGCTCGTTCTTTGGAAGCGTGATCGCAGGATTGGCAGACGAAGAGGGTGTGTTTGGACATAGGTTTAGTGTGTGTTAACAAGTAACTTCTCGATTTCATCCAGCACCACATGAGCCGCAAGAATGTTGTACCCACGCCAGACGTTGTAATTTACCAAATACACTTGGTTTTGCTGTACTGCCTTAACTCGAGACCACAGAGGTTTCTGTTGAAGTTGCTCTAGAGCAGAGCGTTCATTCTCGGTGTACGCAGCAATAAAAAGAACATCGGCAGCAATCTCTGGCAAAATTTCTTCAGAAATCATGCCAGATGTAGTAGGTCTCGGTGCTAACAACCCTAAGTCGTTCAAAATTTGATTGCCAAAATCTAATCTGCCGATGTCGTAGAGTTGACCATCGGCAACACTGACAAATGATGCCTGAATAGGCTGTTGACGATTCTCTTTTGAAGAAGCTGCGCTTTTTTGATCTGCCGCAGGACTTATGCCTAAGGCTTGCCTCAATTCTTGAATCCGACGGTCATAGTCGTCTAGCAGTTGAGTGGCTAATTTTGGTTTTTCAAGCAACCCTGCAACATCTTGGAGATGCTGTTTCCAATCATTTTTTATTTCCGCCCAAGGTAGCATGACTGTAGGGGCAATTTGTGATAGCTGGCTATAGACTCCTTGAAATGATGCATGAGAAATAACAACAATTAGGTCGGGATTGAGTAATACAACTTGTTCTAAACTGGGTTGCGAACCGTACATCATCTCAATCCCATCTGTTTTGTCTGCAAGGTATTCAGCTTCTTCATCTCCTACGAACGCCGCGACAGGTTTGCTATTCAAGGCAAGCATATGAGCAAGGCTAAGCTGAGACATAACGACAATTCGTTGTGGATGCACAGGGATGCAAATTTCTCCCCTAACGTGCTGTACGACTCGGCAGGGAGTTGGCATTTTGCTACGCTCGACCACAGTGCTACTACAGGCTGAGACGATCGCAACTGTGAGTAGTGATAGCAATAGCCGTCGTTTTACCCCCCTTAATCCCACGCCAGTTGCTACAACTCTTGGAACCCCCGCAACGCACTGGTTCCCCTTGCAAAGGCTGGGGTAGGGTCGAATCCTGAACCATAAGCGATGTTTCATAAAGTTCGTAGCCTTGTTACAGTCAGATAAAATGAAAGAGCGAGGGCTTACCCAGTCAGAGATCCCCCCTTGATAATGGAGAGATGATGCTAAAGAGTTACGAAGCGATCTACGAAAACGGTCAGGTCAAGTGGTTGTCTGACGCACCTCCCGTCACATCTGCCCGTGTGATTGTGACTGTTTTAAAAGAGACGGTGACTCATGTTCAACGCCGGACTCCTGCTGCTGCGATCGCAGGTAAAGCCAGGCTCCTTGGTGATTTAGTTAGTCCTGTCGTAGATGAGCAAGACTGGGAATGTCTGAAGTAATTGTTCTGGATACTCATATGTGGATTTGGTTTGTGAATCTGGCATTTGAGAATTTTCCATCTGAGTGGAAAGAGAGAATCGAAACGGCAAGTCGGGTTGGCATTTCACCTGTATCCTGTTACGAAATTGCTTTGGCTCAACATCGTGGACGGTTAGAACTACCTTGCTCTACGGATCAATGGTTTCGAGCAGCCTTAGAACCATCGGGAATAGAGTTGTTTCCTCTTACACCTGAGATTTGTAGTCGTGCAGTTAATTTGGCTGAGGTTCACAGAGACCCTTTCGATCGGATGATTATGGCAACGGCTCTAGAATATCAGGCATCTTTAGCGAGTGTAGATGGCATATTTCGTCAATATCCAGAACTTAGTAGTTGTTTGATGAAATAGCTCATTGTTTCTCATTGTGCAAACTCAGTAGTTCAGAGTTACCTCATCCCCTTAGATCCCATTGAGATCCCCCCTAGCCCCCCTTGGAAAGGGGGGAACTGGAACCGGAACTCAAAGTCCCCCTTGTGAAGGGGGATTTAGGGGGATCTAGATCAAAACTCCCACGAAATTGTCCCCTGCACCGTCAACGGATCGCCCCGAAAAACACGCACCCGATTGAAAGACAATTCAAAATAATCTACATCAGATAGATTCCTAAAGTTGAGGGCAGCGCGAAACCGATCGCGTCTGTAAAAAATTGCCGCATCCGTTCGCAGATAGCTGGGTAGTTGAAAGCTATTGATTAAATCGCCTTGCCGTTCTCCCACAAAGAACAATCCTAACCCAAGCCCTAGTCCTTCTATCGATTTGATTCGGTAGCGGTTAAAGAACCAAAATTTGAAATTGATGGCGTATTTTTGCCTCCTGAAAGTTCCAATTCCAGTATTGTCTATTTCTGTGAGGTGCAGTTTCAACGGGATGAGCAGCTTTACGAAAGGGTATTTGCCGAGTCTTCATTATATTTTTATCGCAACAGTTCCAGGTTTAGTGACTGGCAAGCAGTAGTAATTTATCCATCCCGAAATACTGAGCAGAGTAAAATTTATCCCCATCGCTCATTTCTCAATGGAGAGCAAGTAACTCGCATATATCTAGATGAGTTGGGTGATATTCGTTCTTTACCTGTTTGGGTAGCGTTGATGGTGTTAACTACAAATGAAGATGAGCAAGCAACCGAAGAAGCGAAGTATTTGCTCAAAAGAAGTCAACGGGAAACCCCTCAGTCAGAAAATAACGCCATAATAGAGTTATTAACGACAATAATGGTGTATAAATTTGAAAATAAAAGCCAACGGGAGGTAGAGTCAATGTTAGGAATTACACTCAGAGAAACACGGGTTTATCGGGAAATCAAGGAAGAAGGACGGGAAGAAGGACGAGAGGAAGGACGAGAGGAAGGACGGGAAGAGGGAGAAAAATCGCTGATTCTGCGCCAACTAACTCGACGGGTTGGGGAATTACCGCAGCAAGCGCGATCGCAAGTTGAATCCCTTTCGTTGGAACAATTGGAAAACCTGGGAGAAGCGTTGCTAGATTTCACGAGTTTGGATGATTTGCAGGCTTGGTTGGCAAAATAGGGTGGGCAGGCGACTCGTTTGCGATCGCTCGTCCGTTATAGTTTTGTTGGGTTATAACTTGTGCGTCGTAACCCAACCTACAAGATATGCGATCGCACTATAGTTCAAATAGTTTCTCCTCATAGCGATCGCATACTGTGTGAGATAATTTCCAGATCTGCATCTAGTTTAGACATGGCAAAATCTTCCGATATAAGTAGCAAAAAAAATTATTAGTCTTGCTCCCGATAAATGGGTAAAGTGGGTGACTAATATTCCCGACACTATAGCCAAAGAAATTTTAAATTCTGAGTTTCAATGGATTAGCCGAGAAAATGATGTATTAATTCGTGCAGAGAGCCGTGAATATGGAAAATTTCTGGTTCTCAACGAAGTACAAATACGCTATAAAGCAGATATGCCATTGCGTATTAATGCTTACACTGCTTTAGCTAGGGAAAAATATAAGTTACCGATTTATCCAGTATTGATTAATATTCTTCCAGATGGGAATATCAACATACCTAACCGCTACGAGTCAAATTTTGCTGGTTTACAAGCGCGTCAAGATTATCGCGTGATTAATTTCTGGGAAGTTGATGTTAACGTTGCTTTTCAACAAGAAATTTCATCGTTGCTTCCCTTTGTACCTATACTCAAAGGAGGAGATGACGAGTCAACAATTCGAGAAGCATTACGATTGCTGCGTGCAGACGAGCAGTTAAACCAGTTGGAGACGGTTTTAGCATTTTTTGCTACCTTTGTGTTAGAGAGTGAATTAGTTCAACAAATTATGAGGTGGGATATGGCAATTTTACGTGAGTCTCCTTGGTATCAGGAAATCGAACAGCGTGGAAAAAAAGCAGGGCTGCAAGAAGGGCTTTTATCTGGTATTGAGTTAGCATTAGAAATTAAGTTTGGTTCAGATGGTTTAGAGTTAATGCCGACTATCTCACAAATTAGTGATTTGCAGAAATTGCAAGTAGTTAAGCAAGCTATTAAAAGTTCAAATACTATTGAAGAATTGCGGGCATTTTTAGTAGTTTGAACGTTAGTGTAAAATCATTAAATTTATTTTTGTATTAGCAAATCACTAGGTAGGATATGGCAGTTTTGCGAAGCGATCGCTCGTCTATTAGTTTTTTTGGGTTATGGCGCATTATAAATCATTCATAGAGCCTTAAATTGACTTGTGCGTCGTAACCCAACCTACAAGATATGCTATCGCACTGATTTTGATAGATTAAGAGAAGTTTTACGTTGCATCGTTGTTGCAAATAGGATTGAAGACGTACGAGGAATTTTGTGATTTGATTATGTAGTTAGTAAGTAATTATGAATTACGAATTATTTTGTGGGGGGAATTTGAGCGAAAATAGCAGATTGTAAGATTTCGGGAAGCTGTTTCCACACAATATTTCCTTTATCACTTTTGATATACAGTTGCATAAAGTCTAGTAATGCGGTGGCACTTTCTTTTGGGGTGAGATTGACGAACAAATAAGTGGGTTTGTCTGGACTGACGACGGATACAACACAGCCATGATTGCACGCCCATAAGCATCCCACGGGTTGAATTTCAATTTCATCATCTAGGAATTTTTCTGTGCATAAACCGTTTATTTTGTCGAGTAAAATAGTGCCATCAAATGGGGGATTATCTGGTCGTTTTTCAGAATAACTGTGGCAGGATTGGCAGACGAAGAGGGTGTGTTTGGACATAGGTTTAGGGTGTGTTGACTAAGTACTTCTCGATTTCATCCAGCACCGCATGAGCCGCAAGAATGTTGTATCCATACCAGAGGCTGAAATTTACCAAATACACTTGGTTTTGCTGTACTGCCTTGACTTGAGACCATAGAGGTTTCTGTTGAAGTTGCTTTAGAATAGAGCGGTCACTTTCGCTATAGGTAGCAATAAAAAGAATATCACCAGCAATTTCTGGCAAAGTTTCTTCAGAAAGGATGCCAAATGTTGTAGGTCTCGGTGCTGATAACCCTAGCTCGTCCAAAATTCCATTGGCAAAATATTTGCCGCCGTAGTTGAGTTGACCACGGCTAACGTTGAGATATGATATCTGAATAGGTTGTTGACGATTCTCCTTTGAAGAAGCTGCGCCTTTTTGATCTGCCGCAGATTTTATGCCCAATACTTGCTTTAATTGTTGAATCCGACGGTCATAGTCGTCTAGTAGTTGAGTGGCTAATTCTGTTTTTCCAAGTACCCCTGCAATATCTTGGAGGTGCTGTTTCCAATTACCTTTAGTTTCCACCCAAGGCAGAACTACTGTAGGAGCGATTTGTGACAACTGGTTATAAATTACTTGAGATTCTCCAGAAGAAAGAGTAATAATTAGGTCAGGATTGAGTAGTACAACTTGTTCTAAACTGAGTGGCGAACCGTATATCATCTCAACCCCATCTGTTTTGTCTGCAAGGTAGTCAACTTTTCCCAAGACAGCACCCATGAACGCCGCGACAGGTTTGCTATTCAAAGCAAGCATATGAGCAAGGCTAGATTGATATATAGCGACAATTCGTTGTGGATGCACAGGAATGCAAGTTTCTCCCCTAACGTGCTGTACGACTCGGCAGGGAGTTTGCGTTTTGCTACGCTCGACAATAGTGCTACTACAGGCTGAGACGATCGCAACTGTAAGTAGTGATAGCAATAGCCGTTGTTTTACCCCCCTCAATCCCCCCTTGGTAAAATGCACCCCCCTCAGTCCCCCCTTGGTAAGGGGGGAAGTTAGAGGCTGTTTCGCTCCCTCCCCTTGACAAGTTGAGCAAAGTCGCACATTAAACTCCGATTCGTTTGGGCAAGAAGTTAGAGGCTGTTTCGCTCCCTCCCCTTGACAAGGGGAGGGTTGGGGTGGGGTCGAAGGAGGGTTAGGGTGGGGTCGATTGACGCAACTGATAAATTGTCTGAGCGATCGCCTCCACCACTTCATCCAACTGTTGATATACCTGTTCATTAGTAAATCTCACCACGCAAATTCCCTTCGTTGCCAAAAATAGTTGTCGCTCTTTGTCATATTCGATTGCATCAGGTTGAAAGTGACTATCCCCATCAATTTCAATTGCTAATTTGAGTTCAGGTACATAGAAATCAACCACAAATGCACCAATGCTGTATTGTCTGCGAAATTTGCAATTTTCAACTTGTCGTCCTCTGAGTTTTGCCCAAATTTTGGTTTCGGCTGGGGTTGAGTCGTTACGGAGAGTGCGCCGTTTTTCCAGTTCGGAGGTTTTGTTGTAGAGCTTGGTCATTTATTTGTGGCATGAGTTTATTCCTGTTTATTATTCCCTGCTGTGTGTTGTCTAATTTCTACCCCCCTTAATCCCCCCTTGGTAAGGGGGGAGACCGGAAGTCTAGCTCCCTCCCCTTTGCAAGGGGAGGGTTGGGGTGGGGTGATTTAAGAACTGGCAGTGATTCGATAACTTGTGTGTACACCGTAGCCTTGGTAAGGGGGGAGACCAGAACTCCGGCTCCCTCCCCTTACCAAAGGGAGGGCTGGGGAGGGATCAAAACTCCCACGAAATCGTGCCTTGCACCGCAAAGGGTTCACCATAAAAAATCCGCCCCCTACCGAAGGAACTTTCAAAATAGGTGATATCAAACAGATTTCTGAAATTGAGGGCAGCGCGGAACCGATTTCGCTGGTAATAAAGCGCGGCATCCGTCCGCAGGTAGCTGGGGAGTTCAAAGGTATTACCAAAATCACCGGCTCGCTCTCCCACATAGAACAAGCCCACACCCACACCAAACCCTTGCAACGCACCGCGTTGAAATTCATACTTTGTCCACAGGTTAAAGGAATTTTGAGGTACATTGGTAAAGCGATTACCCACGGGACTGGGAATCGAGTTATCCTCGGTGACTTCAGCATCGATGTAAGCATAGCCCGCAATGATGCTCCATCCCGGCAAGATTTCGCCCCCAAGGGTCAGGTCAACCCCCCGACTGCGTTGCTCACCCACTTGAATCGAAAAGTTTGGATTAACCGGATCAGTCGTCAAAACATTAGAGAGGGTGAGGTCGTAAAAAGCCAGGGTTGCCGATAGTTGGTCGTTTAAATCTGCCTTGATCCCCACTTCATACTGAGTGCCGCGCTCTGGCACAAATCGGTTCCCCTCAAAGTCGGTGCCACCGACTGGAGTGAAGGAGCGAGCGTAGCTGGCATAGAGCGAAATGGGTGGAATGGGCTGATAGACGAGACCCACACGGGGGGAAAAGGCATCGGTTGATTCGCTGACTTTTGTATTGGCGAGATTATCTTCGGTTGTTTGCCTGACGAGATCAAACTGTCCGCCCAGGAGCAGCTTGAGATTTGGAGCCAGCGTCACCAAGTCTTGAACATAAAATCCTAATCCCTCTGTTAAAAAGTCAGAATCTCGAGTGAGGGTAAGAGGTTCGGTTGTCCGCTCGAACACGGGGTTGAACACGTCAATGGGTGGGGCAGTTCCTGCAAAGAATCGCCCTGAAGAGAAATCTTCATTTCTATTCAGATCGACTCCAAAGAGAAGTTGATGGTCAATTGAACCGGTTGAAAATTCGCCCGTCAGGTAGGTTTGTAGCGTATAGATTTGAGTGTTGGAAATGAAGTTTTCTCGTATCACATTAAGAATTCGCAGATCTGGATTCAGTCCGAGGCCAAAAACAAATGCTTGTTCATAACTACGGAACGATGCTCGCAAGACATTTTGTAACGACCAGTTGTCGCTGAACTGATGCTCCAACCGATAGCCAACAGTGGTCAAGGTACGGTTTAACTCACTGTCTGAAGTACTCCGATTGCGCGGGATGCGACCATTGGGGTTGGGTAGCACTGTGCCTTCAATCGGCAGACCAATGATAAAAGAACCCGCTTGGTCTAAGTAGTCGCCCTCCAGGGTTAAGCGAGTGCGTTCGCCCAGCGCCAGACTGATGACTGGTGCAATAAAGAACTGGCTCTCATCAAATAGATCAACAAACGCATTTCTGTCCTGATAGGCAACATTGAGGCGATACAATGCCGTCCTTGAGTCGTTCAACGGTCCAGACAAATCGATCGCGCCTCGATAGAAGTCAAAGCTGCCAATCGTGGCATTCACGGCATAGAAGGGATCGCTCAGCGGCTGTTTGGTCACGATGTTGACAGCGCCACCGGGAAAGCCGCGACCGAAGAGCACGGAGGCGGGACCACTGAGCACCTCGACTCGCTCGACATTGGCGAAATCCATGATTTGAAATCGATCCTGATCTCTTACCCCATTCCTGAAAAAATTGGCAAGAAAGCCTCGCAAACGAGTATTTTGATCAAAATTTGTGATGGAAGAACTAACTAGACTCGCCCCAGCGACATTGCGAGTGGCATCTTCTAAGCGGGTGACGTTTTGATCGCGCAGTACCTCCTGTGGGATAACCTGAATCGTTTGGGGAATGTCGCGTAGGGGGGTGTCGGTGCGGGTGCCGACACTGGTATTCGGGACGCGGTAGCCTTCATCTTGCTCTCCTGTCACCACCAACTCAATCGGTTCATCCGGCTTCTCTTGGGGTTTCTCGGTGACTGGTTTTTCCTCTACTGGGGGTGTATCTGGTGGTTTCGTTGCGGTTTCTGTGGATGCTACTGCAAAAATCAACCCAGCGTTATCATCAAATAATTCAACCACAGGTAACGCTTTCTCTCCAACTACAGTCACCCGTACAGTATTCGCGTCAATATTTGTAACTGTAATTTCCGTAATTCCCGCGAGGGGTTTTTCCGAGTTAAACGTGAAAGCGTCCCCGTTAGCTAAACGCAACTGTCCACCAGTGATATCTGCGATAAAATTATTCCCCGTGCTGCGATTAGCAACTTGCAGTTTATCTCCTGCGGCTGTCTCTAAAATCACCTCCACACCCTTCTCGGTGGGGTTGGCTTTTACCCCCGTAATTGTCACAACTTCCCCTGGAGTCGCAGGTGTATTTGTTGGTGTTGGTTGTTGTACCAACATTTGAGCGCTAGTTACGGGAAGTTCGACATCGCTGAGTTGGGGAATATTTGTATTTGTTGCATTACTTGGCACTTGATTAGTTGCAAGTATTTCCTGAATATTTTCCGACTTTGTTTCAGCCACAACAGGTTGCGGTGCAAATATTACCAACGCTATTATCCACAGCCGCCAATCGCACCGTCCCAATGCCAGTAAAAAATTTTGCATAGCTCCCACACTTTATAGACAAATATTCCCAATTACTTCAGTACAGCCAGATTACGAGATTGGCTGAGATTTTGTCTATCTGTAGAGCTGCATTTTTTAGTCATTCGAGCGGCTTGTTACCAAACTGTAAATCTTTGGGGGAAATTCCAAATTTTTGTTTAAAAGCCTTGGCAAAATAACCTAAATGTGAGTATCCAACCATGTTTGCTACTTCTGTAACTTGGATTTTACTATTGCTTGCTAACATCATCTTTGCTTGCTCCATCCGGTAATCGTGTAGATAACCAAATACTGTCGTCCCAAACACTTCTCGGAAACAGTATCGCAGTTTGCGATCGCCGAATCCAACCAGTTGCGCTAATTCTAATAAGGAAGGTGGATTTTCGGCACGACGAATGATAATATCTCTGGCATGATAGGTTTTTTCCACATCGCTCGGTCGCAAATTGGGAATATATCGAACTGCTTGTTCTTGATCCAAAAACTGGTTTAATTGCAGTGCTAATAATTCCAAAACCCGACTTTCGAGGTACATCCGCTTCATCATCCCCTGAAATGGTGGTTTGAGAATCTGCTGCAACACAACAAACATAGCTGGGGTAATTTCTCCCACCGGATGATGAAATCTAGGTGGGGATTTTTGATTAATTAATGCTTTTAATGGGGTGGGTAACACTTCAAAATCCTTCGCAAAGGCTTTGAAAACATCGAGATCGATCGTAATTATTACGTGTAAATAATTATCTCCAGCAAGGGAATGGTGAATTTCATCAACGTTGGGTAGATAGAATAAATAATTTCGACCAACCTGCTCGACGTAATCGTTGGGAATGTCTTGAACTTTTGGGGTGATTGTCCGCAAATTGCCAACAACATAAAATTTAGAAATCAAAGGGTATGGTTCACCATGAATACTCCAGGATTTCATCTCACAATGTTGCATACCTTCACATATTGATAATTCTAAACCCGGACGCAATTTTACGTAATGGCTTAATTCGGTGAGAAAATCTGTTTTCCAATCGGCAACTTCATCAAAGCCATCATGATTTATTAACAATTTTCCATTGGTTGTTATCGCTTCTTCAAAGAGTTGTTCGTATTCAACTTCTGTAAATATATACATCTTGAATTTTTTGATTTGTGAAAGTCACGCCACAGCTTTGTCAGCTTGACAAGTAAATAAGAATATATTGCAATAAGTATACATGAATTAACGCCAACGTTCAATCAACCAAGAACTCCTAATGAGCGATCGCGCTTCAGTGATCTCTGCGTTAACTCAGGGGAGTTACCGCAACAGGTGCGTTAGCGTTCAGCTTACCGTTAGGTATCGCGCGTTGAATCTCTTTCCCTAAAACAATTGAAAAATCTTGGCGTAGACGCGGAACGGCTTCTCGTAGAGTAGCTTTGCTTGATTTTACCAGTATGGCTGATTTGGATGCTTGGTTGAAAGCAATTTAAGTCAAAATTTGTCTTGTCACCTGCTAAACATTGACTTGGCGTGATACCAAAACATCGTTAAAATATCAAACACCAATCAAACCATCACTATTTCCTATCGATGACATCGCACAGCCATCTAAAGCTCCCATTTAGTTATTAAAATTAATCGTCAGAGAAATACTAATAGCCGGATTAAAGCTTTTTCAGTGCGCGATCGCACCTATGCAGCAGTTAGTGGAAGAGACAAGCGATCGCTATAATTAGAGTGTTCCCCACTGCCTCAATGCAATGACATTACGCAGTATAGCGGAGCGATCGCCAATCATTGATATGATATAAGTGGTTTACTATTGATTTCGAGTAGCCAAAAGCTTAACGCTAACAGATAAAGGAACCCGATGAGAAAAGTGACACTAACGGAATTGAGTAATAATATTGAGCGTTTATTAGATGAGGTACTAGAAACAGGTATCCCAATTGAAATTAATAAAAATGGTAAGCTATTAAAAATAGTTTCTCTAGAAAAAAAAGATAAGCTGAAAAATTTAATTTTTAAGACAGGTGTTATTCAAGGAAATCCCGATGATTTAGTTAATATAAGTTGGGAGCAGGAGATGAATATTGATTTACCTTGACACTCATGTCGTCGTATGGCTCTATTCTGGTTTGACAGATAAATTAAGCGAACTTGCTAAAAGTCTAATTAATGATAATGAAATTTACGTATCAGCAATTGTTCTATTAGAGTTACATCATAAATATTACCATGACACAACTGTCCCAAGCGCGACGCAGCACCTTGCCCCGCAAGCCAATATCACCCGAAGAATTAGCTAGTCGTCAACAACAACGCAATGACCTAGCAGCGCGGTGTCGCGTTGTTTTTGATCGCCTGCGTCCCAGCTTGATTGAGGCTCACTATAACTGGTATATTGCCATAGACCCGGATACCCAGGAGTACATTATTGACCCCACTTTTGATGGAATCACAAAAAAAGTTGCAGAAACATACGGCTACAGTCATGAGCCAAAGTTAACTATGTTCCGGCTCAATGATACGGGTTCTTGTGGAAAAATATGATAGATGGGCGATTTGGTGACAACAAGGAATTGTTTTTTGAAATTCAGCTTGTTGCTGCTAATGATGAAGAATTTTTGCTTGAAGCTTTATTTGATACTGGATTTACGGATGGTTGGTTAGCTATTGATGCCCAAGACTTAGACGCTTTGGGATGGTATTTAATGGCTTTACAGGTAGAAATGACTACAGCACAAGGTTCGGCACGATTTGATATTTATTCGGGCAAAGTGATTATTGATGATATGGAGGTAATGGTTCCCGTGCATGTTGGTGATAATCTTCCCGAAACTATTATGGGTTCCTTTTGGTTGGGGATTATGCGACTAGTTGCCGATAACCCCAATGGGGTATTGACCCTTGAAATGGTAGAACCTCAAGGAAACGCTTGATATTTAATTCTTCCAATTGTTCTACTGATTTAAATAGTCTATGAGCTATATATTCTTTAGCAGTAGGCACTTCGCTGTGCGGAAAGCTATGCCAAACTGGTTCAATTAAGTTATAATCTAGACTATATGTATGATGATAAAAATTCCCAGATTATATTTGGCATTTCTGATTCAATTTTTTTTAAGATATCTGATTTGGATGCTTGGTTGGCTGCACTTAAGGTTTAAAAATGCTCGTAATACTCCAAGGAAATCATCTCGCTTTCACCTGCAACCTTTCCCCTACTCGCTATCCCTGAATTTCTTGCTAGTAACTACAGGAGGAATTGAGGCAAAAATTGATGATTGTAAAACTTTAGGAAACTTTTTCCAGGCTATGTTACCTTTACGGCTTTTAATATACATTTGTGTAAATTCTAGTAATGCTTCCGGACTTTCGTCTGTTGTCAGATTCACAAAAAGATAGGTGGGTTTTTCTGGGCTTGATACGGATACAACACACCCTTGACTACATGCCCACAAGCATTCAACGGGTTTGATTTCTAAGTTGTCAGATGTCAAATCTTTGCTGTGTAAACTGTTGATTTTGTCAAGTAAAATAGTGCCGTCTGCGGGTTGATTTTCTGGTTTTTCTTCAGAGCAGTGGCAGGATTTACAGATGAAGAGGGTGGGTTTTGTTGTGGAGTTAGGATGTATTGAAATGGTGTTTTTAGGGGAAATCAATGACTTTATAAATGTCAATAGTTTTTTCATAAAAATTCAGATCGCACTTTAGTTGAGGGAGCAAGAACAGGGTCTTAAAGCTGGTTTTAGGAGCGATACTTGACAGTAATCGTAAGCTTTCCTTCGGAACACGCTCACGCTCTGGGTTTTTTGGTATTGCAAGCTAAATTAAAGGTAGTTTCTGTTGGGTTATGACGCATTATGAATTATTCATGTAGTATTAAATTGACTTGTGCGTCTCCACCCAACCTACGGGATATTGCTACTAGGTTCCCAAAGCCAATGATTACCATGATCATTCACAACTCTAAGCTCATTAGGAATCTCGATTCCTTGATCAAGTTTCCACCAATTCTTACCATTTTTCCGTACAGAGAAAGTTGAAATCCCACCCGAATTTGCTGCAACCCACGTTCTGCCCCCATCCTCGTATATCTGAATATCCTTGTCTCGAATATTGTCCAGTCTGGGAGAAAGGGCATTCCCCATACGATACAGATCAACTGGAGTTTTTCTCATCGCACTCACACCTAACCATTGCTTATTTTAATATATTTTCGTCTGCATTAGCTAGCGGATTTGTCAATAGCTTAAACAGTGCGATCGCATATCTTGTCGGTTGGGTTACGACGCACAAGTTATAACCCAACAAAACTATATAGACGAGCGATCGCGTGTCATTGCTGGGCGTTAAGGTAGTGGGAACATTACTAATTATAGCGATCGCTTGTCTCTTACACTAACTGTTGAATGGTGCGATCGCACTGTTCGAGCAAACGCGCACCATCAGCAGGTTGATCTTTAGGGCGGTCTTCAGAGGAGTGGCAGGATTGACAGACGAAGAGGGTATGTTTGGGCATGGGGTTAAGGTTCATCGACTAGATATTTGAACAAGTCATCTAATATTTGATTCGCTCCTAGAATGCCTCTAGTATCCCATCTTTCGGGAGGTACAAGATCTAGTCGGTTGTTTTTAACTGCTTTGAGACGACTGAAGAGTGGATGTTGCTGGTAGAAGCTAAGAGACTTTTGTTGATCACTGATAACAAATAAGATATCCGTGTCGAATTGATCGATGTTTTCAATGTTGAGGTAGGTACTAGCAGGTATAAGCTTAGGGCGTAGCCCCAAGTCAATTAGAACATCAGCGATTGCGTCATAGTTTCTTGCAGGTGTATAAACAAGATCAGTATTGTAAAAAATTACTGAAGCTTCGATTTGCTGCAACTGGTTTCCTAAGCATTTCTGTAAGTCCTCAATTCGTTTTTGATATTGATCGATCAGCTCCTCGGCTTTTGCCTCTTTACTAAAGATTTTGGCAACGTAGCGTAAGGCTTGCTTAAATAATGCCTCGTCGCTCGGCTGGTCAAAATTTGGGAAAGGCATTGGAATAGTTGGTGCAATCTTAGACAGCAACTGGTAGGGTTGATTCTTTGATGCCAGAATTAAATCTGGTTTGAGCATCAAGACTTTTTCTACTGAAGGCTGTTCAGTTGATCCAACATTTGTCGCTTCTTCGACAACATCAAGTGATGGACCGCGAAAAGATTTCTCTCTACCGTAAAACGAGGCAACACCAACAGGCTTGATGCCGAGGGCAATTGTGGGATCAAGTGCAATATTGGAGTCCAAGACGACAACTCGCTCTAGATTTACTGGAATGCAAGTTTTACCAAGTTCGTGCTGAATAATTCGACAATTATCTGACGGCTGTACAGTTCCAACTTTGGCAACCTTGTTAGTTGTATGACATCCTACAACTAACAGGGCGAGGCTAACGATAATCAGCAAGTAGGTATTGTAGCGATGAAAACAATGCTTCATGATTATCTAGTACTTAGAATTGCCATGAGAATGAACCCTGAATTGTAAAAGGTGTTCCGGCAGCAACAAAATCACTAGAGCCAAAATTGCTAACATAGTTTTCCACGTTAAACAGGTTGCGGATATTCAGCGCAGCACGAACCTGATCGCGTTCGTAGAAAATAGCGGCATCCGTTCGGAGAAAGCCAGGTAGGTTGACCGTATTGGCATTATCGATCGGACGTTCACCCAGATAATACAGCCCCAAACCAAAGCCCAGTCCTCTCAAGTCTCCGCTTTGGATGCGATAGGTTGTCCATAAGTTAATCCCATGTTCTGGAACATTAAACCGGCGATTACCTGTGGGAGTATCGTTGTCTTCGACAATCCTGGCATCGGTGTAGGCATAGCCCGCAATAATATTCCACCCCGGCAAAATTTCGCCACTAATGTCAAACTCCACACCCCGACTCCGTTGTCTGCCCGATTGCACCGAGAAGCCAGGGTTGAGAGGATCGGAAGTGGTTACATTACTGCGAGTTAAATCATACAAAGCCAGATTTGCCGATAATTGATTGCTTAAATCGGTTTTGATGCCCACTTCATACTGCGTGCCTCGCTCAGGGATCAGAAATTCCCCTGAGAAAGCTCTACCATTCACTGGTGTGAAAGAACGCGCATAACTGGCATAGAGCGAAATCGGCTCGATCGGCTGATAGACTAAACCCACGCGGGGGCTGAATGCGTCGCCCGATTGTGAGTTCTCGGTGTTGGTTAAGCGATTGTCTACGAGTTGTCTAAAGACATCAAAGCGCCCACCCAGCAACAACTTCAGGTTGGGAAGCAAGGTCACTTGGTCTTGAATATACACCCCAACAGCATCTCTAGTTGTGGCATCGCTAAAAGTAGGAACACCACTGGGGGAGAAAGCTTGGTCATAGACTGGGTCAAAGATGTTGACTGGAGCAATGGGGATACCGCTTTCAAAGTTAGTAACTCGATATTGCCGACTGAGACTAAAACCAAACAGCAGTTGATGTTCAATTGTGCCTGTGTTGAATTTACTCAGTAAATTGGTGTCAACTAGATAGTTGTTGCTGTACTGAAAGCCAACACCGGCTATCCGATTCAGAGTTTGATTGTCTGCATCCAAGCTAGTCGGAAATAAGTAAGTCGTGGAGAAAATTTACAAGTATGTAACAAATAGTTAAGCAGAAGAGTTAGAGTTAAATCTTACACGCTGTGTACTGTAGTTGCCCTTTTCTCCTCTTGTTTGAATTCCATCAATGA
>JAESGB010000138.1_pt1 | contig 37133 bp, 41 predicted proteins | sample 9266211 | NCBI WGS metagenome assembly JAESGB01 (sample SAMN14514844, study PRJNA621659) | algae metagenome | isolation source: Goleter apudmare HA4340-LM2 and co-occurring heterotrophs from cave wall... | place: USA: Maniniholo cave, Kauai, Hawaii | collected 2009-07-28 | reverse complement strand
ACGATCACCCTTGCCCGTAGAATATAGCGGCGATCACATCTGCACCGGACTCGTTCATCTCGGCCGTGAGTGGCTACGCAGAGCCGGCTTGCTTAGCTAGGCGCGACAGACTCGGTCCTTGCTTATCTGAGCCGGTGTCGGCAGAGGTGGCGCTTACGGGTATACGTAGATTGGCCATGACAAGCGACGGAACGCTTCCGTCGGTGCGCGCGGCGCGCGTGTACCTGCGCGTCAGCACGGACAAGCAGGATCTGACCCGACGAAATACGATTGTCACAGGCGCTCGTGCCGCAGGCTATCATGTTGCAGCGGTGTACCGCGAAAAGGCTTCGGGTCCGCGGCCTGACTGGCCCGAGCTGCTGAGCATAGGTGCCCTGTCCGCCGTCAGCGCCAATGGCACAGACTTGAGGTTGTGATTTAAGGAGGATTTGGGCTTTGTCGTAGTGACGAAGGAACGAAGATGAAGCCCAAACCCTCCTATTCAAAATCGTCGGCGAAGGCCCCTGCGGAGCAGGTCGTGAACGACAGCCGGCGGCTGACCCGGCGCCATTTCTCGGCCGAGGACAAGATCCGCATCGTGCTCGAAGGCCTGCGCGGCGACGACAGCATCGCCGAGCTGTGCCGCAAGGAGGGCATCGCACAGAGCCTGTATCACACGTGGTCCAAGGAGTTCATGGAAGCGGGCAAGCGCGGCATAGCCGGCGACACCGCCCGTGCCGCGACCACCGGCGAGGTGCAGGATCTGCGCCGCGAGGCCCGCGCCCTGAGGGAATGCGTGGCCGACCTGACACTGGAAAACCGTCCGCTCAAGAAAAGCATGATTGCGGATGGGGGCGACGACGAATGAGGTATCCCGCATCAGAAAAGCTGGACGATGATCCGGATCGTCGAGCAGTCGCACCTGCCAGCAAAGCGGACGCTGGACCAGCTCGGCATCCCCCGCCGAACGTTTTACCGCTGGTACGACCGCTATCTCGAAGGCAGGCCGGAAGCGCTGGAAGATTGGCTATCGGCGCCGAGCCGGGTGTGGAACCGCATCCCAGCCAACCTCCACGACGAGATCATCGAACTGGCGCTGGAACAGTCCGAGCTGAGCCCCCGCGAACTGGCGGTGCGGTTCACCGACGAGAAGCGGTACTTCGTGTCAGAAACCACGGCTTACCGCCTGTTGAAGGCCCATGACCTGATCAACAGCCCGGCCTACGTTGTGGTCAAGGCCGCCGATCAGTTCCACACGAAGACCAGCCGGCCGAACGAGATGTGGCAGACCGACTTCACCTACTTTAAGTTCATAGGCTGGGGCTGGATGTACCTGTCGACCGTGCTCGACGACTTCTCGCGCTATATCATTGCCTGGAAGCTGTGCACCAACATGCGCGCCGAGGATGTCACCGATACGTTGGACCTCGCCTTGGCCGCTTCCGGCTGCGACAGCGCCACGGTGCTGCACAAGCCTCGGCTGTTCAGCGACAACGGCCCCAGCTACATCGCTGGCGGACTGGCCGAATACATCGAGGCCAACAAGATGAGCCATGTCCGCGGCGCCCCCTGCCATCCTCAGAACCAGGGCAAGATCGAGCGCTGGCACCAAACCCTGAAAAACCGCATCCTGCTGGAAAACTACTTCCTGCCCGGAAACCTTGAGGCCCAGATCGCAGCCTTCGTCGAGCACTACAATCACCAGCGTTACCACGAGAGCCTGAACAATGTGACGCCGGCCGATGCCCACTTCGGCAGGGCGCCAGCCATCATCAAACAACGCGAAAGGATCAAGCGACAGACCATCGAGCATCGGCGCTTGCAGCACCGCAAGCTCGCCGCCTAACATCAACGCCCAGACGAGGCCCGCTCTCCGCTAAGCTACGCCGCGATCTGCGCCAAATGTTCTGACGACGGACAGTCTTTGGCGATCTCCCGCCGATCGACGCCGTCCTTTCAGCCACTGCCATTATGACCATCTCGACACGGCAACGCTTCGGCGGCTCCAGGCTGAACACGCGCCCCTTTTCGTCATGCCGCTCGGCAATGATGCGATCGTTCGCGCCGCCGTGGCTGACGCGCGCTGTGTGGTCGGTGACTAGTGGGACAGGTTGCCGCTGAACGATACGCTGGGCACGACCCTAACGCCCGCGAACCATTCGGCCGGTCGCTCGCTGTCGGATCAGCGGATGGCGCTATGGTCAGGACATTGGCTGGAAACGCCGGTCGGAACGGTGTGGTTCGCCGGTGGCACGGGGTATGGCGATGGCGCTATGTTCCGGAACGTAAGAGAGCGGCTCGGTTCACGGGACGTCGCGCTGATCCCGATCGGTGCCTACGAGCCGCGCTGGTTCATGGAGCCGCTGCACGTGAATCCGAGCGAAGCGGTGCAGATATTTCACGACGTGGACGCCTGTCACGCGCTCGGTATTCACTGGGGCACGTTTCAGCTGACGAACGAGGCTCGCGACGCGCCGGAGCGGGCACTAGCTGACGCGCTGGCTGCGGCAAACCTACCGGCCAGCCGCTTTGTCGCGGCTGAGCCGGGTTTCGTCTATGATTTCGCAATCAGCGCGCGCGTCCCGCCCCTCGAGGTGATCTGATAGAGAGAGGCGCGAAGAGGCGATGGCCGGGCTGGGTGGTTCGGTCGCGACTATACCTACTCTAAAAGTCGCGACTCCGCCGCCAATGCTCATTTCCTAGCTTCCAGTGAGGTGCTGCGCAGCGTCCGCTACCGCCCAGATTTGCGACCGCTGAGTTCCATCGGCGCACAACAGGTATCGCTATCCGCCAGAACCTGTATATGACTATTCGGTCAAAAACTGGATTGGAGAGGCCGGTGATCGAAGAGCTGGAGGTGATCGCACAGGAGGCCTGGCTGTATGGCTTGCCCGCGATCGAAATGGCGACCACCCGCACTCGCGCGCTCGCACGGGGCGCTCGACAGAACAGCTTCCACCATGTCGGTCGCCTGCTCACGCCGCGCGATCGTGATGTGACCCTTCCCAACAACGATACGCTTTATTCCAGCGCACACCTCGATCTGAGCCAGGGAGGCTTGACGCTGACGCTGCCTGCCTCCGGCGAACGCTATCTGTCGGTGGCGTTTATTGACGCATGGACCAACAATTTCGCCATCCTGGGCACGCGCACGACCGGGGCCCAGGGCGGCACGTTCCGCCTCGTCGGGCCAGCTTCCACCGAGCATGGCCCGATGGTGCTGCGCAGCCCGACCGATTTCGTCTGGGCCCTTGCGCGCGTGCTGGTCGATGGACCATCCGATCTTGAGGCCGCGCGTATGGTCCAGCAGGCGATTGGACTGGAGGCGCCCGAAGCGCCGGCCTGGACGCCTCTTGTCGCGCGGGATGCCGACTGGCCAGACTATTTCGCGGCGCTACACGCCATGATGCGGAACAACCCTCCGCCGGTGACGGATCTCGCCCTGCTGCGCCGGATCGTTCCGCTGGGACTGACCGACGCATCGTTCGATGCATCGCGCTTCACCGCCGAGGAGCGCGAGGCGATCGCTCGCGGCGTCGTCTCCGCACGGACGCTGGTGCGAAGCGGCGGCGGGATCGGCGCTCGCGTGCGCAACGGCTGGATCGAACCGGGACAAAGTATCGGCGATTTCGGACAGGACTATCGCTACCGCGCGGCGGTGGCGCTGAAGGGATTGGCCGCGATGCCGTCGGTCGAGGCGCTGTACCTGATCGGCCGCGGCCCCGATCGCGGCGCGTATGATGGTCGCCGACAGTGGCGGCTCCGCTTCGCGCCGGATCAACTCCCGCCGGTCAACGCCTTCTGGTCGCTGGCGCTGTACGAGATCATGCCCGACGGCCAGATGTTCCTGACCGAAAACCCGCTGCAGCGCTATTCGATCGGCGACCGCACGCCAGGCTTGCGGCTCGATCCGGACGGCGGGCTGACGATCCTGATCGGCGCGCGCGAGCCGAGCGAGACGGCCAACTGGCTGCCCGCGCCGGACGGACCGTTCGCCCTGGCGATGCGCGCCTATCTGCCGGCGAAGTCCTGGCTCGACGGCGCGTACGAGCTGCCCGCGCTGGAGGCGGCGAGTTGAGCCGGTCGCGCGTGCAGCGCTGGGCGCTTCTCACGCTTCTCGCCGCGGCAATAGTGCTCGGTGGAGGCGGGCTGCTCCTGCGGGTCGCGGCGGTGCAGGACTGGATGATCGCGCGGGGCGTGGCGCGTCAACTCGCCCGACCGCCAATCGACGTCGACGATCGCCACGCGCTACGCGTCCTGATCTGCGGCACCGCGCCGCCGCCACCGAGTGCGCTGCGCGCGAAGTCTTGCACCGCGGTGATGGCGGGCGGCCGAGTCTTCGTGGTGGACGCCGGACCGGGATCCGCCAACAAGCTGGCACTGTGGCGCTTCCCGCTCAACCGGGTGTCCGCAATCCTCATCACGCACTTCCACTCGGACCATATCGGCGATCTGGGCGAGTTTCGGATGCAAGGCTGGGCCGGTGGGCGGACGCGGCCGCTGCCGGTCTATGGCCCTGACGGCGTGGAGCGGGTCGTCGAGGGGTTCAACACGGCCTATGCATTCGACGATGGGGTGCGGTCCACCGAGCACGGCCTGCCGCTGGACGCCGCCAAACTCGCGGCACGGCCGTTCGGGCTTGCCGGCGCTACCGAGCGCCCGACGCACATGGGCCGGCGCGTGATCTACGACGAGGGCGGCCTCAGGATTACCGCGTTCCAGGTCGTGCACGAGCCAGTCTATCCCGCGGTCGGCTATCGCTTCGATTATCGCGGGCGTTCCGTGGTGGTATCCGGCGACACCAGCGTGAGCGCGAATCTCATCCGCACCACACGTGGTGCGGACGTGCTGATCCATGAGGGCAATTCAAACCGCGCGCGGGACCTTTTCGTGACCGGCCTGCGCCGGAGCGGGCAGACGCAACTCGCTGACGTGATGGCGGACGTCGGCAACTATCACGCGACACCCGAGCAGGCGGCGGAGGCGGCGAACAGGGCGGGGGTCGGCCTGCTGGTCTTCAACCACATGGGCCCGATCCCGCCCGACAATATGCTCACGCGCGCGCTGTTCACACGAGGAGTTGCAGCCCTGCGGCGGCAATCGAAATGGATGCTCGCGGACGATGGCCTCATGCTCACGCTGCCGGTCGGATCGAATCACATCGAGCGGACGACGGTGCGCTAACGCGTGGCTCGACCCAGGCGAGCGTGCAGCCGCTCCGCCTGGGTGATGCTGGCGATCCGACCGGCCTCGACACCCAAGCCGCGTAGCGCCAGCGTCAGCATGCCGACCAGTATGGCGATCGACTCGGCGCGGTCGGGCTGCTCCTGCGCCACCGCGCTAGCCACGGTGTGGCAACAGCCGAGCCAGAAGAGCGGCCCCGTATCCGCCTCCTCCGTGCTGACCAGGCCCGCGGCGACGGCGGCCGCGAAGTCGCGGCGCACCCCGTCGTTAAGCGGGTGCGCCATGTCGATCATCCCGCGACCGGCACCGGCGAGTACCACCATCCGCTTGCGCTCGGTCAGCGCGAAAGCGGCAGCGGCGATCATGCCGCCCGCCAGCCGTCCCAGCGGATCGGTGACGCCCTGATTCGTCGCGGCGACCCGCGCCTCGACCTCGCGCCGGATGTCCTCCGCGATCGTCTGAGCGAACGCGCGCTTGTCGGCGAAGTGGTTGAAGAACGATCCCTTGGCCACGCCGGCGGCGGCGACCAGATCATCAATGGCGATCGCGTCGACGGGTCGTTCCGCCAACAGTTCGAGCCCGGCGGCGAGTAGTGCGCCGCGGGTTTTCGCTGCGCGCGGTGAAAGAACTGGAAACGACGACACGGCACATCCCACTTGACTAATTGGTCACAAAGGAGCAGTTGACCACCAAGTCACTGTGCGGCGCCCGAGCGCCGCGTCAAGCGAGAGGATTGGCGCATGAAGCTCGCCACCTATGATCATGAGGGCGTGACCCGCACCGGCGTGGTGCTGGGCGATCGCATCGTGGCAAGCGGCAGGCCCGGGACGATGATCGACCTTATCGCGGGTTTTCATGACCAGCCCGATGCCCTCGCGGCGCTGGACGCATCCGCCGGCGTTCCGCTCGATCGCGTACGTCTTCGCGCGCCTGTGCTGCGCCCGGGCAAGATCTTTGCGATTGGGCTCAACTACGCCGATCACATCGCCGAATCGAAGATGGAGACGCCGCAGCGCCAGGTTTGGTTTACCAAGGCGCAGACGTGCGTGAACGGGCCGTATGACCCGATCCTGATCGCAAGCGGCGCGCCGTTCGTCGACTACGAGGTCGAACTGGTCGCGGTGATCGGCCGGCGTGGCAAGCACATCCCGACCGAGCGGGCCCACGAACATGTCTTCGGCTATTGCGTCGGCAACGACGTGACGGAGCGAATGTGGCAGCACGCCGGACCGCAATGGTCGTTGGGCAAGTCGTTCGACACCCATGCGCCGATCGGTCCATGGATCACCACGGCGGACGAAATCGGCGATCCACATGCGCTGGGTGTGCGGTGCAGCGTCAACGGGGTGGAGCGGCAGCATTCAAACACCCGGCACCTCGTCTTCGACCTATGGCAGCAGATCGAGCATCTCTCCGCCGCGATGACGCTAGAGCCGGGCGATCTGATCTTCACCGGCACGCCGGGCGGCGTCGGTGCGGCGATGGACCCGCGCCAGTTTTTGAAGCCCGGCGACATCGTGCGCTGTGAGATCGACCGGCTCGGTGCGATCGAGGGCGTGATGGCGGCGGAGGAAGCCACAGCGTGACCGAGACCCGCACCTGCGACGTCCTCGTCGTCGGTGCGGGGCCGACCGGGTCGACGCTCGCGCTGCTTCTGGCAAAGCGCGGCGTCAAGGTGGTGATCGCCGATCGCGCGGCGGACATCTACCAATTGCCGCGGGCCGCACACATCGATTCCGAGGCGTTGCGGATCTTCCAGTCGCTGCAGATCGCGGCGCCGATCGCCGCATCGTGCCGGCAGGCGCCGCGTTACGATTTCATCAATGCGAAGGGCGACGTGCTGCTGCGTTTCGATGGCGCTGACCGGATCGGGCCGGGCGGCTGGCCAGCGTCGAACATGATTCACCAGCCCTCGATCGAGCGCGTGCTTCGTCAGGCAGTGATCGCATCGGACACAATCGACCTTCGTACCTCGTGGCGGCTGGTTGCGCTGGCACAGGACAGAGAAATACGCGCTACCTTCGCCGCGCCCGACGGCGAGGAAACGGTGATCGCGCGCTTCGTCGTGGGCGCGGACGGCGCGCGAAGCGCCGTACGCGAGTTGAGCGGCATCGCGGTGGACGACCTTCAGTTCGACGAGCCGTGGCTCGTCGTCGATGCGATCGTTAACGATGCGGCGCGGCTGCCCGCGATCAACCTGCAGATCTGCGATCCCGCCCGCCCCACCACCTGCGTCTTGATGGGAGAGGGCCGCCACCGCTGGGAGTTCATGCTGAAGCCGGGCGAGACGGCAGAGGCGGTCAGCGAGCCGGCGTTTGTGGCAGCCTTGCTGCGCCCGTGGAATGTCGAGGCGGCGATCAGCATCGAACGTACTGCCGTCTATCGCTTCAATGCGCATGTCGCGTCTGCGTGGCGACGCGGGCGTGTGCTGCTGGCGGGTGATGCGGCGCATCTGATGCCGCCGTTCGCCGGGCAGGGCATGTGCTCCGGGCTGCGCGACGCCGCCAACCTCGCGTGGAAGCTCGCGGCGATCCTCGGCGGAGAAGCCGACGAAGGCCGCATGCTCGACAGCTACCAACAGGAGCGGGAGCCGCATGTCCGCGCGATTATCGGGTTGGCGATGATGATGGGGCGCACTGTCTGCCTGCTCGATCCGCAAGCCGCCGCCGAGCGCGACACGCAGATGCTGGCGGCGCGCGCGGCCAGTGGCGCGGGCCCGCAGGCCGGGAATTGGCCGCCGTTCGCCGCGGGGGGTATCCTGGCGGGTAGCGCGGGAGCGGGCAGTTACTTCCCACAGCCGGTGGCGAGCGACTCCCGGCTCGACGACGTGCTCGGCGCCGGTGCTTGGCTGATCGCCCGCACGGACGTGCCGCAGCTCGCGGGCATGCGCGCCGTCGCGCTCGACAATGCCATGCTCGCGCCATTTCGCGATATCTTGGCCAACTGGCTCGACGAGCGCGCCGCCGCTGCGGTGCTGGTCCGCCCCGATCGCTACGTGTTCGGCACCGGCGAGCCCGAGACGCTCGTCGCCGCATGGCATGCCTTCGCGTTAGCCGGCGAAGCGCCACCTGCACCATCAGTTTCTCAAACAAGCACAGGAGAAGATTATGGCAATCGACGGCACCTATGATGTGATGGTGAAGTCGCCGCTCGGCGAGCAGAAGAGCAAGCTGATCGTGAAGACCGCTGGCGACACTTTCACCGGCACCAACAGCGGCGCGAACGGAACGTTCGACATCAACGGCGCCGTGAACGGCAACACGCTGACCTGGCAGCAGGCGATAACGACGCCAATGCCGATGACGCTCGACATGGCCGCGACGATCGACGGCGACGCATTGACCGGCAGCGCGAAGGCCGGTGCGTTCGGCTCGTTCCCGATGACCGGTACCCGTGTCGCCTGACCATTCGGACCAGAAAGGCCCTCCCATGCCGAACGTGTTCCGTCTCGCCTATGTCGATCTGGCGACGCCGTCACTCGACGGTGCGCGCGGCTATTACCAAGAGGTGCTCGGCCTCGTTCCGGTAGAGACGGCGGGCGGGACGACGTATCTCAGCCTTGGGCTCGATCACCACAATCTCGCACTTCACCAGGCGCCGCGGGAAGGGTTGGGAGCGATCGGGCTTCAGGTATCGGCGGCGATGCCGCTGGCCGATCTCGCCAAGCATCTACACAAGCTAGGGTTCACCAGCGAACTGAAGAGCGATGCGCGTCCAGGTATCGCCTCGCTGCTTGAAGTGCGCGATGTCGGAGGGCATTGCTTCCAGATCATCGCGAACATGGCGACACCCGCACCTGGCTTCGCGACCGGCAAGGTCGGCCCGCTCAAGCTCGGGCATGTCGCCGTGCTCTCACCCGATCCGGCCGGCCTGCTCCGGTTCCTCAACGACGGCCTCGGTTTCGTTGCGACCGACTGGTTCGACCAGTTCGTCACCTTCGTTACCTGTAACCGCGATCACCACGTGATGAACGTGACCGTCGCTCCGTTCGCCACGCTTCACCACCTCGCCTTCCAGCTGAACGGCCCCGAGCATCAGGTGCGCGCCGCCGACCTGCTGACGCGTCACAAGGTCCCGACCTTATGGGGCCCTGCGCGCCACACGGCGGGCCACAACATCGCCTCCTATCACCACGGGGCGGACAAGGCGCTGATCGAGTTGTTCAACGATCTTGACGTGTTCGACGCCGAGCTCGGTTATTGCGAGCCGCGGCCATGGCACGGCGACCTGCCACAGCGTCCCAAGCGCTGGCCTTTGACCGAGATGACCCGGTGGGACACGCGTTACGAATTTTCACTTGCCGCAGTGCAATTCGGATTGCCTGCTGCCTGAAGCCGCACCTGTCCCAAACGGCCACGAACGAGCGGCGGCAGGTCGTCCGTTCCGCTTCCGCGGCGTGCCCGAAACGCGGCTCGGGCGTGACCGCCCGCGCGACCGACCTGCGGGCTTCTCTCCAGCTTCATTGTTACATCCCGTTACCCTCCGTTACGCAGGAGCAGCATGGCTCGCGTCCTTACCGCCTAAAGAGCACAGCGGCGGGACAGTAGCGAACGTGATGAGCGTCACGCCTTGGCTGGCGGACCGGAGCATGGACATGGACAGCGCGCGCACGCTGGTGGCAGTGATCGAGGACGATCCCGGGATCAGGGAACTCGTGACGGATCTGCTACAGCGCGAAGGTTTCGAGGTGCATGCCTTCGCCGACGCCGGCTCGTTCTTCCGGTCGGCTTCGACCGAGCGGATCGACTGTCTTATTCTGGACGTGATGCTTCCTGGCGAGGACGGCCTCTCGATCTGCCGCACATTGCGTGCCGCGCGGCCCCGGCTGCCGATCCTGATGGTCAGCGCCAGAGGCGACGACGTCGACCGGATCATCGGCCTGGAAGTGGGGGCCGACGATTACCTCGCCAAGCCGTTCAACGCGCGCGAGCTGCTCGCCCGCGTTCGGGCAGCGCTGCGCCGTATGCGCGCGGACAGCGGAGCAGCAGAGGGCGAACATCGCGGCGCCTTCCGTTTCATCGGATGGACGTTGTCGGCCGCGAATCGCAGCCTCACCGCGCCGAGCGGCGATATCGTCAGCCTGACCGGAGGCGAATTCGATCTGCTGCTGGCGCTGGTGTCGCATCCGCAACGCGTGGTCACGCGCGACCAGTTGCTGGACTGGACGCGCGGGCGCGCGGCCACGCCGTTCGATCGCGCGGTGGACGTGCAACTCAGCCGTCTGCGGCGCAAGATCGGAGATGATCCACGCGAGCCGGCGCTGATCCGCACGGTTCGCGGCGACGGCTACATGTTCGCGGTGCCGGTGGTGCGGTGCTGAGCCGGGTGCGGCTGTTCGACAGCGTGCGCGCACGGCTTGCCGCACTGCTGCTGCTTCACACGCTGGTGATGGCGGCACTGCTGGCCCTGCTGTTTGTCGGCATCGGCAGGCCGCGGCAGACCTCCTACCGCCTGCCCGATCCCGACGAGGTCGCCCTGATCGTCCATGCGATCGAGCGTTCGCCCGCCGACGTGCGGCCCGCGGTGCTCGCCGCCGTCGGTACGAACTTCCGCCACGTGCGCCTGATCCGTTCGTCCGTGCCCGGCGATCAGCCAAGCGTCACGCCCGCCCTGTCCGGACGCCTGGCTGCGCGGCTCACCTTGCCCGATCCGACCGGCATGCCGGCAGCGGTATCCGACGACCTTGCCGGCATGTACCGTGCGGTGCTGGGCGCCCGGCCGGTTCACGTCCGCGTTGCAGAAGGCAGCTCGGTGCGTGACTTCGGCGGCGGGCGGTTGCTGTCGGAAGCACCGATCCGCGTCGTGGTGCCGCTGCGCGGCAGCGGATCTGCAGTTGAGATCGTGGGAACGACGCCGCCGGTGGTCACCCGGCTCGTCCGCTTCTTTCCCGCGCTGATCGCCGTGATTGCGGTGCTCCAGGTCGTCGCGATCGTCGTGCTTGCCTGGCAGACGACGCGCCCGGTGTCACGGCTGCTCGCCGCCGTGCGCAGCGACGGCGAGGGACGGCCTGACCCGGACTGGCCGAACGGCGGCCCGCGCGAGATTCGTGAACTGGGTGAGGCGTTCGCCGATCGCAGCCGGCGGCTGAAGCAGCTGGCCAAGCAGCGCACCCGCATCATGGCGGCGGTGGCGCATGATTATCGTACCTATCTGACGAGATTGGAACTGCGCACCGACTTCATCGACGACGCCGGGCAGCGTAAAGCCGCCATGGCCGATTTGGAGGAGATGAGCGTCCTGCTCGAGGATACATTGACCTTCGCGCGCTATGCCGGCGAAACGGATCGGCTGCCCGACGAACAGATCGATCTGAGCGCCGAGATTTCGGAGGCGGTGGAGATGCGCCGCGGCGTGGGCGAGATCATCCTGGTCGATCCCCTGCCACGTCCAGCGCAGGTGCAGGTGGCGCGTATTTCCTTCCAGCGCATGTTCGCGAACCTGCTCGACAATGCCGTCCGCTATGGCGGCCATGCCGGGGTGCGCGTGGTACGCGAGGGCGGCTGGCTGGTCGTCTATGTCGAGGATGAGGGGCCGGGCGTGCCGGAAGACCAGCTCGCCGGGCTTACCGAACCCTTCCACCGGCTGGAGCAATCGCGCGCGCGCCAGACCGGCGGGTCGGGGCTGGGGCTGTCGATCGTCGAGGCGCTGCTCGTGCGCCATGGCGGCCGGCTGACGCTCGCCAACCGGCCGGGCGGCGGCTTTCGCGCCGGGCTGTGGCTGCGCGCCGCCTGAGGCGATTGTTACAATGATTTACGCGGCGCTCGTCGTCGTGTTGCGCAGCCGGGCGAAACCTCCAGTCCTCGAAGAACTGGAGCGACCATCATGCGTATCAATCACGGCATCTCGATCGTCGGCGCCCTCGCGCTCACCGCCTGCACCGTCTCGCTCGGCGCCCTGCCTGCCGCCGCGCAGGATCGCCACGGCCATGCCGTCCGCCGGACGACGATCGTCGGCCCCGAAGGCGGCCGGGTCACGACGCGCAGCGCCGTCCGCTGGGATCGCGACAACCCCAATTGGTGGCACGGCCATCCCGGCTTTGCCGGCTACCACGGCCCGCGCCAGGGTTATTATTACGCGCCGCATCATGGCTATTATGCGGTGCCGCGCACCTATTGGGGGCGCACCTGGGTGGTCGGCGCGACGGTGCCCGCCAGCATGCGCGTCTATGTCGTCAGCAATCCGGCCTTTTACGGCCTGACGGTGGCGCCGGCCGGCTATCGCTGGATCTACGTCAACAACAACATCACGCTGATCAACCGCAGTGGCGTGATCGTCCGCAGCGTGCCGCGCGTCTGGTGATCGCGCCGCTGCCGTATCCCCGCACAGACCAGGACGACCCCCAATGAAGCTCTACAAGATTGCCTCGCTGGCCGGCGCCATCGCCATGACCGGCATGTCGGTGGCGAGCGTCGCGGCGGCACCCCCGCTGACGCTGCAGCCGATCAGCATCGGCGCGGAGACCGCGCGGTTCGACCGCGGCGTCGCCACCGTCAGCCTGACCAGCCCCGCCGGGGCGGTCGAGGTGCGGCCGTTGCCTCTGCGCGACGATCGCACGCTCGCCTTTTCCGTCGCGGTGTACAACCGCAGTGGGCGGGCGGCGAACTTCGGCACGGAGAATGTGACCGCCAGCTTCGATCGCGTGCCGCTGCGCGTGCTCACCCATGACGACCTCGCCGATGCCGCCACGCACAAGGCACGCGACCGTCAGGTCGGCGCGCTCGCGCTGGCCGGCGTGCTGGCGGGCGTGGCCTCGACGGCCTCCACCACGCGCTACGGCTATCGCGTCGTGCATACCCCGCGCGCCACTTATGCGCGGGCGATCTCGTGGCAGGACAACAGCGTCGGCGCGGCCGGGGCGGTCGCGGCGGTCGGCGCCGGGGCGATGGCAGCGCGCAGTATCGGCGAGCGGCTGGACTATACGCTCGACCGGATCGACGGCGAGACGCTGCAGACCACCACCGTCGATCCCGACGCCAGCCTCGGCGGGGTCGTCACGGTCGCGCTGTACGACGATCTGCGCAAGCGGCCGGGCGTCGTCCACATGACGGTGCGCTGGAACGGCGAACATTATCCCTTCGCCTTCCGTCTCGCGCCGCCCGGCGCCCCCGCGCAGGAGATGCCGGCGACCCAGCCCGGCGACGGCTTCTAGCCCACACACCGCTTAATCCCGGTTTCTCGCGAGCCGCCGCTTCCTTATCGAAGTGGCGGCTCGTTCGCGTCGGTCCAATTCAGGCTGCGATCTCGATGCGCACGGGCCGCGCGGCGCTGCGGTGGCCTCGCCCCGCCGGGCCGGCCATGCCGGTCAGTAATTGCAGGGCCAGACGGACGTGCAGACGGGCGAGGGCGGCGTGGCACGCCTCGGCGCGCGGCACCAGCGCACCGATCGCCATGCGGGTTTCCTGCTCGGCGCGGCGAAGGTGATAGGTCAAATCGTTGTGCGGCATGATCGGTGACGGGGCCTTGCTGACTGCCGGCAACGGCGCCGGCCCGTCCGCTCTATCCACCCCGTCCCGCGCGGTGATGATGGCCGTGAAACAGTTCGTGTCGCGCATGTATCGCCCGCGCCGCGCAACGGATGGCTGACACAAAGTGACACGGAGTGTTGCGAAGCCCGCGCACCCGTGCGGGTCGCGGCCTCTACATCCTCCCCCTCGCGGGCGCCTTGCGTGCGCCCCCTTCAGGGAGTCCGCCATGCCGTCCGATCCGCGCGCCGGCGCGCAGCAGCCCGCGTGCCGTGCCTGGCAAGGCGGCGCGGCCGCGATGCTGGCGCTCGCCCTTGCCGCTTGTGGCGAGCCGGAGCCAACCCCCGTCGAGGTTCGCCCGGTGGCGGCGATGACGGTGCAGACGGGGCAGCGCGAGGCCGAACTCACCTATCCCGGAGATCTGCGGTCGGGCTATGAAAGCGCGCTGAGCTTTCAGGTGGCGGGGCGGATCGTCGAGCGTGCGGTCAGCACCGGCGACACGGTGAAGCGCGGGCGATTGCTCTACCGCATCGACGCGCTCGACTATCAGCGCAATCTCGACAGCAGCACCGCGCAGCGCCAGGCGGCGGCAAGCGCGGCGCAGACGCAGAACGCCAATCTCGCGCGCAATCGCGCGCTGCTCGCCGAAGGTTTCATCTCGCAGGCGGAATTCGACCAGCAGCGCGCCTCGACCGACCAGGCGCGCTCGCAGGTGCAGGTCGCCGATGCGCAACGCGCAACCGCCGCCACGCAGCTCGGCCGCACCACGCTGGCCGCGCCGCGCGCCGGCGTCATCACCCAGACGACCGGTGAGGTGGGGCAGGTGGTCAGCGCCGGGCAGAGCGTGCTGACGCTGGCAGACCCGTCCAGGCCCGAGGTGTCGATCGCGGTGGCGGAAGGGGACGTCGCCACGCTGTCGCGCACGCAGGAGATCTACGTGACGATGTGGTCGCGGCCCGACAAGCGCTATGCGGCGCGGGTCCGCAGCGTGGCGGGCGCCGCCGATCCCGCGACGCGCACCTTTGCCGTGCGGCTGGCGGTCAGCGCGCCGCCCGGCGAGCTGCGCTTCGGCGAAACCGCGCAGGTGCATGTCACGCGCGACGTGCCTGCGACCGACGCCCTCACCGTGCCGCTGACGGCGGTGCGCGGCGAGGGCAAGGGGACCATGGTGTGGGTGATCGACCGCGCCAGCATGACCGCGCGCAAGCGCCCGGTGCGGATCGTCTCGGCGAGCGGCAACCAGTTGCTCGTGCGCGGCCTCAAACCCGGCGAGACGATCGTGACGGCCGGCGTCCACCTGCTGCGGGAGGGCGAGAAGGTGCGCATCGCCGAGGTGCCCAAGGCATGAAATTGCCCAACCTGTCCGAATGGGCGCTGCGCCACCAGCAGTTCGTCGGCTTCCTGATCGCGGTCGCGGTGGTGATGGGGGCGATGTCATACCTCAACCTGGGGCGCAAGGAGGATCCCGAATTCGCGGTCAAGTCGATGCTGATCAGCGTCGGCTGGCCCGGCGCCTCGGCACAGGAAGTGGCCGAACAGGTGGTGAAGCCGATCGAACAGGCGCTGACCACCAACATCCCGGACATCGACTATATCCGCAGCAAGGCGCGACCCGGCCAGGCGACGTTGAACATCACCTTGCTGCCGACCACGCCGGCGGGCAGCATCCCCGACCTGTGGTACACCGTGCGCAAGACGGTGGCGGATCATCGCGGCGACCTGCCCGACGATGTGGTCGGGCCGCAGTTCAACGATGAGTTCGGCACCACCTTCGGCAACATCTATGCCGTCACCGGCGACGGCTTCGCCTATCCGACGCTGCGCCGTTATGCCGAGGAGCTGCGTGATCGCGTGATGCGGCAGCCCGACGTCGGCAAGGTCGACCTGCTCGGCGAGCAGGACGAGGCGGTCTATGTCACCTACGACAGCGCGCGGCTGGCGATGCTGGGCGTGTCGAGCCAGCAGATCGTCGAGGCGCTGCGCGGCACCAATGCGGTCAACCCCTCGGGCGTGCTCGAACTCGGGGCGGAGCGCGTGCGCCTGACCGTAAAGGGCGATTTCGACGCGCTGGCCGACATCGCCGCCACGCCGATCGCCGCCAACGGCAAGACGTTCCGCCTCGACGCCGTGGCGCGGGTAACGCGTGAGCCGGTCAATCCCGCGACGTTCCAGATGCGCTTCGGCGGCAAGGATGCGGTGGGTGTCGCCATCGCGCTGGCGTCGACCGGCGACGTCGATCGGATGGGCGAGGACCTGACACGGATCGTCGGCGATTATGCCCGCACGCTGCCCGCGGGCGTGAAGATCCACACCGTGTCGGACCAGACGCATGTGGTGGCGGATTCGGTCGGCGAGTTCACCCGCTCGCTGATCGAGGCAATCGTGATCGTGCTGGCGGTGAACTTCCTCTCGCTCGGCTGGCGGCCGGGGATCGTGGTCGCCCTGTGCATTCCGCTGGTGCTGGCGATCACCTTCGTCGGCATGGAATATCAGGGGATCGACCTGCAGCGCATTTCGCTGGGCGCGCTGATCGTCGCGCTGGGGCTGCTGGTGGACGATGCGATCATCGTGGTCGAATCGATCAGCAGCCATCTGGAGGCGGGCTGGACCCGCGCGCGGGCGGCGGTGAGCGCCTTTCGCGTGACCGCAATCCCGATGCTGATCGGCACGATCATCACCATCGTCGGCTTCCTGCCGCTCGCGATCTCCAAGGCGACGGCGAGCGAATATGTGAAATCGCTGTTCCAGGTGGTGGCGCTGTCGCTGGCGATCTCGTGGATCGTGGCGGTGATCTTCACGCCGTTTCTCGCCTATCATCTCCTGCCGCAGAAGCCCGACGCGCGCGACGATGCCGGCGAGCCGGAGGAGCAATATGGCGGGCGCTTCTACGACCGGCTGCGCGGCGCGATCGACTGGTGCCTCGACCGGCGCGTGCTGGTGGTGGGGGTGAGCGCGGCGCTGTTCGTCGGATCGGTGCTGCTGTTCCGCGTGGCGGTGCCGCAGCAATTCTTTCCCGCCTCCGAACGACCCGAACTGGTGGTCGACCTCAACCTCAACGAGAATGCGAGCTTCGACCAGACCAAGGCGGTGGCGCAGCGGATGGAGCGGCTGCTGGCGGGCGACGGGCGGATCGTCTCCGTCACCAGCTATGTCGGGGGCGGCTCGCCGCGCTTCTACCTGCCGCTGAACGTGCAGACGCCGGACATCGCGCTGGCCGAGCTGGTCGTCGTCACCCGCGACGAGGAAGCGCGCGAGGAGGTGTTCGCCCGGCTCCAGCAATTGTTCGCCAGCTCCTTTCCCGAAGCGCGCGGGCGCGTGAGCCGGCTGGAGAACGGCCCGTCGGTGGGCCAGCCGATCCAGTATCGCGTCGCCGCCCGCGACCTCGCCACCGCGGCGCCGCTCGCGGAGAAGGTCGCGGCATTGCTGCTCGCCGACCCCAATGCGCGCAGCGTGACCGACGATCTGGGCGAGCCGCTGAAGACGATGCGGATCGAGCTGGATCAGGACAAGGTTCGCGCGCTGGGCCTGTCGACCGAGACGGTGGCGCAGTCGCTGCAGGCGGCGATCGACGGCGCGGTGGCGACCACCTTCCGCGACGGCGACCGGTCGCTCGACGTGACAATGCGGCTCGCGCGCGCCGAGCGCACCGATCTCAGCCGCGTGTACAATCTGCCGATCGCCACGGCCGAGGGCGCGGTGCCGCTGTCGCAGATCGGGCGCATCCGCCCCAACGCCGAGCCGTCGATCCTTTACTGGCGTGGCGGCCAGCCGACGATCACCGTCTCCGCCGATGCGGAGGGAGTCGAGCCGACCGAGGTGATGAAGCGGCTGGCGCCCAAGCTCGACGACCTGCGCGCGACCTTGCCCGACGGCGCGTCGATCGTCGTCGGCGGGACGCAGGAGCAGAGCGCGATCTCGCAGCAGGCGACGCTGGCGGCGGTGCCGATGTCGATCTTCATCATCGTGCTGCTGCTGATGATCCAGTTGCAGGACGTGCGCCGCATGCTCGTGGTGCTGGCCACCGGCCCGCTGGCGCTGATCGGCGTGGCGCTGATCATGGCGGCGTTCCAGATCCCGTTCGGCTTCGTCGCGATGCTCGGCGGCCTGTCGCTGTTCGGCATGGTGCTGCGCAATTCGGTGATCCTGATCGCGCAGATCGACGTGCTGTCGGCCCATGCCGGCTCGCTGCGCGAGGCGGTGCGCGAGGCGGCGGTGCATCGCTTCCGCCCGATCATCCTGACCGCGCTCGCGGCGATCCTGGCGATGATCCCGCTGACCCGGTCGACCTTCTGGGGGCCGATGGCGGTGGCGATCATGGGCGGGCTGATCGTCGCGACGCTGCTCACCATCTTCTTCCTGCCCGCCTTGTACGAACTGGTCTTCGATCGTCGCGGGCATGGCCGGACCCAGGCGGAGGCCCAATCATGACCACTGCGATCCTCCTGGCGGCGGCGCTTGCCGCGCAGGTGCCCGGGCCGCCGATGAGCCTGGGCGACGCGTGGCGCGCGGCGCAGGGGCGCGACCCCGACATCCTCGCCGCCGAGGCGAAGCGCCGTGCCGACCGGGAGGCGGCGACGCAGGCCCGCGCGTTGTCGCTGCCCAAGGTGCAGGCGCAGGGCGACGTGACGGTCACGCGCACCGAGGTCGACGTCAACCTGCCGCCGGATCTTGCGCCGTCGTTCGGCGGCACGCAGACCGGCGGCCGCGCGACGACCAGCGTGCAGGCGGCGATGCCGATCTACGATCTGGGCAACCGCGCCGACGCGACCAAGCTGCGCGCGCGCGCCGCGGCGGGCGAGGAACAGTTCGATGGCGAGGCGCAGGGGCTGATCCTGCGCGTCGCCCAGGCCTATTTCGACGTGGCCGAGGGCGAGGAGACGGTGGCCAGCTATGCGGCGCAATTCGACGCCTATGAGCTGCAGCGGCGCGGCGCGCAGGCACGGTTCGACGCCGGCAAGGCCAAGATCACCGACGTGCGCGAGGCGGAGGCGCAGCGCGATGCCGCGCAGGCACAGCGGCTGGTCGCGGAGGCACAGCTCGCCGCCGCGCGCGCGACCTTCGCCGAACTCGTCGGCCGGCCGGCACTGAACCTGGCGCACGTCCGGGCGGACTTCGCCGCCGGCGCGCCGCCGGTGACGCTGGATGCTGCCATGACCACGGCGGCCCGCGATGCACCCGCCGTCGCCATCGCTCGGCACAGTGCCCGCGCCGCGACGGCCGACATCGACCGCTATTCGGTCCGCGGTCGCCCGGTGGTGGAAGGCATCGCCGGCTATCAGGGCCAGTACCGGCTGGGCGGTTCCAACGACGCCGGCCTGCTGCCGGATACGCTTCACGCCGCCACCGCGGGCGTTCGCCTGACCATTCCGCTGTACGCCGGCGGGGGCATCGCCTCCAAGCGGCGCGAGGCGGCGGCCACGGCCGGGCAGAAGGAGCAGGAACTGGCGGCGGCACAGCGCGATGCGCGGTTGCAGGCGCAGCGTGCCTGGTATGCCGTATCGACCGGCGCGGCGCGCACCGACGCGCTGCGCACGGCATTGCGGTCGGCGGAATTGCAGGAGCGCGCCGCCCGGACCGGCCTGTCGGTGGGCGTGCGGACGCAGACCGACCTGCTCAACGCGCAGGCGCAGCTATTCGCCACCCGGCGCGAGCTGTCGGCGCAGATCTACGATTACCTGCTCGCCCAGCTGCAACTCGCCGCCGCCACCGCGACGCTGGACGGGGGTGACCTTGAGCGGCTCGACACGATGATCGCGCGCTAGCCGCCAGGCCGCCGCCGCCGTCACATTCTGTCACGCGGGCGAACAATCGCGCCCAATTCCATGTGGCGCGTTCCTTCGGCGGGCGTCAGTCGAGACACTGGCACCACATGGAGTAACAGTGATGCAGCGACTTATTCTTCCCGTCGTGATGATCGGCATGGTGCCGGCCGTGTCGGCGATGGCGCAGACCGATCCCGCGGCCCGGATCGAAAAGGCGCGCGCCGCCTTCGCCGCCACCGACACGAACAAGGACGGCGCGCTGAGCCTGCAGGAATGGACCGCCGCCGGTCGCAAGGAACGCGGGTTCAAGATGATTGACGCCGATGGTGACGGAAAGCTCACCCCGGCCGAGCTCAAGGCCATGGCCGACAAGTACGGCGCGCGCCGCTAACCCTCGGCGCCCCCGTGCCCGCGCCGTCGCGTTCCTCCTCCGCGACGGCGCGGGCTTTTGGCGGACTGGCGAGCAAGCCGATTTCCTCTAGGGTCGTCGCATGGTGAGCCCGAACGACCCCAATTCCTGCAACGGTCGCAACCGGCTGGTCGCGATCGTCGAGGACGATCCCGGCATCCGCGATCTGCTGGCGAAGCTGCTCGAACGGGAGGGTTTCGACGTGCTCGCCTTCGACGCAGCGGCCGGGCTGATGGCGGCGGGCGTGTTCGAGCGGCTGGACTGCCTGATCCTCGACCTGATTCTTCCCGGCGAGGACGGCCTGTCGATCTGCCATGCGCTGCGCGTGCAATGGCCGCGGCTGCCGATCCTGATCGTCACCGCCAAGGACGATCCGCTGGATCGCGTGCTCGGGCTGGAGCTGGGCGCCGACGATTATCTCGCCAAGCCGTTCAATTCACGCGAACTGCTGGCCCGGCTGCGCTCGATCATCCGGCGCACGCGCGAGCTGAACGACGTTGCGGGCGATGCGGTCAACGTCAATTTCCGCTTCAACGGCTGGCTGCTGCGCGTCGGCGCGCGCGACCTCAGCGATCCCGCCGGCAAGCCGATCACGCTGACGACGAGCGAATTCGACCTGTTGCATGCGATGGTGCTGCATCCGCAGCGTGTACTGTCGCGCGAGTTCCTGATCGATCGCACGCGCGGCGGCACGGCCGACACGATCGACCGGGTGATCGACGTGCAGGTTGGCCGATTGCGCCGCAAGCTGGGTGACGATCCGCGCGAGCCGATGCTGATCCGAACCGTACGTGGCGACGGATACCTGTTCTCCCCGCCAGTGATCAGGTGCTGAGCCGCAGCAGTCTTCGGTTTCTTAGGCGCCGTTGGACGCTTCACCGCACCAGGCGGGCGAGCGCGGCGACGTCGAGGAGCTGCACCTTGCCATAGGCGCGCGCGATCGTGCCCGATCGCTCGAGCGCGGCGAGGTGCGCGCTCACGGCCTTGCGCGACAGACCGCACAATTCGGCCAGATCGGCCTGGGTGAGCGGCGCCACGCCGCTGTCGGCGAACGCCATCAGCCGGGCGGCGATGCGCGCGCGCGGCGGCAGGGCGAGCATCTGCGCGAGCCCGTGGACGCTGGCGTCGAGCTGTCCGTACACGAGCTCGCTCACCGCCCGCCACAGCGCCGGGTGCTCACCGCCGATCCGCTCCAGCGCCAGATCGCCGACCGTCACCACCAGGCTGGTACGGCTGGCGCGCGCAGTGACGATGCGCGGACCGCCGCCGCGGCGCTGCGACTGGCCGATCGCGTCGCCGGTACGCGCGATGCCCACCAGCACGGTCCGCTGCCCGACGGCCGCTTCGAGCCGGAGCATGCCGTCGAGAACCATCGCGATCCCGGTGCACTCGTCGCCTTCCCCATAGACCCACTGCCCCGCGCGCAGCGCCACCGTGCGGCCCGCCGCGGCGAGCGCCTCCTGCACCGGCGCGGTGCAGCGCGCGAACCAGCGGTTGCGCCGCAGCTGATCGATGATTGTCACGCACGCACTGTAACCATGGTGACATTCTTGCGGGAGTCACTTTGCTATTTCCGCGGGCACAACAAAAATGGAGAGGATCAATGACGTCCCTGCAGATTCGCCCCTTGTCCGAACATGTCGGTGTGGAGGCGAGCGGCGTCGACCTGAACGCGCTGGACGAGACCGGTATGGCGTCGCTGCGCGATGCCGTTGCCAACCATGGCATTCTGTTCGTCCGCGACCAATCGCTGACGCCCGAGCAGCATATCGCCTTTGCGCGCCGCTGGGGTGACATCGACGTCAACAAATATTTCCCGGCCAATGGCGGCCATCCCGAGATCGCCGAAGTGCGCAAGGCGGAAAACCAGCAGACCAACATAGGCGGCGGCTGGCATACCGACCACAGCTATGATCAGGTGCCCGCCATGGGTTCGATCCTGCTGGCGCGCGAAACGCCGCCGAGCGGCGGGGACACGTTGTTCGCCAGCATGGGCGCGGCGTTCGATTCGCTGTCAAAAGGCTTGAAGGCGACGCTGCGGACGCTGCGCGCGGTGCATTCCGCCGACCATATCTACAGCACCGACGGCATTTATGCGAAAACCGATCAGGGCGCCGATCTCAAGGGGCATGACGAGCGCACCCATGCGGTGCACCCCGTCGTCATCCGCCATCCGCGCACGGGGCGCGAGATCCTGTACGTCAATCCGGCCTTCACGCTGCACATCGAAGGCTGGACGCGCGAGGAGAGCATGTCCTTGCTCACCTATCTCTACCAGGTCGCCATGCAGGAGCGCTTCCATTGCCGCGTGCAATGGTCGCCGGGTTCGCTGGCGATCTGGGACAATCGTTCGACCTGGCATTATGCGATGAACGACTATCACGGCCACCGCCGGCTGATGCACCGCATCACCATTTCGGGCGAACCCCTGCACTAAGCGCGCGGCCTGGCGACACTCGATCGCGCGCGGCAGCGTGCGATCGAACGTCGTGGGCGCTGCTTACGGAACGATCAGGGGGATAACAGGACATGAAGATATTGGAGGTTCGCTGGCCGCTGCTCGCGCAGGCCGCCGCGCTGGCGGCGCCGGGCCTGGCCGAGGCGCAGGCCGTGCAACCGGCGCCGGCGACGGTCGCCGCCAACCGGCAGGTGCAGCAATCGCTATCATTCGACGACCGGCAGGATTTCGACTTCGCCGAGCGCGGCTACCTGGGCACGCGCAAGGATCCGCTGATCCGTGCCGCGGACGGGCGCGTCGTCGTCAACCTCGACGCTTATGCGTTCCTCAAGGGCGCGGCGCCGGCGACGGTCAACCCCAGCCTGTGGCGGCAGGCGAGCCTGTCGGCCAAGCACGGGTTGTTCAAGGTCACTGACCGGATCTACCAGGTACGCGGCTTCGATCTTGCCAATCTCACCTTCGTGAAGGGGGACACGGGCTGGATCGTGATCGACACCGGCACGTCGGTGGAGATCGCAAAGGCGGCGTATGAGCTCGTCAGCGAAAAGCTTGGCAAGCGGCCGGTCAGCGCGATCATCTTCACGCACAGCCATGGCGACCATTTCGGGGGCGGCGCCGGCCTGATGCCGTTCGCCGTGCCGGACGTGCCGGTCCTTGCACCCGACGGCTTCTATGAGGCGGCGGTGAGCGAGAACGTTCTCGCCGGCCCGGCGATGGGGCGGCGCGTCGCGTATCACCTTGGTGCGGCGCTGCCGGTGGGGCCGGAGGGGCAAGTCAACAACGGCATCGGCGCCGGCATCTCGCAAGGCACGCCGAGCCTGCTCAAGCCGACCGAGGAGCTGGGTGTCGGCGCCGCGCCGCGGACGATCGACGGTGTGCGGCTGGTCTTCCAGGTGACGCCCGACACCGAGGCGCCGGCCGAGATGAACATCGGTTTTCCCGACTGGGAGGTGATCGATCTCGCCGAAAACGCCAACCCGACCCAGCACAACATCCTCACGCCGCGCGGCGCGCAGATCCGCAACGCCAAGGCCTGGGCGGACGGGCTCACGGCGTCGATGGCGATCTTCCCGGGCTCCGAGATACTGATCACCAGCCACGGCTGGCCGCGCTTCGGCACGGCGCCGGTGCAGGACTTTCTCGAAAAGCATCGCGACGGATACAAGTTCCTGCACGATCAGACCGTGCGCCTGATGAACCAGGGGATGACCGGCGACGAGATCGCGTCGGTGCTCAAGCTGCCCGATGCGCTGGCGAAGCAATGGTACAACCGGCCCTATTACGTGTGACGGCCTGCAATGATGATCGGTTCGACGCGAGATAAAGGGCGCACTCTGGCGCATAGTCTGTGAGACCGTCGAGGTGCTTGGGCGCACGTTATTCGAGAACCAGCGTACGATCTTTGAGACGGACGCGAGACGGTCATCAGTCAGCGCACGCTTTGTGAGACCTTCAAATCGGCACCGGCGACGCGCATCCGTCGCTGGACTGTGCGCATGTTACGATCGTGAGAGCCCCATTGATGTGACGCCGAGTTAGCGGCTATCGCCTTCGGACCCACTGAATTGGTGTTCATTGGACCGCTTAATCACAGCATGTAGCCGATATCCGAAGCCCCGGACGGATAAGCGAACATGGTCGATTTCAGATCGTCGGCCGTCAGACCATGCCGGATCGCGAGCGCGAACAGATTGATGACCTCGTCCACATGCGGTCCGACCAGGTGAGCCCCGAGCACCCGGTCGTCGCCTTCATCGACCATCACCTTGAACCCATAAACCGGTTCGGCCGCTTGCCGCGCGGAGTACCAGTTGGGGACCAGATTGCTTTTCACGCGGAAGCGCAGGCCCCGCTCGCGCGCTTCGGCTTCGCTGAGCCCGACCGAAGCGATGGGAGGAAGCGTGAAGGCGACGCTGGGGATACCCCGATAGTCCGGGCGGAGGTGGTTGCCTTCGAGCATGTTGCCGGCGACGACCTTGCCGTCATGGCTCGATACCGGCGTCAGCGGAGGCCCCATCTGGGCCGCGTCGCCGGCAGCATACACCGCCGGGTTGGAGACGCTTTGCAGATGCTCGTTGAGCGTGAGGCGGCCCCGCTCGTGTGCGATCCCCGCCGCATCGAGGTCGAGTGCTTCGAGCGCCGGGCGTCGCCCGGCAGCATGGACGATCAGATCGGCCGCGAAGCTCTTGCTCACCCCGCCCGTGGAGGCGCGAACCGAGAAGCCGTCGCCTGTCTTGTCGATCGCCTCGACCTCCGTATCGAGCTGCACGTCGATCCCCGCATCGCGCAGGCGGGGCATCAGCCAGCCGACCAGATCGGGGTCGAAGCCGGTCAACATGCGCGGCCCGCGTTGGAGGATGGTCACTTGCGCCCCGGCGTTCGCCGCGATTGTAGAGAACTCCGCCGCGATGTATCCACCCCCGACGATCACGATGCGCCGGGGCAGGCTCTCAATCGCCAGGAACGCCTCATTGTCGATGACGTGCTCTTCGCCGGGCAAGCCGAGCGGGACCGGTTCGGCACCGCTGGCAACAAGGAAATGGCCGCCAACCAGCGTCTTTCCCTCCACGACGAGGCTGTTCGCGCCGGTGAAGCGAGCCGGGCCGTGGTAGGTATCCACCCCGGCCTCATGGTAGCTTCGTTCATGTTTCCCCGGCACCGGATCAGTGAAGGTGCGCTTGAACGCCATCAACTCGCGCCAGTCGATGCAGTCCTTTCCCACCACGCCGTTGCTCCGCATCCGGCGCGCGTCGTCGATCACAGCGGCCCCGTGGCGTAGCATCTTTTTCGGATCGCAGCCGCGCAGGGCGCAGGTGCCGCCATAGGGTCGGCAGTCGATCACGGCGACGCTCTTGCCGGCCTTGCGAACGCGCATGGCCGCTACCCGCGCGGCAGTTCCCGCGCCGATGACGACCAGATCATAGGTGTCGGGCACGAGCTTCTCCTTGGCGTGGTTCAGGTTCCCCGGCTGGCGTGCCGTCAGGCGCAGCAGCTCGCCGTTGATCCCGACGCGCGCGCTTCCTGTATCGGGGGACAGGGCACGTCACCGAAGGAGCAATAAACGCAACAGTCCCCGGCGTTGGGGCGAAGCACCGCGGCGCAGCCTTTGCAGTCGTAGAAGAACTGGCACGCATCGGTCGGCATGGTGTCGGTCGATTGGTGGCCGCACTTGGGGCAGGTCAACGTGGAGGTGAGCAGCATTACAACACCCAATTCATGAGGATAGGCTCGATCGAGCCCCAGATAGCGGCCAGGCCGACCAGCACAGTTGCCGCAATCAGGAGGCCGACGATCCGGCGCGACCTGACATCAACCGCACAGGCGTCCCCCGGCGCACAGGCCGTCTCGCGCTTGCGCCACCACATGGCCCAAGCGACCACGAGCGCGACCGCGCTCAGCACCAGAAGCGGCGCGCGAATGCTCGCCAGCCCTACGAAGCTGCCGGCGAGCCCAGCACCCACGCCGAGCGAGGCGAGCGCGAGTGGCAGAACGCAGCAGGCCGCGGCGGCCGTGACCGCGCCCAGGCCCAACGCAGCCGCTATTGATGCGACACCCCGGACGGGCGGCCCACCCGGTGTTGAGGGTTGCCTTGCGACGGTATCCGTCATTATCTGTTCCTCGATGGGATCGGATTGCTGAACCGCCGCCCCGGAGGCGAAACAAGATCGAGAATCGACACCCCGATCATCAACACCAGCCCCGCATACAGCACCCATTCCGCCCGAACGCCGCGAAGCGACATCAGCAGGGCGGCGATGAGAACAAGCACAGGTCCAGTGACGCCTAACGCTAGGCGCAGCCAGGTCTTGTGACGAAGGCCGGTGCGGAGGTTCGCCGCCAATACGATGAGCGCGGAGAGCGGCAGAACGTATCGGATAAAGGGGCCTTCATACTGGCTCAGAAAACTCAGGCCGATCCCGGCACCGAGACTGCCAAGGGCGGGAAAGCACGCCGCACAGCCGAACGAGGCGATGATCGCGCCGATCACACCCGTTTTATCGGCCGTTCGCGTTAGGGAGTCCTCAGTAGGCACAGCCGTTCCTTTCACCCGCTCCGCCGCAGCGACTCACCGCGCTCGCCTTGGCTCCTCGACAGGATCATAGTCGAAACCTTATATGCACCCTCCAGCAACTGTAGGGTCAAGGGCCGTGGCTCTGAAAATCGGCGACCTCGCCAAGGCGACCGGCACAAAGGTGCAGACGATCCGCTATTATGAGGAGATCGGCTTGCTGCCCGCGCCGGCGCGCACCGAAGGCAACTACCGGACCTATGCTTCGGCGACCCTTCGCCGGCTGTCATTCATTCGCCGCTCGCGCGGCCTTGGTTTCAGTCTCGACCAAGTGCGAGAGCTGCTGGGCTTGGCCGACCATAGCGATTGGTCCTGTGCCGCGGTCGAGACGATCGCGCGCGAGCACAGGGCGGCGATCGAGCGCAAGATCGCCGACTTGGCAGCCCTGGATGGCGAGCTGGCGCGTATCATCGACCGATGCGGACACGGCACCGTTGCCGAGTGCGGCATCCTTGAAGCCCTGTCTCCTGCCTAAGACGGCAGTGCATTACCGCTTCTCCCAACAGCGCGCGCGGCTCGCAAGAAATACGTCCGGTTTCCTTGTGGTCGCAATCGGCCACCCGATCGCGGCCGTTCAGAACGAGAAAAGCCGTTGCGGAAACCAGCGTCAGAATGCAGGGTGGTAGCTGTCTTTCCTTGCGGGTGAACCGGCCTTCTCATGCTGATCGGATACGTCCGCGTCTCGAAAGCCGACGGCAGCCAGACGCTGGAGCCGCAGCGCGACGCGCTGCTCGCGGGCGGCGTCGACCCGAGCCGCATCTACGAGGACCTCGCATCGGGTCGGCACGATGCTCGGCCTGGCCTGACCGCGTGCCTGAAGGCGCTCCAGCCCGGCAACACGTTGGTGATCTGGAAGCTCGACCGGCTCGGCCGTGATCTCCGTCACCTCGTCATCACCGCAGAGGATCTGCGCTCGCGCGGGATCGGGCTGAAGGTGCTGACGGGTGCCGGCGCGCAGATCGACACGACGACCGCCAATGGCCGGCTCGCGTTCGGCATCTTCGCCGCATTTGCCGAGTTCGAGCGCGAGCTGATCACCGAGCGTACGCGCGCCGGGCTCGCTGCAGCGCGCGCCAGGGGCCGGTTGGGCGGGCGCCCGCGCAAGATGGACCGCTCGACGCTGCAAATGGCAATGGCGGCGATGAGCGACCGGAAGGCGGTCGCGGCTGAGGTGGCCAAGCGGCTCGGCATCACGACCACGACGCTCTACCACTACATCAACGGCGACGGCACGCCCAAGGCCCCCGGCCAGGCGCTCCTCGACGGGAAGGCGATGCCCAAACCTCCCACCCGGGCTCGCGAAGAGCGACAAGCGGCGTGACCGTCTGGCGAGCGCCCGTTCCAGCCGAGGCGCTCGCGACCCTGAAACGACGCCTCGCGGCGCTGCCGCCCCGGCACCCCGACCGCAAGGAGATGATGGCGTCGACCTGCCGGCTCTACGCCGTGTCGCGCGCCACCCTGTACCGTGCGCTACGCGGCGAGCACCGTCCCCGCGACGCGCACCGCTCCGATCGCGGGCACGCGCGCGTCATGGGCGACGGCGAGATCGAACACTGGTGCGAGATCGTCGCTGCGGTGAAGAAGAGCACCACCAACAGGAAGGGCCGCCACCTCTCGACCGCGCGGGCGCTCAGGCTGGTCGAGGAGCATGGGGTCCACACGCCCGATGGCCATCGCAAGCTCGCGCCCGGGTTGCTCACCATCTCGACCCTCAACCGACATATGCGCCGGCTCGGGTATGACCACGCGCGCCTGACACGAGAGCCCGCGGCCGTCCGTTTCCAGGCGGAGCACGCCAACGACCTGTGGCACTTCGACCTGAGCCCGTCCGACCTGAAGCAACTCGCGGTTCCCCCGCCCTGGGTCGACCTGGAACGGGGCGGCGCGCCCACGCTGATGCTGTTCTCGGTCGTCGATGACCGGTCGGGGCTCGCCTACCTCGAATACCACTGCGTATATGGTGAGGATGTCGAGGCGGCGCTCGGTTTCCTGTTCCGCGCCATGTCGGCCAAGCCGGACGGCACGACCAACCCGCTCCAGGGTATCCCCAAGCAACTCCACCTCGACAACGGCCCCGTCGCGAAGTCAGCCGTGTTCAAGCGGGTAATGGAGAGCCTGGACGTGATCGTCACTCCGCACATGCCGGCCGGATCGGACGGTGCGCGCACGACCGCACGCGCCAAGGGCAAGGTCGAGCGGCCGTTCCGGACGGTGAAGGAGGCGCACGAGACACTCTACCATCATCACCAGCCCGACACCGAAGCCGAGGCGAACGCTTGGCTGACCCGGTTCGTCGATCGCGAAAATGCGCGCGATCACCGGCACGAGGCTCACTCGCGCGTCGATGACTGGCTTGAGCGCCAGCCCGAGGGCGGGGTCCGCGCGATGTGCGCGTGGGAGCGGTTCTGCTCGTTCGCGCGCGAGCCCGAGCGGCGCATGGTCGGGCTGGACGCGCGGGTGTCGGTCGCGGGGGTCACCTACGAGCTCGACCCCGAGCTTGCCGGCGAGGCGGTCGTGCTGTGGTGGGGGTTGTTCGACGCCGAGCTGTTCGCCGAGCATGGCGACGAGCGCTACGGTCCGTTCGATCCCGTGGGCGGCCCCGTACCGCTCCATCGCTACCGCAAGCACCGCAAGAGCAGGCGCGATGTCCGCCAGGACCGCGTCGCCGAACTCGCGACCCGCATTTCCATCCCGCGCTCCGCGCTGTCGGGTGAGCCCGACCTGATCGCGCGCGAGCCGCACCGCGCCATGCTCGCCACCCGCCCATTCGACGGTCCCGACCGGTTCGAGGAGTTGGCGTTCGCCACGCCGCTGAAGGCGCGCGCGGCGATCGCGGAAGAGCTGCGCGTGCCGCTCGGCAAGCTCAGCGCGGACGACCTCCAATTCATCGCCGACCTGCTCGCCCGCACGCTGGTCCGCGCGGAGGTGATGGTCGCCATCCGCGAACGGTTCCCGCCCGGCCGCGCCCATGCGGGATGAGGAGCCTGCCCCATGCTGACCGAAGTCATGCACCACTACCGGCTTGCCCGACCGCCAGTCGATGTTGGGTTCTACGAGACTGAGCACCACAAGCAAATCGTTCACGACCTGCGTACGACGATCATGGCGGGCCGGCTGATCGCGCTCACGGCCGTGATCGGGTCGGGCAAGTCGCTGCTGGTGCGCAGGTTGCGCGAGGCGCTGGAGCGCGAGAACCGCGTTATCGTGTCGCGCGCGCTCAGCCTGGAGAAGGCCAAGATCACGGTGCCGCTGCTCGTGTCGGCGCTGTTCTACGACCTCAGCCCGGACAAGCTACCCACCATCTCGCGCCAAGCCGAGCGCCGCGAGCGCGACCTCCAGGAGCTGTTCCGCAAGGCTAAGAAGCCGGTCGCGCTCTTCGTCGACGACGCGCACGACCTCCACGCCAACACACTGAAGGCGCTCAAGCGTCTGGTCGAACTGGTTCAGGAGGGTGGCGGGCAACTCTCGGTCGTCATGCTGGGCTACCCGCGTCTGAAGAACGACCTGCGTCGCCCCACCATGGAGGAGGTGGGTGACCGCACGACGCTGTTCGAGTTCGGAGGGCTGCGCGACCGGCAGCGCGACTTCATCGACTGGGTGCTCCGGGCTTCGCTGGAAGAGGGCGTCGAGCCCGAGGAGGTCATCACCGACGACGCGGCGACGCTGCTCGCCGCGCGGCTGAAGACGCCGCTCCAGCTCAGCCGCTACCTCGTCCGCGCGTTCGAGGCGGGGTTCGGGATCGGCGCCAAGCCGATCGACGGCACCATCGTTGACGGCGTGCTGTCGCGCCGCCTCGACGACATAGAGCCAGAGCTGAACCGGCACGGCTACGACGTGAAGGCGCTGTGCGACCAGTTCGACGCCAAGCCCGCCGAGATCAGGAAGCTCATGCGCGGCGAGCTGGAGGGTACACGGGCGACCGAACTAACGGACGAGATGCGCATCGCGGGACTGCCAATATGAACGTCTCACGTAGCGTGCGTCGCGTGGCCTGCGTCTCGCGTCCGTTTCACCCGAGGTGCGCCCGTTCTCAACTATAGTGCGCTAGAGCACGGCTTCGGTCTCACGGAGCGTGCGCCAGAATAGACCTATAATCTCGCGCCGGGCCGACCATCATTGCAGGCCGCTACAGCTAGCGCGCAAGAAGGTGGATGTGTGCGAATACCCGGACGGCCGCCTCGAGATCCAGCACGAGGGCGAGGTCCTGCCTTATCGCGTCTTCGACAAGATGCGCCGCGTGAACCAGGCACCGGTGGTCGACAACAAGCACCTCGACGCGGCGCTGGCGCTCGCCCATGCCATCCAGCAGGTGCAGCCGCACCACGCGAAGCGCAACAACAACGAACCGGCGCGTACCGCTCAGCCCGGCGGGGTGTTCAAGGCCCCCTCGCCCGTACCACCCGGGCCGAAGCTGGACCGCCGCAAACTTGGCAATCAGCGCCTGAAGCGAGGCCCCCGCCTCTCCAACGACGAACTCGTCGCGCGCGGCTTGGGCGAGTATGTCCGCCAACAGACGGGATAACTGCATGGCGCCCCTGCCAGCGTCTCACAAAGGATGGTGAAACGGGAATGTCAGCTTTCGCTGGCGGAATGTCGGACACGTTCAACGTCCAAACCACCGCCAGCATAGAAATTTATCGTGTGATCGCGATCTCTCAGAGTCCTGCGTACCACTCATATCCTGCAGCATCCTCCCAATACCCACCCTTGCCGCCATAGATGCCGGCAAGGCTTGGGACCGCCTCGATCCGCTGGACATATTTCGCGTGTTTATAGCCGAGCTGCCGCTCTACCCTGAGACGTAACGGCGCGCCGTTCTGGACCGGAAGCAGCTGGTCGTTGATCCCCCAAGCCAGGATCGTCTGCGGATGAACGGCGTCGATCCGGTCGATCGATTCATAGTACATGGTCCCGTTGGTCTGTGGGTCGGCACAATGAAACACGATAAAACGGGCTTGCGGACTGACACCTGCGCGATCCAGCAACAGCTTTAGGGGCACACCGTGCCATTTCGCGATCGCGCTCCAGCCCTCCACGCAGTCATGACGTGTGATCTGGGTTCGGGTCGGCATCGCCCTGATCTGGTCGAGCGAAAAGGCTTGCGGGTTAGCGACAGCGCCGTCGACCACCAGCCGCCAATCGTTGAAGTTGACGGCAAGATGCCGTGCATAATCGGTTCCGCCCGGCATCCGGGTGCCATTCGCTCGAAAAACGGGCGAGCGCTGCGAAGGAGCGAACTCCTCAGCTAGCGCCGTCCGGTCCTGCAATAGCCTCTGAAAGGCATAGTTGCCCCGCTCGCCGGATGCGAGGAGCGCGCGAAATTGCTCATTTTGCCCTAGACGGTCGCAGCCTGAGAGTATCGTGCCGGCGCCGGCTGCAAGGCTGCCGACAAGAGCGCGGCGTGTGAGAATCGTTGTCATTGCGTGTCCAAGGTCCGCTTGAGCTTGGCGATATGTTTGTCGGGATCGGGTGGCACTCGGAACCAGCCGGTCAACATCGAACGGACCTCGTTGATCGGACCCGCCAGTAGCACCAAAGTCAGGTGAACGACGATGAACGCAGCTATGATACCAGCGCAAATGAAATGCAGAGAGCGGGCCGACGAGCGACCGCCCAAAAGATCGAGCGGCCAGTGCATGACTGCGTTGAATCCGGGAGACAAGCTCAGCCCGGTCAGGATCAGCAGCGGGATAACGACGAATACGATCGAAATATACGCGATCTTCTGTAGGACGTTATACCGGAGCGCTTCTTGACCAGTGGGGAATTTTAGGCGCGCATGATCCTTCACGTCTTGCCAGAGGTGGGAAGGAGCAAGTTCGCTGCGCCGTAGCGTCAGGTCACGCTGGATGTGCCGGTTGACCAGACTGATGACCAGATGAGCAAGCAGGCCAAACGCGAGAATCCAAGCGAAGAACAGATGCCAGTGGCGAGCAAGCGCCAGATTGTATGTTGAGGGGATTGTTGCCCAGCCCGGAAAGCGCGGCGGAGACCACCACGGCTGATCGAAATTCGCGCCATACTCACCCCAATAAAGGTGCGGGTGGGCGTTCGAGATCATCAACCCGCTCATTAGCAGGACGATGATCGCCACCGCATTGGTCCAGTGCCAAAGCCTTGTCGGCAATCGATGCCGGTACACCAGTTCGCCGCCGTGCTCTGCACGCTCGCGGGTCTCGGTGGCTGAAGTCGATAGCGGCTCGATCATCTGCAGCCTCCTCGGTACCGCACACCATCGGCTTCGTGCCGATAGTCGCGAGGGTTTTGTAACCCGGGGCCTGCATCCGGGTGGTCTGCCCAAGCGCCGGTCCGGCGTGTCGAGCGCATGGAGTGGAAAATTCCCATCATCATAATCCCAACTTCGATCGCTGACCGGCCGGAGTTACACGGCCGATGAAATATCGTCGGCCGATGTGCAGCCTCGCTAACTCGGCCGATCCCCAGCCGCGGACGGCACCGCCAACGGCTTACAGCTTGCGCGCTGCGGTGATCGGCCCGCCCGTACCCTGCTGCACCAGAACGGCGGAGCTCAGCCCGCGGGGTGCGCTGGGCAGCGGCAACTCCGTCACCGCGCCGGACCAATTGCCCAGCTTTACCAATTCCCGCACGATATTGCGGTGGGGGAGCGTCCGCCCCCCATTCTCTCCGGCGCGGATCGGCACCTCGACCGTCCGCGGATCGTAGCGGACCAGCCAGATCGTCGATGGAACGTCTTTGCCGGCAGCCAGAGTCAGGGCTCCATTGCGCACCGATATGGCAGGACCGCCACGCGCAGGGCCGGCGCGCTGTATAGCCGCTTCGAGCTGGGCACGATTGCTGCCAACGATAGTGGGCCCGCCGTTGATGATCACCTGCGGTGTCGCCACCTGTGGGCGACCAGCGGCACGCGCATAGTCCCATTGCCGCGCGGTCCAGGCGGGGGAGCCGAAAGTGTCCTTCCAGCCGAGCCGATCCCAGTAGGTCACGGCGAAGGATAAGGCGAGCACGCCCGGCGCATCCGCAATGGCGTTCACGTTGGCGTTGGCAGGCGGGCAGGACGAGCAGCCTTGGCTTTGGAACAGTTCGACCACCACAGGCGCGGCGGGCGTCCCGACGACGAGTGGTTTGACCGGGCGGGGCTGTGCGGCAGCTCCGGCGGGCGCCTGCCCGCAGCCGGCCAGCGCTAACAGGGACAGCAGGGAGAGGATGTTGTGCGTCATGCAGAGTGCCTCGGTGGGAGAGTACGAATGTTAAAAGGCGGTCGACCATTCGGTTACCCGGTCGGGCAGATGATCGAGTAGGAAGGCTTCGAGTTGGCGATCCACCCCTGTCAGGATGAAAATGCCGACGATTAACAGCAGTCCTCCAAGCACGATCTTGCCGCGACCGCCCGCTGCCATCATCCGCCCCCGCCAGCGGGCGAGCGCGCCGCGAGCGGCAAAGGCGATGACCAGCAGCACGGTGGAGATACCTAGTCCGAAGGCCGCCATCACCAGCGCTACTTCGCCCAGATCCTTCCCTTCCGCCGCCAGCGCCACCGCCGCGCCGAGCGTGGGGCCGACACAGGGTGCCCAGACGATGCCGAGCAATGCCCCGATCAGCGCTTGACCCCACAACCCGGCGCGGTCGTCGAGTGCGCTTTGCTGTCGGCTCGCCCAGGCTGCGGCAGGCGTGGCGATCCGTGAAAGCCCGTCCTGAAGGCGAGGTATCAGCAGGACGATGCCCACCAGGCACAGGATGATCGCGCCGGCGTTCCGGACGACAAGCGTATCGATCCCGAGCGCCTGCCCGAACGCGGCGACGACGAAGCCGGTCGCGGTGAACGCCAGCACCAGTCCCGCCGCAAGTGCCACGGGCGCGAAGCGGTGACGCTGCGCCGCCGACGACAGGACGATCGGTACCAGCGGCAGCACGCACGGCGACAGGATGGTGAGCGCGCCCGCCACATAGGCGAGCGCGGGGTTCAACGCCGAGGCCATTAGAGGATCAGGCCAGCGCGCCGCGGATCACCGCGGATACCTTGGCATCGTTGGTCTCGTGAGCGATGCGGCCGGTTTCGCGCTTGCCGCGAAAGCCGATCAGGGTCGACTGCATCGTCGCGCCGAACTTCTGCCAAAGCGGCTTCTGCGTGTCATAGTCGATCCGGAAGACCTGCATGTCGCGATAGGCGGGTTCGGCGATGACACGCTCGATCGTCTTTGCCTGCTGACGGCATACCGGGCACCACGGGGCATGGACCCAGACAAGGATCGGCTTGCCCGCCTTCTGCGCTGCATCGAACGCGGCCTGATTGAACGGTTTGACGGTCGGTGCCGCATGGGCGGGCGCCGCGATCGTGATGGGCGCGGCGATGACGGCGACGGACAGAAACATGGAACGCATCGGTGACCTCCCTTGATGGTTCCTGTCACTACGGGACAACCAGGAAGCCGGTTACACGGCACATGAATGAAAAGATGCCGTTGTAACCAAACGCCGCGCTCCCGCGTAGTCCGTGCACCGGCGCGTTGGAGGGTAGGACTGCATGGACGACGAACAGGTGCCGGTGACGAACGCTGGTCGTTCCGGACTATGCTTGGACGCTATGCCCCTTGATCATTCGCAATATCCCGCTCGATACTGATCGACGCGGCGTTGCGGGGTGTAGATGGGGCAAAGCGAAGATCAGCTCAAGGCATTGATGATCGGGGGGCTGGATGGCGACGCTGCCGCTCACGCTGCGCTACTGCGCGCGCTCGTCCCGCTGCTGGAACGTTTTTATCGCCGGCGGCTCGCCGGCAGCAACGAAGTGGATGACCTGGTGCAGGAAACCTTGATCGCCGTGCATGGCCGCCGGGCGACCTGGGATCGCGGCCGCCCCTTCACGGCGTGGCTCTATGCCATCGCACGCTATCGCATGATCGATCACCTGCGCCGACAGCGCCGGCACATCCCGATCGAGGACGTGGAGGCAATGCTGGTGACGGAGGGTTTCGAAGCATCCGCGAATGCCCGGATCGATGTCGCCCGTCTGCTGGGCACGCTGCCGCCCAAGCAGTCGCGAGCCATTCGGGACACGCATATCGACGGACAAAGCATCGCGGAGGCCGCTACCCGAGCCGGGATCGGGGAGTCCGACGTCAAGATTTCCGTGCATCGCGGCCTTCGTGCGCTCGCCGCCCGGCTGAAAGGGTGACGGCAATGAGCACTGAGAGCACCGAACAGTTGATCCGACAGCTCAGCCGCGACGTAGCGCGTGTGCCGCCTAACGCCGTCGCGCGGCGCATCGCCATCGGGATCGCGACCGGATGCGTCCTTGCGGCTCTCTACATGGGCGCCACGATCGGCGTTCGCCCCGATCTGGATGCGGCGATGCAAGGATCGTCCTTCTGGATCAAGGCCGCCTACACCCTGTCGATCGCGATGGTGGCGATGTCCACGGCGGTGAAGCTGGCTCGTCCGGACGCGAGCGTCCCGCGCGGCCTATGGCTGCTGGCGGTGCCGGCGCTCCTCCTGGCAGGCGTCGGGGTGGTCGAACTCGCCTCGACGCCCTCTGGCGACTGGCTGGCGATGTGGCTGGGCCAAAGCTGGCGGAGCTGTCCGTGGCACGTCCTGACCCTGTCGATCCCGATCTTCGCCGGATTGCTGTGGTCGTTCCGGCGTCTCGCGCCGACACACTTCAGGGCCGCCGGTGCTGCAGCGGGACTGAGCGCCGGGGGATGGGCGGCGACGATCTACTGCCTTCACTGCCCCGAGGTATCGGCCATCTTCGTGCTTACCTGGTACACACTAGGAATTGCCCTCGCCGCCAGCGTAGGAGCGCTGATGGGTCCAAGGCTCCTGCGCTGGTGACCGCGTGCGTCAGTCGCCGCGCGGCATTCGGCGTTGTCCGTCGACCGCGAGTGCGTAACAGGCTGCCAGCAGCACGGCGTCCTTCATCAGGAACTGGCCGGTCGACCCGAGAAACGGAGCGCCGTATCCCGCCTGCCAGAACGCGGGCGCACCCAATGAGAAGCTGAGCGTGACGCAAAAGGTGAATACGCCCATCGCACCGCCGGCGAGGCTTGCGAACGGATAGCGAGCGCCGAGCGCGATCATTGCTCCTGTCAGCAACTCGATAGTACCGATGACGTTGCTTGCGCCACGCTCGCCCCAGATCGGATACATCCAGCTAAAGAGCGGATAGTGGCTTGCGATCTTTGCCACGCCCTCGGCCTCATATGCCGCGAACTTGGCGATGCCGAATAATGCGAAAACGATGACGATCGACCATCGCAACGCAGCGATGGTGGTGGCGTCGTTCGGAACGTAGCTAGTCGTCATAAATCTCCCCTTTGGGAGCGCTTACGAAGCGGGACGGAGATGGGTTACAACGCCTCCCCAGCCAAGGCTCGCCCCCGACATTCCCGATTGGGAAGGTCGATCGAGATCCTGGGCCGCAAACCGGCTACGCCTCGCGGCTCCGGGGCTGATTTTCCCGAAATATGTTCCCGATTGTATTTTCCCGAAATGCGGCATCGGACATGGAGTTTCGGGAAAGGTCAGCCGCGTGAAAACCAGGGTAACCAAGCCCGCTGCTGGCGCAGCGGGTCCGGGGTCAGGAGCCGTGAGGTAATGGCATCAGCGGGGGCAGCGCTGCGCTGTTTGGATGGCTCCACGCTGCCCCCGCTGCTACCAGACGGTGTCATTTCTATCTGGTGACGATTATGTCTTCTCTAAATCGCGGGAACAACAGGAACGTGGCTTGTGCCGGCTTGGCAACAGCGGCTTAACCAGCGGCCGAACTCTTAACTTGGCTCAATAGTCGAGGTTGCGTTTTTCCATCTGTGCGGCCGCGAGGTCCGCGACCGGA
>JAESGB010000137.1_pt1 | contig 37161 bp, 34 predicted proteins | sample 9266211 | NCBI WGS metagenome assembly JAESGB01 (sample SAMN14514844, study PRJNA621659) | algae metagenome | isolation source: Goleter apudmare HA4340-LM2 and co-occurring heterotrophs from cave wall... | place: USA: Maniniholo cave, Kauai, Hawaii | collected 2009-07-28 | reverse complement strand
CGCGCTGCGCGCGCCGCCGCAAGCCCTGCGCTCCTCGGCACCGCACAGGCGCTGCGCCCGCCGCCCGCCCGCGGCTTGGCTCGAGCAGCGCTCGTTCTCTATGGAGAGGAGACGGAGCAAGGCAGGCTTCGAGCCTGCCTTGCTCCGGCGCTTCGCGGGCTCGATGCCCGCGAAGTGCCTTCTTTCTTGAAAGGAGGACGGTGCCTCTTGCAAAGCCGTGGGCGGGTGGGCGGCGGCGCGCCTGTGCGGCGGCGAGCAGCGCAGGGTTTGCGGGGAGCGCGCGCAGCGCGCCTCGTGATCTGACTCGTCGCGGTTGTCCGAGCGCAGCGAACGCAGTTCGCGCAGCGAGTTCCGCGACGCCCCGCAAGCCCGAGCAGCACAGCGCAGTCGCCGCGCAGCGGCGACCGCCGCACCGGCACGCCGCCGCACACCCGCCCACGGCTTTGCCCCCACCGAGCCCTCGCACAGAAACGCAGCCGAACGCCCGCAACGGGCCGATTCCCGACCCTCGCCTGTATTGGCACCGCATGCGTCCCGGATCGCCCGGCCTTCGACGAGCGCTCAGCCGGCTCGGGCGCGGTCCAGCGCAGGCTGAACTCGCATGACCCTCGCCGCCGATGCGATGGGACTGACGTTGTCCTTCATCGCCCGGCTCGTCACCGGCGCGCAGGGGCATTGGTACGGCTCGCCGCCCAAGGCCGAGCAGCGCATCTACTTCGCCAACCACCAGAGCCACCTCGACTGGGTGCTGATCTGGGCCGCGCTGCCGCGCGACCTGCGCGCGGCCACCCGGCCGATCGCGGCGCGCGACTACTGGACTTCGGGGCGGCTCAAGCACTGGATCACGCGCGAGGTGTTCAATGCGGTGTACGTGACCCGGCAGCGCACGGACGATGAGGATCCCCTGGAGCCGCTGGCGCAGGCGCTGCGCCAGGGCGACTCGCTGGTGATCTTTCCCGAGGGCACGCGCGGCCACCGCGGGGTGCCGCAGCCGTTCAAGAGCGGCCTGTACCACCTCGCCGGGCAGTTCCCGGAGGTGCAGCTCATTCCGGCCTGGATCAGCAACGTCCAGCGCGTCATGCCCAAGGGCGAGGTCGTGCCGGTGCCGATCCTGTGCTCGGTGACCTTCGGCGCGCCGCTGGCGCCCCCGGCGCCCGGCGAAGACAAGCGCGCCTTCCTCGAACGGGCGCGCGACGCGGTGATCGCCTTGGAGGCCGTGGCCGCATGAACGCCTTGCGCGAACTCGACGCTGCGCGCCAGGTCGGCCTGCTCTTCGTGGGACTGTTCGGTGCGCTCCTGCTGGCTACCGCTGCCGTGGCCATTGCATCGCTTCGTGAGAGCACGGCGCTGACGCAATGGCGAGACGAGCGGTTGCTGCGCGAGTTGCGCGCCCTGTGGCTCGGCGCGGCGCTCTTCTGGCTGGCCTGGGTGTCCGGTGCGCTGGGCGCGACGCTCCTGTTCGGCGCCTGCAGCTTCCTCGTGCTGCGCGAGTACATCACGCTGATGCACACGCGGCGCAGCGATCACCGCAGCCTGCTTCTGGCCTTCTTCGCCGTGCTGCCGCTGCAGTACCTGCTGGTCGGCATGCGCCAGTTCGACCTGTTCTCGGTGTTCATCCCGGTGTATGTGTTCCTGGCGCTGCCCGTGGCCAGCGCGCTGGCCGGCGACCCGGAGCGCTTTCTCGAGCGCAACGCGAAGATCCAGTGGGGCATCATGGTCTGCGTGTACGGCCTGTCGCACGCACCGGCGCTGTTGCTGCTCGAGTTTCCCGATCAGCGCGAGCGCGGCCCTTTCCTGGTGTTCTTTCTCGTGCTCGCCGTGGCGGCGGCGCAGATCGCACAGGAAGCGGCCAGCCGCCGCCTGCGCCGCCGGCCGGTCGCGCGGCAGATCAGCCGCAGCTTCAGCTACCGGGCATGGGCTGCCGGCGCGGGCGCGGCGGGCGTCGTCGGCGGCCTGCTGTTCTGGATCACGCCCTTCGAGCCGGCCCAGGCCGTGGGCCTGGGCTTGCTGGCCGGCGCCTGCGGCACGCTGGGCGAGTTCGTGATGAAGGCGCTCAAGCGCGACGCCGGCGTGCGCTGGTGGGGCAACCGCGCGTCGGTGACGGGAGCGGTCGGCCTGCTCGACCGCGTGGCGCCGTTGTGCTTTGCCGCGCCGGTGTTCTTTCACTCGGTGCGCTGGTACGCCGGCGTGAGCCTGTGACGCCCGTGCGCATTCTCGGCATCGACCCCGGCCTGCGCACCACGGGCTTCGGCCTCGTCGACGCCGACGGCCCTCGCCTGCACTACGTGGCCAGCGGCACCATCAAGACCGATGCGCTGCCCGCCGGCGACCTGCCGGGCCGGGTGAAGATTCTTTTCGAGGGCGTGCGCGAGGTGATGGCGCGCTGGCAGCCGCAGTGCGCCGCGGTCGAGCTGGTGTTCGTCAACGTCAACCCGCAGGCCACGCTGCTGCTCGGGCAGGCGCGCGGCGCGGCGATGGCGGCCCTGGTCGCCGGCGACATGCCGGTGGCGGAGTACACCGCCCTGCAGATGAAGAAGGCGGTGGTCGGCCATGGCCTCGCGCGCAAGGAGCAGATCCAGGCGATGGTCGCGCGGCTGCTCGCACTGCCGAGCGTTCCCGGCAAGGACGCGGCCGACGCGCTCGGCATCGCCCTGTGCCATGCTCATGCGGCGCGCGCTTTCGCCGCGATCGACCAGGCGACCGCTCGCGTTCGCACCACGCGCGGCCAGTACAAGGGCGGGCGCGTGTACTGAGGCCGAGCATCGCGCTCGCGCGCCGCTCGCGGCGGCGCGAAAGGACTCAGCGCTGCTGCCCGGCCTGCGGGCCCTTGGCCTTCAGCGCTTCTTCCATCTCCTCGGGGCTGATGAGGTTGTCGCTGTTGGTATCGACTGCGGCCCAATCGCGCGTTTCGCCGCCGCCGGCCGCCATCTGCCCGCCGCTCGACGAAGCGTCGCCGGCAGCCGATCCGGTGGTCGTGCCGCCGGCCGCAGGAGCGTCGGTCGTGCCGGTGCCTGTCGTAGCAGCGCCCGCGCCCGTGCCCGCAGCGCTGCCGGCGGCGGCGTCCTTGGCGCGGTCGGGGTCGTGCTGGCGCTGAACGTTGTCGTCCATGCGCTCGACGGTGGGTGCGGCGCCGGGCTGGAGATCTTCCCGGGCAGGCACGACCTGGGTCTTGTCGGCCTTGTCGGTGCTCGTCTGGCCGGTGGTCTGATCGGCAGCCAGCGCGGCCGTGCCGACGAAGGAACTGGCGAGCAGCGCGGCACTGAATGCGGTGTGGATGCGGTTCATGAAGCTTCCTTGTAATTGCCGGTCGGCGCGTGGCCGCACCGGACGGTTGAAAGATGCCTCAGCACGTGTCGACGACCTCTCGGCGGTGTGGATCGATGCGCCTGCGCCTCGACCTTGCTGCGACAGCCAATCCTCCGCGGCCCGAATGGGGCTTGCTCGTTACCGTCGGCACCGTTCTATGCAGTGATCAGGGTCCGCGTGATGCGGACACTGCAACAGTAGGTCAGGGGTCGCGGAGCCACCGTGCGCTGGCTGACGCAAGCACCCGCCGCGTCATGTTGTCCTACGTACCGCGAGCCGGCGCATCGAGCCCTGCACACGCGTCCTCGCGATCGCAAGGGTTCGCATGCCGGAGCGCGGCTTCGGCATGCGGTACGAACGGAAGTCGCCGTCGCCGTCCGGGAGCGAAGGGGCAGCGGCTCAGGCGCGCCAGGTCACACCGGCGCGCCGGAAGATCTCGCTCAAGGCCGCACCGCGGCCGAGTTCGGCCAGGCGATCGTGAACGGCGCGGGCCAGCTCGGTCGAGCCGCGCTTGACCGCGCAGCCGATCACCCACCCGTTGCGCGGCGCACGCGACGAAGGCAGCGGCACGATCTCGTAGCGCGGCTGCCCGGCCAGCGTCGACTCCAGCTCGGAGGCCAGCCCGGCGGCCGCCGCCACCTTGCCTTCGAGCAGGCTGTGCGCCGCCCTCACGCCGTCGGCGTGCTGCGTGGAAAGCGAGTCGCGCAGGGCGCCACCTTCCGCACCGGCCAGCAGCCAGCCGGCCAGCGACACCCCGGCCACCGCGACCGGCTGGCCGCGCAGGTCGTCGGCGGTCCGCGGCGCCGGACCGCGCTCGCGGTCCCAGGCCAGCATCACGCGCTCTCGGTAGTAGGGACCGACCACCTCGACCTGCGGGTTCGCCTCGATCAGCTCGCGGTCCATCGGCACGTGCAGCATCACGTCGGCCGGCCCCCAACCCAGGAAGTGGCCGCGCCACACCGCAGCACGCAGGTCGTCGTTGATCTTCTCGCCCGCCGTGAACGGCAGCAACGCCAGCTTCACGCCCAAGCCCGCGGCCAGTGCGGCCGCGACCTCCACGTCGATGCCCTTGCCGCCGACGTTGAAGGGCGGGTAGTCCTCGTACACGGCCACCACGAGGCTGCCGCGCTTCTTCACGCGCTCGAGCGCTCCGGCCTCGCCGTCCTGCGCACTCGCCGCGAAGGGCGCGGTCAGCGCGGCGAGCGCCGCGCCGGTGAGTACCCGCCGGCGCGCGATCACAGCGGCTTCTCGCGGCGGGTTTCGAGGTAGCTCTTGATCGACCACACGGCCTCCTGGCTGAGCGTGCCCTCGAAGGGCGGCATGTAGACCGCGCCGTTGCGCGTGCGGCCGCGACGCACCACGCCGGCGAAGTAGTCGTCCATCTCCTTGACGCAGGCAGCCTTCTTCTTGGGATCGCCCTGGATCGCGCAGTCGCGGTCGAGCGTGCGCAGGTCCGGCGCGACGCCGCCTGACACCGCCTCGAGGCCATGGCACCGCGCGCAGTTCTGGTTGTAGGCGGAGTCGCCGATCTTGATGGCGACGTCGTTCTTGCGATAGGGGTTTTCGCTGCGCCACTCGGCGCCCAGCGCAGGCAGGCCCTTGGTGTCCACGGCCTGCGGCGTCACGTCGCCGTGCGCCAGGGCCGCGAAGGCGGCCCCGCTCAGGAGCGCGGCGGCGACGAGGCGAGCCGCTGCGTGTCTGTTGTCGGGAATGCTCATGCGCTGACGCTCCGGTCGGAATGGTTATCGAGGGGACGCAACGCAAGCGATGTGCCACCGCAGCAAACCGTCTTCGGGGGGCTCGCTCGGCGGGTTGGCACCGCCCCGTTGCTCCCGAACGGAACAAATCCGCGCCCGCGAAGTGTTGCGCGCCTCCGGACAAGCGAGTCGTGGGCAGGCGGACCGGCCGTCCCTACCATGGAGGACCTGGGTCTGCGCCGCCACCGGCTGCGAGACGCACAGGGCCGCGCCGGTTTGATCGCGAGCCGGCCGACAGGAGATCCGCATGGCGACTTTTCCCTCTGCCCGCACGGCGGCACGCGAACCCCGCGCGACCGGCTTCGGCCACCTGGCCACCAGCGCGCTGCTGCCGCCCGATCCCGGCCACCTCGACGCCATCGTGCAGTCGCACGAGCGCTGCGGCGCCCTGGGCATCAGCCCGATCCGCGCGCCCGACCACACGCCGCTGATCCGCGCCGATCTGGCCGTGGCGCGCGAGCGCAACCGTCGCCTGTCGGTGCACTCGGTGCCGGTGATGGAGATGCTGCTCGAGCAGATCCTCGCCACGCAGAGCATGGTGCTGCTGACCGACGTGCAGGGCACCGTGCTGCACTCGATCGGCCACGACGACTTCCTTGCGCGTGCCGCCAAGGTGGCGCTGGCGCCGGGCGTGAACTGGAGCGAGCAGAACAAGGGCACCAACGCCATCGGCACCTCGCTGGTCACCGAGAACCCGACGCTCGTGCACGCCGACGAGCACTTCATGCACGCCAACCACTTCCTGACCTGCACCGCCGCGCCCATCTTCGACCCGCGCGGCAACGTGGTCGGTGTGCTCGACGTCACCGGCGACCACCATTCCTTCCACTCCCACACGATGGGGCTGGTGAAGATGTCGGCCCGCATGATCCAGAACCACTGGCTGATGGAGGATTCGCGCCAGGCGCTGCGTCTGCACTTCCACGGCCGCCCCGAGTACCTCGGCACGCTGATGGAGGGCGTGGTTGCCGTCGGCCCCGACGGCAAGCTGCACGGCGCGAACCGCGCCGCGCTCGACCACCTGGGCATGTCCGGCGCGGCGCTGCGCATGAACACGCTCACCGCGCTGTTCGGCGTGACGCTCGCCACGCTGATCGACCACTTCAGCGCCTCGCTGGCCCCGCCGCTCACGCTGCGCTTGCCCGACGGGCGCCAGGTGCACGCCACGGCCCGCTTCAACTGGCCCGGCTGGTACCGCCTGGGCAGCACGGTCGAGGCCGGCGCGGCGGCAGCCGCCCCTGCGGTCGATCGTCTCGCGGAGGGCTCCGCGGCCTCGGCCGAAGGCACACGCGAGCTCGCCGGCGCAGCCCCGCTCGCGCAACCCAGCCTTCGCCAGCTGCAGACCGGCGATGCGCAGATGGATGCGGTGGTCGAGCGCGTCAAGCGCGTGCTCGACCGCGACATCGCCGTGCTGATCCAGGGCGAAACGGGCAGCGGCAAGGAGGTGCTCGCGCGCGCCATCCACCAGGCCAGCAAGCGCGCCGACGGGCCTTTCGTGGCCGTGAACTGCGCCTCCATCCCCGAGAGCCTGATCGAGTCCGAACTGTTCGGCTACGAGGAAGGCGCGTTCACCGGCGCGCGCCGCAAGGGGGCCCCCGGCAAGGTGATGCAGGCCCACGGCGGCACGCTGTTCCTCGACGAGATCGGCGACATGCCGCTGCCGCTGCAGGCGCGGCTGCTGCGCATGCTTCAGGAGCGCGAGGTCACGCCGCTGGGCAGCAACCGCACGGTGCCGATCGATGTGTCGGTGATCAGCGCCACGCACCGGCCGCTGCGCGAGATGATGGACGCGCAGCGCTTCCGCGAAGACCTCTACTACCGCCTCAACGGCCTCGTGCTGCGCTTGCCGCCGCTGCGCGAGCGCAGCGACCTCATGGCGCTCGCGGACAAGCTGCTCAGGCGCGAATGCCGCGGCCGGCTGCCGCGCCTGGACGACGAAGTGGTGCGGCTCATGCAGGGCTACGGCTGGCCGGGCAACATCCGCCAGCTCGCGACGGTGCTGCGCACCGCGGCGGCCATGGTCGGCGAGGAAAGCGTGATCGCCGTGGAGCATCTGTCCGATGACTTCCTGCACGACGCCCGTCGAACGGTGGGTCCGGCGCAGACGGCGCAGGCCCAGCCGGGCGACGCCGCCCCCGCACCCGCGGGCGAAAACGCCGCCGAGCCGCCGGCCGGGCCGCGCACGCTGCAGCAGCTCGAACTCGACACCGTCAAGCGCGCCCTCGAGGAAGCCGGCGGCAACATCTCGGTGGCGGCGCGCCGGCTCGGCGTGAGCCGCAACACCATCTACCGCAAGCTCTACTGGCCGCCCGGAGCCGGCCGATGAACCCGGGCGCGCAGGCCGCCGCGCCTGCCGCCGCCGCTGGCCTGCCTTCAGCCCCGTCGCCCGGTGAAAGGACGTCGCTGCCGGCTTCGCCGGCACGGCCCTGGACCCTCGCCGATGGCGCGCCCGCCGCCGCCGCCGGCGCAGCGGCGCGCCTGTTCTGGGGCTGGGCCATCGCACTCGGCGTGCTGCTGTTCGCGGCGACGTGGGCCTGGCGCGGCGGCTGGTGGCAGCGTCTTGCCGACAGCGACCCCACCGGCCTGAGCGCCGGCATCCTCGGCCTGAGCCTGGTCCTCACGCTGTGGTGCGGCGTGCGCATCCGCCGGCTCGGAGCCGAGTGCCGGCCCGCCGGCGCCTGGCGGAGCGCCTACCGCGAAGGCCGCAGGCTGCACGTCGAGCAGGCCGCCGCGCACCTGGCCGATCGCAGCCACGGTCCGCACGAAACCGCCTGGTGGTTCGCCGGCGCGACGATCAAGCTCGGCCTGCTCGGCACGGTGGTCGGGTTCATCGTGATGATCGGCCAGCTCGAACTGGCCGCCAACTTCGACACCGCGCAGATCCAGGCCATGCTCGCGCAGATGACCCTCGGCATGGGCATCGCGCTCGTCACCACGCTGGTCGGTCTGATCGCCAACCTGTGGCTCGGGCTGCAACTGCTGCTGCTCGACCGGCTGGCCGATCGGGTGGCGGGGGCCATTCTCGAGGCCGAGGCGCGGTGAGGCGGCGAGGCTTCGGGCTGATGCGAGGCGGGGGGCGGGTTCGGGGGGTCGGGCTGGGGCAAAGCCGTGGGCGGGTGTGTGTGGGCGCGCGGGTGCGGCGGTCGGCCCTTTGGGCCGACTGCGCTGTGCTGCTCGGGCTCGGGGCCGCGTCGCGGAACTCGCTGCGCGAACTGCGTTCGCTGCGCTCGGACAACCGCGACGAGTCAGATCACGAGGCGCGCTGTCGCGCGCCGGCCCCGAACCCTGCGCTGCTCGCCGCCGCACACGCGCGCCCACAGACACCCGCCCACGGCTTTGCCAACGCAGCCTCCGCACCCCCCGCCGCCCCATCCGACAAGCACTGAAATGCACACCATCCCCGCCCTGATCGACGCGCGAGCCGCCGACGCCGCCGACCTGCCTTACTTCATCGCCGCCGAAAGCGACCGAACCATCGCCTACGGCGAACTCCAGCGCTCGAGCCGACGCATCGCAGCGCTCCTCGAGCGCGCCGGCCTGAACCCCGGCGACACCGTCTCGCTCGTCATGCCCAACGGACCGCAGACGGCGCGCCTGCTGCTCGGCGCCATGTACGGGGGCTTTTGCGTCAACCCGGTCAACCTGCTGTCGCAGCCCGAGCAGATGCTCTACGTGCTCGAACACTCCGACTGCAAGCTGGTGTTCGCCGCGCCGGAATGGGCGGTGCGCGTGCAGGCGCTGACGAGCCGCATCGCGCGCAAGGTGCAGGTGATCGCGATCGATCCGGACGGTGCGCTCGTCGACGGCGAGCGCGAGGCCGATGCCACCCGCACGGCGCCTGCGCCGGCCGGCTCGGCCATGGCCCTGCTCATGTACACCTCGGGCACGACCGGCAAGCCCAAGGGCGTGATGCTCACGCAGGCCAACCTCGCGGCCAACGCGCAAGCCATCAGCGAGGAGCACCGGCTGCAGCGGGGAGACCGGGTGGCGGCGGTGTTGCCGCTCTATCACATCAATGCCTTCGCCGTGACCTTGCTCGCGCCGATCGCGCACGCGGGCGCGCTGGTCATGCCGGCCAAATTTTCGGCGGCGCGCTTCTGGCCCATGGTGGCGGCCTACCGCTGCACGTGGATCAACGTGGTGCCGACCATCATTTCCTACCTGATCGAGGGCAACGCGCCGGTCGCGCGCGGCGAGCTGGCGGCGGTGCGCTTTTGCCGCTCGGCCTCGGCGGCGTTGCCGCCGGAGCACCACCGCGCGTTCGAGGAGAAGTTCGGCATCGGCATCGTCGAGACCATGGGCCTGACCGAGACTGTGGCGCCCGCCTTCAGCAATCCGATCGAGCCGGCGCTGCGCAAGATCGGCTCGGTGGGCCGTGCCTCGGGCTGCGAGGCGCGCATCGTCGACGAGAACGGCGAGCCGGTGCCCGACGGCGAAACCGGCGAGATCGTCATCCGCGGGCCCCAGGTCACGCCCGGCTACTACAAGAACCCCGAGGCCACCGCGACGGCCTTCTTTCCGGGCGGCTGGCTGCGCTCGGGCGATCTCGGCCGGCGCGACGCCGACGGCTTCTTCTTCGTCACCGGGCGCATCAAGGAACTCATCATCAAGGGCGGCGAGAACATCGCGCCGCGCGAGATCGACGAGGCGCTGCTGCGCCATCCGGCGGTGCTCGATGCGGCGGCGGTGGGCATCGCCGACAAGCACTACGGCCAGGAGATCCTGGCTTGCGTGATCCTGCGCGAGGGCGAGTCGTGCGGCGAGGAGGACCTGCGCGCCTTCTGCAACGAACAGCTTGGACGCTACAAGACGCCGAAGATCTTCCGCTTCGTGGACGAGTTGCCGCGCGGGCCCTCGGGCAAGGTGCAGCGCCTGAAGCTCATCGATCTGGCCGCGCCCGCCGACCCGAAGTGAAAGTGCCGCAGGCCTTGCCGCGGGTGTCCGACGGCCCCGGCGCCCGAACGCGCGAAGTGCACCTTCGGCCGGTTACGGCGCGCGCGCCCGACGGCATACTCGCCCGGTGAGAACCATCGCCGGTGCGCCCTGGCTGATCCGGCTGCTTCCCTTTCTTCGCTGGTCGTCGCGGGTCGACCGGCACACGCTGCGCGCCGACCTCGTCGCCGGACTGACGGGCGGCATCGTGCTGGTGCCGCAGGGCGTCGCCTTCGCCACCATCGCCGGCATGCCGCCGGAGTACGGCCTGTACGCTGCCATGGTGCCGGCCATCGTGGCGGCGCTGTGGGGCTCGTCGTGGCATCTGGTGTCGGGGCCCACCACCGCGATCTCCATCGTCATCTTCGCCACCATCAGCCCGCTCGCGGCGGCCGGCAGCGCCGAGTACGTGCGGCTGGTGCTCACGCTCACCTTCCTGGTCGGCGTGATCCAGCTCGCGCTCGGCGTGTTCAGGCTGGGCACGCTGGTGAACTTCGTGTCGCACACCGTGGTGATCGGGTTCACGGCGGGCGCGGCGGTGCTCATCGCGATGAGTCAGGTGAAGAACTTCTTCGGCCTGCCGATGATTCCGCGCGGCGCCTCGGTGATCGAGGTGACCGTCGGGTTCTTCAGTCACCTGGGCAGCATCAACCCCTTCGTGACCGGCACGGCGGTGGCCACGGTGCTGGCCAGCGTGGCGACCCGGCGCTGGCTGCCGCGCCTGCCGCACATGATCGCGGCGATGCTGGCCGGCAGCCTGGTGGCCTTGCTGCTCAACGGGCTGTTCGGCGGCGAGGCGGCCACGGGCATCACCAGCATCGGCGCGCTCAAGGTGGGCCTGCCGCCCTTGTCGATGCCCGACTTCTCGCTCGGCACGCTGGAGCAGCTGTTTCCGATCGCCGTGGCCGTGGCGCTGCTGGCGCTGACCGAGGCGGTCTCCATCGCGCGCGCCATCGCGGTGAAGGCCGAACAGCGCATCGACGGCAACCAGGAGTTCATCGGGCAGGGCTTGTCCAACTTTGCCGGCAGCTTCTTCTCCGGCTATGCCTCGAGCGGCTCCTTCAACCGCACGGGGCTGAACTACGCGTCCGGCGCGCGCACCCCGCTGGCGGCGGCGTTCTCGGCCGTGGCGCTGCTGCTGATCGTGCTCTTCCTCGCGCCGCTGGCGAGGTACCTGCCGATCGCGGCGATGGCCGGCATCCTGTTCGTCGTGGCCTGGGGCCTGATCGACCTCCATCACATGGCCGAGATCGTGCGTGCCAGCCGCCAGGAAGCGGCGGTGCTGCTGGCCACGCTGGTCGCCACACTGACCTTGCAGCTCGAGTTCGCGATCTACATCGGCGTGCTGCTCTCGCTGCTGCTCTACCTCAACCGCACGTCCAAGCCCGGCCTGGAGGACGTGAAGCCGTTTCCGGGCCAGTCGCCCCCGGCCTTCAGCGCCGGCACCGGGCTGCCCGACTGCCCGCAACTCAAGATGGTGCGCATCAACGGCTCGATCTTCTTCGGCGCCGTGAACCACCTGCAGGAGGCGCTGCAGCACATCGACGAACGCAACCCGCAGCACCGCCACCTGCTGATCGTCGCCTCGGGCATCAACTTCATCGATCTGGCCGGCGCGCACATGCTCGTGCACGAAGCGAGGCGCCGGCGGGCGATGGGCGGCGGCCTGTACGTGTTCCACATGAAGGAGGAGCCCCTGCAGACCCTGCGCCGCACGGGCGCCTACGAGGAGATCGGCGCGGAAAACTTCTTCGCGCTGGGCGACGACGTGGTCAACACGATCTACCGTCGCCTCGATGCGAAGGTGTGCGGCGGCTGCACCGCGCGCATCTTCGGGCCCTGCGGACCCGCGCCGGCGGTTTCCCCCGCCGGGCTGCGTCCGGACGACGCTCCATCGACCTCGGGCGCTTGATTCGCGCGCTCACTGCTGCCGCCGGCCCGGTCGCGCGGCGTGCCGGCTGCGCGCCGGGTCAGCGGCCCGCCACGCCGGTCGGCTTGGCCGCCTCGATCAGGCCGCACAGCACGCGAGGCCCCGAGTTGCCGGCCGGATCGGAGGTGTAGTCGTCGGCCTTCTCGTGAACGACGATGGTCCGGCCGACGACGGAGTTCTTGCCCGGCGCCACGCTGAGCGCCTTGGTCGTGTGGCTGAGCTTGGCCGTACCGTCGCTGCCGGCCTTCAGCATGGGCAGGTCGCCGGCATGCGACTTCTTGCCGTCCCCGTCCGGGTGGCCGTGCTTCTTCGTCTCCATGGGATCGAAGTGGCCGCCCGCCGCGCCGAAGGGGACCACCTTGCCGGTGGCGCTGTCGGGGCCGGGTGCGCAGTCGGGGTTCTGATGGACGTGCAGGCCGTGCTCGCCGGGCGTGAGGCCCTGCGCTTCGACGCTGACCTCCATCATCCCCTTGGTCGTGTCGGCGAAGCGCGCCATGCCGCCCGGCTTGCCGTCGGCGGTCTTGAGCATGGCCTGCGCCGTCGCCGGCTGCTGGGCCGCGGCGTTCGAGGCAAGGAGCAGCGCGGCGAAGGCGGTGGCGAAAAGTCTTGAAGGCGACATGGTGGTGTCCTGCTGCAGAGTTGGCGAAGCGCGGCGAAGGATCGTACCCGGCCTCGCCGCGAACCGGTGCCCGGCAAAAGCAAAAGCCATTCCCGTCGCCGCGGCTCAGATGGCCCCGACGCTGCCGGTCACCGGCAGCACGATGCCGGTGATGTAGCCCGAGCAGGCCGGTGCGGCGAGGAACACGTAGGCGGGAGAGAGTTCTTCGGGCTGCGCCGCGCGCTTCATGTCCGTCTTCTTGCCGAAGTCCTTGACCTTCCCGGCCGGTGAATCGGCCGGGTTGAGCGGTGTCCACACCGGGCCGGGCGCCACGGCGTTGACGCGGATGCCCTTGTCGAGCACGTTGGAGGCCAGCGCCTTCGTGAAGGCGTGGATGGCGCCCTTGGTGGTGGAGTAGTCGAGCAGCCGCGCGCTGCCTTCCAGGCCGGTGACGGAGCCGGTGTTGATGATCGCGGAGCCCTTCTTCAGGTGCGGCAGCGCAGCCTTGGCCATGTGGAAGTAGCCGTAGACGTTGGTGCGCAGGGTTTCGTCGAAGCGCTCTTCGGTGATGTCTTCGAGCGACTCGGCGTGTTCCTGAAAGGCGGCGTTGTTGACCAGCACGTCGAGCTGGCCGAACTCGTCCACCGTCTGCTGCACCGCCTGCCTGCAGAAGCCGGCGTCCTTCACGTCGCCGGACATCAGCAGGCAGCGCCGGCCCTCGGCCTCGATGCAGCGCTTGGTCTTCTCGGCGTCCTCGTGCTCGTCGAGATACACGATCGCCACGTCGGCGCCTTCGCGCGCGTACAGCACGGCCACCGCGCGGCCGATGCCGGAGTCGCCTCCCGTGACGAGGGCCACGCGGCCCTGCAGCTTGTGGCTGCCTTCGTAATCGGGCGCCATGTATTGCGGCTCGAGCTGGAGTTCGGCCTCGAGTCCGGGCTTGGCGAGGTGCTGCGCCGGCAGGTCGGCGGGCTGCTCGCGCGCGCCGGCCTGCACGGGTTGCTTGTCCTGCCTGGCTTGCTGGCCGCTCTTGGAGCGTGCGGCATCCTTGCTGTCCTGCTCGCGCTGAATCTTGCGCTGCTTGTCGGCGACGGCCGAGGCGTCGGCTTCTGCGGTCTTGCTCATGGGGGCTTCCTGAAATGCTGACCCCGCAATTCGGCACGGCGCGTGCCTGCGGAGTGCGGCTCGCTGTCTGGCCCGCGGTGCTGCGGCGGCGGACATCGGCCGGCGCCTCGCGCCGAACGAGCGCGACTTCTTCGTGCTCAAACCCGGGCAGTCGGCGTTCTTCGCCACGCCGCTGGCCCTGCTGCTGGAGCATCTGCAGGTGCGCCGTCTCCTGCTGTGCGGCGTCGCCGGCGACCAGTGCGTGCTGGTCACGGCCGCCGAAGCCCGCATGCGCGACTACGAGGTCGTCGTCCCGCGCGACTGCGTGGCCTCGCTGTCGAGCGAGCGGCACGAGCGCTCGCTCCGGCATTTCGAGGAAGTGATCGGGGTAGACACGCGGGCTTCGACCGAGCAGGCGCTGGCGGCGAAGGCCGCGGATTGATCCGTCACTCGTCGTCCAGCAGGTCGCCCGAGCCATCGGCCAGTTCGGCCATCAGGTCTTCCTTGCGCGTGGACATCTGCTCGCCCAGCGTCTCGAAGTCCATGCCGGCTTCCCGCAGGCGGGGAAACAGCTCGTTTTCTTCTTCCTCGACGTGGTGCGCGACCGATTCCTCGAGGAGCCGCACGCGGTCGTCGAAGAGCTCGTCGAAGGGCTTCATGGTCAGCAGCTCGTCGATGAGGTCGCGCACGCCGTCGTGCTCGATCTGCGCCTCGTCGACCGGGTCCTCGTCGTCGAGCAGGCGGCGCGCCGCCGGGTAGAAGAACTCGTCCTCGATGTGCGCATGCACCGTGAGCAGCAGGCAGATCTCCTCCACGACCTGCTGCTTATCGGCGTCGTCCGCTTCGGCGGCGACGAGCTCGGTGTAGTTCTCGAACAGGCGCCTGACGCGGTCGTGGTCGGCGGTGAGCAGCTCGATCGCGTCGGACGATTCATCGCCTGTCGGCTCGGGCGTCTCTCGGGTCCGGGTGGACGACGGCATGGCAGTCTCCTGGTGGGGCCGGCGCAGGGCGACGGCTGAACGAACCCCGGCCCGGCAAGCGGCATGCCGCGAGCGGGACGGTCGCAAGCGCGCCGAAGCCCGATTCGCGCGGCACGCCGCACGGCCCGGCCGGCGGCGCGCCGCCAAATGCGGCAAAACTTACCGCGCGGTGCAGGATCGGCCGGGCGTGGGCCGGCCGAAAGGGAAGTCGAAGCGAATGTGTCGAAGGCCTCGGCGAGCGCTCAGGGCGCGCGCAGTTTCCAGGGAATGCGCCCGCCATCGAGCCACTGCCGGCCGGTCGCCCACCCGACCTGCAAGGCGGCGTCGCTGCCCTTGCGATAGCACTCCGGACCGCAGGGAACGTTGAAAGGCGCGACCGAGTCGTCGGGATGTTCGATGCTCACGTGCGGCTGCCACACCTGCACGTCGTGGAGGTACTCGATGCTGGCGCGCAGCGTGAAGCCGCCGCGGGTTTCCGTGTGGACGATCGGCGCAGCGGTGTCGGTTTCCATGAAACGCCCCTCGCTTTCATCGACGCGGCGCCCATGCAAGGCTACCGAACAAATCGGAAAAAAAGCCCCGGGTCCGACCCGCCTCAAGCGGAGGGAGGGAGGGGGAGACACAGACGGGTGGTTGTTTGCCCCGGGGCTTGAAAAGGCTACGAGCAAACCGCATGCCACCGGGCGGGTCGCGCAGAATGCCGCCCCATGGAGCAGGTCGATGCCATCGTGGTGGGGGCCGGGGTCGTGGGGCTGGCGGTGGCCCGGGCGCTTGCCGAGGACGGCCTGGAAACGCTGGTGCTCGAGCGCGAGCGAAGCATCGGCACGGGCATCAGTTCGCGCAACAGCGAGGTCATCCACGCGGGGCTGTACTACCCCGCAGGCTCGCTCAAGGCGCGGCTGTGCGTGGCGGGCCGCCGCGCGCTCTATGAGCATTGCGCCGCGCGCGGCATCGCCCACCGGCGCTGCGGCAAGTTGCTCGTGGCGACCGCCGGGTCGCAGCGCGACGCGCTCGCCGCGCTGCAGCAGCAGGGACGCGCCAACGGTGTGGAAGACCTGCAGCCGCTCGACCGCGCGCAGGCGCAGGCGCTGGAGCCGCAGCTCGAATGCGTCGCCGCGCTGCTCTCGCCGCACACCGGCATCGTCGACAGCCACGCGCTCATGCTCTCGCTGCAGGGCGACCTGGAGCGCGCCGGCGGCGTGGTCGTGCCGGGCACGGCCGTGGAGCGCATCCGCGCCGGCGCGCCGCATGTCGTGAGGGCGGGCGGCATGGACATCGCCGCCGGCCTGGTGGTCAACGCGGCCGGCCTCTCGGCGCCGGCGCTCGCGGCGCTGACCGAGGGGCTGGCGCCCGCGTTCGCGCCGCAGGCGCACTACGCCAAGGGCCATTACTTCGGGCTCGCCGCCCGCGCACCGTTCTCGCGGCTGATCTATCCGCTGCCCGAGCCGGCCGGCCTGGGCGTGCACCTGACGCTCGATCTGGCCGGCCAGGCGCGCTTCGGACCGGACGTGGAGTGGGTCCGGCCCGACGCCGAAGGCCGGCTCGACTACCGCGTCGATGCCTCGCGCATCCATCGCTTCGAGGCCGAGATCCGGCGCTACTGGCCGGCGCTGCCGGCCGGGTCGCTGCAGCCGGCCTACACGGGCGTGCGCCCCAAACTGCAGGGCCCCGGCGAGCCGGCGCAGGATTTCCGCATCGACGGGCCGCGCGAGCACGGCATCGCGGGCCTGGTCAATCTGCTGGGCATCGAGTCGCCCGGACTCACGGCCTGCCTGGCGCTGGCACAGGAAGTTCTGGGCCGGCTCGAGCGTTGAGCGCCTCAACGCTCCCGCGTCAGCGGCACGAAGCGCACGGGCAGCACATTGCGGCTGACGGTGTGGCCGTCCTCGCCCTTGCGCATCAGCAGCAGCTCCTGCGCGCCGGAGGGCGGACCGACCGGCGCCACGAGCCGTCCGCCGCGCGCGAGCTGGTCGATCAGCGGCTGCGGTATCTCGTCGGGGGCTGCGGTGACGATGATCGCGTCGAAGGGGGCCGCCTCGGGCCAGCCGCGCCAGCCGTCGCCGATGCGCGTTTCGATGTTGTCGTGGCCCAGCTCGCGCAGCAACTCCGCCGTGCGCTCGCCCAGCGGCCGCACGATCTCGATCGTGTAGACCCGCTTCACCAGCTCGGCCAGCACGGCGGCCTGGTAGCCGGAGCCGGTGCCGATTTCCAGCACGCGGTCGCCGGGGCGGGTCTCGAGCAGGTCGGTCATCAGCGCGACGACCGAGGGCTGCGAGATCGTCTGCCCGTGACCGATCGGCAAGGCGCGGTTCTCGTGCGCGCGGTGCGCCACCGACAGGGGCATGAAGCGGTGGCGAGGCACCTTGCGCAGGGCATCCAGCACGCGCGGATCGGGTTGTCCGCGACCGGTGGTGGAGGAGATGTCGGCCAGGTCGCGCTCCACCTCGGCCACCAGGGCTTCGCGCTTCGCCGCGAACTCGTCGCCGGCCTGCGCGCCGGCATACAGCGAGCTTCCGGCGCTGCCGGCCAGCAAGGTGCGGCGGGTGATCATGGCGAGGGCCTTCGGTTCGTTGAAGGAAGGTTTTCCGGTGGACGTGTCGAAGGGCCGCAGCTCGGCCGCCTCGGCGATGCGCGTGCGGCACAACCTGCCTTGCGCGAGGCGCCGCACGGCGGCCCTTCACCGAGGGGCAAGCGTCGTGCGCACGCTCGGCCGATTGCCGCCGGGCACGCACCGCGAAAGCCGCACTCGCCGAGCGCCGAGCGCACCACGCCCCGCCGTGACGAGGGTCACGCGCCCATGCCGTGCCGTGCCGCCCCGGCGGCGCAGGGCGGCGATCGCTTCCTACACTTGCGCCGGCCAGACGCCCACGAGAGGACACCGATGCTCGACTGCCCCGATGAAACCCAGCCGCCGACATTCACGCAGGCCACGTCGGCCGGCAGCACGAACGAGCCCGGTGCAATGACCGGCAGCGCGCCGGACGCCGGCTTGGTCGAGCGTTGCGCCGAGCAGTCGCTCCGGCTGCTGCAACGCAACCTCGCCCCAGGCGGCATCCTCGCCGCCAGCCGCACCGACGCCGCCGAGGCGCGCAGCTACACGCGGGTGTTCGGCCGCGACGCGGCGATCTGCGTGCTGGCCATGGCCGGCAGCGGCGTCGAGGCGCTCGAGCAGGGCGCCGTGGCGAGCCTCGATTCGCTGGCCGCCTTGCAGGCCGGCAACGGACAGATTCCGAAGTACGTCGATCCGCAGGGCGCGGACGCCGACTTCTGGTACCTCGGCTGCATCGACGCCACCCTGTGGTGGCTCATCGCCGTGGACCACGTGCGCCGCAACGGCCGGCTGCCCGGCATGGCGGGGCGCTGGCAGCCGCAGGTCGACCGGGCGCTGAACTGGCTGCTCGCGCAGGAGCACCAGCGCTTCTTCCTGCTCCAGCAGAACGAGGCCAGCGACTGGGCCGACATCATGCCCCGCTCCGGTTTCGTGCTCTACACCAACGCCCTGTGGTACCGCGTCAAGCTGCTCTACGAGGTGCCGGCGCTGGAAGAAACGCATTACCACTTCAACCAGCTCTTCGACCCTTTCCGCCGCGACCTGCCCGAGTACCGGCGTGGCCGGCTCATGAGCCACTACGCGCGCCGCGGCCGGCGCAACCGCGGGCTGTACCTGAGCTTCGTGAACCTGTCCTTCTGCGGCGACGAGGGCGACGTGTTCGGCAACGCGCTGGCCGTGCTCTACGGGCTGGCCGGCGACTCGATGGCGGAGTCGATCGTCAAGACGCTGCGCGCCGCGCAGGCCACGACACCCTATCCCGCGCGCGCGGTCACCCGGCCGATCGGCCCGCGCGACGACCTGTGGCGCGCCTACATGGGCCGCCACAAGCAGAACCTGCCGCACCAGTATCACAACGGCGGCATCTGGCCCTTCATCGGCGGCTTCTGGATCATGGCGCTGGCCCTCATGGGCAAGAAGGAACTGGCCTGCGAAGAACTCGCCCGGCTGGCGCAGGTCAACAGCCTGGACGACTGGCGCTTCACCGAGTGGTTCCACGGCCAGACGCTCGCCCCGATGGGCATGGCCGGCCAGAGCTGGAACGCGGCGGCCTTCCTGATGGCCAGGCGCGCGCTCGACGAAGGGCGCTTCGCGATGTGAACCGCCGAAGAACGAAGAAAAAGGGCCTCGTCGGCCCTTTCTTCATGGACGGCCCGCGCCGGCGCTCAAGGCGTCAGCAGCCGGTTCACGCCCGCCACGTCCTGTGCGTTCAGCACGCCGGCCGCCTGTCGCAGCCGCAGGGCGTTGACGATGGCGTCGTAGCGCGCGCGCTGCAGGTCGCGGCGGGTGGTGAAGAGCTGGGTCTGCGCGTTGAGCACGTCCAGGTTCACGCGCACGCCGACCTTGTAGCCGAGCTGCGTGGCTTCGAGCGCCAGTTGGTTGGAGGCTTCCGCGGCTTCGAGCGCACGGACCGTCGCCTCGCCCGACTCCACGGCGTAGAACGCCTGGCGCGTGGCCTGGTCCACGCTGCGGCGCGTGGCCTCGAGCTCGTTGCGCGAGCGCTCCTCGAGCGCGAGCGTTTCCTTGATGCGGTTCTGGATCGAAAAGCCGGCGAACAAGGGCAGGTTGAGCTGCAGGCCGATCTGTGCCTGGTGGGTGGTGCCCTCCAGGCTGTTGGTGCGCCGTGCTGTCGTGCGGCTGCTGCCCACGCCGCCGATCAGGTCGACCGTCGGTAGATGGCCGGCGCGTGCACGCTCGGTTTCAAGTTGCGCCACGTCGTAGGCCAGGCGGGCCTGCCGCACCGCGGGCGCGTCGTCGGCCTGGGCCACCCAGGCGTCCAGGGGGCGCGGTTCGAGCGGCGGCAGCTCCACGGGAATGTCGAGCGGGCGCGGCTCGATGCCGGTGCGGCCGAACAGCAGGTCGAGCGCGATGCGGGCATTGCGCAGGGTGTTCTCGGCCGCGATTTCCTGCGCGATGGCGAGGTCGAAGCGCGCCTGCGCCTCGCGCGTGTCGGTGATGGTGGCGGTGCCGACTTCGAAGTTGCGCTTGGCCGAGGCGAGCTGCTCGGAGATGGCGGTCTTGTTGGCGCGGGTGGTCTCCAGCGCGTCCAGCGCGGCCAGCACGTCGAAGTAGGCCTGCGTGAGGCGCACGATGAGGTCCTGCTCGGCCGCCTCGAGCTCGGCCATCGACGCGACGAACACGCGCTCGGCCTGGCTGATGACGGCGTCGTTGGTGCGGTTGAAGAGCGGTTGCAGCGCCGAGATCTGAACGCCGGTGTCGTTGCCCGAGCTGCGGCCGAGCACGGGCACGTCGGTCTCGCTGCGCGTTGCGTTGGCCGACAGATTGACGTTGGGCCGGTTGAGCGCCTTGACCTGCTCGTAGCGGTACTGGGCCGAGTCGGCCTGCGCGCGCGCGGCGAGGTAGGTGGCGTCGTAGCCGCGCGCGGCCTCGTAGAGCTGCTGAAGGCTTTGCGCCTGCAGGCTGCCGCACGTCAGAAGCAGGCCGGCGGCGAGCGCGAGCAGGCCGCGGTGCGGTCTGGCGGCGCGGCTGACGGGCGGCTTGCGGCGTGGCAGGGGGCGCTGAAACATGAGGCTTTCCTTCTACTGATTGGAAGAGCGGTGCAACGACGCCTCGCGCGCCCCGGCATCAGGCGCCGGCACGAGACAGGCGCCGGCTCAGAACGTGAACTTCGACGGCTCGACGAACCCGTCGAGCCGCGGCGCGACGGTGTCGAACAGCTCGACCGAATGAAAACCGGCCGCTGCACTGCGCGTGTAGAGCATCGCCCGCATCACGGGCTCCTGGCCGACGATGGCGGCGAGCCGGCCGCCCGGCGCGAGCTGCATCAGCAGCGCCTGCGGCACGTCGGCGACCGAGCCGGACAGCACGATCACGTCGAACGGCGCCTCGCCCGGCAGGCCCTGCGCGCCGTCGGCCGTGCGCACTTCGGCGTTGCGCACCGCGGCGCGCTCCAGGTTGCTCGCCGCAAGACGAGCCAGCGTGGGGCGGATGTCCAGGGTGAGGACCTGTCTGGCCTGATGCGCCAGCAACGCGGCCATGTGGCCCGAGCCGGCGCCGATCTCCAGGACACGCTCGTGGCCACGCACGGCGAGCTCCTGCAGCACACGCGCCTCGACCTTGGGCGCGAGCATGTGCTGGCCCTCGGGCAGCGGCAGCTCCATGTCGGTGAAGGCCAACGCGCGGTGCTCGGGCAGCACGAAGTCCTCGCGCTTCACGGTGGACAGCAAGGACAGCACCGATGCATCGAGCACGTCCCAGGGACGGATCTGCTGCTCGATCATGTTGAAGCGGGCTTGTTCGACGTTCATGGGCGGCGCGAGGGGCACGGTGGCTGTGTTCATGGGGTCACGGATTCTATTTCGGCACCCTGTGCGGGACGGTGCCGAAGGCGCCGCGCCCAGGCGGCCAGATCGTCGAGATAGCAATAGATCACGGGCACGACGACCAGGGTGAGCAGCGAGGAGGTGATCACGCCGCCGATGACCGCCTGCCCCATCGGCGCGCGCTGCTCCGAGCCTTCGGTGATGGCCAGAGCGAGCGGCAGCATGCCGAAGATCATCGCCAGCGTGGTCATGAGGATCGGGCGCAGGCGCACGCGGGCGGCGTGGAGCAGGGCGTCCTCGCGGTTCATCGGCGCATGGCCGTCACCGAGCGAGCCTTCGCGCGAACGGATCGCGAAATCCACGAGCAGGATCGCGTTCTTGGTCACCAGCCCCATCAGCATGACGATGCCGATGATGCTGAACATGTTGAGCGTGGAGCCGAAGGCCAGCAGCGCCAGCACCACGCCGATCAGGGTGAGCGGCAGCGAGCTCATCAGCGCCAGCGGCTGCAGGAAGCTTCTGAACTGGCTGGCCAGGATCATGTAGATGAACACCACCGCCAGCGCCAGCGCGCCGATCGCGTAGCTGAAGGACTCGTTCATGTTCTTGGTCGAGCCGCCGAAGCTGTAGCGGTAGCCGGGCGGGAAGGGCGTGGTCTCGAGCACGCGGCGGATGTCGGCCGACACGTCGCCTGCGCTGCGCCCGAAGGCGTTGGCGTCGATGTTGATCTCGCGGTTGAGGTCGCGGCGGTTGATCTGGTTGGGGCCGAAAGAGGGCCGCACGTCGGCCACCTGCGCCAGCCGCACGATGCGCGGCGAGCCGTCCGAAGCCGCGCTCACCGCCAGCGGAAGCCGCGAGATGTCGGCGAGCTGCGTGCGGCCTTCGGGAGCGAGGCGCACGTTCACGTCGTAGTTCTCGCCGTCGGGCGCGCGCCAGTTGCCCACCGTCGTGCCGGCCACCAGCGTGCGCAGGCTGTTGGCCAGCGCATCGACGTTGAGGCCGGCGTCGGCCGCGGCGTCGCGCTTCACATCGATGCCCACGGTGGGCTTGTCCGGCTTGAGCGTGGTGTCCAGATCGACCAGGCCCGGTATGTTGCGCAGCCGCGCGGTGATCTGCTCCGACAGACGCCCAAGCTCGTCCAGAGCGTCGCCCTGGATGGAGAACTGCAGGCTCTTGCCGCCGCCCATGTCGTTCATGCCGAGGTTGGTCACCGTGATGCCGGGAATGCTGGCGAGCCGCTCGCGCAGCACGGTGCCGATCTCGTCGGCGCTGCGCTGACGCTGCGCGCGATCGACCAGCCGCACGTAGATGGAACCGTAGATCTTGCCCAGCGCCTGCCCGCTGTTGATGGTGGTGACGGTGTGCCGCACCTCGGGCAGCGCGCGCAGCACGGCATCGACCTGGCGGGCGCGCTGCTCGGTCAGCTCCAGCGAGGAGCCCACGGGGGTGTGGAAGTTGATCTGCGTTTCCGAGAAGTCGGCCTTGGGCACGAACTCCGCGCCGAGCACGGGGATGATGAGGAAGCTGCCGACGAAGGTGGCGAGCGCCACGCCGAGCGTGGCCAGCTTGTGGGCCAGCGACCAGCGCAGGATCGCCTGGTACTGCTCGCCCAGCCAGTCGGTGAAGCGCTCGAAAGGCCCGGTCACGCGACCGAGCGTGCGGTCGTAGAGCGTCGCGGGCCGGTCCCGTCGGGCGTGCACCGTCCGCACGGCGGGGTCGTGCCACACGCTCGACAGCATCGGGTCCAGCGTGAAGCTCACGAACATCGAGATGAGCACCGCCGCCACGATGGTGATGCCGAACTCGTGGAAGAACTTGCCCACGATGCCGCCCATGAAGCCGATCGGCAGGAACACCGCCACGATCGAGAGGGTGGTGGCCAGCACCGCCAAGCCGATCTCCTGCGTGCCCTCCAGCGCCGCCTGGCGTGCGCCCTTGCCCATCTGCAGGTGCCGCACGATGTTCTCGCGCACGACGATGGCGTCGTCGATCAGCAGGCCCACGCACAGGCTGAGCGCCATCATGGTGATGGTGTTGATGGTGAAGCCGAAGGCGTGCATGACGCCGAAGCTGCCGATCAGCGCGATGGGCAGCGTCAGTCCGGTGATGACGGTGGAGCGCCAGGAATTCAGGAACAGGAAGACGATGCCGACAGTGAGCAGCGCGCCTTCGATCAGCGTGCGCTTGACGTTGGCCACCGAGGTGCGGATGGAGCGCGAGTTGTCGCGGTTGATCTCCGTGCGCACGCCGGGCGGCGTCACTTCCTTTGCCCCCGCCAGCGCCGCCTTCAGGCCATCGACCACGGCGATGGTGTTTTCGCCCTGCGACTTCTGCACCGACAGCAGCACCGTGCGCTGGCCGTTGTAGAGCGCCAGCGTCTCCAGCTCCTGCGGGCCGTCGACGACGTCGGCAAGCTGCCACAGTCGGATCGGCGCGCCGCCCGCCTCGCCGGCGCCCACGCCCGGCAAGGCCGCCCGGCGTGCGACGACGATGTCGCGAAAGTCCTGCGGCGTCTTCAGCCGCGCATTGATCTGCACCACCCGCTCCTGCTCGCGCGAGCGGATCGCGCCGAGCGGCAGCTCCTGGTTCTCGCTCTTCACGGCGGCGAGCACCTGCGCGATGCTGATGCCGTAGGCCTCCAGCGCGTTCGGCTTGAGGTAGATGTTGATCTCGCGCTCGCGCCCGCCGATCACCGACACGGCGCCCACGCCGCGCACGTTCTCCAGGCGCTTTTGCAGCACCTGCGTCGCCCAGGTGGTGAGTTCCTGCGTGCTGTGGCGGCCATCGTCCGACAGCACCGCCACGTTGAAGATCGGCTGGCTGGCCGGATCGAACCGGGCGATGCGCGGCTCCTCGACCTCGTCGCGCAGCAGCGGGCGGATCAGCGCGACTTTCTCGCGCACGTCTTCGGCGGCCTGGCGGCCATCGATGTCGAGGTTGAACTCGATGATGACGATCGCGCTGCCTTCGTAGGAGCGCGAGTGCAGCGCGTTGATGCCCGCGACGGTGTTGACGGCTTCCTCGATCTTCTTCGTCACTTCACTTTCGACGATCTCGGGCGAGGCACCGGGGTACTCGATCTGCACCACCACGGTGGGGAAGTCGATGTCGGGAAACTGATCGACGGCCAGGCGCTGGTAGCTGAACAGCCCGAGCACCACGAAGGCGAGCATGACCATCGTGGCCATGACGGGGTTGGCGATCGACAGGCGGGTGAACCACATGGGGTTTTGGGCGGTTCAGTAAGTGTTGCGGTTCGCCGGGGCAAAGCCGGGGGCGGGCGGCGTGCTTCGCTTCGGTGCGGTGGTCGGCCCGCGCAGCGGGCCGACTGCGCTGCGCTGCTCGGGTTGGTGGCGCGTCGCGGAACTCGCTTCGTTCGCTGCGCTCACTGCGCTCAAACAACCGCGACGAGTCAGATCACGAGGCGCGCTGCGCGCGCCGCCACCAACCCTGCGCTGCTCGCCACCGCACAGGCGCTGCGCCCGCCGCCCGCCCCCGGCTTTGCCTGAAGCGCGCGCTGGTGGAGGAGGAAGAGACCGGCCCATGGCGGGCATCGAGCCCGCCATGGGCCGCGGCAAGTCGCAGGCTCGATGCCTGCGACTTGCTTTCTCCCTATTCAAAGAACGGTCCCGTCTTGCAAAGACGTGGGCGGGTGTCTGTGGGCGCGCGTGTGCGGCGGCGAGCAGCGCAGGGTTCGGGGCGGCGCGCGCAGCGCGCTTCGTGATCTGACTCGTCGCGGTTGTCCGAGCGCAGTGAGCGCAGCGAACGCAGCGAGTTCCGCGACGCGCCCCGAACCCGAGCAGCACAGCGCAGTCGGCCCAAAGGGCCGACCGCCGCACCCGCGCGCCCACAGACACCCGCCCACGGCTTTGCCGCACCGCCCGCACACCCCCACCACCGCAGCCCCATCCCACCAGCCGCTTCAACCCAAAAGCAGCAGCCACTGCGTCCCCACTTCTCACGTCAGTGCTTCGCAGCCGAAGCCGCCGACACCGCCACCGGCGCCGCCTTGCCCGCACCGGCATCGACCACGCCCCCAGCGCTGCTCAGCCGCACCGCAGTGCCTTCACGCACCGCCCCGACACTCGCCCGCAGCAGCGTGGCACCTTCGGCCAAACCGGCCGTCACCTCCACCAAGGGCTCGCCCTCCTGAGCAGCGCTCCCGCGCAAACCGAGATCCACGATGCGCTCGAACACCCGGCCATCGGCCACCTCGAGCACGCGCGGACGCGACTGATCGATTCGCACGGCGTCTTGCGGCACTGCCAGCGCCGTCTTGCGCTCGACCGCGAGCCGGCCGGTGGCGAACAGGCCCTGCCGCAGCCCCGCTTGCGGCTCCACGTCCAGGTACACCAGCACCGAGCGCGTGCCCGGCTGCGCCGTTGGGTTGATGCGCGCCACGCGCGCCCGCACGGGCCCGGTGATGCCGTCCACCCGCAGCTCGGCCGTGGCGCCGACGCGCACGCGCCCCACCTCCTCGGGCGCGACCGCCGCTTCGATCTCGAGTCGCGACAGATCGACGATCTCGATCAGCCGCGCATCCACCGGCACGCGCTCGCCCGGCTGCACCAGGCGCTGGGCGACGAGGCCGGCGATGGGCGCGCGCAGCACGGTGTCGGCCTCGGCCTTGCGGCTCAGGTCGGCCGCGGCGCGGGCGGCCTGCAGCGCCGCGCGCGCTGCGGCGGCGTTGGACACCGAGGTGTCGAGCGCGTTGCGCGAAATGAAGCCCCGCTCGACCAGGCTGCGGTTGCTCTCGAGCGCGCGCTCGGCGATGTCGAGCTGCGCTTTCGCCTGCGCAGCCTGCTGCTCGGACTGACGCAGCTTGAGCCGGTACTCGCTCGCATCGAGCCGCCCGAGCACCTGCCCGGCGCGCACCGCATCGCCCTCGCGCACGCCGAGTTCCTGCACCTCGGCGGCCACTCGGGCCTTCACGACGGCGGAGTCGACGGCGCGCAGTTCCCCGGTGATGTCGAGCTGGCGCACGAGCTCGCGCCTTTGCGCCACCGCCACGTCGCTCGCTGCCAGCTCCAGCGCGACGGGCACGCTCGCGCGCGCCGCCGGAGCCTCCTCGGCCTTGCTCGAGAGCAGGGCGCGGCCGAGCGCGGCGCCGACGAGCACCAGCGCCAGCGCCACCAGCGCCCAGCGGATGCGTCGGTTCATCGCTTCTTTCCGTTCTCTGCGGCGGGCTCCCGGGGGACCAAGCCGTTCAGCGCCATGTCCATCTGCAGCTCGATGAGGCGCTGCGGGGCATGCGGGCACTCCAGGCCCGCACACGCGCCGATGGAGTGCTTGCGCAACATCATGAACAGGATCGGCGCCATCAGGTTGTGAACCACCTCGTGAACGGGCAGCGCCCGGAACTCGCCGCGGTCGATGCCGCGTTGCAGGACGCCCGCGAGCATGCGCTCGGCGGGCTCGATCACCTCCTGCCGGTAGAACTGCGCAATGTCCGGAAAGTTGCGCACTTCCGAGACGATCAGCTTGGCGATGCCCGAGGCCTTGGTCTCCCCGATGCGGCGCCACCATTCCGACATCAGGTAGGCCAGCAGCTCGGTCGTCGGGCCCTCGAACCCGCGCACGATGTCTTCGCCTTCGGCGATCTCGCGCGAGATGTTGGCGCGGATCACCGCCTTGAGCAGGTCTTCCTTGCTCGGGTAGTAGAGATAGAGGGTGCCCTTGGACACGCCGGCGCGGGCGGCCACTTCGTCGGCGCGGGTGGCGGCGAAGCCCTTCTCGACGAAGAGTTCGAGCGCCGCGTCGAGCAATTCCTGCGGGCGTGCCTCCTTGCGGCGCTGGCGCGCGGGAGGCTGGGTCGCCAGCGGGCAGGCGGCAAGGGGCGAAGGACGGGACATGGTGATACTACTGACCAACGAGTCAGTAAATGTAGTGCCGTGGCAAATCGGGGTCAATGATCCGCCGCAATGCCCCGGCGCGGCGGCCGAGCATGCCGCCGGCGGCCACGCCGCGTGTGCTTTGCTTGAAAGCGCCGGGTAAAGATGGATGAAGCCGCCGTCACTCGTCCGGGGGCGGGCCGAGTCACTGAGCGGAGCCCGCGCTGCCTCGCTGCCTAGAATCCCGGACGATGGCACGCAGCGCATGGATTTCTGCCGGGCTCCTCGCGCTCGCTGCGGCGGGCGCGGCGACGTGGTGGGGTGCGCGCGAAGACGACCCGGCGCTCGCCTATCGCACGGCTTCCGTCGAGCAGGGACCCATCGAGGCCGCGGTGGCGGCCGCGGGAACGCTCAACCCGGTGGCGCAGGTGAGCGTGGGCAGCCAGGTGTCGGGCCAGATCCAGGCGCTGTTCGCCGACTTCAACACCGAGGTGAAGAAGGGCCAGCCGATCGCGCGCATCGACCCGGAGAGCTTTCGCTACCGCGTGCGTCAGGCGCAGGCCGACGTGGAGGCGGCACGCGCGCAGGTGCTGCAGGCGCAGGCGGGGGTGGCTGCCGCCCAGGCCGCCCTGTCGAGGGCGCGGCTCGATGCCGACAACGCGGCGCGCGACCTCCAGCGCCGGCAGGAACTGCTGCAAAGGCAGTTCATCTCCGAGGCCGAGTTCGAGACGGCGCGCAACCTCGCCGGCACCCTGGCCGAGCAGTTCAAGGCGGTCGATGCGCAACTGGCGGTGAGCCGCGCGCAGGCGGTCAGCGCCCAGGCGGCGGTGCGCCAGCGCGAGGCAGCGCTGGCGCAGGCGCAGGTCGATCTGGACCGCACGGAGATCCGCTCGCCGGTGGACGGCGTGGTCATCAAGCGCAGCGTCGATCTGGGGCAGACGGTGGCGGCGAGCCTGCAGGCGCCGGAGCTGTTCATCATCGCGCGCAATCTCGCCGACATGCAGGTGGAGGTGTCGATCGACGAGGCCGACATCGGCCGCGTGCGCGCCGGCCAGCCCGTGAGCTTCACCGTGGACGCGTTTCCCGGCCGCGGCTACGAGGGCGTGGTGGCGGCGGTGCGCAAGGCGGCCTTGAACACACAGAACGTCATCACCTACACCGTCGTCGTGAGCTTCAAGCAGAGCGCGGCGCAGTTGCTGCCCGGCATGACGGCCAACGTGCGCATCGTCACCGAGACGCGCGAGAACGTTGTCAAGCTGCCGAACGCAGCGCTGCGCGTGCGCCTGGCCGGGGTGGACGAGCCCGCCGGTCCGGCGCCGCGTGCTGCGCGGCCGGTGCCCGACGCGCCGGCTCATGCCGGCCCGGCCGAGGCGGGCGCTCGCAGCTCCTCGCCCGCGGGCGGCGTGACGGCCGGGATGCCTTCGGCCGCCGGTTCCGGCGCACGCGGCGGCACCGAAGGGCGCGTCTACGTGATCGGCCGCGACGGCCAACCGCAAGCCGTGGCGCTGCGGCTGGGCATCGGCGACGGCAGCATGACCGAGGTGCTGGCGGGCGGACTCGTGCCGGGTCAGCAGGTCGTGACGGGCGTGCAGGGCGCGGGCGACGAGCCGGCGGGGCGGCGCAGCCGCGGCCGGCGCGGGCCGTTCTGAGCGTCCGGGAAGCAGGCGCGGCGATGGCGCTCATCGAGGCGCGCGAGCTGGTGAAGACCTACCGCAGCGGCAGCGCCGCCGGCGAGGTGCATGCGCTGCGCGGCGTGTCGCTCGACATCGAGGCGGGCGAGTTCGTCGCCGTCATGGGCGCGTCGGGCTCCGGCAAGAGCACGCTGATGAACCTGCTCGGCTGCCTGGACCAGCCCACCAGCGGCAGCCTGCGGCTCGACGGCGAGCCGATCGCCGGCCGCTCGGGCGACGCGCTGGCCGCCCTGCGCAACCGCCGCATCGGTTTCGTGTTCCAGCAGTTCAACCTGCTGCCGCGCACCTCGGCGCGCGAGAACGTCGAGCTGCCGCTGCTGTACGCTGGCGTGGCCGCGCGCCAGCGCCATGCGCGCGCGCTCGAGTGCCTGCGCGAGGTGGGCCTGCAGGACCGCGCAGAGCACACGCCGGCCGAGCTGTCGGGCGGCCAGCAGCAGCGCGTGGCGATCGCCCGTGCGCTGGTCAACCGGCCGCAGCTCATCCTGGCCGACGAGCCCACCGGCGCGCTCGACAGCGCCACGTCGGAGGAGGTGATGCGGCTGCTCGCCGGGCTCAATGCCGGCGGCATCACGATCGTGCTGGTGACCCACGAAAGCGACATCGCCGCGTGGGCGCGGCGTCGCGTCGTGTTCCGCGACGGAACGGTGTTGGAGGACGTGCTCCAGAGGAAGCTTCGCCCCGGACCGCTCCCGCCGAGCGGCAGAGCGGGCAAGCCGGAAAGCTCGTTCTCGTGAACACCCTCGCCGCCCTGCGCTCGGCCTGGCGCTCGCTCACCGCCAACCCGATGCGCAGCCTGCTCACCATGCTGGGCATCGTCATCGGCGTGGCGGCGGTGATCACCACGCTGGCCATCGGCAACGGCGCGCAGCAGCGCATCGCCGAGCAGATCAGGAGCCTGGGCTCGAACGCGCTGCTGGTGCTGCCCGGCGCGCAGACGGCCGGCGGGGTGCGCCTGGGCGCGCAGACGGGCCAGGCGTTGACCGAGGAAGACGCCGAGGCCATCGCCCGCGACGTGCCCGAGGTGCAGTACGCCGCGCCCAACCTGCGCAGCGCCGCGCAGGTGGTCGCCGGCAGCGCCAACTGGGCGACCTACGTGCTCGGCACCACCCCCGACTACCTGCTGGCCCGCGAGTGGCAGCTTGCGGACGGCCGCGTGTTCGGCCCGAACGAGCTGGCCGGCTCGGGCAAGGTGGCGGTGATCGGCCGCACGGTGGCGCAGGAGCTGTTCGGCAGCGCCGATCCGATCGACCGGGTGATCCGCGTGCGGCAGGTGCCGCTCACGGTGATCGGCGTGCTCGCGCCCAAGGGCCAGAACTCCTTCGGACAGGACCAGGACGACGTGGTGATGGTGCCGATCTCCACCTACCGCAACCGCGTGCAGGGGCACGGCGGTGGGCGGCTCAAGCGCGTGAGCTCGGTGAGCGTGAAGGTGCACGAGGGCATGAGCATGGCCGCGGCCGAGGAGAGCATCGGCGCCCTGCTGCGCCAGCGCCACCGGCTGCAGCCGGGCGATGACGACGACTTCAGCCTGCGCAACCTCACCGAGGTGATGCAGGCGCAGGAGGCGACGAGCCGCGTGCTGGCGCTGCTGCTCGCGGCGGTGGCCGGCGTGAGCCTGCTGGTCGGCGGCATCGGCATCATGAACATCATGCTGGTGAGCGTGACCGAGCGCACCCGCGAGATCGGCCTGCGCATGGCCGTGGGCGCGCGGGGCAGCGACATCCTGGCGCAGTTCCTGATCGAGGCGGTGGTGCTCTCGATGGCCGGCGGCGCGATCGGCGTGCTGCTGGGCGCGGCGGCCACGGCTGCGGTCGCGGCGTTTGCCGGCTGGCAGGTCGCCATGAGCGTCGGCGCCATCGGCCTGGCTGTCGGCTTCTCGGTGGCGGTGGGCGTGTTCTTCGGCTTCTATCCGGCGCGCAGGGCGGCCGGGCTGTCGCCGATCGAGGCGCTGCGGCACGAGTGAGGTGCCTGCGGCTCGCCCGTCGAGCCGGTCGAACTTGCGGCAAGCGCTCCGGGGTTTCGGGCTGGATCCGCAGCGAGAAGCGCCGTCAACGCACATGCCCCAGTGCGTGCGTGTATGCGCCAGGTGGGCATGCCGCCTGCTGCAGCCGCAGTTCTTGCTCCCCACCCCCGACCGCGACGCAGCTCGAGCCGGCGTCCGGAGAAAGTCGTCATCACCATGGCCGGACTCACCCGTCGCGTGTTTCTTTCCTCCTCGTCCACGATCGGCGGCGTCATCGCCATCCCCCTGACCAGCGGCTGCGCGACCGGCACCGAGCGCACGGCCACCGCGGAGCCGAAGACGGCGCCCGCGCGCATCGCACCCGCCCAGCGCCTGGACTTCACGCTCGACGTCAACGGCCGGCCGCAGCGCGTGACGGTGGACGTGCGCACGACGCTGCTCGACACGCTGCGCGAGCACATCGGCCTGACCGGCACGAAGAAGGGCTGCGACCAGGGCCAGTGCGGCGCCTGCACCGTGCACCTCGACGGCCGTCGCGTGCTGTCGTGCCTCACGCTGGCGGCGCAGGTCGGCACGCGCAAGGTCACGACCATCGAGGGCCTGGCCGGCGCCGACGGCGGCCTGCACCCGATGCAGCAGGCCTTCATCGACCACGACGCCTTCCAGTGCGGCTACTGCACGCCGGGGCAGATCATGTCGGCGGTGGCCTGCGTGGCCGAGGGGCATGCCGACGACGCGGCCGAGATCCGCGAGTACATGAGCGGCAACCTGTGCCGTTGCGCCGCGTACCCCAACATCGTGGCTGCGATCGAGCAGGCGCGGCCGAGCATCCGGAGGGCGTGATGCGGCCTTTCACTTATCAGCGCGCCGACAGCCCCGCCGCCGCCACCCAGGCCGCCCTGCGTGCCGCGTCCGGCGCGGTGCTGCCCTTGCCGCCGACCGAGGCGCCCGTGCAGTACCTGGCCGGCGGCACCACGATCCTCGACCTGATGAAGCTCGACGTGATGCGCCCGCAGGCGCTGGTCGACATCACCCCCTTGGCCGGCTCGGGCAGCGGCGACATCGACGCCGGCCCGCAGGGCATCCGCTTCGGCGCGCTGGTGAGCATGGCCCGCGCCGCCGAGCACCCGGCCGTGCTGCGCGATTACCCGGTGATCGCCGAGACGCTCACGCTCGCCGCCAGCGCGCAACTGCGCAACATGGCCAGCCTGGGCGGCAACGTCCTGCAGCGCACACGGTGCGCCTACTTTCGCGATACCCACTGGAGTGCGTGCAACAAGCGCAAGCCGGGCTCGGGTTGCGCGGCGATGGACGGCATGAACCGCCAGCATGCCGTGCTCGGCACCAGCGGCGAGTGCATCGCCACCTATCCGGGCGATCTCGCGCAGGCGCTGATCGCGCTCGATGCCTCCGTGGAGATCGCCGGTGCCGACGGCCTTCGCCGCCTGCCCATCGCCCTGCTGCACCGTCCGCCGGGCAGCACGCCGCACATCGAAACGGTGCTGGCCCCCGGCGAGCTGATCACCGCCATCACCGTGCCGGCGGGCGCCTGGACGCGGCGATCGCACTACCTCAAGGTCCGCGACCGAGAGTCCTACCAGTTCGCGCTGGCGTCGGCGGCCGTCGCGCTCGACCTGCAGGCAGGCGTCGTGCGCGAGGCGCGCATCGCGCTCGGCGGCGTGGCCACGGTGCCCTGGCGCGCCCGCGAAGCCGAGGCCGCACTCGCCGGCCGGCGCCTCGACGAGGCCAGTGCCACGGCCGCCGCCGCAGCCGCCTTTGCCGCCGCGCAACCGCGCGAACACAACGCCTACAAGGTCGTGCTCGGCCAGCGCACGCTGGTGCGTGCGCTGCTCGAAGCCGGGCAGATGCGGGTGTAGCGCGTGCCGTGCACCCAGCATCTGCCTTGTTCCCTTTCCCTCCGGGAGAGGACGCGTTCATCCTTACCAAGGTGATCCCATGACCCTCGCCGCTGCCCCCGAACCCAAGGCAAACATGGGTCGACCCATGCCGCGCATCGAAGCGCGCGCCAAGGTCACCGGCGCCGCGCGCTATCCGTCCGACGAAGCCTTGCCCAACGTGGCGCACGCCTGCCTGGTGACCAGCGCCATCGCCAAGGGCCGCATCACCGGCATCGATCATCGCGCCGCGCGCGCCGTGCCGGGGGTCATCGATATCCTCACTCACGAGAACGCGGGCCACGTCAAAGGCTCGAAGATGTTCAGCGAAGGCGGCAGCGCCTCGACCACCATCGTGCCCTTGTCTTCGCGCAAGGTCTGGCACGACGGGCAGATCGTGGCCCTGGTGGTGGCCGAGACTTTCGAAGCGGCCCGCGAGGCGGCGCACAAGCTCGAGATCGCCTACGCGGTCGAGCAGCCCACGGCCGGCTTCGGCTCGCCCGGAACCACCACGCAAGCCGCCACCGAGGTGTCCAAGCGACACAAGGATCCTCAGGTCGGCGATGCCGAAGCCGCGTTCGCCGCCGCAGCGGTCAAGGTCGATGCCGAGTACTCCACGCCGACCCAGCACCACAACGCGATGGAGCTCTTCACGACCACCTGCGCCTGGGAGGGCGACGAGCTCACCATCCACGAGCCCAGCCAGTTCGTCTATGCGCTGAAGAACGGCGTGGCCGAACAGCTCGGCATCGATCCGGCGAAAGTGCGCGTGATCAGCCACTACGTCGGCGGCGCTTTCGGCTCCAAGGCCACGGTCACGCCACGCACTTCGCTCGTCGCCTTCGCGGCGAAGCGCCTCGGCCGGCCGGTCAAGCTGGTGATGACGCGCCAGCAGGGCTACACCGTTGCCACTTACCGCGCCGAGACCGAGCACCGCGTGCGCCTGGGCGCCGGGCGCGACGGCAGGCTCACCGCCTACCTGCACGAGGCGCGCGAGATCACCTCGCGGCCCGACAACTACTTCGTCGGTGGCAACGTCAACAGCGCCGTGATGTACGCCTTCGGCAATGTCGCCACGAAGGCGAGCCTCGTGCATGCCGACCGCAACACGCCGGGCTTCATGCGTTCGCCGCCCGAGGTGCCCTACATGTATGCGCTCGAAGCCGCAATGGACGAGATGGCCGCTGCGCTCGCCATGGACCCGGTCGAGTTCCGCCGCCTCAACGACACGATGGTCGATCCCATCACCGGCAAGCCCTACAGCAGCCGCTCGCTCATGCAGTGCTACGACGAGGCGGCCCGCGCCTTCGGCTGGAGCAAGCGCAACCCCGAGCCCGGCTCCATGCGCGAGGGCGACTGGCTCATCGGCTACGGCTGCGCCACCGCCACCTACCCGACCAACGTGGCGCCGGCCGCCGCGCGCGTGCAGTTCTATGCCGACGGCAAGGCGCGCGCGCAACTGGCCGCACACGACGTCGGCACCGGCACCTACACCGTGGCAGGCCAGATGGTCGCTCGCACCCTGGGCATCCCGCTCGACGCCGTGCAGGTCGAAATGGGCGACAGCCGCCTGCCGGCCTCGCCCGTCTCCGGCGGCTCCAACGTCACCGCCAGCACCTGCTCGGTGCTCATGAAGGCCTGCGAGGCGATCCGTGACAAGCTCTTTGCGGCGGCCTCGCGTCAAGGCGCGCTGGCCGGCGTGCCGGTTGCGCAGATGGTGCTCAAGGACGGCAGGGTCGCCGCGCTGAGCGGGCGCAGCGAGTCGATGGCGACGGTGTTCAATGCTGCGGGCGCGGGCGTGCTCGAGGAGTACGCCGAGTGGTTTCCTCCCGGCAAGTCGGCCGAGGACGTGAAGAAGCTCTACCAGGGCGCCGCCGGCATCACCGGCGGGACCGAAGGCGAGAAGCTCATGTTCGCCTTTGGCGCAGAGTTCGTGGAGTTGCGCATCAACATGCGCACGCGCGAGATACGCGTGCCGCGCATCGTCGGCGCCTTCGCTGCCGGGCACATCATGAACCCGCGCACCGCGCGCAGCCAGTTGATGGGCGGGCTGATCTGGGGCGTGGGTTCGGCGCTGCACGAGGAAACGGAAGTCGATGCGCACCACGCCCGCTACGTCAACACCGACATCGCCGAGTACCTCGTGCCGGTGAATGCCGACGTACCGCAGGTCGAGGTGATCCTGGTGCCCGAGGTCGATACCTTCGTCAACCCGGCAGGCGTGAAGGGCCTGGGCGAACTGGGCAACGTGGGAACGGCCGCGGCCATCTCGAGCGCGGTCTATCACGCCACCGGCAAACGCGTGCGCGCGCTGCCGATCCGCATCGAGGATCTGCTGTGAGGCGTGGGGTGGATGGGTCGGTCGCGCACGGCGCCTGCGCTATTGCTGCATGCTGCGTTTCTTTACCCGCACCAGGAGCAAGACGATGAACATACTGATGGTCCTGACCTCGCACGACGAGCTCGGCGACACCGGCAAGAAGACTGGCTTCTGGCTCGAGGAGTTCGCCGCGCCCTACTACGTGTTCAAGGACGCCGGCGCCGACATCACCATCGCCTCGCCGCTCGGCGGCCAGCCGCCGCTCGACCCCAAGAGCGACGAGCCCGATGCGCAGACCGAAGCGACACGCCGCTTTGCAGCCGACCCGCAAGCCCGGGAGGCACTGGCCCACACCGTGCGGCTGGAAACGCTGAAGGCGCTGGACTTCGATGCGCTCTTCTACCCCGGTGGCCACGGCCCCTTGTGGGATCTCACGGACAACCAGCAATCGATCGCGCTGATCGAGGCGATGCTCCTGGACGGCAAGCCGGTCGCAGCGGTCTGTCATGCGCCCGGCGTGCTGCGCGACGCGAAGGCGAAGGATGGGAAACCGCTGGTCGAGGGCCGGCGCGTCACTGGTTTCACCAACTCGGAAGAAGCCGCGGTCGGCCTGAGCGAAGTGGTGCCGTTCCTGGTGCAGGACATGCTCGAGCAGCGCGGCGGCCGCTACTCGAAGGCGGATGACTGGCAGCCCCACGTGTTGACCGACGGCCTCCTGATCACCGGCCAGAACCCCGCCTCGTCCGAGCCCGCTGCCACGGCGCTGCTCGCGCTGCTGGCCGGGCGCAAGGCGGCGCCGGCTTGACGCTGCAAAGGGCGCAGCGCGTTCAGCGGCGCGCGAACACGAGGTCCCACACCCCGTGCCCGAGCCGCAGGCCGCGCTGCTCGAACTTCGTCAGCGGCCGGTAGTCCGGCTTCGGCGCATAGGCGTTGGCCGTGTTGACCAAACCCGGCTCCGCGCCGAGCACCGCAAGCATCTGCTCGGCGTAGGGCTGCCAGTCGGTGGCGCAATGCAGCGTGCCGCCCGGCGCCAGCCGGGTCACGAGCCTGGCGACGAACGCCGGCTGGATCAGGCGGCGCTTGTGGTGCTTCTTCTTGTGCCAGGGATCGGGGAAGAACACATGGATGCCGGCCAGCGAGGCGGGCGCGATCATGTGTTCGAGCACCTCGACTGCATCGTGCTGCACGATGCGCAGGTTCGCCAGGCCGCGTTCGTCGATGCGCTGGAGCAGTGCGCCGACGCCGGGCGCATGCACCTCGCAGCCGATGAAGTCGGTGTCCGGCCTCGCCGCCGCGATCTGCGCCGTGGCGTCGCCCATGCCGAAGCCGATCTCGAGCACCAGCGGCGCGCTGCGGCCGAACACCGCGGCCGGATCGAGCGGCGTGTTCTGAAACGGCAGCACGAAGCGCGGGCCCAACTCGGCCAGCGCGCGCACCTGGCCGCTGCCCATGCGGCCGGCGCGCAGCACGAAGCTGCGGATCGGGCGCGTGCCGGCCACGGGTTCTCGCGCTCGGGCCTCGGTCTGAGCGCCCTCGGCAGCGAGTCGGGCCCTGGCGGCGGACCGGTGTCGGGGATCGTTCATCGTTGCGAGGCTTTCGGGGTGCGGGCGAGATGCTCGCAGTCGGGCACCAGGCATTCGCGACAACGAAGGCTGAGCCGGTTGCCGGCTTGTGGCGGCACCATCGTCGAATCCGGGTTCGCTTCGGTCTGGCTCGGCAGACCGAGCACCGGCCGCACGGCGGCCAGCGCCGCGGCCGTGCGCGCGGACCCGCTGCCGTAGATCACCGCATGCGGCAACGCGGCTTCGGCCAGCGCGCCGCGGATCAGCGCATCGATCGGTTCGCGGACCTGCGGGCCGTCGCGCTGCAGGCCGTCGGCCTGCCAGGGCAGGTCGAGCCCGGTGAGAAGCGTATGGCTGCAACGGCGCTGCAGAGCAATCGCGCCGGCGCGCAGGCTTTCATCACCGAACAGGAACTGGCTGTACAAGGCAATCATCAAGGGCGTGGTGTCGGCGACCACGGTGCTCCCGTCCTGAGCAGCGACCAGGGTGCGCCGCCATTGCTCGGCCGCGATGGCCGCCTGTTCGTGCGGCTGCGGCGTGCATCCGCGCGCATCGCAGAACTCGCGCAGGTACTCGCGCACCACCACGGCGCGGGTGCCGAGTGCGCGCAACTCCAGCGCGAGCGCGTGTGCGAGCGTGGTCTTGCCGGTGCTCTCGGCACCGAGGATGGCGATCACCGGGCCCATCTCAATGGCTCCGCCTGAGTTTCGTGTGATCGGCGGCGAGTGAAACGGCGTTTGTTCGTGGGGCGGCGGTCGTGGACGGGATGGATTGATGGGTGCGCGGCTGTGCGAGGGTTCGGCGCAGGCAAAGCCGTGGGCGGGTGTGCGGTGGCGCGCCGGTGCGGCGGTCGCCGCTGCGCGGCGACTGCGCTGTGCTGCTCGGGCTTGCGGGGCGTCGCGGAACTCGCTGCGCGAACTGCGTTCGCTGCGCTCGGACAACCGCGACGAGTCAGATCA
>JAESGB010000136.1_pt1 | contig 37646 bp, 32 predicted proteins | sample 9266211 | NCBI WGS metagenome assembly JAESGB01 (sample SAMN14514844, study PRJNA621659) | algae metagenome | isolation source: Goleter apudmare HA4340-LM2 and co-occurring heterotrophs from cave wall... | place: USA: Maniniholo cave, Kauai, Hawaii | collected 2009-07-28 | reverse complement strand
GATATTACTATTTGTTGGGTCTCTGGTGGCTATGCTTTTTTCTGCTCGTCACTATAAACAGGATTAATCATTCATTTATTCGCGAGTCTCACTCGCGAACTATTTTCTTTTTGTCCAAAGTCCAATGGGTGATACAGTTACGATTTATTCCTTTGATAGAGATGTCACTCTCAATGCCAATGATATTAGTATTTTCAGTAATCCTGATAGAGGAAAACTCAAGCAAATAATTAACTCACTTCAGGCTGAGGGTGTGCGTACTCATACTGGTAAAGCTGTGCAGCAAGCATTGCAACACTCTGCGCTTTTAAACCAACGTGCTGACTCTCTTGGTCGGACTGTGAGTATAGTGTTTCTAACAGATGGGGTAGAAGATGTACGCGGCATTCCAAATCCAGTATCTATTCCTAGCAATACCCAATTTTTGCGTCAACAACAATGCAAACCTTATATATTTTTCGTGTCTTTAGGATTAAAAGAACATGAAAAACAACTGAATGATTTTGCTAGTAATCCAGCGCTTTGTGGCAAGGGTCTGGTATTACGAGATCCTGGAGGAGTGCAGCTAAACCAACTGGCGCAAAATATCCGACCAGTGCTAATCCAACCTAAGCTAGATGTCAATTTACCTACTGCTAATTTACAGCCAGTTCTACCAGGGAAAATTATTGAATCACTCAAGATTAACAGTATTAGTAATGTTAATGCTCAGGTAAATTTACAACTAGAAGATCCGAACCAAACAGGTATTCGTTTAGTTGCTAGCGATCGCCCTATTAATTTACTTGCCAATCAACCAACAGTGATTCCTGTACGGTTGCAAATCCCACCGGAGTCCAAGAGGGGTGTGAACAACCTGCGCCTGGTTTTGAGTGCCACAAACAAAGCGATCGCCCCCATCACTATTGAACTACCTATCACCGTTAAACCCACACTGCAAATACAACCGCAAAGGCTAGATTTTGGTGACACAGAAGCAGGTAAAACCACTGTCAGCCAAACTTTAGTGGTGACGAGTGATATGGCTGTGACTGCCAAATTACGACTGCAAGGCAATTCTCCAGACATTTCCCTTACACCCTTGACGCCCATATCTTTGCAAGTGGGAGAAACTCAAATTCCCGTACAGTTGCAGATTACTGATAGTGGTTCGGAAGGTAAGCGCAGCTTCACCTTGGTATTACAGCCAGATAATGCGATCGCTAGTCCCCTAACTACACAAGTGCATCTCCAGATATTGATGCCACTGTGGCGAAAAATCATCATCTGGACTCTCCTGGTGCTGCTGCTGTTGTTAATTACCCTGTTAGTAATTTGTTTAATTCAGCACAAGACTCCTTTGGAATTAGTCGAGGATTTCCACAACCGTAACTACTTAGAAGGGGCACTTATGGTTCTGGAACCCCTACCACAATCTTTAGCAGACGAAGAGATTAGTCTCACTCGCCTGCACAAAAGCAAAGTGTACTTGAGTGATTTAATATCAGTAACTGCAAGTACCAATTCCGAGGCTGAGTTAGTTGTAGCTTGGCAAGCAGGCAAAAAAAATATCTCTATACGATGTTTGAAAGGTGTAATTTTTGTCAATACTAAAAAGATACATACAGATGAACTTTACGATCAGGACATCATTGAGATTGGTAATGTGAAGTTGCAATTTAGCTGGATTCAGCGCCAACGCCCCTTTGAAATAGGCAATGGCGAGACAAACTTTTAAACGATTTTATGAGGAGGGTGAATGTCTAGTTCCAGGGTTGTGCATCCTACAGTTGTTTTTCGTCCTACCGTTGTCATTGGTTTAGGCGGAACGGGTTATGAAGTTGTCCTCAAGCTGAAAAAGCGATTTATCGATGTTTACGGTTCAGTACCCGAAATTATTCGGTTTCTTTCGATTGACACTACCGAAAATATCCAAGAACGAGAAAAATCACCCGATGGAAGCAGAGTTGTTTTAGAACCAAATGAACTTTACGCCATCTCTGTCGCCAATCCCACATCCTTAGTAGGGGGACGCAACGATCACATTGATGAATGGTGGCCGAGAGATATTCCCACGTCTAGTTTAATCAGTGGTGCAGGACAGATTCGGGCACGGGGACGGTTAGCATTCTTTGCCAAAGTCGCAGATATTAATGGTTTAATCGCGCAAGCCATCAATGCAGTCCGGGAAATTCGTACCAGCAAACAAGCATTTTCAGATAACTTTCAAGTTTCTAGCCGTGATGGTGTGGAAGTTTTTATTGTGGGTAGTTTGGCTGGTGGGACAGGCAGTGGTACTTTCTTAGATGTGGCATTTTTAGCACGCCAATATCTCAATAATTTTTCTAATATTACCGGGGTATTTGTTTTACCCAAAGTGTTTGCCAATCTTCCCCAAACTCATTTGGTGAAATCAAATGCTTATGGTGCGCTTAAAGAAATAGAACATTTCTGGGGATTATCACCATCAAATGCCTTGGAAATTGATTATGGCATTTGTAAAATCAAAGCTGACCGCCCACCATTTGATGCCGTCTTTTTAATTGATGGCATTAATAAAAAAGGAACGGTAGTTAGTCGTCCTGACGATTTACAAAATTTAGTTGCAGATGGTTTGTACATCCAAATCGGTTCTCAAATCGGTTTAGATGCAGCTAACGTTGCTGATAACATTCGTGCTTACCTAGCAACTGGTGAAAAAGTCCGAGGACGCAATATCAATTACTGTAGTTTTGGCTTTGCTACCTTAACTCTACCAGTCCAACAATACGAGCGGATGAAATTAGAAGATGCTCAAAACTTGGTTAAGCAGCAGTTGCTAGCATCTATCCCGCCAATTGATTGGGAAAGTGAAGTCGGGCGTTTTTTACAAGATTGTAATTTAGCAGAAGTTACTAGTGTCCTGAATGCGATTGTTGAGAACGATCGCGGTGGACAAATTAAACCAGAGTTCAGAATGGGCGAAATCCGTTTCGACCGTACAGCTTTAACCACAATAAAAGAACTCTACAAGCGCCAGTTAGATCAAATGGAACAGCGCACGGTGCAAGAACTGGGATTGAATTTTTCTCGGTTAGACCAGGCTGCAACTAATGCTATCTTAACTGTGTGGGAGCGGGGTCTAAATCGTCCCAATGGACTTGCTTATGTGTTGCAGTTTTTCACGAAACTGGCGGAAAAACTAGATGAATTACAACAGAGTGTCCAACGCAAAGCACAAGAAGCACAAACAAGTTTCAATGCTTTGAAATTAGAATCGCAAGAAGAAAAAATTAAAGAAGCAGCTAACGGTTTGTTTGCCAATAAAAACAATATTCAAGTAGCTTGCCAACGTTACAAAGAACGGGCTGATCAAAAATGGAAAACCTATTTACATTGGAAACGTTGTGATAAAGTAGCCCAACTCTACGGTACACTGCGAGCTAAGGTAGAGACAATTCAAGAACAATCGCGGCGACTGCATAGCAATTTAGATAAGGTTTTCCGAGATTTAGAACAGAGTTATCTTGAGGTTAGCCGCCAAGGCAACCACGACAATCCATTTATTCATACCATTCAACGCGTGAATTTGGAATCTAAACGTCCCCAAATCACTAGCGAAGACTTCATCCGTTGGTATCGAGAACAGTCTGAATCGTTGGCTCATTGGACAGAGAAAAAATCTGAAGATATCAAAAATGAAATATTGGCATTTATCAATGAAATTTACCATCCTCTCACCAGTATGACGGTTGAGCAAGTATTGGCAGATAGCAATCCAGAAGACGCGGGACAAGATTTACAACAACTTGGTAAACTAGCAGTGCCTCTGTGGCAATATCAAGAGACAGAAATTCCTACTAAACAACAACATGTAATTACCGAATTTTATTATTACGGTGTTGAGAGTAACACCACAATCTTTAGCAATCCACCTCTGGCTAATCGAGTGCCTAGAGGTAAAACTAATCCGTCTTTTGTGCCTACAGGCGAACCCCATAAAGTTACATTATTTCGAGTAGAAATAGGTGTGCCCTTATTTGCCTTTAATGGCATCAAGGATATGGAATTAGCTTACCTAGATCCAGATAAAGTGTTTAAGCACCTAGACCGCAGATGGACAAATTTACCTAATTTAATTCCACCAGAAGATGATGGTGGAGCATTACGCTGGTTTGCCTTAGCTTTAGTACCAGACCCATATAAATTAATTGTCAATCATCGACGGCAATATTCTGTGTATACAGACCAGGCGAAGAGATTAGAAGGTGGGGTTTTGACTTTGGGAGGCGATCGCAGATCAGCATTTAAAGCTTTCAAAGGTAATGCACCTCTAGTCAAGGAAATTGCTGACAAAGTGGAAACTATCACCCACGAAGACCAAGACAAAGCCAAAACCACTCTGGAAAGCTACATCAATCAAATCAATAAACTATTAAAAGAAAACAAAGTAGATTCCCAGATTAAAGAACAAGTAGAAATGGAAATCCAGGAAATTGAAACTTACTTGGAAGATTTGGATGTGATTATTTAGTCCTGTAGTCTGCTTTTTGAGATTCACCTCATACCATTTCACGAAATAACGCAAGCCTGACTAGGCAAGACTTTCTTAATTACGAATTACGAACTACTAATTACGAATTAATTGGTATCATGCCAAAACCAACTATCCTGATTGCACTTGACCCCCACAGTGCTGCTTTTTGTGCAGCCATAAAACAGCAATTGCCAGAGTTTTCTACAACTCAAAGCTGTTTAATCCAAACCTATACCCTAACTTGGGATGCGTCGGCTTTTAGCTTTAGTCCTGAGTTAGATCGATTTGCTGACACGAGTTTTGACCTAGCAGCAACTAACAGTAAACCAGCTGCTGTCTCGCAGATTCGTCACCAGTTCACCCAAGAAGCGAACAACCTGCAAACTGCGCTGATTGATTTACTCAAAGCAGCTAATCAATCACCAGAAGCGATCGCTGCTAAACATCAAGGATTAGAAATCAGCAGCAGCCAGCGTGTATATCTCATGCTGTCAGCTAGCAATCATTGTTCCAGGGGAGTAGTTTTTGAGTTAGTACGCTTGCTGCGTTGGCTATTTGCGAAGTATTTTACAGATGTACCCCACAGTTTAGAAGCCTTATTACTGCTACCTGGTTTATTTGCTCAATCTGTTGCTGCTGATTATGGTGCTGCTTACACCCTCCTGAAGGAGTTAGATGACAAAATGAGTAAGGGAGTTGTAGTGACTGGAACTCAAAAAGTAGCACCTTTTGATAACTGTTGGCTTATTGATGAGCGCATTGGGGGATTGCAAGATAATTTAACCAGCTATGCTGATGCTTTTGCAGGTTTTCTCTGTGTCGAACCGGAAACCAACGGCTTATTAATTGGGACTCACAAAGTCCGGGGAAAAATACCAGCCTACAGTACTTTTGGCTATGGAGAACTGTTTTTTTCCAAAGAAATAGTTATTAACCGTTTGAGTGCTGCTTTAGCTACTGATATCATCAAAGAGCAGTTTTTACCCAAGGCAGAATCAAATCCTGAAGCTAATAGGAAATGGTTGCTAGATGCTAAAGAATTTGTATTGAGTGAAGATTTCAATAATGTTCTCATGCAATTAGAACGAGACAACGGCAAACCAGTTTGGCAAGATTTTAACCCGCGTCTTGATATCCGTCCAGGGATGGCGCAGGAATATGGGATGGAATTACAGCGTGCTTATCGACAATTTGAAAATAAAGAACTACTTGGGTATAAACGGACGTTAGAAAATTGCGGCAAACAAGTACAGTCAGCATTAAATACATTGCTAGACCGCAGGCTGAATAGTTATGTTGATGCTACACCCAGAGGTTTGCATGAAGGAGTGAGGTTATTAAATTTATTGACCTACATCTATTTGGAATTGCAAACAGATTCCATGAGTGAGCAGCCCCAGAATTTGATCACAGAACTACAGGCGGTGGAAGCGTTTCTCGACTCTAAATTAGAAGTGAAAATTGACCGAGAAACTAGTAAAAACCTGCTCAATCAAATTCTATCTTTAAGAGGGCGAAGACAACAATTACAAGATACTTTTACTACCAGAACACCGGAAGAACAACAACAAGAAATCCAAATAATTCAGGAACTGCTAGAAACTGCGATCGCAGACTATCGTCAAGCATTTAATGCCGAAATCGAACAAGCTAGGCAAATCCGCTTGCAGGCGATCGCACACACTCGTGAAAAAGCCGAGGCAGCAATTACTGTAGCACAAAACCATATTAATGCGATTGAAAACCAACTCGAAACAGCCACCGATAACTTAAATGAACTGCTAGCAGAAGAAAGCCGTTTTCGTACTCAGTATCTGATTATTTATCCCTGCTTTGTGGTTGCTAGTTTCTTAGTTTTCTTGGTGCTGACTGGAATTTTTAGTCAATCTGCTCTATGGCGATTTTTACAACAAGTTTGGGGCAACTTAGGTCATTATTTACTGGTGACTGCCGTGACAATTCTGACTTACTTAGGCATAGTTTGGCTCAAATACAGTACTAATATTCGCAGTTTGATCCAAAAAGTAAAAAAACAAATTAAACGCCTAGAAAGTAGTTTAAAAGCATCGGTCATCGAATTAAGACGCAGCTACAATGAAAAATTGAAGTTAGATTATGATTTGTATGCTCAAAATCTCCGTGTCGAGGCGTTAAATTCTCTAGTTAAAACAGCTAAACAGAAAACTGAAATTTTACGGCAAACTCTTGCTAGCTTTTCGGAAATATATAATGATTTAGTTGCTAAACGCGAACAATCTACGATGAAGTTCTCCGGAATTAGAATTGCAGTTTTGACTGATACAGACATAGACGCTTATTACCAAAATTTTCTCACAACACTACCAACTGCTCAATTTACTCAGGAACAGATCAGCCGATCTCAATCGTGGAAAATGGCTGCTGAAGAATTTCACAACCAACTGATCAACTTTACTCGCCAGCAATTTGAAAACTTGAGTAATTTATCAGTTGGAGAAGTATTAAAACAACCAGATTTAATCACAGCAAACACTGCCAATTTACGTCTCAATCAACTTTACGATCATGCTAACTTGTTACTACGACTTCAAGATATTGATGCTAACTTAAACCCCACTTCGCAACGACAAATCACCCTGTGGATGGGAGCTAAAGATAAAGAACAAATTTTTGGATTTTACAGTCGTTTGAGCCGTAATTTAACCGCCTTGGTAGCAGAAGATGAGCAACGACTGTGTATTTTGACCCGTTCCTTAGGCTTTCCCGCTTACTTTCTCAGTCAAATTGAGTTTTATCGAGACTGCTATGAACGTACTCAAAGCGAACAAATCGAGCTAGACGCCAATATTGCCGATTTAATCCCAGAAGAAATTGGCTCCAGTAGAGAGTTGAAGCTGGCTTATCAAACTTTGCTCTTAGCGATCGCACTTGGGATATTATCTCAAAATACTCAAGGTAATTATTTGTTAAATGGTCGGTCAATTGGCCAAGACCGAGAACAAATTACCCTAGCTTTATCAACAGAATTCACATTTCAAGAAAACTATCAGGAAATACAAGAACGGATAGAAGCCTATGAACATGATTTGATTTACCAGAAATTACAAGAATTACCAATATCTGTTTTAACTAATTATGAATGTAAGCTTTTGAATGATTTACTTTCAGAGTATAATCCTTTAAATTAGCCTTTCTCTATAGCAATCCTATCTCGTAATTAATTCGCAATACTCGCTTCTAGCAATAAGCAGGCTACATCTGGGTTTACAGTTTGCTATCTGCTGTCTTATTCTTTCTTCAAATAGGAATCAAACCGGATCACAAGCATATAAAAAGCCCCCACTGTGGGCGGCTATCAGGGTAAATATTAAGTCGGTAAAACAGGAGTATTACTTATCCTGCAATCTGACATCGATGACGCTGGCATTGAAATTGTAGTTGAAGCCTTCTAGTTCAAATGGCATACCAATTTTTACTTTACTATTACCTAAAACTGGCCCAGTTGAGGTAACTAATGCTTTGCCTTCTAAAGTCAACAGAAAGTCTGTACTAAAGTTGTTGGCCTTGGGGTCTGGTAGTTCTTTAACAGTACCATCAGGTTGGGTAACATTTATAGTTCTAGGTAGCTGTTGGATTGATTTAATCCCAATTTGACCATAGGGTTGGTTGCGGATAATCACGTTAGTTTTGCCACCTTTTTTGAAGCCATTGGCAAATAACTGTTCAGGATCACGCACGTTCAAACCGCGAACGGTTAAATCTACTTCAATAGGTACTGTTTTAGTACCGACTTGGGCAACGGAACCGGATGTACCGGGAAAGAAAAAGACGCCAAATATAACTAGTAAAATTACTAGCACAGCACCTAAATCAAGGAGGTTGATTTTGCCGAATAAGCGACCTTTGGAATCTAAAATAGCCATAAAAAGTTTTTCCAGATATGAGCGGAGTAATTGAATCAGTGAGCAGTTATTAAGGTTTCAAACACGGTATATCTTCGATTGAAGACTTTGAATCCCTCTGATAACTGATTGTTGATCTCAGCAGCAGGCTTTATTAGGGTTTTGGCAATTTTCCCCAATTGGTAAGCGCTAGCATTGGCTGGGCGTTGCAGTCAAGCGACAGTGTATCATGACTGCTGAAGTTGGGAGTGGAGTTTGCCTACTTTCAGAATTATTCCTACTTCTAGTGGCTGTAGATGCCTTCTAAGTATATTTTTCGGTATCTAGCACGCCCCAATTCACAATATTTTTCCAAGACATATTACCCCAAATGTTTCAGATATGTAGAGATGGGTTTTCATAAACACAATCCTTGAGAGCTATGTGAGAAATCCATCTTGAGTCTTGTGTGCGGAATGCAACTTAAAAAGCTGTAAATTCGTCTCATAGTTTTATATTCTCCCAAGATTATCCTCAGACCGGATTATGATTAATTGGAAAGGCTTTTTTACAAGTTATCGTTTGTGGCGGCGTCGCTGGTTTTATCCATTAGTTTCGGTGGTAGTCGCGTTGAGTTTGTGTCTGGGTACACCCATGTCGGCAAGAGCTTTAGATTTTTTGCCGTTGCTGTTGCAAGGAGTCCAGGTACTACAGCTATCTAATATATCTGAGCGCCAAGAAGTTGATCTGGGTAAGCAGATGAATCAGCAATTACAGAGTGGCGAAATTCGACTCAGCCGTAACTCTGAGTTGGTTCGCTATGTGGAACAAATTGGTCGGCGCTTGGCAGCTAATAGCGATCGCTCGAATATGCCTTATACTTTTCAAGTAGTGGAGGATGACGCTATTAATGCCTTTGCTACTTTGGGTGGTTATGTTTATGTGCATACAGGTCTACTGAAAGCCGCAGATAATGAAGCAGAACTAGCTAGTGTGATCGCTCACGAAATTGGGCACATTGGCGGCAAACATTTAGTCAAACAGATGCGCCAAAGAGCGATCGCTAGTGGTATCGCTTCCGCCGCACGTTTGGATCGTAATCAAGCGGTGGGACTGGGCGTAGAACTGGCATTAAACCGTCCCCGCAGTCGCCAAGATGAATTTGATGCTGATCAAAGAGGATTAAGAACTTTGACGCGTGCTGGTTATGCTCAGTCGGGGATGGTTTCCTTCATGCAGAAGCTGCTGCGAAATGGTTCTGGCCCTTCATTTTTGAGTACTCACCCTGCAACTAGCGATCGCATTAATTCCCTACAGCGGATGATTAACTCCCAACCTAGTAGTGGACGTGATGGTTTAGATAGCAATACTTATAAAGCTAATGTTCGTGCCTTAGTTAGGTAATCAAGCCATTGTGGAAGCTCACATTTTTTCCTTGACTTTATCTGTAAATTATGCTTTTTGCTTTTTGCGGCGATCGCCTTTGATTTGAGATGGATCAATAGCGATCGCTGCTTCTTGTAAAGGTAAAGTCCGAACCAGCTTTTTAAAGACGTTGACTTGATAAACTAGGTCGTTGGTTGTGTCCAGCCCAGTCAGCCAGCCACTACGGGGATGATAAGCGCCAGTGTCTATGTCTAGCCACCCCTTTCCTAGTGCTAGTTGACCAGGAGCAACACCCGGTAGAGTAAAGGTGATAGTGTGACCAATAATAATTAGCTTATCTGGAAAGTAGGGCTGTTCAATACTGTGAAATTCGTCTCTGATCCAGCAAAATTCTTCGGCAGTTTGTGCTGTTATGGGAAGTGCCGGGTCAACACCAGCGTGAGTTAACCAAATATCCCCTAAGTCCAGATATGTGGGTAATTCTTTGAACCATTCCAGATGCTCATGAGGAATTGTCGCTTCTTGATAACTAGCTACGGTTGCTTGCCCACCACTATATAACCACGATTGCATCGCTGGAGTAGTCACGCCGCCATTGGTGAGAATGTTTAATAACATCTGCTCATGATTTCCCAGCAAGCATGGATAGTTACTGTCTTTGACAAAGTTAACTACCTGTGAACTTTGGGGGCCACGATCAATTAAGTCTCCCAGAAAATAGAGCTGGTCTTCTGAGTCGGGAGCGATCGCTTCTAGCAAGGTCATCAATCCCTCATAGTGACCATGCACATCCCCAATCACAATTCGACGCCGATTAGTTTCACTCATCTGTTCTTGACTGCAATAGTATTACTTAACACTTATGCTACAGTTTAATCTGTTTGGATTCCCTAAATAAAGGTAAAAAAGACTTGACAAATTGACTTTTATTGTATTTTTTTATACTTAAAGCCTAAAATTCCAATTGTTTGGCAAAGCGCCACACTCAGCCTAATCAGGTTAGTGGAATGAGCCTGTAAATCACGCCTAGATTAGCTTAAAATTTAGCCAGTCTTGATATCGCCTACATGGAATCTTACAATGTCTGAAGAATTCTCAACCGAAATTAGCTCACGCATTTGCAAACACATGAACGAGGATCATAGTGATGCAGTGGTTCTCTATGCTAAAGCATTTGGTGGGGTAGCAGATGCGACAACAGCCGAGATGGTGGCGATTGATTCTCAAGGTATGGATTTAACAGCACAGGTAAACGGGGAAACTTTACCAGTCCGCATTTCCTTTGATCATGCCTTAGCAGATGCAGAAGATGCTCACCAAACTCTAATTGCAATGGTGAAGCAGGCGCGGGTGCAGTCCAAGTAGAAATTACTTGAGTTGAATTTGCTCCATTTTCTATACAAAAATCAATACTGGATGCAATGTCATTACCTGCTCACAATCCCTACCTCATGAGTACATTGAAGGCGGGGAATTCTGCAGTCTGTTAATATCTATGCAGAAAATTAGGTTTGTTGATTTATTTTCAGGGATTGGCGGAATTAGATTAGCCTTTGAACAGGCTGCTGATGCTTTAGAGATAGCCAGTGAATGTGTTTTAAGTAGCGAGATTAATACAGATGCTCAATTAGTTTATCAAAATAATTTTGGTGACAAGCCTTTAGGTGACGTTCGCCTTATAGATAAACTACCAGAACATGAAATTTTATTAGCTGGATTTCCTTGTCAGTCTTTTTCTCATGCTGGTAAAAAAGCAGGTTTTGGTGATACCAGAGGTACACTTTTCTTTGAAATCACGAGATTACTAGATGCTTATAAACCAAAAGCATTTATTTTTGAGAATGTCCGAGGACTTTATAGCCATGATCAAGGAAGAACACTAGCAACAATTAAGCATGAAATTAAAACAAGAGGCTATAGTTTTCATGCCTTCTTACTAAATAGTGCTAACTTTGGTTTACCACAAAACCGTGTCAGAATTTATCTGGTAGGTATTTTAGATGCTTCTCCCACCTTTAAATTGATTTCTGATGTGGAACCTAAAGATTCCCACTCTTACAATCCTCAGCAGCTATCGTTGTTTTACCCTACCCAAAAACCCATAACAATTGCTGATATCTTAGAAGACAATCCTGCTAGTAAATATGATTGTTCACCAGAGTTTATCAATGCTTTAAAACGTATATTCCATAACGACTTAAATCGCTTACATGGAGTGCGACTAATTGATTATCGGGGCGGAAATTCAATTCATTCATGGGAATTAGGCTTACGTGGTGAGTGTAGCCCAGATGAAATTGCCTTGATGAATCTTTTTATTTTAAAGAGACGCAATAAAGAATTTGGAAGAGAACAAGATGGCAAATTATTAACCAAAGAGCAGATAGCGAGTTTTTTTGAACATCCCGATCTAGGAAAAATTCTAGACTCGCTGGTTAACAAGAAATATTTAAAATTTATTCATGGTAAATATAAACCATTATCAGGTAATTTTTCTTTTGAGGTTTATAAATTTGTCGATCCTAATAAAATTTCAGTAACGCTGGTTGCTAGTGATGCCAATAGATTAGGAGTTTATCATCATCAGAGAGTGCGGCGACTAACTCCGCGCGAAGCCGCAAGACTACAAGGTTTTCCTGATAATTTTATCCTACATCCTCAAGATGATAAAGCTTACCATCAACTGGGCAATTCAGTAAGTATTAATGTAGTAAAAGCCGTGGCTCAGGAAGTGATTTTAAAAATGTTGGGTTCTGAACAACAAAGAATTCAAAAACTTGAGCTTAACCTTCTTTTGTCACTACGGGGAGAGTAAAATCAGGAAAACCTGATTGCTGATTATTGTAAATAGGTTTTGAGCCGCGCTCACCCTGTAGAATCAGTCTAAATTTTCATAGAGCGATCGCCTTTTTTAGGGCTAGATAAAAAAAGGCGATCGCTTACCATCACACCAAAAGTTTTTATAGGTTCGTAGTCAGTACTTTAGTGCTAACTACAAACATTTTTACTTAACCAAACCAGTGAGATGGTTCACTACCAGGTTGAACTGCTTGGCAAAGGTGATCACTAATCCAATCTGACTTTTCTTGGAAGATTGAGTAAATGCCTTGATGAATCAAATTCTGGACATGTAGTTGCTGCTCTAAAGGACTACGAGGTAATTTGTAGTTGAGCGAGCACTCTTTATCAACTTCGGGAAGCGAGATCTGTCCCTCACTCATTGTGTAGTAAAGGCAAGGAATGCGGCTGAGGACGAAGGCGATTAACTCTTGGCGCAAATCAGGAATAGCAAAGGCTTGTTGATAAGGATGGTATGGATATGTATCCAAAACACTTTCAATTTCTCCTAGCACTGTTTGCTGTGTTAATTTGACGACTGTCTTCATAGGTTTTTATCTCCTTTTTTATTCAGTAATTGAAGTAAGTCTGAAGTAAGTCAGTAAAGAAGTTTTTGAGATGCCAATCTCGTTGTGACAACCAGTTAGAAGTGATTTAATAAAGAGATATACTAACCCTGAGCCTAACCTTTAATTTTGATACAATATCAGAAGTTTGGATCTGATAATTTTAGTTAATCTTTATACTGTCTGACAGCATCAGACTTAGAGACAGTACTGGAAAGATTAGCAAAGTACCAGTGTTTAATCATCTATATTGTTAATTATTTCAAACTTTTTTCTGATTATTCAAAAACTACACAAAACGCAGCAAAAACTATTAGGGATCAATTTTATACACTAAAATTTAAGATTAAACTTGGATTAATCTTTAGTAAAATTAAAATTACTTTGTAACCTAAATTACTTATAAAAGTAAACTTTCTGACTGACTACCTCATTTTATTTTTTAACTTATGTATTCTAAAAAACTAATTATTAGGTGTCTCAGCTTGCTAAGACAGGTAAATTGTGATTTACTACACTGAGCAACCAGTCTATTCATAGATAAAATTATTGTGTAAAAAAGTCTAAAAAGTTAACATTAGGCAAGAGTAGATGCTGCAATTGATTATTAATTTTAGTAGCAGCAGCTAATCCAGAAAGCATTGCACCTTCAACGAAATTACCTCCACACCAATCACCACAGCAGACGAGAGGTAGAGGTGTGTTAGCAGATAAAACAGATTCTTGCCAAGGAGTGCGAGGAAAAGCATAGCGCCAGCGATGTATTTGCATCCAGTCGGGAGATTCTAGCCAAGGAAGTAACAGAGTCTGGGCTGCACGTTGCAACATATACTGTCCGACGGGTTGTAAATCTTGTGTTTCTAAGTGATCTTTGGCGAAATCAGCGCTACTTTGCAAGACAAAATGTGGTTGCTGGGGGTGAGGACGCTTGCTGCTATCTAAGCCAATCCATGCCAAATCGCTATGATCTACAAAGTTCAGGGCTTTCCATTCAGGTAACGGTTGGGATTCGGGAGGATATCCGGCAATGAGGCTAATACAAGGGTAGAATTCTACAGAACTTAGATGAGTCAGAAACTCTGCATCTAATAAACTGTCGCCTAAAGGTGCTAACAACATCACAGCTTGGGGTGCAGGAATAGCAACCACTAAAGCTTGAGCAGTTATTTCTTCATTGCTAGATTCCAGGGTGAGACGCCAAGTCTTTTTAGGTGTTGGGTTAACAGCCACAACACGCTGATTTAACAAAATGTCTAAACCCTGAGCCAGAAATTTAGCAACTGCACTCATTCCCCCAGGTGCGACGTAGCGTGGACTGCGGCTTAGGGGTTGAGAGATGACACCATCTGATCTGTGTTCAAAAACTGTATCTGTCCAGACTTCTAAAATATTTTGTTGGCACAACAAATCTACAAACCGCCCCAATAATTCCCCCTTGGGCTTGAGGTAACAAGTGCCATGATCTGCACAAGTATCATGTAAGCGGCGGGTAGCGACTCTACCCCCTAAACCACGGGACTTTTCCACGACTCGCACCGCATATCCAGCTTGACTTAACTGCTGGGCGCAGACTAAACCTGTTATACCAGCACCAATAATTACAACATCAGTCATGAGTCACCTAAAGTAATGAAATAGGAAGTGGCAAAATTTTTCATCCTTACCTACAGCAACAAATGCGCCATAAATATCTTGATTTGAGACATAATCTGTTCACGGTCAGACAAAGTACTACTAATGACTGCTGAAGGCTAATAGTAGAATAGGGTACAGAAAGCAGCACGGAAGGGAGGAAGGGAAATTGGATGAACTACGGGCGGCGTTAGAGCTAGCCAGTGAAGAAGAATTGCAGGATTTAACCGCAATTCTGTTTAGTCGGAAGTTTAATCCCCTAGATTATGTTCACACACCTGAACCCATCGAAGTGCAAAGCCAAGACCGTAGAGCTTGGTTAGATGCACTAGAGAATCGCTTCCGCTTTTTGGCAGCTGACGGGATGACGGTATTACGGGGACGTACCAGCCAAGTAACTTACCGACAAGCACTGATTCAAGTATGTAAGTATTTAAAAATTCCCTATTCTCATCAATTGGCAACTGTTGATTTAGAAGCAGAGGTATTTTTGCATTTGTTAGGACAGGTATGGAAAAAATTGCCTGAAAGGGAGAAGCAAAAATTAACTGTGCGAGTGCAGAGTCATCTGCTCAAATCAGAACTGCAACAGCCTTTACCATTGTTATTGCAACGTGACCCCTTGGGGTTAATTTTCAAAGGTGGTAGTGCTCTAGCGGTGACTTCACTGGTTAAGCCTATCGTGCTCAAACAAATTGCCCGTCAATTTGCTACTCACTTTGCTACCTATCAAGTAGCCAAACAAACGGCAATTAAAGGCACACAAGCAGCAACAACGCAATTTCAAAACTATGTAACGTTACAAATGGCACAACGAGGTATGACTGCAAGTGCAGCTCGTTATGGGGCTGTTCGCAGTATCTTCGCCGTTGTAGGGCCAGTGATGTGGACTTGGTTTTTTGCTGATTTGGGCTGGAGAGCGATCGCTACTAACTACGGTCGGATCATTCCTACTATCTTTGCTTTAGCTCAAATTCGTCTCACTCGCACTGAATGTTGGGAGCCAGCTTGAACAAGGCTTTTTATCATCCCAACCCTAATTTGCAATTCTCTTGGCAATGCACTCAATTGGGACTACTAATCTTCCCATTAAGCCCATTTTTAGGGGCTGTGGGTATAGTTTTGGCGTCATTAATAACTTGGCTGCGCCACTACCGCACAATTATCAGCCGTCCCCTTAACTGGGGATTCGCGCTTTTGAGTGTATTGTTGATCATTACCGCCGGGTTTGCTGATGACAAAACATCGGCTTTTCTTGGCTTATTTAATCTATTACCATTCTTTTTTATTTTCGCTGGTTTAAGTGTTCTGATGCAAACAACCGCCCAATTGCGGCAAATAGCCGGGATTTTAGTGATTGGTTCTGTTCCAGTCGTCATATTGGGTTGGGGACAATTATTCTTGGGCTGGAACTTCAAGTTAAGTTTTTTATGGCTTGTCTTAGATTGGGGGATTGCATCTGGAGGAAATCCGCCAGGACGCATGGCTTCAATGTTGATGCACGCCAATACTTTAGCTGCTTATTTGGTAATAGTTTTTATCCTTGGCTTAGGTTTGTGGCTGGAAAAAACGTTGCAAGTAGAGATGTTGCAAGTACATACATCGCCCCATCGCCCCAGCCCCCGCTACCCCTTCATCTTCCTAACTGTGGTGCTAATTGCCAATTTTATCGCCTTGATTTTTACTAATTCGCGTAATGGATGGGCGATCGCTATTTTTGCTTGTCTGGCTTATGCACTTTACCAAGGTTGGCATCTAGTTGTTAGTATTTTTGTCGGTATCGTCTCTACAGTCCTTTTGGCTGCGTTTGCTCCCTCGCCTGTCGCACAATTTTTTCGGCGCTTCGTTCCGGCTTTCTTTTGGGCGCGGTTAAATGATGATATGTATCCCGACAGACCAGTTGCTTTGATGCGAAGAACCCAATGGGAATTTGCTTGGTCTTTAACTCAGCAACATCCTTGGACTGGCTCAGGTTTGCGTAGTTTCTCTGCACTTTATCAAGCTAAAATGCAGATTTCTTTGGGTCATCCCCATAACCTGTTTTTGATGCTATCTGCTGAAACTGGGCTTCCTAGCACTCTTTTATTCTGTGGTTTGCTTGCTTGGATTTTGATTGCAGGTGTGCAACTGTTGCGACAGTCGCACTATCTAGAGAAGGAGCACAGATTAATATTTTTCAGTTATCTGACTGTCTTAGTTGGGTGGGTGCTATTAAATACAGTAGATGTCACCCTATTTGATTTTCGATTGAATACCCTTTCCTGGGTGATTTTATCTGCAATTTGTGGTGTAGTCTATCGCCATCAAAGATATGACAAACTTACAGTTAATCAAAATTAGGTTGTTAGATAATTGTCAGCTTGAGCAAGGTTGACTGAGAGCATTTCTGTTTCGGTGTATACGCTGATGCCGTTTAAATCAGCGAGTTAATAAAATTACTATATTCACGTCTGTGACTGTGAGTGTGACTAATCCCAAATTAGTCACTGTTGCTGATTGTTGGGAAGGTGTATGGAAAACCCGTAGGGGGTTTCTTTACATTGTGGGCATCTCCTGTAGGTGCCCTTTTTTTATGTTTTGTATTCCACCAACTGCAAAAACATGAGATTAAATAAAATCAGGATTTTCTTATGAAATCATTGTCTTCAGGGTTGGCATCTTTAACTTCTGCTTTTGGTTTATTGACACTCAATTTTGCTATTGCTCTACCAGCCCAAGCATCAATTGTCTGTCAAGCAGGAACTATGAATAAATATCAAAATGGTTCATTGGCAAGTTGTGTACTTGCTCAAGATACGAATGTGCAAGTTTCTAGTCTTTATGCAGGGACATACAGTTTTCCTTGTAAAGCTAAAAATTTTATATTATTTGATGATCAAGGACAGTTTAAAAGCTGCTGGCTGGCAGTTGATATCAAAATCAAAAAAGGTAATTCCATAGAAACATGTCCAGCAGAATATAATGTAGATGTTGCGATCGCTAATGACGGTAGTTTATCAATTTTTTGTCGGCGTTAATCATCAGGTCATAATCATGCCCACTATCCATACTCACCTTGTCAAATTTTGGTAAATTAGCTAAGTAAATAAACTTGCATCCACATGAAAATAATCTGCAAGTAATTCTGCTTCTGCTCTATTAATGGTGCGATTACCATTGACAATTTGCAAGGCAAGTCCCAAGGAACCAATGACCTCAGCTAATACTTCTGGAGTCATATCGCGTGCTTCCATCAGATGAATTAACATTGAATTGGGTGTACTTTGGGGTATTGGGTAATGGGTTTCTTCAAACTTCTCAATTAATGTCATCAACAGTTCCAATAACATCTCTTCTTCTGGTGTACGATTACTCCTAGTGTTAATACTTCAAATCAACAGTTGATATTTTTCTTGGGCTAACTGATAGAGGGGACGCCAAACTAGACGATTAGTTAACACCACTAACAAAGACATAACTATAGTTGCAGCTAGAAGTAAGGAGAAATTACCCGTAGCAGTGGCATGAGAAATTGTCGCACCTAATCCAGGTGTGCTAATAACCTTACCTTGAAATGTGACATATTCACTCACAATACTGGCATTCCAAGCGCCACCTACAGCAGTGATAATGCCTGTAATTAGATAGGGAAAAATAGCAGGTAAAATTAGGGTGCGCCAGCGTTCTAATAGGGAAAGTTTATACACCCATGCTGCTTCCATTAAATCGGAGGGAATAGATTGGGCACCAGCGATGACATTGAACAAAACATACCACATGGTTCCTAGGGTCATGAGGGCGATCGCTCCAATCTGTAGACCACCTGCGATGCGGGTGAGACCTATTAACAGCACGGGAAATAAAGCTGTGGCTGGTACAGAAGCAGCAATTTGCACGATTGGCTGTAATATTTGCGCTAGTCGGCGATTGCGACCAATTACTACTCCCATTGGCACTGTCCACAATAGAGATAAGATCAAGGCAATAGTTACTCGCAAGGCGGTAAATACTGCTCCTTGCATTACCTGTAGCCAATTTTCCCAACTCAAAGTCCGGAGTAATAGCACAGTCTCCCATGTGCCCCAAAGCACAATTAAGGCAAAACCACTGACAAAAATCCAATTCAAGAAACTTGGTAAGTGTAGTCTTCCTTGGGGATTTACAGGTAGGGAACGCACAGGAAAGGCTCTAGCCAAATTGTAGTCAACCGTCGTTTGCAGTGGTCTAAAAAAGCGATCGCCAATAATTCGCAAAGTAGGCGATCGCCTGAAGAAATCTAGTACCCAAGATTCTGGTGTGTTCTCAGATTCCACCATCTCTAACTTAAATTTTTCTGCCCAAGCAATCAAGGGTCGCCAAACAAAGAAATCAATGGCGACAATTACCCCAATCAAGACTACTAAGCCCCAGAATATAGCTGCAAAGTCTCCCCTATCTGCCGCAGTACCTAAATAAGAGCCTAACCCAGGTAAGCGGAAATCTTGATCACCCAGGGTAAAAGTCTCAATTGCAATTAAGAAAAACCAACCCCCAGCTACTGACATCACACTATTCCACACCAACCCAATCACACCAGCAGGTAATTCTAAAGTCCAAAATCTCTGCCAAGGATTGAGCCGATAAATCTTTGCAGCTTCTAGTAATTCTTTGGGTATACTTTGCAGGGATTGGTAAAAGCTAAAGGTCATATTCCAGGTCATACCTGTAAAAATTAACAGGATGGAGGCTAGTTCTATGCCAATGCGCTGACCTGGAAACAAGGCAATCAGAGCCAGTACTACGCCTGGTAAAAAAGATAATACTGGGATTGATTGGAGAATATCCAGTAAAGGAATTAGAATCAATTCTGCCAGACGAGAACGATAGGCGATGTAAGAATAAACTAGGGTAAATGCTAGAGATAAAAAGTACGCAATCCCCATGCGTAAAAGGGTTTGGGCTGTATAACCTGGCAAAGCACTTATACTTGTGGAAATGGTCAGATTTTCTTGAAAAGCACCGCTAAACTGAGAAGCAGTTTTGACGATCGCAAAAGCCAAAGCCACAATGACCAGAATTAGTGAGCCGTCTTGCCAAGTCCAGCTTAATCTTCCCAGAATTTTGTTTGCTGGTGTTAAGGGTCGAGTCATAAAAATTAAAAATTAAAAATTAAAAATCAATTAACTGGCTACTAGAGATTCATCGCTAACAGCTTGTTCTAAAAAGATTTGTCCAGATGGCTCTTCATAACCATAAATCTCGGCATAACGACCCCAATCAATTGCTGTTTTTAATTGATGCTCGGCTTCTTCTGGACTAAAGTGATTTTCGAGGATGTCTAAAACTAGTTCTTCTGGGATGCGTTGATTGCGTTTTGCTTCCAGGAGACGATAAATTTGCTGTACTATGCGAATGTAATTGAGGAGTTGCGATCGCACAATTTGTTTGCGATCGTCAATGCTACCGTTGATGAATTGATACCCAATAGGGGTGAGGCTAATATCACCTTGCGCCAGCTCCACAAAATCCATTAATTTTGCGGCTTCCACAATGGGCAAAATTTCATCTACTTCTAGTTGCAGTTCTTGAGCTACACGGTAGAGGTCTTTTTCTTGACGATCCTCTAAAAGTTCTAATAGACCGGCAATCGAGCCTACACGCACGGGTGGTAGCGACTGATATCTTGGCTCTTTCTTTGGTGCTTCTACAGAGACAGTAGCTGCGGGTTCAACTGTTTCTAGTTCAGGATTAGTAATGATTGTATATACCTGGTCTACTATAGCTTGGAAACTGGGATGTTTGCGATCGCGGTAGTGAGGTAGTGTCACAGGTAAATCTGCTCGCACTCTCCCTGGATTGCGTCCTAAAACAATAATCCGATCTGCCAAAATCACCGCTTCTTCAATACCGTGGGTGACAATCAGAATAGCTTTAGTGGGTATACGACGCTCCAACCACAAATCCAATAATTCAAAGCGCAAGTTTTCGGCTGTCAGTACATCCAACGCCGAGAATGGCTCATCCATACACAACAGTTCTGGCTCTACCGCTAAGGCTCTAGCAAATCCAACTCGCTGACGCATTCCTCCAGAAAGTTCTTTAGGATAAGCATTTTCAAACCCATCCAAACCAATGACATCAATCATCCGCAGCGCCTTTTGTCGCCTGGAGTCTGGGGGTTCACCTTTCGCCTTTAAACCCAGTTCTACATTTTCTAATACTGTTAACCAGGGATACAGGGCAAAACTCTGAAATACTATTGCTACCCCAGGATTTAACCCAACTAGGGGAGTATCGTGATACAACACTTGACCTTCACTGGGGGGAATTAACCCAGCAATTGTCCGCATTAAGGTAGATTTTCCTGAACCTGAAGGCCCTAGTAAAGCAACAATTTCCCCCGGATGTAACTCTAGATTGATATTTTCTAAAATCACGATTTGCTGACCGTTGGGTTGCTGATAAGATTTACTCACACCTCTTAGAGTAATCAGGTGTTCAGTTGCTGTTTTGACGGTCACTCCGTCCCCCTTTTAAGCTATGATTACTTGGATTCTCATGCTGAGATCATCTTATAGTTAAACCAAGTAGCATTGACAACTATCTATTCAGCATACGGTAAAAACTTTTAAAATACGGCGAAGTAGCTAACAAGCTTTGCTGAAATATAGCTACCATTGTGGGAAATTAATCTGTAGGATTCCTACTTTATGTTTGCAATCTACTTAGAGTGAACATTAATATACCTGTAAAGGTAAGTAAAAAAACTGTGATGCTGCTTAATTACGTAGCTTGCTTCTGCACTCTGGCGAGTATTATAAATTGTGGTTAGGCTCACGATTTTCCAACAAAATTACAGGAATTGAGCTAGCTTCCAATACTGCTTGCGATACTGAACCAATTAATACTTGCTCCCAAGGTTGATGACCACGTTTCCCCATAACGATCGCTGTCACATGATACTTCTCGGCAGTGGCAATAATCTCTTCTGGTACAGTGCCTGTAGCGGTCATAAATTCATATCTAATATCTGATAGCAACTGTTTGGCTTGTGTACGTATTTGTTTGACACCTGGAGGGTTTGGAGTGTTGATCACATGTAAAACGATCGCTTCTCCATTACTGCGGCGAGCTAAATCTGCTACCTTAGTCAACACGTCTGTGGCTAACTCAGAGGTGTCTACCGCAGCTAACAATAGGGTACGAGTAGCAACTGTCACTTTCGTAGGGTCAACTTCTCCTTGAGTTAACAATTTCGGTGCAAAAGCAGCAGTAGCCCAAGCACCTAGGGGTGCTGTAATTAAAATTGAGAGAGCTGCGATCGCTAAAATTATCTCTCCTCCTGCAATGCCTTGGGCAAGAGGAATTGCACCTATGGCTGCTTGGACAGTGGCTTTGGCAGAGTTTCCTGGTAGTAAAAACAGTCTTTCGCGCCAATTCCAATTACTACCCAAAGTTGAGAGATACCAACCAAACATGCGACCGATAAATAAACCAATCGCCAAAATTAAAATTCCCGGTAACAGGATTTTTTCTAATACTTGCAGTTGGATAGTTGCACCCAACAGGACAAACAGAAAAATCTCTGCTACTATCCATAAACTATCAAAACCACCGCGCAATTTTCTGGCTAAGGGAGCATCTAATTCAATTAAGAAAAACCCCATCGCCATTGTTGCTAAATAACCAGAAAAGTAAGGTAAAGCCTGAGCAACAATGACTAGAAACAATGCTAAACTTGCTGCAATAACTGTATCTTGAACGGCATTTTGAGTCCAGTTTTGTTTAGTTAATAGTACCACTAGTAACCTAGCTGCTAAGTAGCCAAACACAACTCCTAAAACTATTTGTAAGATGATTTGTAGTGGGAGCAGTTGCAGCGCATTTAAGGTGAATCCCCCAGGTAGAGTAATTTGCTCAACGCCTCCCTGAGCTAGGAAACTCAGCAACAGACTAAAGACTAGTAATAGCAGCACATCTGATAAAGCACTACCAGTTAAAATGGCATCGGGTATACCTTTACTCACACCCCAGCCCAAACTTTTCAGCCGCAGCATACCTGGAACAATCACGGCTGGCGATTCCGCACCAATCACGCAGCCCAAGAGTAACCCAGTAGAAAAATCAAACTTAAATATGAACATAGCAGCAATGGCGATCGCCATTGCTTCAGTTGCAGCAGGTAAAAATCCCAAGCGCAGCGCCACTGTTCCCTGTTGAGCTAGCTTTTCTCTATCTAGCCCCAATCCAGCTTTCATTAAAATAATCATCACTGCCAAGGTTCTTAACTCATCAGCCGCATTCAACACATCTGCACTGATCAGATTCCGCACCTGGGGGCCGAGGATTATCCCCACCAAAATCATGCCGACTAAGGGTGGAGCGCCTAGACGACGGGCCAGTTGACCCACAAAAAAGCCCGTGATTAAAATCCATAATATACTGGCTAACATCCCATAACTCCTGAAGTGCGCTTTGTAGACAAATACTGACTACAGAGGAGTTAGGTTGATGCATTTAGCCAAGTCCTACTCTCCCGCAGTCAGTGGGAAAAGTAGGAGCCATCAGCCTTGCAGTTATCAATTTTTGACTGGAGAGGCAGTTTTGGCGAGCTCCATCGCCATGATTTATCAGGTCAACAATACCATCTTTGTCTTATGTGATCAAGCAAGACTTAGAGATATGACGATGGGAAACCGTAAAGCTAACTAGCAGTGAGCCTGTCATCACCAGGAGATTCCTGAGAGTAAATTTGCAGAACTTGAGTTGTGAGTTCTAACAAATTTACCCCTAAGTTTTGCAAAACTTGAACTGCACCGTAATGTGTATAGTCTTCTTCTTGTGTAATTACGTCTTGCTTGCGGATGATTGCTAATAGTAGAGATTCAGCCCCAATTACTTTATCTAGAGGTTGATTTATATCTCTATAGAAAACTAAAGTTTTTTCAATAACTTGCTTGGCATATGGGGTAAAAGAGTTGTCAAATTCCCTATTTTGTGCATTGCTAATTCTGAGTTTGGCAATCTCCGCCTGACAATTTTCCAGGGTGACACCTACAGATTTTAGTGCTTGAGCAGCAACGCTATTCTCTTGCTTAATCAATCCTAAAAGCAGATGTTCAGTGCCAACTACATGATCTCCTAAGCGATCGCTCTCGGCAATAGCCAGGGCAATCACTTCCCGATACTCAGGTTTAAGCCAGGAGAGTACGGTATCTTCCCCTGGAAATTTAATACCGATTTGAGTTTTAACCATATAACTTTTTCTCACAGACTTATTCTCATCTTAACCTGAGTTACAGGTCAAACATGAGTGATTGCTATGCGTATTATTTAAATAACCTTTATACCAATTGTTTGACTTAAGTAATACCTAAGAGTTGAGAATCTCTATCTTAATGAGGATGATTTATTGTCACTGGATCAATATTCATATAGGTTTGTAGTCAGCACTTTAGTGCTTCAGTGATCAAAGATTAAACTAAAAGCATGAAATTTGTGGCTTGAGTAGGAAAACCGTACTTGATTTAGGGCACAATTTCTACCTGAAAAATCTATGTCGAGCTAGATACAATCAAAATGCGACTTAAATAATGCTGTTGTCTTTAAAGGTTGAGAAAAACTCATACAGCATTAGCAGGAGAGCGAAAATATGCAAAATCAATTCAAAACGGTTGCTTTATTAGCTGCACTGAGTGGCTTGTTAATTGCAATTAGCTATTGGGTTATCGGTGGGACTACAGGCTTGATGATTGGTATTGGGTTAGCAGCATTCACAAATCTGCTTTCTTGGTATCAATCAGATAAGATTGCCTTGGCAGTTTATCGCGCCCAGCCAGTGACGGCAAGAGAAGCGCCGGGACTTTATCGCATGGTGCAGAGATTATCTACCCGTGCCAATATCCCTATGCCAGGAGTTTACATCGTTCCTGGCCAAACTGCTAATGCTTTTGCGACGGGAAGAGATCCGGAACATGCTGCTGTTGCTGTCACTGAAGGTATTTTAAATATTTTGCCAGAAGATGAATTAGAAGCAGTCATTGCCCACGAACTCACCCACATTATTAATCGGGACACCCTCACCCAAGCAGTCGCTGCCACAATTGCCGGTGCAATTTCATTTTTGGCGCAAATGGTTAGCTATAGTTTATGGTTTGGTGGCGGTTCACGCAATGATGACAGGGGCGGAAACCCCTTAGGAGTTCTATTAACAGTAATACTTGCCCCAGTGGCTGCTACGATCATTCAATTGGCAATTTCCCGTACCAGAGAATTCTCAGCTGACGCTGGTTCTGCCAAACTGACAGGTAATCCCCGCGCCTTAGCTAGGGCTTTGCAAAGACTAGAAGCCGCATCACGACAGTTACCTTTAGATGCTAACCCAGCTTTTGAGCCGTTATTAATTGTCAATCCTATTTCAGGTCAGTTTCTCGGTAACTTGTTCTCTAGCCATCCTGCCACAGAAGCGCGTGTGCAAGCATTGCTGAAGTTAGAACAACAACTGTCAACAACAACTCATTAAATTTAAAGTGCAGTTCTCATCCGCAATAGATGTTTTGTAATTTGAGGAAGTCTCAAATATGACTGCTAACAATATCGAATCCAACGAATTTACAATGATTGAATCCGTTGAATCTATAACCATTCTCGAAATTAGCTCTGAAACCAACGAACTCGTAGAAACCGAAATGGCTGGCGAAACTGATGAAGTGAAGCGCGAAACCAAAGCGTTAATTGAAGCCATTAAAAGACGCGCCCAAGCTGAGGCTAAATCAGCTGGTTCTCTCACCCGTGAAACTTATTTGAATGTAGTAAGGCAAGCACGGGAAGCAATTGAAGGCAGGAAAAAATTAATTGAGCGCGATCGCCTAGAATACACTTGGGCGGTAGTGCAAGATGAAACGGAAAAAAACTGGTATTTGCTGATGAAAGAAGTGGCAGATTTCAGTGTCCGCTTACAAAAAGCAGCCAAAGCAGCCTGGGAAACCTTCAATGCTCCTCATTCCCAACGTTAATGCAACTAAGCAATGAATTTCTTGTGGGGCGGGCATTTTGCCCGCCAATTTCGTTTATTAATCATGAATTAACCATTATCTCAAAACCAAAATCCCGACTTTTTGAACAGATACGTAGGGTGTGTTAGGCGCAAGCCGTAACGCACCGAAAGCTTTGGGGGAGGTGCGTTACGCTGTCGCTAACACACCCTACGTATCTGTTCAAAAATCAAATATGAGTCCTAATATATTACAGAAGTTATTTCTCAAGCCTATACTGATGCTCGCAAACTAGCAATTAAAGAAAGTAAGAATCCTAAGTTAGGAGTGAGAGAGCCTGATGAATCTGAACATCCTTTAGATTGTCCTTTTGCTTTAGAACAGTTATTAGATGAAGATTTTTATGGAGAGCAATAAACTAGTCCTAGAGGCAATGAAAAAACGTATCCCAGCTAAAGCCAACAATTCTACAGCAAGTAAGGCAAGCCACTGAAGGGAAAAACTCATGGATGGCGATCGCCTAGGATACACTTCGGTAATAGTGCAATAGCAAATAAAATAAGAAAACCAATAAAAATCAGGCAGTAATGAGTGAAGCCACCCCAGATAGACTTGACCGTATTGAACGCATCCTGGAACAAACAGCCCAGTTAGCCCAACAAACAGCCCAGTTAGCCCAACAAACAGCCCAGCAGCAACAACAGCTAACCTCACGGTTTGATAGTCTTGTATCTGAAACCCAACGCTTGTTTAACCGACTGGGTGAACAGCAATCTCTGACCTCATCTGCTGTCGAGTCACTATCCGATGCTGTCACACGTCTCACTCAAAACGCTGAAGCTGACCGAGTTAGATGGAGAGAAACTCAAAACGAAATTCGTCAAATCTGGCAATACCTCCTCCAGCAACGTGGTAATGGTAGGGGTGAAGGATGATGTTGAGCTTCATGAGTCATTGCCTAAGTTAAGTATGTTCTCAAGAAAGAGTTTGCACGAGATTATGTCATATTGTTTTCAATTAGATACTATTGATGCTAGATAATGGGGAAGCCTTGACTTTTACCAGACAATCTAGCCCAGGAAAACAGAACTAATAACTATGCGAACTCACTATTGCGGCGAACTCCGAAACACAGATATTGGAGAAATTGTTACCTTATACGGATGGGTAGACCGTCGCCGCGATCATGGGGGCGTGATATTTTTAGATTTACGCGATCGCTCTGGCATTGTGCAAATCGTCAGTGATCCGCAACGTACCCCAGATTCTTATGATCAAGCCAACACCCTGCGAAATGAATACGTCGTCGAAATCACTGGTAGGGTAACACAACGCCCCGAAGAATCCCTCAATCCTCGCTTACCCTCAGGTGACGTAGAAATTTACGCAGATAAAATTGCATTGCTCAATGCTGTCCGTAAACAGTTACCGTTCCAAGTTTCCACAGCTGACACCGAGTCGGTACGGGAAGACTTACGTTTAAAGTACCGTTATTTGGATCTGCGACGCGATCGCATGGCGCAAAATATTCAACTGCGTCATCAAGTCGTGAAAGCTATGCGGCGTTACTTGGAAGACTTGGAAAGTTTCATTGAAGTGGAAACTCCCATACTTACCCGTTCTACCCCAGAAGGGGCGCGGGATTATATCTTACCTAGTCGCGTCAACGCTGGTGAATGGTTTGCATTACCCCAATCACCCCAGCTATTCAAACAGATACTCATGGTATCGGGCATGGATAGATATTATCAGATTGCCCGTTGCTTCCGTGATGAAGACTTACGCGCCGACAGACAACCAGAATTTACGCAGTTGGATATGGAAATGAGTTTCATGTCCCAAGAAGAAATTATTGAGTTGAACGAAAAGTTAGTGGCTCATATCTTCAAAACAGTGAAAGGTATGGAGTTAAACTTGCCATTTCCCCGCCTCACCTACGTCGAGGCGATGGAACGTTATGGTAGCGATAAACCAGATACCCGCTATGGCTTGGAATTAGTCAATGTTTCTGATGTCTTGAAAGACTCTGGTTTCAAAGTTTTTCGGGATGCGATCGCTCATGGTGGTATCGTCAAAATCCTACCGATTCCCAACGGTAATGATGCCATCTCTAATGTCCGCATCAAACTAGGCGGCGACTTATTTAGGGAAGCTAATGAAGCTGGCGCTAAGGGTTTAGCTTATATCCGAGTCAGAGAAGATGGTGAAATTGACACCATAGGTGCAATTAAAGATAACCTCAGCCCTGAACAAAAAGCCGAAATACTCCGCCGCACGGGTGCAAAAGCAGGTCATTTGCTACTTTTCGGAGCAGGTGATGCGGCTACTGTCAATAAGACCTTAGATAGATTACGGCAAGTTGTCGCTAGAGAATTTAAGTTAATTGATCCAGAAAAAATTAACTTGCTGTGGATTACAGATTTCCCGATGTTCGAGTGGAATGCAGACGAGAAACGCCTAGAAGCATTGCACCACCCGTTTACAGCACCACACCCTGATGATGTAAATGATTTAAAAACAGCCCGCGCCCAAGCCTATGACTTGGTATTTAACGGTTTTGAAGTTGGCGGTGGTAGTCTGCGGATTTATCAGCGAGAAATTCAAGAGCAGGTATTTGAGGCGATCGGTTTGTCTCCTGAAGAAGCACAAAATAAATTTGGCTTCTTATTGGAAGCCTTTGAATATGGTACACCTCCTCACGGCGGGATTGCCTACGGCTTAGATCGTTTAGTGATGTTGCTAGCTGGAGAAGAATCCATCCGGGATGTCATCGCCTTTCCGAAGACGCAGCAAGCCCGTTGTTTGTTGACTGATGCACCTTCAGGTGTGGATAAAAAGCAGTTGAAAGAATTGCATGTTGCTTCCACTTATCAGCCAAAGCCCTAGTACCGCCAAGCGGAATCCAAAAGTCAAAAGTCCAGAAAACTACTGACTTTTGACTCTAGGCTATGACAGCGCGGCTTGACATACCTCCTCGTCCTAAAGGGTCGAGGATTCCTTAACGCTTCATTGGGTTGTGCGTGACCGTTGTAGTCTTACCATCCCTCGACGTTCGTTTAAAGTCTCCCAATGCCCTATGGCGACTTCTCTGAATATTAACATAAAGCCGTCCTAGAAGGACGGGGCTTGTATCCCATTATTTTTGGTCAACAAGCTGACGGATTACGAATTAATTTTGGTAGTCTCTTAAGGTGTGTGGCGGAAGATTGGGAACTGTACCATAAAGCTAGAACCTTCAGATAACTTACTTTTCACAGAGATTGAGCCACCAGAACGCCAAAGTAAATGTTGCACAATCGTTAACCCCAATCCAGGCCCACTAGAGTCTTCTGTTGTACCGGAACGTACACGGTAAAAACTTTCAAATATTCTAGGAATCTCACTTTCAGCAATCCCGATACCTGTATCGCGGAATTCCAACTGCACATAATCGCGGTGAACACGGCTTCGCACCCACACTTGACCGCCATTGGGGGTAAACTTAATGCTGTTGTGTAGCAGATTAATCACAATCAGCCTGACTCCACCACTGACACAACATACAGGTGGTAGTTCAGTAGGTATGGTGTAGGCTAGCATGATACCTTTTTCTTGTGCTACAGGCTGGTAGGTACTGACTACACCAGGGACAACATCAGAGAGTCTGACTGACTCCAAGGCCATCCCCGCCAAATTCTGCTCCAGATTGACCAAATCTAACAGTCCAGTGATCAGAGAACTTTGGCGATCGCACTGGGTATTAAGCATCTGTAAGTAACGTTGCTTTTGGGGAGGTTTTAGACTAGGAGAATTTAATAACGAGAGTGCTGTTTTCATATGTGTCAGGGGTGTACGCAATTCTTGACACACGTTGCTCAGGTATTCGTCCTTGTGTCGCTCTTTGTTATGCAATTGTTGATTTTGCTGCTGCAACTTGGCCATTTGTCGAGTCATAGTCTGGCGATTGATTTCGTCTTGTCGTTGCAGTTGTTGTATTAACAATTGACTTATTAGTACTGGCTCAGGTGTACTAGCACAAATAAAATCACCAGGTGCAATTGGTGATGATGTGGGCGTTCTCACTTGTTGTTTGATGCCATCTAAGACTTGCTGAATTACTTTTACTTCCATGCTAGTCGTTGTTAGCAAAGACAGAGTTATATTGTTATTAACCCTCGGTAACAGGCGAGTTTTGCGTCTTTTTAGTGGTCGATGCACCACAATTAAACTGCTAAATTGTGGCGACAATACGATCAAAAAGTATTCCCGTTGCAGTGACCTATTTGGTAGTAACTGCACGTTCACATGCTCGAAAGGGGGAAGAGAGGAAGGGGAAATAGATAAATTTCTCTCTTTTCTTCTCTCCGCCATCTGACAACTATAAATGACACCAGAAATCTCTACAGAGGATTGATAACGGACTAATTCTGAATGCCAAATTTTTCCTGGTGGTAGCTTCACCCATAAAGTAGCTGCTATTTGCTGCTCAATTAGTAAGTCAATTTGTGACCGCACTAATGATAGCAGAGCCGCAGGACTGAGGTGCAACTGTGGAGAAGCCACTTGCACTAACGAAGCTAGCTGATAAATGGACAAATCCTGAGCCAGAGAATCATTCATGAGTCAAGCACAAGAATAACAAATCAAGATGGATGAAGGAAGAGATAATTATGTCTCCGAAATTTATATGCTCTATGTATAGATTTTTTACAAAAAATCTGCGGAAATAAATATGATTTATTTCAATGATTGACTATGACTTGTAAAGCTAATGGAGTGTATCATTTACCATAAGATGTGGCAAGTCGATTTGAGTCTAATCAGCAAATAATTCATCATTTATTGATTTTGCGTTAAAAACCATTATTCAAATTAGGCTGGGATGTCAAGGCGTCGATATTTGAATAACTTTTTAATTACTTTAATGAGAGAATAATTTTCAGTCAAATTTGGAACCCTAGACAGGATAGAGAATGAGGTTTGTAGTAAGCACTTTAGTGCTGAATAATCAAGGACTGAAGTCCTTACTACGAACCTATCAGAGTTCATGACATTGCCCCAGAAGGGGAGTAGGTACTAGCTTTGGATTGTTAGTCTTGCTTGTAAAGCTTCTCGTGCGTGTTCTCGGTCATCAAAGTGGATTTTTTCTGTGCCGAGAATTTGGTAGTCTTCATGACCTTTACCTGCAAGTAATACCCCATCACCGGGTTGTGCTTGGAGAATGGCGGTGCGGATAGCAGTAGCGCGATCGCCATTGACAATGGGTGTAATTGTCTCAGGAATTCCCGCAAGTATATCTAGCAAAATTCTTTCTGGGTCTTCGGTGCGGGGATTATCTGAAGTCACCACCGCCACATCTGCTAATTCCGCAGCAATTTTACCCATTTTGGGGCGTTTAGTGCGATCGCGATCGCCGCCACAGCCAAACACACAAATCAATTTACCAGGAATAAACGGCCGGGCAGCTTTGAGTAAATTCTCCAAACTATCTGGTGTGTGGGCATAATCCACAATCACACTGATATCTTGTTCAGGTGCAATCTGTACTCGTTCCATTCTGCCGGGAACACCGGGAAACTCAGGTATGGCCTCAGCCACTAACTCTAAATCCAGCCCCAAGTGTAAAACTGCACCTACCGCCGCCAACAGATTTTCTAAGTTGTATTGACCCACCAGAGGCGATCGGAAAGCTACAACACCCTTTGGTGTATGCAGCGTACCACTGACACCATGAGGCTCATAATTCAGGTCACTCAGCCACAAATCAGCATTGGTGTCAAGGCTGAGCGAAGTCGTAGCCTTGACACTGTAACTCCAAACCCGGTCTGGACTCAAAGACGCAATTAACCGCTCACCGTAAGCATCATCAGCATTAATTATCGCCCGTCCTTTCAGATAATCAGGGCTAAACAATAACGCTTTGGCAGCAAAATAATCTTCCATATCGCGGTGATAGTCCAGGTGATCTTGGGTGAGATTGCTAAACACCCCCACCTCAAACTCACAACCCAGTACCCGGCCCTGTGCTAAAGCATGGGAACTCACTTCCATCACCCCAAATTCACAACCAGCCGCCACAGCTTCCCCTAACTGCTGTTGCAATTCCACCGCAAACGGCGTTGTATGCACAGCAGTTTGTTCAAAACCAGGCCAGCGAGTGTAGAGAGTCCCCATCAAGGCCGTCGGTTGCTTTGCCTTGTCCAACAGAAATTCAATCAAGTGAGTAGTCGTAGTTTTACCATTAGTGCCAGTCACACCCACCAGCTTGAGTTTGTGCCCAGGATAACCGTAAAAAGTGCTAGCGATTTGGGCACAGGCTTGAGTCATGTTTGCCGCACTAATGACCACAGCTTCAGAGGTGGGAGGTTGTTTTTGCAACGCTTGGGGAGAGACAATCGCCGCCACCGCACCTGAGGCGATCGCACTTGGCCAAAACTCCCCACCATCTACCCGCCCTCCCGGCATCCCAATAAACAAATCTCCCACACCGCAAGCATGGGAATTGGTCTTCAGTCCCTTAACTTCCACATCCTCAAACCGAGGATTTTCAGGTAATTTTTCAATACCATCTACCGCAGCTAGTAATTCCCGCAATTTCATCTTGTGAACCTCAGCACACAATTCTCTTGCGCTTATTCTGCATTATTTTTTCCTAAATGGATAAATACTGGAGCAACATTTTCTCCAACTGCGGCACACCCACACGTGGAGAAGGCCTCGGCAAAGGCTTCTCAACTACTTCTTCCTCTGCTTCCTCTGCTCCTCTGCGGTTCAAAAACAAAACCGGCACTTCATACTGGTAAGCCAACAACCAATCTTCACGCGTCGTAATGTCACGAACTTCTAATTCTAGAGGTGTAATATTTCCCCTTTGCACAATTTGTTCTAGCTTTTCGTAAAGACCCTCACACAAATGGCATCCCGGTTTACTGTATAGAATTAATCGCATTTTGGGAAATTTGGCGTTGTTGATGGAGTTAATTTGGTTCGCGCAGAGGCGCAAAGAAAAGTTTAATAGTTGCCTGGTCTGGCTAAGTTTTTAAATTTGGTAAATTGGGGGTCGAACAATAGTTTGACGGTGCCGGTGGGGCCGTTGCGGTGTTTAGCTACGATGACTTCTGCTACACCGCGATCGGGAGTATCTTGAGTGTAGTATTCATCGCGGTACAACATGATTACTAAATCCGCGTCTTGTTCAATAGAACCAGATTCTCTTAAATCTGACAACATCGGGCGCTTGTTGGTACGTGCTTCTACCCCTCGACTCAACTGCGATAAAGCAATCACTGGCACAGATAATTCTCTGGCTAAACCTTTCAGCGAACGGGTAATTTTAGATAATTCTTGGACACGATTATCACCGCCTCCTTCCATTAATTGTAAGTAATCAATCACAATTAATCCTAATTCCATGCCCTGTTCTGCTTGCAGTCGCCGCGCCTGACTCCGCATTTGGTTGACTGTAATATTCGGAGTGTCATCAATATAAATTGGCATCTCGGAGAGCATACCAATAGCACGGCTCAAAGGTTCCCATTGTGTTTGACTGATGCGTCCACTCCGCAGATAACCACTTTCAATTCCCGCTTCACTAGCTAATAGTCGCTGTACCAACTGTTCCTTAGACATTTCTAAGCTGAAAACAGCAACTGGTAATTTATAACTGGAGGCGATATTATGAGCCAGGTTTAAACAAAAAGCCGTTTTTCCCATTGATGGCCTGCCAGCGACAATGATTAAATCAGAACGCTGAAAGCCGCTAGTCATGGCATCTAAATCATAAAAGCCACAGGGAATTCCTGGTAAAGCAATCCCTTGATGACGTGTTTCAATATCTTGGAAAGTATTAATTAATGTATCAGCAATGTGGACTAGACCTGATTGGGGACGTTCTTGAGTAACGCCAAAAACTTTTTGCTCTGCTTGATCTAGAACCTGTGGTAACTCGGTTTCTGTCTCAAAGCCGAGATGGACGATTTCATTACCAGCTTTAATTAATTGTCGGCGGGTGAATTTATCCATTACCAGCCCAGCTAAGGCGTCCACATTGACTGCTGACACAGTGCGATCTACAAGGGTGGCTAATTTATTTCTCCCACCAATGCGGGCGAGTAAATCTTGATCAGCTAGCCAACTGGTGACTGCAAGCAAGTCTGTGGGTTTACCTTGGGCGTGGAGACGTAGTGCAGCTTGATAGATATCTCTGTGGGCGTTAATGTAAAAAGCATCGGCAATCAGGCGATCGCTAACTCGACCAATCGCTTCTGGATCTAGTAAAATTCCCCCCAAAATCGCTTCTTCTGCTTCAATATTCTGGGGTGGTAGGCGATCGCTACCATCGCCTTGAAAACTCAGTTCTTCAGCCATAAGCGATTTGGGATGTGCTATCAGGGTTCACTATCTTTGTTCGTAGTAAGGACTTTAGTCCTTCACTCTCTAAGCACTAAAGTGCTTACTACAAACTTCCTAATTAGCTAGCTACAACTTCGATGTCGATTTGTGCTGCGACATCAGAATACAGCTTAATCTCAGCTTTGTAAGTACCAAGGTGGTTAATATCGGGGAGGGTAATACCTCGGCGATCAACTTCTTGACTGGTAGCTGCTTGAATTGCATCTGCAACGTCTTGGGCGGTGACGGTACCAAAAATAGCTTCGTTTTCACCAACTTGCTTGGCAATTTGCAAAGTGCCAACTTTTTCCAGGGCGGCTTTTTGCTCTAAAGCTTGTTGTCTGAGTTCTAATTGTCGTTGACGTTCTTGTTCTCGGCGACGTTCTACTTGCTTGAGAATACCAGGAGTGGCATGGGTGCCCAACTTTTGGGGAATTAAATAATTACGGGCATAGCCAGGTGCTACATCTACTAAGTCGCCTAATTTTCCCAGCTTACTGACATCTTGAGTTAAAACTAACTGTACGCGTTTCACCATTGTTTTTCGTTTTCCTGTAGAATCTCATTATCTTGGGTTGCAGCAGTAGCTGTATTCCAAGTGGGTTGGCTTAATACCCCAAAGCCTACAGATCCTAGCGAAAGGCGGGGGGCGATCGCAACTATTCGCCACCAAAAATTTTTATTGATCGCGCTTACATCCCCATCCACAAGGGGATGTAAGCGCGGCAAAATAAGGGAGTGACGCTCGTTCCGACGCTCGAAGACTCGCTACCGCTAACGATGCCCCCTTATTTTGCATTATTCTTTCGGGTAAGCGCATCACCTCGCTGTTTCTGAGTGCGAACTTTGCCACGGGGAGTATCCCCGGTGGCAAGATTCGCCTCAATGTACCGCTTCACTGCTTCTTCCCTTGCTCCACCAACAGATGAGTAGAACGTGCCATCACTCCACATCCCTGAACCCCAAAAGCGACGTTTTTTAAGGTCTTTGAACGTATTAAATATATGCACAGCAGAAATTGATTTCATGGTTTTAGCAATTTCTACTGGTGCAGTTGTGTGGTCTGCCTGTACGAATACATGAACGTGGTCAGGCATTATTTCCAATGCGTGAAGTATCCACCCATAGGTTTTACAGGTTTCCCCAATGATGCGTTTTAGCTCCACCTCTACTGCACCTTCAAGGATTTGATGACGGTATTTGGGGCAAAAGATAATGTGGTATCCCAAGCAATGTTTAGCGTGTGAACTTGATAATATTTCCATTTTCAGTGTGTATCAACAAAATATATAAAGTCTGTGATATACTCAGTCTACCACCACCAGTTGTTCATTTTGGAAACCAAAAAGACCACACTGGCTCAGGAAAATAAAATGCCTGCGTAGTGCTGCTACACCACACAGGCTACTCCTGAGTCCGAACAGTCCGAACTAGGAGCAAATTAATTATGCCAGATCCGAGATATTTAAACGATCCAGAAGAAGAAAGCGAACCTTGGACAGAACCCATTGAAGCTGAGGACGACCAATCAGCGCAAGAAACCTGTCAAGAATTAGCCGATGAGTATAACGTCGAATTAACGGATGTGACTCATCAAGATGGAAATAATTATGATTGTCACTTTCAGTAGGAGTAACAAGATGAGAATCGCTGATAGATTGCCAGGAACTTCTATTTGGAACAAAACCCAAGGATGGGTATGTGAACCACTTCCCGCACTTGAACCAAATCAAATAGCTATAACTATTAACGTAAAAAGCGGAATACCTCAATCCGATCTGGAACAGTCATTAGACTCGCTAGGGATGGTGTCACACTACTATTTTCTAGGAGAAAACGATCCTAAAAATCCAAAAGAGACTAATCTAGTTTACTTGGCTAAGGTATGTCATTCATACAGTGAATTACTCGAAACTATAGGTGTTTTGCAGTCAGCAAGCATACCAGTAAATGCTATTTCTGTAATAACTCCTCAGTTGCAAAAGCTGGCAATATTTAAGCAGTTTGAGCAAAGGCAAACAGCATAATGAAACGTACTGTTAGCATTCCAGTTGATTTACCTAGGACAAGGTTTTTACCCTTGATGAATCAGTGTGCAGAGATATTTAATGCACACGTTGACTGGGCTATTGCTAACAGTACCTACAACAAAAACAAGGCACACAAGGAGCTGTATCACCTATTAAGGGTTCAATTTCCAAATGTGCCTTCTGCGTTGTTACAAACAGTTCGAGATAACGCACTTGAGGCTATTAAAGCTACAAAGCGGAAAGTCAGAGCGCCGGAAGCCGGCGCTCTGAACTTTTCAAGACAATTCAAAAGCATTCCCAAGAAGAAACCAACATCAGGACTAAGGTACGATAAACGCACAATGACACTAAGAGGGAAGCAATTAACTCTTAGTTGTATTGGTAAGCGAGTTACTTTAATTCTTGATGTTCCTGAATATTTCAGAGAAGTTTTTGAAACTTGGGACTTTTGTGGAGCAACTGTTACTTATACCAAAAACACTAAGCAATTCTGGGTAAGATTGGTTTTTGAGACAGAAGATCCACAACACATAGCGCAAAGTCCGAGCCAAGGCTTCCTTGGCTCGGAACTTTGTAAGAGAGAAGGACAAATTCAAGGAATTGACAGAGGCTTATATCACCAAGCTGTTACCAGTGATGGTCAATTCTTCAGTTCTTCTAAAATTAGAAAAGTACAAAGACGTTACTTATACAATCGTCGCCAACTCCAACAAAAAGGCACTCGTAGTGCCAAACGTCGTTTAAAAGCGATGTCTGGTAGTGAGAAGCGGTTCATGCGGGATACGAACCATTGTGTAAGTAAAAAGTTAGCCAACCAACCAGGAATAACGGTTTTTGTACTAGAGGACTTGTCCAGTATTCGCACACAGCGACGGGGCACGCCAGTTGCTTTATGCCGGCAAAGCCGTCCACCGCACTGGCTCAAAAAAATGAATAAATGGTTGGGTAGTTGGGCTTTTTACCAACAAGAACAATTCCTGACTTATAAAGCAGAAGCACTGGGTAAACGAGTAGTTCACCAAGATCCTCGTTACACCTCACAAAAATGCAACATCTGTAAGCACATTCGTAGGACTTACCGCCACAAGTCTAGATTCCATTGCAAAAACTGTGGACATCGGACACACGCGGATCTCAATGCTGCTAAGAATGTCAAGGATGACTATATTCTCTCCTCTACCCAAGGGACCTACGGTGTACACACAAGTTATCGAATCACTACCAGTTCTTGAATTACCCCACCCTAACCCTCCCCTTGTAAAGGGTGAGGGAACTAGATTTTCCGGTTTCCCACCTTTCCAAGGGGGGATTAAGGGGGTAATTTGACTTGTGTGTACACGGTAGCCTTGCAAAGGGGAGGGAGCTAGATTTCCAGTCTCCCCCCTTACCACTACGGTGTACACACAAGTGCTAGTAAACTACTAAGGGAAGGAGTTGTGGGGAGTAAAAAGTGGTGGAAAATCCAATAATGATTCACGCTCAACAGTGGGAAGGAAAAGCATTTGGCGACCCAAGGT
>JAESGB010000104.1_pt1 | contig 38704 bp, 44 predicted proteins | sample 9266211 | NCBI WGS metagenome assembly JAESGB01 (sample SAMN14514844, study PRJNA621659) | algae metagenome | isolation source: Goleter apudmare HA4340-LM2 and co-occurring heterotrophs from cave wall... | place: USA: Maniniholo cave, Kauai, Hawaii | collected 2009-07-28 | reverse complement strand
GGCCGCGCGCCCGACGCTTTTTCGCGATACACCGCCGCGACATAATAGCCCGCAGCCCGCGCACCGGCGACAATCGCCTCCTGGCGTGTCAAATCCTGCTCATCGGTGCTGACACGCAGGTACACGCGGGCGGCGCGGATTGGGGCAGGGCTGGGGTCGGTCGTCATGGCCAAGTCGGGTACACCCATGTGGGCCAGCAATGAAATGCCCGGCTACAATATCAAACGCGAACCTGCGGAGCCTAGCTTAGCAAGCCGGTTCTAAATAGCCACCTCCATTAGACCTGAACAAGTTCTGGTAAAAGGGGCAGCAATCCATACCCTAAAATCTTTGCGCTCGTTTCGAAATTTTCGTACCCCTCAATTGGGTTGGGTAACATCCTTGGATTTGGTGCATGGAAGCACAAAGAGTTAAAATCGTAGGTGGCGGAAAGCTGGTCATACCGGCCGCGATGCGACGCAAGCTCGGTATCAGCGTCGGTGATACCGTTTTCGTTGACGTGGACGATGGCGAGCTGCGGGTACGATCCATCTCGCGCGCCATCGAACGCGCTCGCGCGATCCTGCGCAAGCACGTCCCGGAAGGCGTCGAACTGGCAGACGAACTGATTTCCGATCGTCGGCGCGAGGCAGAGCGTGAATAGCAAGATCGTCCTCGACGCCTCCGCCTTGCTCTGCCTTCTCAACGACGAGCCTGGCGCCGATCGGGTGATCGACGTGCTAACGCGGTGCGTAATCGGAACGACCAACCTTGCCGAGGTCGTCTCCAAGCTGCGCGATCGCGGCTTGTCGCTGGACGAGGTGCGCGAGGCGCTCGGGGGACTGCACCTCGACGTTCGGCCGCTCTCGCCCGCCCAGGCATTCATCATCGGCGACCTGCGTCCGATGACGACATCGCTCGGCATGCCCTTGGGCGACCGCGCCTGCCTTGCCCTGGCTATGGACCTGCAAGCCGAGGTGTTCACCACCGACGCAACACTGGCGAGTGTCGAGGTCGGGATCGACATCACCGATGTACGGCGATCGGCAGGGTAACCAGCTACTCACTCCTTTGAGCGCGAACGCTTGGTGAGATGCGCCCGGGAAGCCCAAGCATCACGCAGCCGCACCCTCTTTAAGCGGGACTTCACCAACGTGTGGAGTGCTTGTGATATTGATCACACCTGCGGCTTTGCCCCAAGAACGGCCCGGCCCTCGGCGTGACATGGGCGACCTCACCCATGCACGAACAGGAAGACGTTCAATGCTGCTGATGCCCGTGCTGCTCGCCTCGGTCGCCGCACATGCCGGGGAAGCCGCCCCGCCTGCTGCGGCCGCTGCTCCCACCGTCGCACAGCGCATTGCGCAGGCGTCAAGCATCGGCGGCATGCTCTATGCGTTCGATCGCGCAGCCAGGGTCAGCAGCGACCCACTGACCGCGGCCATTCCCAAGAAGCGACTCGGCGCGCTTGGCGGCTATGTGGTCGAGGCTGTCGATCCGCGGATCCTGCGTGTCACTTACTATCACGGCGTGGCAGCCGATGCGCAGGCCTTCTTCGTCGCGGACGTGCGCGACGGCAAGGTTGTGCGGCAGGACGTGCTCGCCAATCCCGTTCCTCTGACCGCCACACAGACGGTGCTGGCGCGCGCGCGTGGTCGCCGCGAAGCGCGCGCGCAGGAGCGGGCGTACAAGCCGTGCATGCCTTCGCCCTTCAACACGGTGGTGCTGCCGTCCCGCGGCGCCGGGCCGGTGGCAGTGTATCTCCTGTCCACCCAGCAGGACATCGACAGCTATCCGGTGGGCGGTCACTATCGGGTGATCGTCGGCCCGGACGGCACCGCGCCGGGTTCGCGCCCCTTTAGCGTCAACTGCCTCAACATGGCTCGGCCCAAACTTCCGGCAGGTGCGAGGCCAATCGGCGTGATGATCAATCATCTGCTCGATCCGGCCCTAACCGAGACCCACGTCTTCACCTCCTACAGCATGCGCATACCGGTGTTCGTCTTCCCCCGCGAGGGACGCGCGTGGAAGGTGGAAGGGGCAAAGATCATGTCGTTCGATCCCAAAGGGGCGCCGTAAAGCGGCTTGCGTGGAGATACGTGACGCGAGCTGAGCGTTGAGGCTTCAAGTCCGACGACCGCGCGCGTCATTTCCGCGGGTGACCGGACCGCTTATGTTGCTCCCTGGAGGCCCGCATGCGCGTCAACACTGCGAAGTCGATCGAGACCGCCAACATCGTCCGCGCTCGCTTCGGCAGCTGGAAGGCCGCCAAGGATGCGGCCAGCTTTGAAGACGGAAAGTTCGTCGTGCGCGGCGCCGCGGATGGCTGATACGCCGCCAGCAATGGCGAAACCGACACCAAGACCACCTAAGTGAGCTTCAGCTATAACGCTGTTCCTGGCGCTGCTGCTGCTAGCGCTGGGCCTTGGACTATGGGCGGGCCTGCGGGCCGGCGAACGATCCGATCTCATCTCCCAGGCGCCGGAAAAGCCAGGGTCAACCTTCAGCCTGCTCGTCATCGTCTTCGGCGCGCTGCTTGGGCTATCCTGCTGTCGGCACTGTTCGTGGCCCAGGCATGGCTGTGCCGGTGGAGCGGCGGATGCCTGACGCTCGCCTTCGATCCCAACGTCTCTATCGCGTTCCTGACCAACGGCCGCTCGCCGGCATGCCGAGCGACGCCGCCTTCCTTACCTGGTTCGTGTCGCTGCTGCTGCCGACGCTGATCGTCGCGCTGGTCGGTTATCGCGCGAGCGGCTGGCGCTGGGTGCGCAATCTTCCCGAGACGGCAAGCTTTGGCTGGCTCAAGCGCTGGTGGATGTCACCACGCTCGAGCATGAGGGCGCCAATGTCGCGTACGAAGGCATCGTCAAGAATATCGCGCTGGATGACAATCGCGCGATCAGGATGCTGGTGCTGAGCAATTACGATTGGTTCCTCATGCACATCTCCGCCGGCAAGGTCGAGCGGAACGACGCCGCCCATGCCCCCATCCCGCTGATCCAGCTCGATGCGGAAAACTTCGTCAACGTCGCGCTGGAAGTGTTGGAGGATGCCGAGGCGGCCGCGGAACCGGAAGGTATGGAGTCAGACTCTTAAAATTGTCTACACGCATACAAGTATACGTACCTACCGATAGACACCCAAAAACAGATCACCCAACGCCCGGCGACGGAACAGCGTCGCCCAGCGGCGGCGGCGGTGCTCGGGCCGGTCGTGGCCCAAGTGGCAGCGCTGGCACAAGGCCGCGAGATTGCGCTGGTGGTTGTTACCCGGATCATGGTCGAGGTGCGCGCTAGCCAGCACCACGCGGGTGGATGGCAGCGCCGGCTCACCCGCCAGTTCGGCCAGGCGCAGCTGCCGCGGCATGCGCTCAGGCGGCGCCAGCCCGCGCACGCGCCGGCCGCGATCGTCGCGCCAGCAGCGCCGCTCCTCGTCATACCAGCGCCCATCGCCCAGGTGTCGTACCCGTGCGCCATGCGGCCGGCCGCAATGCTCGCAGCGCCCCTTGGCACGCTGGAAGCGGACAAAGGCGGAAAGCTCGCGCCAGTCGATTGGGTAGAGCCAGCGATGGTCCGGACGGATCGGCATGGGTGCGATTCTGAGTCAATTGGCGCCGGAACGAAAGAGGAAAATCATCGCGCGCAGAATACAAGCAACCACACGCTTCACATGTGGCGAGCGAGCCCGCGGGGCGAGCAGCCTCGCTGGGTCCGTAGCCTTCCGAAATGTTTCTTGTGCTACTTGCGCAATTGGCCGAAGAGGCTTGGCCGGCACCTAGTAACAGCTTGGGTCGCTCGTGAGCGCTGCGCCTGTTTCGAACTCCCTTTGAAGAGCGCGGCGCTCACAACCGGCCGCTGCCGGAGAGATTTCGCATGTTCCTCGAGGCGTTGTGATCTAGCTCACAGTAACGACCATGCACCCACGAAACGGATCGACATTAGTCGTGCACTGATGCATTAGGGCGCCTCACATTTGGAAAGGCCTTCCATGATCTCCAAGTATCTCGCAGCAGTTGCTGCCACTGCTCTCGTCGCGGCTCCGGTTGCGGCTGCTCCTGCCAACTCGGCTACGTCGCTCTCGGTGGCTAAGTCGGCCCGTGCGGCTTCCACCTCTGCGAAGGCGGACAAGGCAGCTGGCGGCGGCGTCATCATCGCCGTTCTCGCCGCTGCTGCGGTCATTGCCGGCATCGTCGTGATCGCTGACAGCGACGACGACGCGGACAGCAACTAAGACTCATCTGGTATCGTCTTCGTCTCAACGACGAGGACGATACCAGATGATTGAACGCGTGACGCTCGCGAAGGGGGCTACAGCCCCCATTGTTGTTTGGGCCTCGCTGCCGTCAGGTTGGGACTGTGTTGCCGCTCTGAACACATTCGCCGATCACCGGGAAACGACTGTCGCTTCCAGTGGGATATCCGGATGGATCGCTGACCTTGCTGATCCGAAATCCAGATTGGGGTCGCGCGACGGCTCTCTGGCAGCCGGAAGTTCACGAACGCGCCTGTTGATCAGGGTAGAGAACAGCGTAATCAGCAGATGGAAGGCATAACTTAGCGTTGCAACAGTCGGAACCACGATGCCGTATTGAACATAGGGGTGCATACCTAAACCATTCATCATCGCGTGAATGGCAAGCATCAATGGAAGATGAAGTAGATACATGCTGAGCGACGCGTCGCAAAGCCTGTTCACGAGCGACGGAACACGTTCGATTCTCAACGCGCCTTTGAATATCATAGCGAATGCGGCCACAGGGCATATCGCAGCGGCACCAGTCATCGTGACGTTCTTGAGTGCGTCGACAATGCTTGGATCGATTCTTCCGCCTAAGGCGAACAGCGCTGCGTAGAGAGCACTTATTGTGGCAATGACCCATGCTCCCGGTTTGGCGATGTCGCGAACAGCACAGGCTACGCTAGCGGTACCGGCCATCATCAGGCCGAGAACATATTCGGGAAAGTATCCTGCGATCTCCACTAGTCGGCTCATCATCGGAACCAATGCAAGCGGCGCCAGTGCGATGACCGAAAATTTGGCGATGCACATCAGAGTGACGGATGTCAGCGCGATAACCAACAGCGCCACCATCGGTCTGGCGCCGGCGATGAAGCGCGCAATCCCCGTCACCAAGCCATAACGGCGTTCCAGCCTATCCAGTACCAGTGGAACCGGTGCGTAGATCAGCAACGCCACCATGAACCAGACATGGTGCCAGTCGAAAACCAGGGGTGGCGCTATGTGTGGGTGCCAATGCGCGATGATCCAGATCACGGGGCATAGCAGCCCCCAACCGAACAACATGGGAAGGCCAATCTGAAGAAAGCGGCGCTTCAGCCACTCGCCCAACGGGCGTTTGCGCATCGATAGGCCACACAGATAGCCTGAGATGGCGAAGAAAGCGCCCATGCGAAACGAATGCGAGATGTCTCCGATGATTGCGAACAGCGGCTGTGCAGGAAGCCAGAGCGACCCGTGCAGAAGTAGCCCGCCAAGCATCAGCATCACTCGCCAGGCATCAAGGCCCACGATCCGCTTGGCCAGTAGCCGGGCGACTTCGCTTTCGATCATCCCTTGGCAAGCGGTGTGGGCCGCCCTTTGGCACAATGTTGTGTAGCAGGGGCAGGTAGATGCTCGACAAGCGCGTCGTGAATGGCGCCAGCCCAAACTCGGTAACCGGCTGGGTTCAGATGAACGCCGTCTTCGAGAAAGAACGGACCAGGCCGTCCATCGGACAACAATCCCGCCGATGCATCAACGAAGATGAGATTGCCGAGCCGCATTGCCAACTGACGGACGTGCTGATCGAATGCGACTTGGACATCACGCAGCGGCCAACGCGTGGGGCTTGGCTTGACCGAGATCGTGAACATTGGAACGCCCGGCATCTTCGCCATCTCCGTTGCCACGAGCTGGCGAAACTGTGCCGCTGTTTCCGCCGCACTCTTTCGATCGGCTATGTCATTGTTACCGACGTAGAAGACCATCGCGTCCGGCCGAGCAGAGACCTTTTCGTTGGCGAAACGCTGGCGCAGTTCGGGTAGCATGGCGCCCTCGACCCCACGATTGTGCGAGATCCACGGTCTCATGTCCTGTTCGAGCGTCACCCACCGGTGAATGGACGAACTGCCGATGAACCACAGGACACAACCCCCTTGTGGCCCCTCGGCATCAGGCAACGGAGTGTGCATCTTGACGCGATGCTGCAGGACAAGCCAACCGCCCACGATCGCGCTGAACACCGTCAATCCTAGCAGGATCTTAAGAATCGTCGCTCTTGGCGAAAACGCGTCGAGCAGTCGGTGCGATAGACCTGCCAATTCCGCCTTCATCCCCGCTGTCGCCGACCAGAGCAGCATAGACGAGGTGGGGTTAAGAACGCGTATCTGCCGTTGCGCGAGACGCGCAACACCGGGCTGTTCATCCACGAAACCTATCAGGCCGGCCCCGTCCGCCTCGAACTGGCTGCGTGGCAGGAATGGCAGTTGATCGAGCTGACGCCCGACCGGCGCGTCACCCAGGATCACTTCTCGATCTCAGGCGCGGCGATCTGGGAGACGATGGACGGCTATTCCGCCGTGCTGTCGCTCGCGCGATCGCAGCGCGCGCCGACCGCGCAGGAATTGTTCGCGCGCGGCGTCCACCTCGCCACCACAGCTATGAGCTGAGCACGGCGACGCTGGGCAAGGAAACCTCGCAGTCGATCAACGCCACCTTCCGCAAGACCGCCGGCAACACGCACTTCACGCTGGACATCTACCACTAGGATTTCGACAGCTATGTCCTTGCCGGCACGACCGACCGGTTCGAGGATTTCCGCCTGATCCGCTATGTCGCGCGCTATGCCAGCTTCATCGGCTTCGACGGCGAGATCCACCAGCGCTTCTCGCCCAATTTCGGCGCGGCGATCTTCGGCGATTACGTACGCGCCAAGCTGAAGGATGGCGCCGGCGACCTGCCGCGCATCCCGGCCGGCCGGCTCGGCGCGCGCGGCGATGCGCAGATCGCCGGCTTTGTCGCCAACGCCGAATACCATCGCGTGTTCGAGCAGGATTGCGTGACGACGTTCGAGACCCGCACGCCGGGGTATGACATGCTCAACACGACGCTGAGCTATCGCGTGCCGCTGGGCGGGCGCAGTGCCGAGCTGTACGTGCGCGGCACCAACCTGACCAACTCGCTGGCGTTCAACCATGCTTACTTCATCAAGGACTCATCGCCGCTGCGCGGGCAGAGTTTCGTGTTTGGGCTGCACACGGCATTCTGATGACGAAGACAACGGGGGACGCGGCACCGAGCGCTGCGTCCTCGCTGTTCCGCCACATCGAGGCGCTGCACGGCGATCGGCCCTGGGGCGCGATGCTAGATGCCGGCACGGAATTTGGCTCGATCCGCTGGATCCAGTCGCTCGCGACGACACGCTGGACCGCCCTCACTGGCGCGGAGAGCCATGCCCGGCAGGTGCGCGACGTGTCGGAAGCCAGGCGCCGGCCCGACGACCGCATCGTGCTGGGCAATTGGGCAGATCCGATGCTGCTCGCCGGCGAGCGGCCGTACCGCGAATATCCCGCCGAATGGGTGATCGAGAACCTGCACCGCTCGGGGTTCGCGCCGATCGCCGGGTAGCGCTTCCCGATCCGCTTCGGCGCCCGCTTCGTCGAGGCGCAGATCGCGATGTGTGCGCCCCGCATCGCTCGCCTCGCCGACCGCACGCTCGCCGCAGCGCTGGAGGCACATGCCGCGGCGCTACGCGCGGAAGCGCTAGCGCTGATCGAACGCGAGGGCGCGCTGGCTTCGGGCGCAGATTATGTGATCGCAGCCGAACCGCGCTGATCCCAAGACTTACCAGCACGTGTAGCGTCTGGCAGCTGCGCTCAGCAGCCATGACGATCGTCGTTGCATCTGACTGCAAGCTTGTGATGCAAGCCAAGCCTGGTGAACGGCTAGGTGACGTAATCCTGGCAGCTGGCGCTCTCATCTCCCAACCTTTATCGTGCATGCCACAGCGGTTCCGGCTTTCACCGCGCGCTTCTGACACGCCCCAAAAGCATTCCGGTTTGCGGTAACGATCCGATCGCCCGCCGCGATATTGGCGAAAGCGTCAGGCGCGCTGGTCCGCATGAGACGCTGACCGCCTTCCCACATAGGCAGATCGAGCGAGCGTGCCGCCATCTTCTCCGGCCATTGCCAGCTCGCGGGCACGGCGCGCGCGACAATGCCGGCGAACACCGCCCACAGGATCATGCCGACCACGATCCCGCCGATCGCGCTCCACATCAACCAACGGTTCTGCTCGTCGCCGCGCCGTGCCGATAAGACATAACCGTGAAGCTGGCGGGTCACGTCCTCCAGGCCGGTGCGCGCCGTAGCGATCGTCTGCCGGTCTTCCTGGCGCGCCGTGCTTGCCGCCGCGGTGATCCGCCCGGCCAACTGCTCCGGCGCCATCGCCAGCATCGGGCTTTTGACCAGCATATCGACGCGCTGCGCCGTGGCGGTGATGTTGTTGGCGATCACGCCCAACGTCTCGGAATAATCGGGCGGCTCGGGCACCTCCATGCGCTCGGCCGTCAGACGCTCGACGGCACGGCGCATCAGCGTCACCTCCGCGCGCAGCTCCTGGAACGCCTGCGCGGCTTCACTCGGCCCTTCGTCATCCGCCATCACGTTTTCCCCTTATCGGCTCATGCCCCTGTCGCGCTCGCGGCCGATCCCGATCGACTGCTCCAGCGATTTTTCGATGCTTCGGCCGCGCTCCGGTTTCAGCTCCAGCTCGGGCGCGCGGCGCTCCAGCGCCTTCGCCAGCTCGGGGTCGCGGCGCAGGCCCTCGGCCATCGCGCCCATGCGCGTGACGGCCTTGTCGGACCGGGCCTGGTCGCCGCCCGCTCGCTCGCGCGCCAGACCCCGCCAGCTCTCCACAAAACGTTCAGCGCGCGCATCGGGGTCGAGCCGCACCCGGCGCTCCTCGGCCATCGCGCGCAATGCCCCGCCGGTGTTGCCTCCGGCCGCCTGCCCGATCAGCCCAGGGTCGCGGCCGAAAGCGGAAGCGAGGTCGCGCGCGGCATCAGGTCGTACCTGGTCCAGCGCCTCGCCGGCGCGGCGCAACGCGCTCTCCTGATGCGGCAGCACCGGCAGCTCCTGCGCGCGCATCCGGCCTATGTCGGCAGACGCCCGCGCATAGCGTTCGATCGCCTTGGCCTGATCCGGTTTGCCGCCGATCGCCGCCTCGGCGCGATCCGGCGTTGCTGCCTTCTCGGGCGTGGCGGCAGGCTTCGGCCGAAAGCCCGCGAACATGTCCCTGGCCTTGTCTCGAACCTGGTGGACGATCTCCCGCGCCCGCTCGGGCCAGCGTATCTCACGCCGCTCTGCGAAGCTGCGCGTCCGGTCCTCTTCGGACGGTACGGCATAGTCGCCAGCCATGTCCTTGGCGCGGTCGCGCGCCAGCACGCGGGCGAGCTGGCGCTGGTCAGCGAAGTCGTCGCGACCATAGTGGAGCTGCACCCCGTCCCGGTGCCGCGACAGCGCGACATAGGCCCCGTGCCGATCCATCCCCGGCGTTGCCAGCACATGCGCGCGATCGACGGTCACACCCTGCGACTTGTGGAAGGTCGCCGCGTAGCCGTGATCGACCGCGGCATAGTCCTTGAGGTCGAACGCGGCGCGCCAGCCCCCGTCGAGCCGTACCGCCATGTGCCCGCCGTCGATCCGCTCCAGCGTGCCCAGCGTGCCGTTCTTCACGCCAAGCGAGCGCTCGTTGCGCAGGAACATGATGCGGTCGCCGGCCGCGAAGTCGCGCGCGCCCCGATCCACGGTGACGCCCACGTCCTCGCCCAGCCCGCCCGACGCGCGCACCCGCTCGCGCGCTTCCTGGTTCAGCTCGCGCACCTCGGCATTGGTGTGCGTGAGGATGATCCGGGTCTTGTCCGGATCGGCCTGCCGCTGACGATCCCAGCCCTCCACCAGCTCGGCGCGCGCAGCATCGCGCGTGTCGGCCGCTTGCACCATGCCCCGATCGGCGTAGGCGTGAATCGCCTCGCCGGTGCGGCCGGTCGCCAGCGCTCGCGTCGCGTCCTTTTGCCAGCCCTCGCGCTGCCGGCGAACCTCGGTGATCTCAGCCGCGCCGTGCCGCTCGGCAATCGACCGGAACGCCGCGCCGGCTTCGATCGCCTGCAACTGCTCGGGGTCGCCCACCAGCACCACCTTGGCGCCGGCATCACGGGCATGGGACAGCACCCGCTCCAACTGGCGGGTGCCGATCATGCCCGCCTCGTCCAGCACCAGCACGTCATTGCGGGTGAGCTGGTCGCGTCCCTGCGCCCACCCATGTTCAAGGCTGGCGATGGTGCGGGACCGGATGCCTGATCCGCCCTCCAGATTTTCGGCCGCGATCCCTGACAGGGTAGCGCCGCGAACCTGATAGCCTTCCTGCTCCCATGCCTCGCGCGCTACGCCCAGCATCGCCGACTTGCCCGTGCCGGCATAGCCAATGACCGACGCCAGCCCACGGCCTTCGGTGATATAGTTAAAGGCGTCGCGCTGCTCGCCCGACAGCATCAGCCCGCGGTCCTCGGCAGCCCCCAGCGCACCGACACGGTGCCGCTCGGACACGCCATGCCCGTCGCGTCGCGCCAGCTCGTCGCCGGCCTTCTCCAGACGTGCCTCCGTGGCGATCATGTCGCGGGACGTGAACCGCTCCTGGTCGCGCCCGTCCGTGCCCAATGCCACCAGCTCGGGACTAGCCCGCACCGCCGCCATCACCTGGTCGAACTGCTCCTTGCCGTCCGAATGACGGAAGGCGAACGCAGCAAGATCGCGGGTGGTGAAGGTCGCCTGTTGCCGCGTGATGCCGTCGAGCGCGATACGCGGGTCGGCCGCGATCTTCTCGCCATTCTCCCGCGCGATGCGCCGGTGATCCTCGGCACGCTCGGCGTCCTCGCCGCGGTCGAGCCGGCGCATTCCTGCCGGGCCGATCTTGTGTTGCGGCTCCAGCGCAATGCCCTGGTCTTCATAGGAGCGATGATCGATCCGCCCCTCCAGTCCCAGCTCCGCCATGCGCTCGTTGACATGTGCCGCCCACGCCTCGCGCCAGCCCTTCAGCAGCTCGGTCGAGTTCCAGTCGCGGACCTTCTTGCCGAACCCCTCCGGTCCCACTTCACGCATCGCCAGCATGACGTGCGCGTGCGGCTTCGGGCTGCCGTCCTTGGCCTTGTCCCAATGCACGTTGAGGTCAGCGACCATCCCGCGCTTCACGAACTCCTTTTCCACGAAATCGCGGGCGAGGCTCACGCCCTGCTTTTCGTTCATCTCGCGCGGGATCGAGAACTCGACCTCGCGGGCAAGCTGCGCATCCTTGCGCTTCTCTCCTGCCTCCACCTCGTTCCACAGCGTCGTCCGATCCAACAGGCGCTCCGGTGTGCCCTTCGGCAACAGCACTTCGGAGTGGATGACGCCGGCCTTGTTGGAGAAGTCGTGGGCACGTCCAAGCCGCTCATCGTGAAGCTCGGATGCGGAGCGATACGCAGCGGACGCAACGGCGCTGGAGCCGTTCGCACGGCTGATGACCTTGGCGCTGAAATGATAGATCGCCATCGCGAGCGACATGATGCACTTCTTAGCGTACATCGGCAACGATGTATAAGCGCGCACTCACGATCTGCTTCGCTACTCCTGATTGACTTGGGCTGCTGTTGATGTGGGTTGCCCTCCCTGGTCGGTTTGCTAGGCTGCTCTGACCAAGACGCGGAAGATGGAGGCACCATGCGCAAGGTGCGGGACTACAACGCGGAGCTGAAGGCACTGGAGGACAAGGCGCGTGGGCTGAAGGCGCGCCGGGTCGAACAGCTCGGGCAGCTCGTCACTGCTACGGGTGCGGATACACTCGACATGGAAACGCTTGCCGGCGTGCTGCTAGATGCCGTCGCATCGCAGAACGCGGAAGCGAAGGAGGCATGGCGTGCGAAGGGCGCCGCCTTCTTTCAACGACGCGGGCGCAAAGGTGGGCGGACTGCTGGCGACAACGGCGACAGCGCAGGTACGCAACCGGGCGCTGATCCAGCGTCTGGAAGCGGCACGGCGTCGGACTGATACAAGGGGATGGGTCGTGCAACGGCGAGAACGCACGCGCCACCTGATCGAGCTGGGCGGCCTCGTCCAGAAAGCCGGCCTGGTTGATCTCGCCAACGACGATCGCGCGACGATCTACGGCGCGCTGCTGGAGCTGGCCGGTCGCGCGCGTGGTGACGAAGCCGGCGACCCGCTGACGCTCTGGAAGCGACGCGGCAAGCGGGCTTTCGACGCGGAAGCGGAAGACAAGGAGACGGTGGCGTGACGACGCTTGACCTTGACGCGCTCCGGACGGAAGTTCGCGCGCTCGACTATGTACGCGGCACGCCTGTGGAAGCCGCGATGTGGCGCGAGGATGACGCGGACTCCCGCGCCAATCTCGCTATCGAGGGCATGGACCTGAACGCGGAGGATGAGGTGCTGTTCGACATGCTTCGCGACGAGGCCGTTCCCCCTCCCCTCGCCACGCAGATCATCCTCAAGCTCTACGATCACCCTGACGCCAATCCCAGGGTGGCGATCACGCCGCTGGAGCGGGCCGGCTGATGCCCGACCGGCGGATCAGCCCGCTGTTTGCGGTGCTCGTCGCCGCGGTCGTGCTGTTCGCTAGTCATAGCTGGCTCAAGGGCATCTTCGGTTATGGCGAGATTGCTACCGACATTCCGTTCCTGCTCGCCGGCGCGATCCTGTTCCTGGCCTGGCGCGTCAACCGCCGGGCCGCGAACCGGCGCAGATCGCTGCTCGGCTCGGCCCGCTTCGGCGATCGGGGAGACGTGCGCCGGCTTGAAGGAAACGGGGATCTCCTGATCGGCCGCTCCATCGAAGGCGGCAAGCTGCTGCGCTACGACGGACGCGCCCATCTGCTGACGATGGCCCCCACCCGTTCAGGGAAAGGCGTCGGCACGATCATCCCCAACCTGCTCACGCTGGACCGCTCGGTGGTCTGCATCGATCCCAAGGGCGAGAACGCCCGCCTCACGGCCCGTGCAAGGGCCGCCAAGGGCGATGTGTGGTGCCTAGACCCCTTCGGCGTCTCCGAACGCCCCACGGCCCGCTACAACCCTCTGGCGTGGCTTGATCCGGCCAGCCCCGACCTGGCGGAAGATGCACAGACGATCGCCGATGCACTGGTCCATGACGCACCGGGGCAATCGGGTGAGGCGCACTGGAACGAGGAAGCCAAAGCGCTGATCGCTGGCGTGATCCTGCACACCGTCGTCCACGAGCCCCCTGCCCGCGTCACGCTGGCGACCGTGCGCGACAAGCTCACCCGCGATCCCGCCGGCTTCGCCGCGCTGCTCGCCGACATGCAGGCCAGCACCGGCGCCGGCGGCCTGATCGCGCGCGCCGCAAATCGCCAGCTCGGCAAGTCGAACCGGGAAGCCGCCGGCGTGCTCTCCTCGGCGCAGCGCTATACCCACTTCATGGACAGCCCGCGCCTGGTGGACAGCACCTCGGCGTCCGACTTCCGGTTCGCGGACCTCAAGGAGCGGCCGGGCACCGTGTTCCTGTGCCTGCCGCCCGATCGGCTCGATACCTATGCCCGCTAGCTGCGGCTGCTGGTCGGGCAGGCCGTTACCGACATGGCGCGCTCTCCTGCCCGTCCGGCAAGCCCGGTGCTTTTCCTGCTCGATGAGTTCGCCGCCCTCGGCCGACTGGAGCCGGTGGAGCGTGCTATGGGGCTGATGGCCGGCTATGGCCTCCAGCTCTGGCCGATCCTCCAGGACATGCATCAGCTCCGCGCGCTCTATGGCGAGCGCGCCGGCACCTTCCTGTCCAATGCCGGCGTGGTCCAGACATTCGGGGTCAACGATCATGCGACGGCCGACATGCTCTCGCGCACGATCGGCGACACCACGATCGAATATGAGACTGCCAGCACGTCACAGAAAACGAGCTGGTTCGACAGCCCAGACCATTCCACCAGCATCAGCGGCCACGTCGCCGCGCGCAGGCTGGTGACACCCGACGAATCATGCGGACGCCCGCGGAAACCCTGCTGCTGCTGCGCCAAGGCGAACGCCCGCTCTGGGCGAAGAGAATCCGCTATTACGATCAGCGTGAGTTCGCCCGCCTGTTCGATCCGGCGTAATCGCACACATCCGGCAAGGTTCAGCAGTGAGCTTTGGGGTATCGCCTTACTTGGCCTGTCTACCGGAGCCAACGCGGACGGGCACACACTTCTGATCTGCTTAGCTTCACTCGGAAGCAGACTGATCGGCACCCCCCACTAGTGACTGTCTTCTGGTTGACGCCGCAGCGCCTAGCCAGCGCCCTCATGCCCTCTTCACTATGCTGTATCGCTCGATCGACGACCTCTGTCGTCGTGGCGCTCCCATGGGGTACCTGGCCATAGCACGTCCTTCCACTCGCTCGGGAACAATGTGCTATCAAAGCCCGGGGATCACACACCTAGCATGCAACCGAGATCGCGCGCCTTGGATCCCGCGCCGACTGCTTTCTGGCTACCATATTATGGACGGTCAGGAAGATGCTGGTCATGAAAACCGCGCTTAATGACGGTCGACTGAAATAATGCGAACTCGTGAGACCGAATGTGATAAACGCTATGTTGCAGGCCAGAAGGATTTTCCAAAGATGGACGTCGACAACCTGTGACCAGTGTCGTTTCCTGACGAAAAATGGCGTCAGCCAAATCGACACCATGAGCGTGGTTCCCACCAAGCCGAGACCGTAGAGCGATTGAAGAACGTTATTATGGGCGTCGATCGCCCATGAGAGGTATTGTTGCGTCAGAAATTCGCGCTCGTTCATGTACCCGCGACCGAATACAAATTCGCCCCAGTCGAAATTTCTGATTTCGCTGTACAATCGATCATAAACGCTGAATCTTCCCGATCCTGACAGGATAAATTCCCAGGTTTTCCCATAAATGGATAGTTGACCAGCTTCGACCAATCTCAGCGCATCATATATAACCCAGACAAGTACTATAAAAAAAAGTATGCCGATGGTGTTCCCGATCTTACCCGAAACGTAACGCGCAAATATGATCGTAGACGAAAGTATAGCGGAAAAGCTCTGCCCTGCAGCAAACATCCAAAACATGCACAGCTTCTTTAAAAGTGATAGTTGCACTTTTATAGTGATGCCGATTAGCAGGACCGCTATCGCAATGAGTGACACCTGGTCCAGTGGGGGTAGTCTTACTTGACCGGATGCCAACGACGCAAGTACGTTGATGATATAGTCGTAGATCAGCAGGTTTACCCACAACCATATCAGGCGTCTTAACGCGCCGATGCCGTCAACGTCTTCCATGGCATATTTGCAGAGGGCAACAGAGAGAACGAGCGAGTAGAATGAATACACGGACTGCCCGAACGAAACCAGGATCGCCGTCGACCAGGTACATGAAATCAGCGCATAACTGTAAAGGGGAACCTGCAGGGTGAAGAACTTACCATATCTCAGCTTCGTATCTGATGCCCGGACACAATAGAACAGAAAAATCGTGGCCGCAGTGTATGCCGCGCCGTAATATACGTGAGATAACGAGGCAGAGAATGTACTGTTAACATCGGCATCGTTCGTGAATAGACGCTCGGCTCCGCGAACGATTACCCAGTACAGGATTATGGACTTGTACGATATGTACCTATACGCGGTGCGACCGCCGTCTCCCAGACTAGCTGTCATGTTAGAACCTGTAGGTAGGACGATACGATATTGCGCCAAAGGTACCTCTCCTTGAGAGTCCTTAAAACGGTGTCATCGATGCGGCCACATTCTATCTCAGAGATTAGACGACACAGATGATCTTTGACGGTAAAATATTCCCCCGACCCATTCAGGGTCGCTCGATTGAATGCACAGTCGAAAGCGATAATTCTATCGTGGTGAAACAATGCCTCGACTAGAGAAGGATTCGTTCCGCCGACGCTGTGGCCATGCACGTATAAGGCCGCGTTGCTGCGAAGACCGGCCAGAATATGCGGATCATAGATCGGATCTAGCAAATACAGGTTCGGTATATTCGCGAACTTTTCTTTCAGCCGCCGGCCATAGTCACTATTCGACCAGTTGCCGATCGATACTAGCGGCATAGAACTGTCGGCAAAAGCCGTCAGGATGAGTTCGGAGTTGTTCTCGGGTTCAATGCGGGCGACAGAGAAAGCATATCCCTTGCCATATAGGTCGATATGCTCCGGCGCGACGAGCGTGTGATCGCCACCATAAGCGATCATAGTGGGACGAAACCCGTAGAGACGATCGACCAGCGTCACAAGCGCGTCATTATCCGCAATGATCTGGTGGGAAAACCATGTGGCTAACCGTTCCAGCGTGCGCAGCAACAGCTTACTGCCGCGGCCGAACTTGTTGCGACGCCATTCCATGCCATCAATATTGGTCACGATCCGCATGCGCGGTTTCAACACTCGCAAAAGGGGCAGGAACCACGCGCCCGAGTAGCCAAGCACCAGCATCGTGTCCGTCCGCGCGATCCAGGCGGCGTGGATCATCGCCAGGGCATCATGGACCATGCTGGACGGGCCGTTGGCGCGCATCGGCAGGAAGATGCGCGCATGCCCGTAGAACGGAGTCCCCTTTTCAACCTCAGGATAGGCCGAACGCTGGCAATAGAGTACGAGCGGATGGTGCGCAGGGTCGATTCCGCGCGCCAGTTGCTCGGCCAATGTCTCGAACCCGCCATAGCGACCCGGCACCCCGACGGTGCCGACGATGGCTATCCTCATGATAGAATTCCGGGCTGCGGCATGCCGCGCTGCGCCGTAGCGCCGCGGTCGTTTGATACCGCGATCATCCAATAGGTCATCACGAGGCGTCTTCCAGAATGAACTGTCTTTCAGCATCAACAGCCACACGAAAAGATGCCGGGCGAAAGCGCGAGGCGGTTTCTCGGGCACCATTGCCAAGGGTGCGCTGCTGGTCCGGATCGCCATGTATCCGAGCGATTAGCCCGGCAATAGCGTCCAGATCGGTTTCATTCACCCGGTAGCCATTGACGCCGTTTTCTACAAATTCCCGAGGAGCCCCGATGTCCGGGGCAATCACCGGAATGCCGAACGTCATACCTTCGATCAAGGTCAGCCCGAAGGTTTCGATCCATCCGGATCGGTCCGTAAGCGACAAGAGGAGACTAATTGAGTTCAACGCCGTGGCGATCTCTGGGACGTTGAAGCGTATTTCGAGGTTGGCAGGACGTTGCGATGACGGAACCTCGCGCTCGAACCTTTCCCGGTCGCCGTTGAGGATCAGAAGGAACGCAAACTGAGGGCAGTGTGCTGCTAGCGCGACAAATGCGCGATAGCCCTTGTACCACGTCATGCTACATATCAGGCCGACGACGAACGGTGCCACCTCGCGCTCAACCGCCGCACGGCTGGCCGCCACGATCGTCGGATCGACACAGGGATAGGTGATACGGTGCGGCACCGCCGCCAGCGACGGGCTCAGCATATCCTCGACGTAGCGCGACACATAAATGATGCGGTCGGCAAATCGCGCGATAATCCAGAACGTCAAAGCCCGGTAAATGCGGGTGCTCACATGTACTTCGTGGATATGAACAACCGTTCTGGCTCGCCGTATTTTGGCGGGAACGAGTTGAAGGGCGGTCAGCAATGTGTTGGCGTGAAACGTATCACCGGGACGGACAGTGGCAAGGACAACGAAAAAGGTCCTGATATGCCACAGCAGCAGGCGAACGGCCCAGATTATCCTGTTCCCGTCCTTCCGGTAAGGAACGAGACGGTGCCGACACAAGTCCAGTTCGATAAACCCGTTACCGTCATTCGTGATGACAAGACATTCGTCGCCCGCCTCCCGGTAGCAGCGTATCTTCTGGTTGAGAACGCGCGGGGATCCGCTGAAATCGTTAAGCAGGTGGACGAATATCTGCATGTCAGCGATGTCCCAGAATTTTGGCCGGCACGCCCCCGATGATCGTTCCGGCGTCGAACGACTTTGTAACGACCGCGCCAGCCGCCACGATGCAGCCATCCCCGATCGTCACACCATCGAGAATGGTCACCTTAGAGCCCAACCAGCAGTTCCGCCCGACGCGGACACCGACGGAACGAACACCCTGAAGGCGAATTAGGGTATTTCGATCCTCGTACACATGGTTTTGCGGATGAATCGAGAGATATTGCCCCACGATCGTGTCCGCGCCGATTTCGACCGGAGCGGCCGCGCAGATGTAGGAATATCCACCGATACCCACGTTATTTCCCAATGTGATGGTTCCGATCGGGGAAAATGGATTAAATCCATTCATCAGCACGCATCGCTCGCCGAGCGAAACTTCGTTCCCGAGGGTAATGCCGTCGCCATTCCAGCAGATCACATGACTGTCGCGTCCGATGCGCATACGTTTGCCAAAGCGCATCTTGCCCAGGCCTCGGACACGTGCCCCAGTACCGAAAAAGGCCAGACGCGGACGCCGTAAGGCCAGCACTTGCGCGACAATCGCCCGGATGCACGCAATCTGTTGGCTTACGAGATAATATAGAAGGGCGGTCCCCGACACGCTGGGATGGATCCGTACCGATCTGCCAGTTACACGCCGGATCAATGCCGGCAGCCATTTGGAAAGGGTCATGGGCACCTATCGGTGGGCATAAGCGTTTCGATTATAGCGGCATGACGGGCCGCGAGCGCGCTCCAGGTATAATGTGGCAGATTGCGCCTGCCGGCCTCCGCCAGCCGTTCGCGCAGCGCGGCATCGTCTGAAAGCGCCGCGATATAGCGCGTGAACTGGCCGACGATATCGTCCCAACCCCGGCTCGCGTCGACCTTGAAGCCGATCTCGTCGGTGATGTTGCTCGAAAACCCGTCCAGATCCAGCGCTAGTGGAATGCATCCTGCTTCCAGCGCCTCGAAAAAGGTCGCCGTGTTCGCTTCGGACAGACTGGTGAAGATGAGAGCGTGCGCCTTGCGGAAATGATGCTGCACGACGTCTCGAGCTATTTGGCCCGTAAAGGTCACGTTGTCGAGCCCGCGTTGCTCGGTCAGCGCGCGTGCATTCGGCAACAGGCGACCCGATCCTATTATTGTGATGTGGCAGTCTGCGCGCGCCGCCCAGAGGCACGTGGCGATATCTAGGAGCATCCCAATATTCTTGCGTCCGTCGATGCTGCCGCACCATACGACATGCAAGGTTCCCCGCATCGACTTTTGCGACGAGCCTTGGCCGGCTTTGTCGATGGTGGCCTGATCGCTCAACACGGGGCCGCGCCGATATCCCAAGCGGGCAAAATTGCGCTCATTGGTGAGCGTCGCGAATGAAACGCGGTCAAACCCCTTCATCGCCGCGCGCACAGGACGCGAGCGCGCCGCCAGAAAGGTGCTCACGTTCCTAACGAGGGACAGTGCCCCGTACCGGAAATTGCTTCGAAAGGCGAGGGCGAGATCGATATACTGAAGCCCCCCGATCGGCCCCCAATAGCTTGGCACGCCAAGGCGATAGAGATAGCCCGGATTGCGAAATCCGACAGGGCCGAGCTGATGCGCAACAGCCACACGATCACCCGCATGTAGCGAGCGTGCCTTGCGGTAAGCCAGCCAGTGCCAGCGCCGCAACCCGTAGACGAAGAGCCACGACAGCCTGTATTCCACGTCGAGTTTCTTGATGAGGCGGCAGAACCAGTCCATCTCGACACGCACGATCCGGACATCGTCGCGGATAGCCGTAACATCGGGATGGTCCAGCAGCGTAAAGTCGCCCATTCGACCATCGGAACTGCCCACCAAGACCGTCAGACGATATCGTTTTCGCATTTGCAGAACATAATTCCAACCCTGCGCAAACTCGGACCCTAGGACGGGAGAGAATGCGTATGCGCAGACCAGAAGGTGCGGCCGGTCGTCCAAGATACGCTGCTCCACGGCCTGATCGCAATATGAAGCACTCATGAAAAGCCTATCTCTGCTTTACGGATGACGAGCACCATTACGAACAGGCACGATGCGAAACCGTAACCAAGCATTCGTGAGATGTTATAGGTGCTGTAAAGAGCATTGACCGAGGCATCATTTCCCTCGTCTAATGTGACCGCGATTACGCGCTCAACATGCAGAACGCTTAGAACTGTCGACAACGCGTTTATGATAAAGCCGGTCTGCATAAGCGTAGCGCGATATTCGGGAAATGCCGATGCCAACAAGGAGGGCACCAACAAACCGAGGAAACCGACCGTGGTGACAGTGACAATCATCGGCGACAGGTGCCAATCCGATTTTACAGACAGAGATTCCGCGGCCTGATCAACCTGTTCGACCGACATCGTTCGTTTATAGACGCGTCGGAAGCAGAAGACCGTGATCCGCAACAGCGGCAATCGTCGCAGCAGGGGAATATGGCAGAGCGCAAGGACGAATGCCGCCGAAGCGTAGATCGCCAACAGTGTATCTTTATCGACCTTGATGTCGACGAGATAACCTATAAGTACGAGGGAAGATGCTGTTGCCACGCGGTTTGACAACATGAATATCGAACCTAGATGCGCGCCCAGCACTGGGGCCGACATCATCGTCGCGACGGCGCGAAGCAGGATCTGGACAGTATCGACCAGAAAAAGGCAAATGAGAAACAGGGTAAGTAGAGGCGCATAAATCCAGATAAACATCGCACGCTGCTTCTTCCATGGATGGTGATGCTGAATTTGTCAGTGCGCGGATCGTTAGCCAGTCGGACGCGGCACCCGCGCATACACGCCGGGGTGCCGTGCCGCTAACGCGATCAACTATCCTGATTTTCCAGGATCAGGTGACGGAAATATCGAATTGTTTCCGCTAAACCGTCTTGCAGCCGTATCTTTGGTTCCCAAGCGAGCTCTTTCTTGGCGAGATCGATCACTGGCTTGCGCTGCATCGGATCGTCGGACGGTAATGGCTGATATATGAGCTTGCTCTTGCTCTCCGGAATCTGACGTAGAACCTCTTCCGCGAGTTCCTTGATCCTGAATTCGACCGGATTCCCCATGTTGACCGGTCCTACAAAGCCCTGTTCGTTGTTCATCATGCGGACCATACCGTCGATGAGGTCGTCTACATATTGGAAGCTGCGCGTCTGATCGCCATTCCCGTAGATCGTGATATCCTGATTGGTCAACGCCTGCATGATAAAGTTGGAGACCACGCGTCCATCATTCTGGTGCATGCGCGGGCCATAGGTGTTGAAGATGCGGATAACCCTAATCTCTAGGCTGTGCTTCCTCCAGTAGTCAAAAAACAGCGTCTCCGCGCATCTTTTGCCTTCATCATAGCATGACCGAAGACCTATGGTATTGACATTCCCCCAATAGGATTCATCTTGCGGATGAACCTTAGGATCGCCGTAGATTTCGCTGGTTGAGGCCTGAAGGATTCGGGCTTGAACGCGTTTTGCAAGTCCCAGCATGTTTATCGCACCGATGACGCTGGTCTTAGTGGTCTGCACCGGATCCCACTGATAATGGATTGGCGATGCCGGACATGCCAGGTTATAGATCTGGTCGACTTCGACATAGAGCGGAAATGATATGTCGTGCCGCTTGAGCTCAAAGCGGGGATGACTGAGCAGATGCTCAATATTGTGGCGTCGACTACTGTAGAAGTTGTCCACCGCGAGCACCTCATGACCCTCAGTCAGCAATCTATCGCATAAATGTGATCCAAGAAAACCCGATCCACCCGTAACGAGCACTCGCAAACGGTCTTTATGAATATTGGCCATGCCTTATCCCTACAAAGGAAAACGATGATGTGAAGAATGCCGCTGACGGAAGGTGAAGATAAGCGTCAAAGCCGCGATCAGGGCAGATGCGACACTATTCCGGTCACCGTTTCCGCCTGCGCGCCGGTGGGCCGTTGTTTCTGCTTTGCCGAAAAGGACAGGATAACGGCATAGAACAGGACACCTAGCACGACACCGATGTTACCGATGTCGTCATCAAGTTCGGAAATAACGATCGGCACGATGACGATCGCGAAATACACCATGCGGCCACGGTTCCACCCGAAACGGCGGTCTAGATAGTGATGGAGATGATGATGATCCGCAGCGAAAGGCGAACGACGCTGCGCAACGCGAAACAGGGCAAGACGGATCATGTCAAGCGTAGGAATTAGGAACATGCAGATGACCTGAGCGGCCGTGAGCCCGATACCGGACTGGTGAACCCAAATCGTCGCCAAACCAATAAGGCCTCCTAGACCGTAAGTGCCCGCATCGCCTAGGAATAGCTTCCCCCGAATGTTGTAGACCATGGTGATGACAAGACCGGCGAGAAGCACGAGCATGACAAGGTTCGTCGGGTGCGCCCCTTGTGCGAGCAGCGTGATCGACCAAATGATCGAAAGACCAATCACCAGGCCGTTGCGGCCATCGGCCATGTTCACCGCGTTCTGGAAGGCCAGTAGGCATAGCGTCGAAAAGGCGAGAGCGGCGCCGCCACCGATCAAGATCCGTACCTGCAGGCTTTCGAATGTCACCGCGTCGATCACAAAGAACCGATGCGCCGACATTGTAAAATAGAAGATCGATCCACAGATGAGAAGCCGGATCGGCGCGGGAATGTGCTTGCGGTCGTCGACCAGGCCCACAAACATTGAAAGCGCACCTGCACTGACCATCCAGATCAGCGTTTCGCGTTCCTCAGGGCGTAATCCGGGGCTTATAGCGCTAAGCATGCCGGCCGCGATCGCCGGCGGCAGGCAGCTGATGCCCCCAATCAGCGGGGTTGCAACCGAATGCGCCTTGTGCGCTTGGGACTTGGGATAATCGATAATGCCTAACGTCGCGGCGATCGGTGTACGATAGCGTATAACCAGCAAGGTATAGGTCAGAGCCAGGATAAGGGTTATGACCATCGTGTATGACATAATCATGGCGTCCGAAAGAAAAAGGCAGGCGATCATCAGACTTCTACGAGCTCGAGCGAGCCAAGTTTGATATGGGCGGCATTTTGTTCGTCGGAATTCGCGACCGTCAGCGTGAATTCCAGCGCAGCACAATTGCCGGGCACCTGAATGAGGGACGCTTTTGGCCCCGGCATTCCGGGTCGTGCTGTCAAATCCCAGATGACGGGACGCCTGCCGCGCATGGGGCAATAAGCCATCCAATGCATCACGATGGAGCGCGGGGCAATAAGGGACAAGTCGGCGGAAGAAGGGGTGACCGTTTGCGTGAAACGATAGGTGCGTCCGCCAGTTACCGGCCATATACGCCGTGCTGCCCGATCATTTGTTCGGGCGTCTACTTCGAGATTTAATCCGCCGTTATCGTCAGTCGAAGCGCGAACGCTGCCATCCGTGCTGAGCGTCCATCCCAGCGAACCAAGTCGCGGATCAGTCGTCGCGGACGTCACGCCGAAATCCGACAGGCCCTGCGCCCGCGTTTCTGGCCACACACGCGCGACGAAGAGCCGCGCGAGCGGGGCACTGCCGGTTTCGGTCAATCGGCTGATCAACATTGCGTTGGTGAAACGCCACGGCTCGGTCCGCAGGCTTGCGGCGATGGGTAGCATCAAAGCCGCAACGTCGCGCGGATCCCCCTGCGTGATCGCGGCATTGAGCAGATCGGCCGACCATGTGGTGCCCTGCCTGATATAAGGTCTAACCGCGGCGCGAATATCGGCATTGGACAGCGATGTCGTCAGGATAGGGAAGAGAACCGATCGCGTCGACGGTGCCACGGAGAGCGCAGCATGGTAATGCGCTATTGCACCGGGAACATCGCCACGTTGTACCGCGCGTTCGATCAGCCAGAACTGTACGAATGCCTTGCGCCGAGTGACGCGCGCCGACAATTTCATAGCGCGATCACTGAGCGCCGGCGAATGGCGAGACGCAGCCCAAAGCCCGATCAAGCGCAACGCCTCAGGGTTCAGTGGCTGTTCGTTCAGCGCGGTACGGGCACGGACCTCCATGGTATCGGGCACGGGCGCGGCGGGATCGTCGATCAACCGGTTGTCGAATACTTTGGCCAGCGCGACCGCATCTGTCGGCCGGACCCGCAGCACCGCGTCCGGATTGTCCTTCCGCGCTATCCGCACCCAAGTATCGATCGTCGCGCAATAGGCCACGACCAGCACCGCAATACCGGCACCAAGCCTAGTGCCCAGACCGATCAAGCTGTGGCGGCCCGTCATCAGCCGCGCTTCAACCACTTTTTGCTGCCGCTCTCCGTATCGCCATAACCATAGCCGTAACCATAGCCGTAACCATGACCGCTATTACCCGAAACCTTCGTCAGCACGACGCCGAAGATGTGCGCGCCGACCATGTTCAGCCGACCGAGCGATGCGCGTATGCCGCGGATCGGCGCACCTGCCGCCTGGACCACGTACACCACGCCATCAACGCTTTTGGCGATCAGCGGCGCGTCGGTCATCCCTAAGACGGGTGGACTATCGATAACGACATGGTCATAGACGGCAAGCGCCTGTTCAACGAACGCCCCGAAGCGTTCGCCGCTCAACAGTTCGGCAGCGCTAGGCGGGGTGGGCCCCGCGGTGAGCACAGCGACGTTGGCGAAGCTGGTCGTACGCACCACCGACTGCCATCCATCCTCACCGGCTAGGATGTTGCTCAACCCCGCATCATTGTCCGTTTCTATGATGTGATGGACCGACGGCGAGCGCAGATCCGCATCGACCAGCAGAACGCGCTTGTTCGTGCGTCCGAGAAGCACGGCAAGCGAGAATGCCGTCACGCTCTTCCCCTCAGCAGGACGCGTGCTCGTGACGGCCAGCGCCTTAGGGAAGCCGTGGCTGGTCGAAAAGGCGAGATTCGACTTGATGCTGAAATAAGCGTCGAACAGCGGCGATTTGGTGTCGAGTATCGCGGCCGCGCCATATTCCTCGGTGAGCGGCGTGATGCCGAGCATCGGTTGGCGAAGTTGTGATTCAACCTCCGACGGTTCTCGAATACCTTCATCGATCTGTTCGAGCGCGAACGAGACCCCCGCAGCGAGCACCACGCCCAGCAGGACCGCGATTGCCAGGTTAATGACAAGGTTAGGCGATGAGGGCCGGTCCGGCAGAATCGCGGGTTCGACTACCTGGATGTTATTTGCGCCGATCGAACCCGAAACACCGATTTCCTTGAAGCGCTGAAGCAGAGCATCATAGAGTTGCCGGTTTGTATCGGCGTCGCGCTGATAAATGGCGAACTGGATGCCCGCACGGTTCTGGTTCCCCAGTTGCTCCTTAAGCTGATCGACACGAGTGCGAAGCTCGTCCTCGCGCGCTTGAAGTTCGCGATATTCCTGTCGACGTGAACCCGTAATGCGCGCGACCTCGCGATTGATGGCCTGATCAATCGCTTGGAGCTGCCGGGTCGCTTCCTTCACCAGCGGATAATCCTCCTCGAACTGAACGAGCAGCTTCTGGCGCTGGGCAAGGTAGAGGGCACGTTGCTGGCGCAGTTGGCCAAGCGCGGCATTGCCAATCGCAGTGGACGACATCTCACCGCCCTCGCGCGCGCGCGCCTCCGCCTCGATTCTAGCGGCGATCGCTTGGTTTAGCGCGGTGTTCAGCTGTTCCAAATCGGAACTGGCGAGCGTACGGTTCGACACCGTCCGCCCGGCCTCGTCGCGGACCTGATCGAGCGACACGATGCGCTGCTGCGCACCATAGAGCACGACCCGACGCTCGGATTCCTCAAGTTTTTGGCGCAGCGCTGCAAGTCGTTCTTCAAGAAACTTTCGCGCGTCCGCGGTTGAGGAGAACTGCCGATCGATGCTGATCGCGATGAAGGCGGATGCCCATTTGTTGGCAATCTTGGTCGAGATATCGGGTGATCGACTGGTATATTGGACCTCGACTAGTCGCGAGGCGCGCACGGGCAGGATGCGGACGTTTTTCAACAGCAATTCAACCGCGGTTTCGACCCGCTTGGCTTTTTGCTTAGCCGCGGTTTCACCCGGTTGCTGCTCCAGAAGATCCGCTAAGGATTGGCCATGCGCCTCGAAGAACTTAGCGTCATCCGCGAGGCGCAATTCGCTCGCGACACGCTCTGCCAGCGGTCGTGTTCTTAAAAGGGCATACTGAGTAGCGTAATATTCCAGGTTGTCGCCTTCGCGCTCCTCCTCGACATTCCGAATATTGGTAATCTGTTTCTGCTGTCGATTAATTTCAATCGTGACTTTAGACGAATATTTTGGAGCGGTCAGCAAGGTCAGGATAACAGCCAGCGCCAAACATCCGACAACGATCCCGAGCATCAGCCAGCGACGCCGATACAGAATGTTCCAGTACTGAATAAGCATGGGCGGGAGATTTATCCGTCCATCAGTGATAAAGCCTGGATTGGGCGTGTCGGTGCCGACGCTGGGGGTCATCATGTTCTTCTTTGATTTAGAGATGCGACGCTACGCGATCGTCATTGCACGGCAATGATGAGCGGAGCCAGAAGCGGTGAAGCGGTCAGAATGTCCCTGAACCGGCGTCGTGCAGCGGAATCCCCGACCGATACCACATCGTTCGCGAAGATTTCCGGATCGGCATAATTGCCGCGCTGGATGGCGCCTAGATCATACAGACCGGCATATTCCTTGCCGCCGACTGTACGGAAGACCACGACTTCGGCCTTTTTGGCGAACTCGGTGGTACCCTCAGCTGTTGCGATCGCCCGCATCAGCGTCATCCGCCCAATGACGGGGAACAGCCCTGGCTTCTTCACCTCGCCGCTGACGGTGACGACCTTGCTGATGGTTTCTTGCAGGTTGACGGTCACCTGGGGGTTGCGGATAAACTTACCGCGCAGCAGTTCTTCGATCGCGCCCTCGATCTCACTGGGTGCCTTTCCGGACACCTCGATCGAACCAATAAGCGGGAAGGACAACCGACCACTCGCATCGACCTGTATCTCGCGGTTCTGCAGTTCAGGAATGCCGAAGACGTCAATTGTCAGCTTGTCGAACGGGCCAACCAGATAGGGCCGGTCGAGCGCGGTGAGATCGGCGAGCTGAGGCAGCGGCAGGGCATCATAGCGAACCACGCTGACTCCCGGCGCAGTGCCGAATTGAGACGACGCGCAGGCGGTTAGCCCGCCGACCAACAGGATCGGCGCAAGCCACACAGTTTTAATCATCTTGGTCAACGATTCCATCTAGACACTTTCTGGATGACGCAGCCCATACTGCAGCCAGTGCGAGAATGGAGGCAATAATCGGAGTTCTAGCCGGATAGTCGGTCATGCTTGCAAAGGCGAGCAGGAACATCAGCACCACGCCCAAGCGGGGGAAAAGTGATTCCGGCCCCCGCGCGCGGATCGCAGCACGTGTGGCGAAGACCATCATGGCCAGCGCACACGCCGCCAGCATTATCCCCGGAATTCCCGTCGTCAGCGCAATTTCAAGAAATTCATTATGAGCATGGTTCGAATAAGTCGGCCGTAACGTCGAATCGGGCTCGAAGGTTTGATAGACCTCAACATAAGAACCAACGCCGCTGCCCCAAGGCAAAAAATGTGGTAGTGCGTCCGTCACCGCGTCCCACACGACATATCGCGGATCATGCGCGATCTGCTGCATTCGTCCGATCGCGGCGTCGCGCGACATGTATACGGCGGCTAGGCCTAACCCCCCGATCATCAACCCGATCATGCCAGTCGCAAATAGCGTACGACGCATGTGCGATGCGCGGCTTGCCGCTTGGTCGTCAGGATGCGCGGTGCTGGAGACGATGAACGGGATGAGCAGGCTGCTCAGCAGCGCAAGTACTAGTGCCGTGCGCGAGCCCGCGACGACGATCAGGACGATGACCATCGCGCCGACGAGCACGCCGGCCAACAGAAGGCTCTTTCCCGGGCGCGGGGCTTGGTCGGCGCGATGCGCATAGATTGCGACCGCTAGCATCGGCAGGAAGAGCGCCAATACCGCACCTTGATGATTGCGGTTAGCGAACAGGCCGGCCGGGTCGGACGAGCTGCCGGCTGGATAGAAGTGAAGCCCGGTAGCTTGGAGCAGCCCAACCAGGGCGCTGACCCCGATCAGGGAGAGCACAACCCATAACAGACGGCGCCGATAGTGGTCGTTGAGTTGAATGGCAAGGGCGCCTGTGGCTAGGGGCACGGCCAGCGAGTAAAGAGCGGCGCGCGTGGCATCGGGCACGAGCGACAAGGGGCGCCACCCGCCGGGATGATACGAAAGGGCGTCGATCTCACGCAACAGACCCCGTCCCGGTAATGACGACCAGAGCGCCGCCGGAAGAGGAACGAGATGCAATACCGGGACCGCCAGCACAGCAACGCAAAACAGGCATAGTAATCTATACTGCCGCCAATGATAGCCGCGCAGCATCGAAACACCATAGGCTAGGACAAAAAAGGAAAGCGGACGGAGCAACAACAGCCCCGCCACGTTGCTGCGCGAACTGCCCCCCGTCAGGAAAACAATCCCTAGAAATACGCATAGTACCCAAAATTGGGGAAAATTCACTCGTTTGCCAATTATGCTACGTTGCACTTCACCACCCTTGGCAAATGCCAACCCCCATTCATGACGCGCGTCGGATTGACGGTCCCCCGGTTTCTCATCCGGGCGTGATGCGAGCTTCCGGCTTGCATCCGCCGGGGTTAACCCCGGCGGATGCAGCATATTCAGCTGGCGTCAGCTAGCCAAGAGCCGTGTGAGGACGGCTCTCGTTATAGTCCCGCCGCCAAGCCTCGATCTTGATCCGGGCATCGGCCAGCGACAGGAACCAGTGGCTGTTCAGGCACTCGTCGCGCAGGCGACCATTGAAGCTTTCGACGAAGGCGTTGTCGGTAGGCTTGCCCGGCCGCGAAAAGTCGAGCGTGACGCCGTTTTCATAGGCCCAGCGGTCGAGCGCCTTCGAGATGAACTCCGGCCCATTGTCCACCCTGATGGTCTTCGGCGCACCACGCACCGAAGCGATCCGCGCCGTCGCGGTCACCACCTGCTCGCCCTTGATGCCCTGGTCGACGTCGATCGCCAGAGCCTCGCGCGTGAAGGCGTCGACCACCGTTAGCGCTCGTAGCCGGCGACCGTCGAACAGCGCGTCCGAGACGAAGTCCATCGACCACATCTCGTTCGGCGCCGATGCCGCCGGCTGGCGCTCGCGGTTCGCGGCGCTGACGTTGCGGCGGGGCCGCCTGAGGCGAAGGCTCAATCCATCCTCCCGATACAGCCGGTACACACGCTTGTGGTTCACGAGCCAGCCTTCCCGCCGCAGTAGAATATAGATCCGGAAATAGCCGTAGCGCACCCGTGCCGCCGCCAGATCGCGGATGCGCAGCCGCAGAGGAGCCTGGTCTGGCTTGTGCGACACGTAGCGCACCGACGAGCGGTCGACGCCGAGCGCGAGGCAACTGCGCCGCTCACTGACGCCGTGGGACGCCTGGACGTGCGCGACGATCTCGCGCCGCCGCCCAGGCGTCAGAGCTTTTTTGCGAGCACGTCCTGCAGGATGTGCTTGTCGAGGCTCAGGTCCGCGACGAGCTGCTTCAACTTGCGGTTCTCGTCCTCGAGCTGCTTCACCCGCCGCAACTCGCCCACGCCCAGCCCGCCATACACCTTCTTCCAGCGGTAGAACGTCTGCTCGGATACCCCCATCCGCCGGATCACCTCCGCCACCGGCGTGCCGGTCTCCGCTTGCTTCAGCGCGAACGCGATCTGCTCTTCCGTGTACCTCGACTTCTTCATGTCCCAGCTCCTTGCACACAGGCTTTAAAGGGCCGGAAAACTCTCACTCAGCTTGGATGAAAAAACAGGGAGAACGTCAAGTGGCCATAATGGGTGCGGAAGCAACCGCATGCGTGGGTGACGTCCTGCCTCCCACCCGATGCGTCAACGTCAGTCGGAACCGAAAATGTCGCGGGTAAACAGCTTGTCGCAGACGTCGTCCAACTCGGGTGCCGCGCGATTGGCAACGATGACGTCACATACCGCCTTGAACGTGGCGAGATCCTTAATGACACGCGACCCAAAAAAATAATCGTCTGTCAGGGCTGGTTCGTACACCAGCACATCGACCCCCTTCGCCTTGATCCGCTTCATGATGCCCTGGATCGAAGATTCACGGAAATTGTCGGACCCCGCCTTCATCGTAAGGCGATAAATGCCGACCGTTTCGGGCTTTCGTAGAAGGATCTGTTCAGCCAGAAAGTCCTTTCGCGTGCGGTTAGCGTCAACTATCGCGCAGATCAGATTTTGCGGAACGTCGGAATAATTAGCGAGCAGTTGCTTGGTATCCTTAGGCAGACAATATCCGCCATAGCCGAAGCTTGGATTGTTGTACTTCATACCCACGCGTGGATCGAGACAGACGCCCTCGATGATCTGGCGCGTGTTCATGCCGCCAGCGATAGCGTAGCTGTCCAGTTCGTTAAAGAATGCAACCCGCATCGCCAGATAGGTATTGGCGAACAGCTTGATCGCTTCCGCCTCACGCGCATCGGTATAGCAAACCTCAATATCCTGTTTCCTGGCGCCCTGAATAAGTAGTCCGGCAAAGATGCGAGCGCGTTCCGAACGCTCCCCGACGACGATCCGCGATGGATGGAGATTGTCGTAAAGCGCGCGACCCTCGCGCAGAAATTCGGGGCTGAAAACCACCTGCGGCGCATTCAGTCGCACCCGGACATCGTCAACAAATCCAACAGGAATGGTCGACTTGATGATGATAGTCGCGTTCGGCGCAAACGTTACCGCCTGGATGATGACGGCCTCTACAGACGCCGTGTTAAACTTGTTCGTCTCGGCGTCATAGTTGGTCGGTGTCGCGACGATCACATAATTTGCATCGGCCAGCGCATCGGTTGCATCAGTGGTGGCGCGCAGGTCGAGTGTGCAATCCGTCAGAAAGGCCTGAAGCTCGGCATCTATAATCGGCGATGTTCGCGCATTGACCAGCGCAACCCGCTCGCTCGATATGTCGACTGCGACGACCTCGTTGTGTTGCGCGAGCAGCACCGCGTTGGACATGCCGACATACCCAAGTCCAAAAACGGCGATCTTCACGTGCTTCACCCTGTTCCATCCAGCGTTCCTGACGGTACATCTAACGCCTCATGGCCGTGACCGCCAAGCGTATTCCGCTCATTGAGACGGCACTAAACGCCAGCCATGGCTCCCGCGACCCAACGCACTCGGTCGCCCCCCGCGGGTCAGCGAGTCAGAATGCGTGATCCCCCTCAACACAGGCATAGTCGAGCCGATCTAAATACAGCGTCGCGATGCTACTCCCTGTGTTCCTGACGTAGAACAGTATCGACGGGGCCTCATAGCGCCCCTGTGCCCAAGTGACGTCTTCCTGCGTCTTAAAGATGATGTCGCGCCACTCTCCCGCCCTTATTCCAATGAACGGGTTATCCGCGAAGTCCTTATAGCCTCCGTTGACCTCCACCTTGATATCGAGCGAAACATCGCTCTTCACACGAGCAAAGACGATATAGCTCTGCCCCTCGCGTCTGACCGCGCCCAACATGCCAGACGTATTATGCTTCACCGTGGCGATGCCCCGCGGCGGAAACCCATGGGCCTTGAGAGCACATGTCCCCGTCAGGAACTCGCCCTCGCCGGTTGCCCTGTAAACGGAGACCGTGTCCGTTTGGGGGAACAGATTGACCATATCAAAATTCCAGTTGCGATGGCGAGATCGCGGCATCCAACTGTTGTGCTCGCGCTGAATATAGGCGTTGGGAAGCGAGCTGACAAAGTGACGAAACGGTCCGCTGAACGTCATGGAACGCACATCGAAATCGACCGACGGATCGGCGTGCAGCCGGCCACCACGAAATGTCACGCCCTCGATCAGCACACGAACCTTCTCACCGTTCACGGCGCGGACGAGTTTCCCGGCATCGCCAAAGGCGCGACCGATTCCCGTCAGCGTCCCCCCTTTGAGGCGGACCTGTGTGAGCCGCATCGTATCGGACGGGGCCTTCGCGGCGGAATTGTCCACCTCGATAAAACAGCCGCCATAGGGAAGGGACAGGTCAATCCAACTGTCAACGATATCAAGCGATGCAGTGTTCTCGCAGCGAATTACATGGGTGGGAGAACGAAGCTCCTCCAACCAGCAACTGTTCAGCACCGTATTACTGGATCGGCGCAGCAGCAGGACGGGGCACGACCAGCCCTCGATAACGCTGGAAACGAATGTCGTTTTTGCGGAATCGACAAGCGTAATCGGGTAATCGCCATTTCTAAAGAACGCCGCGCCACGCGTCTTGTCGGTGAATTCGTCAGGCCGGATATCGGAGGCGTGGATCGAGCAATTGTTGACGTCCGACAGAAGAATACCGCTGTTGGCGAGCGAAAGGCCGTTGATCGCGCCGTAATAACAGCTCGTCATCTTCAGCGCCGCAGCGCCGAGGCCAATCATGGTGACGTCGCCGATCTTGTAGGTGTGAACGGACTGAAGATCGATCGCTGTGAGTGCGCCTACGGTCGCCGCGCCGGCGCGTTTGAACACCAGCTTTTCAATGAGCGTCGGGGCGCGAACATCGCCAAAGGCGCCGCCCGTGGCGGCGACGCGCAGGGTTGGGCGCGGCGCGCGCATGGGCTGGCCAAGCTCAATTACCGAGCCCGCGCCGACCCCGTGGAAATATATCGGTTTTTGAAACTCGGCTGGGCCGATTGCCGATACCCGGTATCGACCCCGCGGCACGAACGCCTCGCCGAGACGATCCAAGGCGGCGGCAAATGCGTCGGTGTCATCGGCGATGCCGTCGCCCCGCGCACCAAACCTGCGAACCGAGGCGTCAGTATCGCCACCCGGCGAAGCGGCTAAATCGGCCTTATCCCCGGATGTGTCGTTCGCCGCGTTCGCCCGGTCGCGAGCCGACAGGGACAGAAGCATGGTCGTCAGCCCCGCTAGGCCAGCGCGCCGGGTGATGCTGTACGGTGGAGGGCGCTGCAAGATCCTACCTGTTTTCCAAAACTATGACCGCACGACCAAAATGGTCATACACCGCAAACTACGCGTTCCACGGTGTGTGCGTTCCGTGCATGATTGCGTTAGATGCGCAAATAGCTATGCCCGCCTCATGATCGACAGCGCGCCAGTCCGGTGTATCCATCCCAAGCGTCATGGCGACGCTCGGGGCTGGTTCACGGAACTCTATTCGGAACCCAATTTCGCAAAGCTCGGCATTACGTGCCGGTTCGTCCAAGATAATCATTCTTATTCCGCGCCTGCCTTCACCTTACGCGGCCTGCATTTCCAGACTCCGTTGCGTGGTCAGGATAAGCTGATACGGTGTGTCCGCGGGCGGATCTTCGATGTCGCGGTCGACGTGCGCAAGGGTTCGCCCACCTATGGCGAGTGGGTCGGTGCGGAGCTTTCGGCTGACAACGGACACCAATTGTTCATTCCGATCGGCTTTGCGCATGGTTTCCTAACGCTCGAGCCCGATTGCGAAGTCGCCTACAAATGTTCGGATACGTATGCGCCCGACCATGACGGCGGTATCGCGTGGGACAGCGTCGACATCGCTTGGCCGCTGCCTGCCGGCGCCATCCCTAAACTGTCCGACAAGGATGCCCGCCAACCTACACTGACCGACTTCGACAGTCCGTTCTCCTATGACGGTCGTCCGCTGACCTCGCTGGTTTGAGAGAAATCGCATGCGCATCTTCGTCACCGGCGGAGCCGGCTTCATCGGGTCTGCGTTGGTGCGCCACCTGATCGAGAACACGTCGCATGACGTGCTGAATTTTGACAAGCTTACTTATGCCGGCACGCTGTCGACGGTGGAACGGGTGGCCGGGTCGGACCGGTATCGCTTCGTGCGGGGCGATATCTGCGATGCGCCGGCCGTTCGCGCCACGCTCGCTGATTTCCGGCCCGACATCATCACGCATCTGGCAGCGGAAAGCCACGTCGACCGCTCGATCGACGGTCCGGGCGCGTTCATCCAGACCAATGTGGTTGGCACCTACACCATGCTCGCCGAGGCGCGCAGCTATTGGCAGGGGCTCGAAAGCGCGGCGAAAGACGCGTTCCGCTTCCACCATATTTCGACCGACGAAGTTTACGGCTCGCTCGGCGACACCGGGCTGTTCACCGAGGAGACGCCCTACGACCCGCGTTCGCCCTATTCGGCGTCGAAGGCCGGGTCCGACCACCTCGTCAGCGCCTGGGGGCACACCTTCGGCCTGCCGGTGCTGATCACCAATTGCTCGAACAATTACGGGCCCTATCACTTCCCCGAGAAGCTGGTGCCGCTGATGATCGCCAAGGCGCTGGATGGCGAGCCGCTGCCGGTTTACGGCAAGGGCGATCAGGTGCGCGACTGGCTGTTCGTCGAGGATCACGTCCGCGCGCTGCAGGCGGTGTTCGAACGCGGCGAGATCGGCCGGACGTACAATGTCGGCGGGTTCAACGAGAAGCAGAACATCGAGGTCGTCCACACGATCTGCGGCATCCTCGACCAGCTTCGCCCGCGCGCAGATGGCAAACCCTATGCGGAGCAGATCACCTCGGTCGCCGACCGGCCGGGGCACGACAAACGCTATGCGATCGACGCGACGCGGATCGAGCAGGAGCTCGGCTGGCGGCCACAGGAGACGTTCGAGACCGGGATCGAGAAGACGGTGCGCTGGTATCTCGACAATGAGGTTTGGTGGCGCCCGATCGTCGAGCGCGGCGCGGCGCAGCGGCGCGGGGTAGCGGCGTGATCATGTCTGACTGTAGGGCTGTCGACACGGCGACACTTGTATGAGCCGCGCGATCCTCGTCACGGGCGGAAACGGCCAGCTCGGCACCGAGCTTCAGCGTTGCGCTTGGCCAGCAGGCTATGAAATCGTCGCGATTGACGTCGCCGATCTCGACCTCACCGATACCGTCGCGATCGCCGCCAAGATGGCAGAACGCGAGTGGGCCGCGGTGATCAACGGCGCGGCCTATACCGCTGTCGACAGAGCGGAGAGCGATGTCGTCACCGCCTGGGCGGTCAACGCCATGGCCCCGGCTGCGTTCGGCGAGGCTTGCGCCAAGGCTGGCATCCCGCTCGTCCAGGTCTCGACCGATTATGTCTTCGCCGGCGACAAGCAGGGCGCATGGGAGGTCGACGATCCCGTCGCGCCGCTTGGCGTCTATGGCGCGTCGAAGCTGAGCGGCGAGCTGGCGGTACGCACCTCCGGCGCGCGGCATGTGATCGTGCGGACGGCCTGGGTCGTGTCGGCCCACGGCAGCAATTTCGTGAAGACGATGCTGCGCGTCGGCGCCGAACGCGACACGCTGACTGTGGTCGACGACCAGCGCGGCTCGCCGACCAGCGCGGCCGATCTGGCGGGTGCGTTGATGGCGATCACGCTGCGGCTGATCGAGGATGAAGGGGCGCCGACCGGCACCTTCCACTTCAGCAATGCCGGCGAGACGAGCTGGGCCGGCTTCGCGGCCGAAATTTTCCACCAGGCGGCCGCACGTGGCGGGGCGACGGCCAATGTCACCCCGATCACGACCGACCAATATCCGACACCCGCCCGGCGCCCGGCGAACTCGCTGCTCAGCCATGCGGCGATCCATGCCGCCTACGACATCGCCCCCCGCCCCTGGCAGGACGCACTCAGCGACATCCTCGACGAACTGGTCGGGCACGCCCAAAAGGACATCAAAGCTTGAAGGGCATCATTCTCGCCGGCGGGTCCGGCACGCGGCTCCACCCGGCGACGCTGGCGGTGAACAAGCAGCTGCTGCCGGTCTATGACAAGCCGATGATCTATTACCCGCTGTCGGTGCTGATGCTGGCCGGCATCCGCGAGGTGCTAATCATCTCCAGCCCGGAATATCTGGACAATTACAAGCGCTTGTTCGCCGACGGTTCGGCCTTCGGCCTCCAGATGTCCTATGCCGAACAGCCCAGCCCCGACGGCCTGGCGCAGGCCTTTACCATCGGCGCGGACTTCATCGGCGACGATAACGTGGCGCTGGTGCTGGGCGACAACATCTTCTTCGGCGCGCATCTGACCGACCTCCTCGCCAGTGCAGTCGCGCGCACAAAGGGCGCCACGGTGTTCAGCTACCGCGTCGAGGATCCCGAGCGCTACGGTGTGGTCGAACTCGCCGAAGACGGCCGTGCCCTCAGCCTCGAGGAAAAGCCCGCGAACCCGAAGTCGCACCATGCGGTCACCGGCCTCTATTTCTATGACAATCGCGTCGTCGAATACGCCCGCAACCTGAAGCCCTCAGCGCGCGGCGAGCTGGAAATCACCGACCTCAACCGCCTCTACATGGAAGCCGGCGACCTCTACGTCGAACAGATGGGCCGCGGCTACGCCTGGCTCGACACCGGCACCCATGACAGCCTGCTCGAGGCAAGCGAGTTCGTCCGCACCCTCCAGCACCGCCAGGGCATCCAGATCGCGTGTCTGGAGGAAATAGCGTACCTGCAGGGCTGGATCGGCGAAGCTGAAGCCCGTGCAGCCGGCGAACGCTTCAAGAAGACCAATTACGGCAAGGCAATTCTGAATGCGGTTGAGGGCTACTGAGCTTTCTGCAACTTCCCGGTTACGCATACGTTACATCAATAGGTTGGTTAGCAGTCCGATACGGGCTGCAATCAACTTGATGTAGCGCGTATAACAGGACGGGGACACGGCACGAAGGTCGATTAGGAGATGACCATTGCATGACGTGCGCCGACCGGTTCCCCTGCAAGGGATGGTGATTGCCCTGCCGCTGTCACTCGCCTTATGGGCCCTGCTGCTCATCCCCTTGTTCAGCTAGGATCCGGCCCGTCCGCATGGCAGCATTACCGTCGTCCCGCTGGTTGCTGCTGTGCCTGATCGTGGCGGGTTGTTCCGATGCGGAGAGCGAGGCGCGGCGTCAGGCGCTGGGGCCGCAGCCTTCGTTCGAGACGCTGATGGCGCATGCCGATACGGAGACCGGCAGCCGGGCCTTTGGTGGCTGTGCCTCCTGCCATACGATCGGCAAGGGCGGCGCGAACCGGGCGGGGCCGAACCTTCATGCCATCATGGGCAAGCCCGTCGCGGCCAACCCTGCGTTCGGATACAGCCATGCGCTGAAATCCGTGGGAGGCATCTGGACGCCGGAGCGGATGGATGCGTGGCTTGCGGCGCCGGGCAAATTCGCACCGCGTACCAGCATGGCCTATCCCGGGATGCGCGATCCGCTGATGCGGGCGGACGTCATCGCCTATCTGCAGGCGCAGGATAAATAGGTGACCGGGGACGAAAGCCCCCCTCGCCTCACTCGCCGATCGGGCTTTCGCCGTGTTTTCTGAGGACGTCGTTGAACGCCTCGGCCATTAGGGACTGGAGGCTCCTCCCCTGACGCCTCGCCAGCATGTGCATCGCGAAGCTCATGTCGGGGGTGAAGAAGCCGGCGATCTGCTTGCGGCCGACCCGGCTCTCGGGGCGTGCTGTAGCGGGCGCTTTTGGCCTGTCTTTGGCCTCGTCCGCCGCAGGCGCGGCCTGGGTGTGGGGAAGATCGGCCGCGGGCGTTTTTGGTGCCGGAGCGGCGGTGCGCAGGTTGGCGAAGCTTGGCTTGCGGCTCATCAGACGGCCTTTCGAAAACGCGGTGCCGGCATGTCTAGCTGTCGACATATCCATTTGTATAGCTCGCGGATCTCCGCCGCGGCGCGGCCCGAGGGTTCCGCCTCGGTGACGGTGCGCCCCTCCGCGCTGGCGTGGCGATAGGCGGCGCGATCGGGGAGGATCACGGGCGCTGGCGGGGTGCCGTAGCTTTCGACCAGCTCGCCCGCCTCGGCATAGACGCGCGGCGCATTGGGCGGCCCGGCGGTAAAGACGACGAAGGCGGGCTTTCGCAGCAGCTGCACGAGCTTTGCCGTGGTCTGGATTGCGGCGAGATCGAAGGCGCTGGGGCGGCACGGGATCAGCACGAGATCGGCGATCTCCACCGCGGCGCGCGCGGCGCTGTCGGCATGGGGCGGCGTGTCGATGACGATGAGCTCGGCCCCCTGCCCCTCGGCCGCGGCGACCTTTGCGGCGAGCCGCGGCGGAGGGCTGTCGATCACTTCGGGCGGCTGATCCTGGCGCCAGGCGGCCCATTGGCTGGCGGTCGCCTGCGGATCGGTATCGACGATGAGCGCGACGCGCCCCGCCTCCTGCGCGATGGCGGCAAGGTGGAGCGCCAGCGTGGTCTTCCCCGCCCCGCCCTTCTGGCTGATGATTGCAACTGTCGGCATGCGACGTTGCTACATGTCGACATGATGGCTTGTCGAGATGTTTTCGCGTCTAACCAGTCGCGGCTTGGCCGCCCTGCGGCCATGCATTATATCGCACCGATAATATGATTTGATGAGGCCGGGACATGGCGATCGTGCGCAAGACCATCACGCTGACCGAGCAGCAGAATGACTGGATCGCCGCCCAGATCGATGCCGGCCATTATACCAATGACAGTGAGGCAATACGCGACCTGATCCGCCGTGAGCAGGAGCGCAGCGCCGATCTGGCGCGGCTGCGCGCCGCGCTGATCGAGGGGGAGGAAAGCGGCGCGCCCGAGCGGTTCGACATCGCCGCCTTCGCCCGCCGCCACGCCGCGCAGCGTGGCTGAATATCGCCTCACCCCCCGGGCGCAGCGCGATCTGGCGGAGGTGTTCGATTACATCGTCGCCAGCTGGGAGCACCTCAAGGTTTGTGACACGGACAGCGGTAAGCTGAACAGGTAGCGAACAGGGCGGCTCAGGCCACCTTGGCTCCGGGTCCGCCGGCGATGTTGAGTGCGCGGTAGCCGTCTCGATCGAG
>JAESGB010000135.1_pt1 | contig 38756 bp, 22 predicted proteins | sample 9266211 | NCBI WGS metagenome assembly JAESGB01 (sample SAMN14514844, study PRJNA621659) | algae metagenome | isolation source: Goleter apudmare HA4340-LM2 and co-occurring heterotrophs from cave wall... | place: USA: Maniniholo cave, Kauai, Hawaii | collected 2009-07-28 | reverse complement strand
GTTGGTCTGGTTACAAGTCTCAAAAACCTCCAGGAATTACTACTTTGACTCGGGGGCTTCAGCAGTTTGAATCCACCTTTTTTGGTTGGAAACTCGCTCTGGATCTACTTGTGTGTACACCGTAGCCAAATTCAGGGAGGAATTTTATAGCATCAGATATCAAACTTGATGTGCTGTTACTCCTGCTGGCTGTTCTTGAGTTTGCAAAGATGCATATAGCCTATTCAACGCATTAACATAAGCTTGCGCGGAAGCAACGATAATATCTGTGTTCGCCGCATGACCAGAAAATACCCTAGATTCATGTCGCAGACGAATTGTGACTTCTCCAATGGCGTCAATACCTGCTGTGACTGACTGCACAGAGAACTCTATCAACTGATTAGGAACATTCACCACGCGGTTGATAGCTTTGTACACTGCATCTACTGGCCCAGTTCCGATGGCTGCATCTGTGAGTTCTTCACCATCAGGAGTACGAAGAGTAACTGTAGCGGTGGGACGGGCGTTGCTACCACAAGAAACTTGCACTAATTCTACTCGGAATAAATCGGGTGCTTGTTGAATTTCGTCGTTAACGATCGCCTCTAAATCCCAATCAGAAATTTCTTTCTTTTTGTCGGCGACATCTTTGAATTTGATAAATGCTTTATTTAATTCTGTATCTGACAGTTCAAAGCCTAATTCTTTCAAGCGGGTACGGAACGCATTTCTCCCTGAATGTTTGCCCAAAACTATTTGATTGTCTGTTAAACCAATCAATTGAGCATCCATAATTTCATAGGTGAGTTTGTTTTTTAAAACTCCATCTTGATGAATCCCTGATTCATGGGCAAAAGCATTTGCTCCCACGATCGCCTTATTTGGTTGCACTAGCATTCCTGTTAAGTTGGAAACTAGTCGTGAAGATTTGTAAATCTGGCGGGTATCAATATTGGTGAGTGATTCTTCCGAATCTACTGGTCTACCTAAGAAGGGATTGAAATATTGTCGCCGCACATGCAACGCCATCACTAATTCTTCTAATGCCGCATTACCTGCTCGTTCACCAATACCGTTAATGGTACATTCTAGTTGCCTAGCGCCATTTTTCACGGCTTCTAAGAAGTTGGCAACTGCTAACCCTAAATCGTTATGTCCATGCACAGAAATAATGGCTTGGTCAATATTGGGGACATGTTCTTTAATACCCTTAATGATTGCCCCAAATTCGCTGGGAGTTGTATACCCCACAGTATCAGGAATATTAACTGTGGTTGCCCCGGCGGCGATCGCTCGTTCTAATACTTGATATAAAAACTCAGGTTCAGAACGTCCCGCATCTTCGGGAGAAAATTCCACATCGTCTGTGAAACTTTTAGCATAGGCTACCATTTCTTCAGCGATCGCTAAAACTTCTGCTTTGGTTTTTTTCAACTTGTATTGCAGATGAATATCAGAAGTAGCAATAAAAGTGTGAATCCGACCATGAACTGCTGGTTTGATCGCCTCGGCTGCGGCTTTAATATCATCATGGCGCGCCCTCGCCAAACTACAAATCACCGGGCCATCTTCTGTCCCCACAATTTGGGCAATTTTATTAACTGCTTCAAAATCTCCAGGACTGGCAAAGGCAAAACCTGCCTCAATAATATCTACTCCCAGACGTGCTAGTTGCTTGGCGATCGCTAGCTTTTCGTCTATGTTCAGAGTTGCTCCTGGGCACTGCTCTCCATCTCTGAGTGTAGTATCAAAAATGATGATCCGCTCTGATTTGTTGCTCATTTTCGGCTCGTTGTTTTAGTGTTTACTATTCGGATATGAATATTTTTTACCTTAGGGCTTTACTTTTAATTTTTGTAAATAATTGCTAAGGATATTAACCGTCTGTTTTTTCTATTTGGTCTCTGATATCATTTAAATCTATATATCTATCCGTAGCATTACGTAATTCTCTGGCGATCATCCCTTCAGTCGATACTACAGTTATATGTGTATTTTTTGAGCGTAAAAGTTCGATTGCTCTCTCAAAATCTCCATCACCACTGAATAAAACTACTCTGTCATATTGATCTACTGTATTAAACATGTCTACAACAATTTCAATATCTAAATTAGCTTTTTGGGAGTAGCGACCGGATGAATCATCATAATATTCTTTAAGAATTTTAGTTCTAACTGTATATCCTAGACTAATTAAAGCATCTCGAAAACCTCTTTGATCTTGTGGGTCTTTTAAGCCAGTGTACCAGAACGCATTAATTAATGTTGTTTCCGATTGCTCATGTTTGAAGTATTCTAAGACTCGTCGGGGGTCAAAAAACCAGCCATTTTTTTGTTGAGCGTAGAACATATTGTTTCCGTCTACAAAAATAGACAGACGATTCATTGGAGAACCCATAGAAAAATACACCTAATATATAGAAAAGTATTTAGATTGAACAATAGATTATAGCAATTCTCAAATGATAATTTTGCTAAAGTCTATAAGGCGGATCTTTATGTATAGCTTTTATCTTACCTCTTTCAAAGCATAAAATTAGCTACAACATTAGAGTAGATATGCCAGATGTAGAACCATTTTGATCTCAGTCACAGCTAGATGTACTCTGTGATCAAAATCTACCAATAAAACTGACTCAATAACAGCATTGCCATCTGTATAACAGTTAAGTTTACTCCTAAAGAGGTATGAAATAGGTCTTAGGTGTCAGATGTAGGCTCATTCCCATCACGAGGTTTTGCCATCATTAACACAAGACACTTTCTCTTGGGGATCAGCATTGGTTGCTGCGGGAGGTATAGCTGTAGAATAAGCTAAAGTATAATTTTGTAACCACTAGGTAGAGAAGCGGAACACCCTCACCTCAATTTTGTGGAATCATCACAGCCTATGCCTCACTCAGAGAACAAATTAGGCAGTACTGAGATTGTCAGCGTTCCCTGAAGAGACTTTACTAATACAAGTTTGTTGAAGAATAAAGGATAGTTTACAAATGTATAAGATTTTCATTTAAGTCTGATTTCAATATTTTGGCAATAGACCGGGGTTTGAATAAATAAAAACGTTGTACATAAATTAATAAGTAACACGATATGGCAGAAGAACCTAGATCTACGTTAACTAAAAAATATGTCTCTGCTGCCATTAGACGGTTAAGTAAACCTACAAAAGCAACTTCGACAGCATCAATACGTCATCGCCGACTGACAAGAGGTGTTGGTCATCTGCTCACTGGTACTGCCACAATAACAGCAGCAGTGCTGAGTGCTTCTGGCGTGGGTTTGGTGCAATTGATGGAAAACCAAGCGCTAACCATTTTTTTGCAACTGCGTGGGCCGATCGCGCCGCCAGAAGACATCGTGATCTTAGCAATTGACAATCAGTCAATAACACTCCCTGAACAGTACTATAAAACAAATCCACAACAGTATGCTTACCTGGAACCACTGAAATCCTTTCCCTTTAAACGTGCTGCATATGCCCAGGTGGTAGAAAAATTGCTCAAAGCTGGTGCCCGATCTGTGGGAGTAGACGTAGTTTTTGATACCCCAAGTAGTTATGGGCCAGCAGACGATCGCCAATTGCAAGCAGTACTGCAAAAATACGGCAATAAAGTTACCTTAGCCGCCCTTTACGAGAACTCCGAGACCCACCAAGGACAAACCCTACAATTAACCCAACCCCAGCCGATGTTTCGCACAGGGTTAGTGTCCATAGGTACGGTAAATTTCCCGTTAGAAGTGGATGGGAAAGTACATCGATTAGCTAGTGAGTTTTCCAAGTTACTAGGAGAAGATAATTCCCTAGCAGATAAATTGCCCTCCTTTGATGAAACAGTTTTGAGGGCAGCACAAATCAATTATCCCCGACCTCAAGGCAATCGCATTTATTTTTGGGGCCCGGCGGGGACATTTGAACCAATTCCCTTGTGGTACGTCTTAGATCCCCAAAACTGGAACACCTATTTACAGCAAGGAAAGGTTTTTCAAGACAAAATCGTGTTAATTGGTGCCACAGCCCAGTTAGCAAACGACTATCATGCAGTAGCTGTCAGCACCACTCCAGAAAAAATGTCAGGTGTAGAAATCCACGCCAATGCGATCGCTACTTTGATGACTGGCAAAACAATTATCCCAGCAATTCAGAGTCAGCCTCTGCGGGGTTTGTTTGTGCTGGCCTTGGTTGGAGGTAGCGTAGTGATCATGACTAGAAGCAAGCGGGGCTTCGGTAGACTGATGTTGAGTATCGCCCTGGCTAGCATCTGGGGAGGAGTCAGTTATATATTTTTTATAAATGGTCAATTAATTTTCCCGACCACAGTGCCCATAGTAGCGATCGCTTTTAGTGGATTATCTTATCTGGGAACTGAAGCAGCTAGGGAAATTGCCAGAAAACGCCAACTAGTAGACATCTTTCAGAAATACAAATCTTCCCCCGTCGTTCAAGAAATTATCAGCCAACAAGATGACCTGCAAGACCTACTCCAGCAGCGAGATTTAGAAGTAGCAGGCAAAATACTTGGCGGACGCTACAAAATTGTTAAAGTTCTCGGTTCTGGCGGTTTCAGCGAAACTTACATTGCCGAAGACACCCAACGTCCCGGTAATCCACGCTGTGTAGTCAAGCAGCTAAAACCAGCTAACACCAAATCCGAGGCGCTACAACTCGCCAGACGTTTATTCAAATCAGAAGCGCAAACCTTAGAAAAATTAGGCACCCATCATCAAATACCCCAACTTTTGGCTTCCTTTGAAGAAGGTGCAGAATTTTATTTAATTCAAGAATATATAGTTGGTCATCCTCTGAATCAGGAACTAGCATCAGGAAAATCAATTCCGGAAAACTCAGTTATTGATCTCTTGAGGGACTTACTACAAACCTTGGCATTTATCCATAAAAACGGCGTGATTCACCGAGATATCAAACCCAGCAATATTATCCGCCGACACTCAGACTGGAAACTAGTCCTCATTGACTTTGGAGCAGTCAAAGAAGTCACCATGCTCCAACAAGAAAATTCCGAACAAACCCCCTTCACCATTGGCATCGGGACTAAAGGTTATGCACCAAGCGAACAGTGTTTTGGTCGTCCCCAATACAACAGTGACATCTATGCACTGGGCATGATTGCAATTAAAGCATTAACTGGTATCGCCCCCCACGAGTTTACTAGAGAAGCTGATCAAGAACTGACATGGCGAGATCAAGCCAAAGTCAGTGACTCCCTAGCAGAAATTCTCTCTCAAATGGTGCTGGAAGACTTTAAACAGCGCTATCAGTCAGCGTTAGAGGTACTAGAGGCACTAGATAAATTAGTTAGTCCAGAAGCGAAAACCGACACCTCATCCATGAATACTTTCTCTTTAAATGAAGAAGATGCAGATAATCCCACCACGCCTTGGGCAGAAGAATCATAGACATTGGTGAATTTGGGGATGAAAATTATAGGACTTACGCAAGTATCATATTTTTTTCGTTGAGGTTGTCCAGGGTCAGAAGTCAAGAGTCCAAAAAACCTGAATTTTTGAACGTCGGTTCCTCTACTACAGCACTGCACATATCCTGCGCCGGGGGAGCCACCCCTGTGGGCGGGTTTCCCGACTTGAGGGGAGTGGCGTGAGACCCCTGCCCTTTGGGCATCCTACGGCAGGCGCTAGCCTCTCACGCCACTTGCTACAACTCTTGGAACCCCCCGAAGTTTGCCGGAAAGAACATCTCCCCGGCAACTTCTCTCCGCAACGCAGTGGCTCCCTTTGGGAGAAGACCGGACTGGCTCTCCTTGACTCTTTTGCCAGAGGGTAATTGTGCCAGTTGGGTAAGTCCTGAATTAAAAATTCCATTTCTCAAACTTTTACTCTCTGCACCTCTCTTACCTCTTGCGTGATCCAAAAATCTTCACATCAACTGATTTAATAATCTCCGGAAATATTCTGTGAACTGCGCCTTATCTTATACTACGAGGATTTACGCTATTTTATTAACCGAATATAAAGATTAGTGTAAAACTTATGTAAATTTACTGACAACCACAATAGCTGTATGAAATGATGAAAGACATTCACATTTAACTTGTACGTCTGATGTGAATTGTAAAAATCAACGAAATATCAAGAATTCCATATCTATATAGAGATGCATAAGCTTTTAGCTTTAGCGCAGAAGGATTTTGTGTCCCTAAATCCACATAAATCAGAGACTTTAGCATCTAAATCCACATAAATCAGAGACTTTAGCATCTAAATCCACACAAGTCATCCTTGGAAAAATTTATTAGGATCTGTAAATATCATGGCATCCCAAATTGGTGTCGTAGATGATGCTGTCCATCCTTTTATTGCTTTTGAGGCAGAAGGGGGAGATGACGACGATTCTCCAGGAGGAGGACGACCAACCCCTACATTATTTGAAACCTCTTCCACTGCCAGTTTCTCAAACTTTGTTGTCAAGCCAGGTGAAGGCGCACTAGGCGGAGATGTATTCGAGTTTAATGTCACAATTACCAACACCAGCACAGATCCAAGAGCGGTTCTGACAGCATTTGCATTTCAGTCCAAGTTCAGCGAATCTCCTGAATTGGGAAGCCGAATTGGTGACAAGTTATTCTCCGCTAGCAGGATTGATACCGGAGAAGAGCTTCCCCTCGGATCGGTCAAAAAGAACGCCCCAGCAGGCGGATTATTTCCTGGTAGTCGCAAATTTATCAGCATCAACAGCAGCAGTGATTTCCCAGAAACATTCAATGCGGGCGAGGAGAATGAAGCCCTAGAATTTGGCGGTGCTAGATTTGTTGATGAGAACGGCAACCTGTTTATTGACCCAACAAAAGGGCTACAGCCAGGTCAATCTCAAACTATTCGTCTGGCTCTCGATTTCGGTACTGATGATGGTGCACTAGTTCGAGTCCCCAAAGGTACGATTACAGGCACTGTCATCGAAGATCCCCTAACTGGTTTTCCAGTGCTTGTGGATGGTAGTGGTAATGTAGTTGACATCGTAGAGTTTATTGACGTGAAAGCACTGCGAAACTCCGATGGCACCTTCAACCCCAGTTTTGCTACCCTTGACGATCAGGACAATCTCGTCTTAAATAACGAGGAATACATCACACTTCCTCGTCCTAACTTCGCCGCCAGCGATATTCTTGGACGCAACCATACCCGCAGTGATTACGATATCAGTGGCTTAGGGGATGAAACCGAAGTATTTTCCTTCACAGATGTGGGTGATCTAATACCTGGTGTACTCAACTTTGAAGCCTTGCTGCGTGGTTTTGGAGAAGGAAATCCCTTTGTTCCTATCGGTGAATACTACATTCAAACTGAAGAGGGGCTATTCAGACAATTGCTGGCAGGGAACTACGATGAACCCGGCTCTCTCTCTGCAACCATCGATTCTGCCAACCCGTCTCGGTCTGGTTTTGAAGAAGTTCCCGAAGACTTCTCTGATGATGGACCACGGCAACCGCGCAGTGGCGACCCATTTGGTGCGTCTGCCCGCACAATTTTCTCCAATTTTGAGGTCATTACTGATAATCCAGATACCATTGAGAACGAAGGTGGTGCCCAAGGTGGTAACAAATTCCGCTTCACAATGGAGATTACCAACACTTCACCTCTGGATTCAGGGATTTATCTGACCAGTTTTGGTTATCAAACCAAGCAGCAGGGCCTGGCAGATATCATTCCTGAGTTTGATGGTTTTACTCAGGGCGATCGCCGCGACTTACGTGGTTCTCCCAATGGCGCTAACCTCCCCATCGCCAACAGCTTGTCAGATATCAATACGTACAATCAACAACTAGATATCGGGCAATTCCCCAATTCCATCGGCAATACTCTGCTGACAGCCAAGATTATAGACGGTGCTCAACCGAACAAGCTGGAATCCCTGAAGAAGAACGGGCCTTTCACCCCCATCCTAGCCGGCAACTCGAAATTTATTAATGTTAAGAGTGGTGCGCCTGCTGCTGATCAGGATGCCGATGAAACCTCGTTTGGTGACCCAGGCACCCTTGATAACCGCCTAGGCTTGGCTCCTGGTGAATCTCAAACCGTGACTATCGAAATGGACTATGGAGATTTTCGGGGAATCATCCTCAAAATTCTACCAGGTACATTGAGTGAAGACAGCCCACTTTTAGCTGCACTTACTCCAGAAGAACGGGCAAACTTTGGGTTGTTGAGTGTCACAGACAACCGTGACCAGCGAGAACTGGAGTACGCCCATCCCGATGTGGTTGGGGAGCTAATCGGCTTCCTACCAGGCTCAGATGCACGCTGGTTAACTCCCGAAACCCTGGAGGAGATTATTTATATTACTCTCAACCAGCCTGGAGATGCCCCGACAGTAATGAACTTTGGTGAGAATTTCGGACAAATTTTGGCAATGGCTGGGTTTGTCCCTAGTGCTGAGTTCTATAAACCTGATGATGCGGGTAATTTGCTGCGGCAATTGATGATCGGTGAGTACTCGGTTTCTACCTTACCAGGTGATCTGAATTCTTTTGACTTTAGCTTCACAGATAACACTTCCGGAGAGTTTGCTTTCAGCGCAAATACCAGCTTGTTACCGGCGAACAGTTTCCGATTAAGAGCAGATCAACTCTCAGCATTTAATTGGGATATTAATGGCAAGGAATTTTCTTTGTTTGAATTGGATTTGGATCGATCAGGTGGATTGATCTTTGAGGACGCTGGAGGTCAGAACTTACTGAGTTGGGATTTGTTGACTAAAGGCACTAAACCAAATGGAGGAGGGGTTTATTGGCTATCAACAAATGACAATAAAAACCTCTTTGATCAAACAGCGAGTATCATCAGACCTTCTGGAGAAGAAGTCGGTGGGTTGGACTTTTTTGGCTACAGATCATCTGTTGAACTTAGTTTTGGTCAAAAATTAGGTGGTCTAAATATACAAGCATTTGAGGATGGAACACTCACAGATAGTAAAAAAGGACGACAAAATGGTGTTGTTCCTGATGTAGGAGCATTTAAGCTGTTTGCCTTGGATAGCCCAGACTCTGGCAGAAGGTCTCACTTTAGCGATCGCACCTGGTTAGATAGACGCCAGGGTATTGGTATTCAAGATGGAGATGATGGTAACACCAGGGCACGCAAACTTATTGATGGAGATGAAACCCTTGGTATCAGCATTACTGGTTTTGCAGGACTAGATGCTTTAGTTAAAGTTGATCGCATTACATCTGATAATGGGGCGGAGATTCTTGTTAAAGCCTTCAATGGTTATACCCCAGTTCACTCCAAAGTCTTTAATCTGGGTAGTGTTCCTACAGATGAAATCCAAACCTTGAACTTTCGCAGTCCAGGCTTCTTTGATACCTTATACATCTCATCTGCTGATACGGATACGATGTTTACCTTCCGGGAGGTTGAGTTACCTGTAGCCTTCAAAACTACTTTTTCCCTAATTCCTCCTGGGTTTGAAGATGCTATTACCGGTTCTGGTGACCTCTTTGGTACTGCTCAGGATGAGGCATTTCTCAGTGAAGTAGATAATGTCAAAATCTATGCAGGCGAAGGCAACAATAAAGTTCTGGCAACAGGTCAAAATACCACAGTATTCGCTGGCGCAGGTAAGGATGAAATTACCGTCGTTAATGGAACTGTTTACGCTGGAGAAGGCGAAAACACGATCACAGCAACGGGCGGTTCAACCAAGGTATATGCTGGTGCGGCGCAAGATGTCATCAAACTGGCGACTGGCAATAATACAGTCTATGCCGGTGAAGGGAATAATCAAATTACAACTGGTGATGGTGATGATTTGCTCTATGCTGGTGCAGGCAATGATTTCATCCTCACTGGAGCAGGTAATGACCTCATCTATGCGGGCGAAGGCAACAACTTTATCAACGCTGGAACTGGATATGATCACGTCTACAGTGGTTATGGAGTCGATACTTTCGTGCTTAATGCTGGTGAAGGTTTTGTAACGATTTATGGGGTACAGCCTCATGACCACTTTATTTTGGGGGCAGGTTTGAGTCCTGAAACTCTCCGGTTCACCCAAAGCCAGGGAGATACCATCATCAGTAGTGGTATCGATGAGCTAGCTGTACTCAAGTGGACACAGGTCAGTAATGTGAACTTAGTGAATGAATTTGTCATCTGATAAGACTGGGTACTTTTTCAGATAATTCTCTTCGATATTGGTGATAACTGTGGTTACATACTACTTAAGTTATCACCATATTATCTTCGCACTGTGCTATCAAAGTTCACCAGTCGCCAGCATCTGAATGATACGAGGCATACCTGGATCAAACCCACCCAAATCCCAAGACAGAGGATCTTGAGGATCTACCAAGGTAATCTTGTAAGGTGCAAGGGTGATATACACCGCCTTAACATTGGGATTTACCTTTTTGCGGTACTCTGCCAACGCTTGAGTTGGATGCTTCGACCCTGCCCAGCTTTCTGAGTCAGTCCAAAAGCAGACGATATCTGCTTTAAACTTGTGCTTAATCATCCAGTCATAAGCCACAGATGCATCTGTACCACCGTAGTTTTGGTTGCTAGCTTTACGAACCGCAGACCGAAAACTATCTTTGGCAGTGATACCCAATTCCTTAAAGTTGGTAGAAAAACCACGAATCATGTAGTTTTCTTCTGCTTTGGCTGTTACCAATGCCATCGTGGCAGCAATCTCACAATAGGTAAGTCCTACTGATTCCACAGCAGCCCATGACATCGACCCAGAAACATCAATAGCGTGCATAAACACTTTGCCTGTGGGCTGCACCACATCAAAAGAAAGTTCCACCGCCTTTTCTAAGATGTCTACAATTCGAGGAACTGGCTGCCAAGTCTTCTTGCTGCGTCCTAATTTGCCGCCAGATTCATAAGTTTTCAAGGCTTTCAACACATCAATCGGATGGATGCGTCCCTGACGCAGATGTTCCTTGTTGTTGAGAACTGTTTGCAAACGCAAGATGTTTGCACTTTCATCAGCACGCAACACACCCAGTTCTGTTAAGGAACCGAGGTTACGCAACATCGCACCAATCGGCATTTGCTCAAACAGCAGTTGCCAAGCTTGCTTGTCCATTTTACCCACAGGTGCAGCCATTTCGTGGGTTAAGTGCCCTTGAGCGATCGCTTCATGTGTTTGGCTAGGGTTGCGCTTTAGCCACTCGTACCACCAAATCTGCGCTAACGCTGGTGAGGGGATATCTGCTGGCAATTCTTCCCAACCTTTGACAACCCACTCAAATAATTGACGATGATTTTCTGTCGGTGGTTTGACATGGAATAATCGCAATGCATCACGGTGAGTGAAGCCTTGACGCTGTTGATATTTCAACAACTGATAAGCCAAACCTGGCACATCTTCGCGGGAGAGCCAAGCTTTTCCAGCCTCACGCACCACCTTACCAAATCCTCGCAGAGATTTGGTGTAGTTTAGCCATTCATAAAAATGGCTACCAGTGCGGACAACTTGCGGGAAGATTTCAGCAAAAGCTTGTTTCGCTGCTGGTGCGGCATCCATTGATAGCAGTACTAAAGCCAAGATCGGCGCACTGTTATTAATGGCGCGGCGATCGCTAGCGTAGATAATTTCCTCCGCCACACGGTTGGGATTTTCAGCCACAGCTTGCTGAATCACAGCTACAAAATCTTCAGTTAATTCCTGTTTACCTGCATAGTAAGTACTGTGTGCAGTGCCAATCAACAGACAACGGCGCAGCATCTCCCAAATACCAGCATTAAACATAAACCCGCCAGAACGTCCCTGAATCATCTCTGCTTCCCTTCCAGGGATAGGCTGAGTCTGGGGCGTAGCAGTTTTGTTTTTAATAAAGAAGTTGTAGTTCATAGCTTCATCTCCCGTCCCTTGCGGGCAAAATGAAAGGTGGCAGGGCAGGATTTGCACCTGCGACATCCCGCTTAAAAGGCGATAACCCTTATTCTTCGGCCTTTGCAGGCAAGGGGTGAACAAGGATGTTTTAGGCGCTCTACTACTGAGCTACCTGCCACATAAACAATTCAAAATTAGGTTTTGGATGGCGGGGCAGGATTTGCACCTGCAACCGATGAATTCACGATAACCCTCAATTCGTCGGCCTTTACAGGCAAGGTTGTGAACCAAGGACTATGGGTGATTAACCCGTTCACTGCTCTACTAAATTGAGCTACCCACCAACAATTTAAAATTCAAAATTAGATTTGGTGTGACGGGGTGGGATTTGAACCCACAATGTACCTGATTTGCAATCGATAACCCTCATTCGTCGGCCTTTGCAGGCAAGGGCTGAATAAGGATGTTTTGGTGCGTTTACCAATTTCGCCACCCGTCACATAACAATTCAAAATTTCAACATCAAGGTTCTGGCTAGCAAATTGTATGCGATGAACCTAGATATGTCAGTTTTTGCAGAGAATATGAGTGCTTTGACACTTGAGCTATCCGCCATTAAGAAAGCTGATTTCTTTGTGAACTTTGCTCTGTAGTATTAATGTAATACGTATATTTCTGGCTGTCAAGTCTCCAGAAAGCTAATTCTAAATTTTTTGCTTAAGTCCTACGTAGTTCAGTGTTGAAAATTATCGTTATGACAAGGCAGGAGGGAAGAGGAATATAGCTTTGATGATGAATTTTTGTAAAGCCTGAAAATTACGTTGTGTAGTTAGTTGGATATGACATGGGCTGAATTACTGTTTAAATTCTATACTTATGTCGTTACGATACCTTTTTGTATAAAAAATACTTTTATCTTAGATTTGCCTGTGTTGTAACACCGAAACTTGATTTGGTGATTTGGCAAATTATTTTTCCTGAAATCTTCCCCAAGACTGGTTTTTTAGACAGTATGGTTAGCCTTAAGCTCACCAGGAAAAATTTTTGTGGGCAAATTTGCCACAACTTTGCCAAACGATACAAAAAAATGTCACAATTTTTGCCAAGATCAGTATTATTGTTTCTAAACAGTTCACTTGGCAGTAATCAGCATGAGTGAAAAACTAATAGAAGCCAACGGGAAGGGTTTTCTCGTTCTGCTTTTGCCAATCTCGTTTTTGATTATTTTCCTGGTTTCCACCTGGAAAGCCTTGCTGGCTTTAGCACTACTAGTCATTAGTATCAATGTTTTTCAATTGTACCAATGGCAACAGTCGTGTCAGAAAGTTAACCCAACTTTCCACCAGATGATTCGGGAAAACCAGGGAAAGATTACGCCAATAGAATTGGCAATGAAGGCAAATTTTTCTGGTACACAGGCAAAACGCTACTTAGATAGTAAAGCCACTGAATTCGGTGCAAGCATAATTAGCTCTCAAGAAGGGGGTGATGTTTATTACTTCATAACTTCTAGTATTTTAGGTAACATCCTCGACAGCAGTGAACCTGAAAAGGAACTTACTGCTCAACCAATTACTAAAACTGCTAGCACGCTTTTGGCTCCACCGCCACCAAAGCCCGAACAGCAAGAAGCCGATAGTGAATCACTACCACCAGCAAGCCATGAAGAGGTAAAAATTCCACTGGAAAAACAGTTGGTTTTTGGTTCTTTGATCCAATCTGAACTTGCCAAGCGCTTGAATGTTTATTCCAGTACGGTGTACAAACGGCGAAATGATCCGGAGTTTCCCGAATGGAGTCGCAGTCGTGATCCAGATGGTATTGCTTGGTCTTTTTCCCAAAAAACAAAAGAGTTTTTTCCTTTGGATGAAGAAAGCACCAGCTAAAAGTAAGTCAGAATTTTTCTGTCATAGAAACAAGGCAAAATTAGCCAATTTGAGCCTTGAATCTTAACTTTTTACTTTTGGCTTTTTGCTTCTAAACCAATGGCTTCAGAGATTGAATTTAATCCGTTTTGTTCTAATTTTGTCAGCAACCCCGCAAGTATACGGCGCACCATCAAAGGGCCTTCATAAATCCAACCTGTATAGACTTGGATGAGGCTAGCACCAGCAGTAATTTTTTCCCAGGCATCTTCAGGGGAAAAGATGCCACCAACGCCAATAACTGGCAATTTTCCTTGGGTTTGCTGCCAAATAAAATGTATGACTTCGATGGAACGATCGCGTAATGGTGCGCCACTAATTCCCCCAGCTTCTTCCTGGACTGGTTTGCCAGTTTGGGCAATTACTTGTGTTTTCAAACCATCGCGGCTAATGGTGGTGTTAGTGGCGATGATTCCCGCTAGCTGGTAAGTTTGCGCAAGAGTGATAATGTCAGCGATCGCTTCCCATGTCAAATCTGGTGCTATCTTGACAAAAATTGGCTTTCGTGTATTATTTTCCTGTTGTAATACATCCAAGATATTACCTAACATGGCAGCATCTTGGAGCGATCGCAATCCTGGCGTATTCGGGGAAGAGACATTGACCACAAAATACTCTCCAAAACTTTGGAGTAAGCGAAAACTATTGAGATAATCGTTTGCAGCTGCTTCTAGGGGTGTTAACTTAGATTTACCTAAATTTATACCTATAGGTATTGATAAATTGAACCCTGAGCGTAACCGAAGGGTTAAATCTTGTTTTCTCTCGGCAAGTCTTGCCGCCATCGCCTCTGCACCGCTATTATTGAAACCCATCCGGTTGAGAGCAGCCTTGTCTAATGGCAAGCGAAACAAACGGGGACGCGGATTTCCTGGCTGGGGCAAAAATGTCACAGTTCCCAGTTCCGCAAACCCAAAACCCAGACTCGACCAGATATCGGCTGCAACTCCATCCTTATCAAACCCTGCTGCTAAACCTACAGGGTTGGGAAAGTTTAGCCCAAATAGAGTTTGTGCTAGGCGTGGATCTTGTAAGCACAAAGACTGTTCTAGTAATCTATTTACCGATTTAACAGCAGGGCGATCGCCCTTTTGCGATAGCCAACTCAAACTATGAATCGTCTGTTGCTGTAACCACTCTGGATCGGTTTTGAGCAGATTGAACAACAGTGGACGAATTCCTACTTGATAAAAATCCATTTTTAACAGGGAACAGGTAACAGGGAACAAGAAATCAGGATATATCAAGAGAAAACAGGGAGCGAATAAATATAGTCTAATACGGTCTAGTTAAGAGAAATTTTAGTAGTAGGAAACATTCAAAATCTTTTTAATTAACCAATGTGCCCTTTTAACGGGCCAGAAAAAGCTACAGGAAAGAAATTCTTCTTTTGTTCCCTATTCCCTATTCTCCATTCCCCATTCTTTCTGAACGTAGTATGTCAGCTAACTGGGGGAAAATTTATCACTCACCGTGCTTTTCTGGGCATCTTATATATTACATGCTATGTTGACCAATAATCAGATGGGGCAGCCAAAACAACCTATAGCCGCCGAACAACAGATCCTTTCCTTGGGGCGTGTGCTCCAGAAACTTCGAGAAGAGGATAATGTTGACGTTCTGATTGCAACTACTATTGCTTATCTCCAAGAGCAGTTCGACTATCAACTGATTTGGATTTCTCTCTATGATCGCCTAAATCACGTATTACTTGGTCAAGGAGGCCTAACTCCTGGTAATGACAGCACTTTTTTACAAAAACGGTTACTACTCAATCCTGGAGATTTATTCGAGCAAGTCATAATTGAACAGCGTCCCTTGGGTGTAGCGGATTTACGAGATGAACACCGTGCCCAAGAATGGCAAGAAGTCGCAAAGAAATCTGAGATCCAGGGAACAATCATTTTACCAATTCGCTATCAGGATCGCTGTTTGGGTATCTTGTTACTCGGTTCAGAACGCTGGGGCTACTTACTGACAGGAGAAGCCAGAGCTAGGCTCATGATAGTTATCGGTGAGCTAGGGGCATTGCTTTATCAGCATGAGATCAATTGCCAGCAAAAGCAAATTAAGCATTCAGAAGCTCCCTTGTTAAAATTGCTGGAAAATTTACATAGCTTAAGTAACCTGGATAAAAGGCTGGAAGCAGTAGTAGGCGCAACCCATCAATTTGTTTCTCCCAGTCGGACAGCTATTTATTGGTTTGAGCGACAAGGGCGCTATTTTTGGTGTCGCATGAACAACCAGCTGATCAACATGGGGCGTGAATCTCATCACCCGCAGCAATCAGTGGTGGGTATCACAGTCCAGGACTTGAGCGAATTTTATTATGCTTTAGCAGTTAATCAAATTGTTTGGATTGGTGAGGCACGTAGTTCCCTCAAAAGCCATTTTACGGGTAAGTTGTTGCAACGCCTACGAGTGCGATCGCTCCTAGCAGCCCCGATTATTTGGCAAAAAGACTTGCTGGGTTTTCTGGCGGTGGAAGCCCATAAACCACGGATTTGGTCGGATGCAGACAAAAAATTTGTCCAGGGTGCGGCTGGGTTCATCTCTTTAGCGGCTCCCACTGACAGCATAGAAAAGAGCATTAAACAAATTCAAGAGGATGCCCATTTAACTAGTCAAGTTGCTCAAGCTATCTATAGCGAGCATAACCTCCATGAAACACTATACAACTGTGCAACAAGAGTTTTAGATCGATTAGCTGCCACTCGCTTTTTACTATTGCAGTACCACAAGGAACAAAATCATTATCAAATTTTTTACCAGAGTCAGCCCCATAACCGCCGACCTTTAACTTTTACGCTCAATACTCTCACAGAAATAGATAGGCAACTCATACAGTGTACCAGTGCAGCCATAGAGATTGAGCACTTAGATGAAGATTTGCGGTTTTTTCCCTGGCGTCCTCTGTTTTTAGGAAATAACATCCATTCACTCTTAATTTGCAACTGCACTCAAGAGCGTTTACCTGGGACGCTTTTAATCATCACTCACGAAACCCATCATTCTTGGACAACTCTGGAAAAAGAACTGTTGTGGGCTGTCAGTCAGCAAATTGGTGTAATTATGCGTCAGTGGCAGATGCAATCTATGAATGAGGAGCAACAGAAGATTTTACGAGCTTCTGGGCAGTGTTTAAATATCCTAACGCCAGATCCACAAGAAAAAACTAAGAAAGGGGAAACCTATCCAGAACGTACAGCTTTGAAAGAAATTGCATCTATTCTTGGCTGTCCTTTGGCGCTACTACTTACCTGGACGCCTGGTCAACAACAGGTAGAAATTATTCCTGGAGTAATTGCTAATAATCAATTTGCCATAGAGATGGATGCATCTATCTCTATCCAAAGTGAAGTTCTCATTCAATGGGCACTGGCCACAGACAGTTACCTAATCTTGAATGTAGATGATTTACCCCTAGAAACCAGAAGATGGTTGAATAATCCTAGTATTGGTCAAGTTTTAGTGATGGCTTTACGTACTTCCACCGCTTATGAACCTACAGGTGTAGTACTAATGGCAGCACATCATGGTTGTCAATGGTCACAACAAAGCCTCAGTGCTGTAGAAACTCTGATTTTTCAATTAGCTTGGTTCCGTCGTCAAAAACAAATCACCCAACTTTTAGATTCCACAACCCACGAATTACAACAACTTAATTGGTACAAACATCGCCGTCTAGAAGAAATCCAAAGAACGGCGACACTGTTAATTGGGCAAATCCATGATTTGGGTATTCCTAATACTGAACTGACTAAGACACGCTACCAGCTATTATTAAGGCAACTAGACCACACAACCAATGCCATCAATGGACTGCTAAAACTTGAAGATTGGCAATTACATATCAACGCTGAAACTATGCCAGTCACCAGTTTGCTCAAGCGTTCCCTCGAAAGAATAGAAAGTTTACTCAAACAACAAAAGCTGTGGGTGGGTGTGCATGGTTTGGGACAAGGAACTGATGAGCAGGAATCACCAAAAAGCGCTTCATACCTCAAAGATATTCCCACCTTAGGCTATCAAACCTCAATGGCGATCGCTGGTGATATTGTCAAAATTGAATTAGTTCTCCATGAATTATTAGTTGCTGCCTGTAACCGTTCCCACAATGGTGGCAGAATTGACATCTGGTGTCGCCGCTTAGATGAACGCACCCTAGACTTATCGATCACAGACAATGGCACTATCGAACCACAACTACTAGCAGCGCTCAATCAAGATACACCCAAGGATGTGTTGGCTCCCTCACTCCTCCATCAACCACCAGGTTTACACCTGCAAATCTGCCAAACCCTCATTCAGCAGATGCAAGGAGAATTACACTTCTATCAACTACCAGATCATCGCGTAGTTAGCCGTTTGTTGTTGTTGTTAGCTACATGAATCAATTCAAAATTCAAAATGACGCTCTCTTCGAGACGCTAAAAGCGAACGCGGACTCGCTAACGCTGCGCTAACAACATTCAAAATTAAATACAGCCTAAACTCGACTTTATCCAAAATTAAGAACTTGGCTTTCCTTATCCGGCAAAAATCCTGGTTTTTTGGCAAATACTTTTTCCATGTCACTGATTTGCACTCCAGTCCAAAAACTAAAACTACTGTCCCATAATGGTTTGAGCGTCGGGTTTTGGTTTTCGTAAAAATGGATAAAGTCGAGCTAAAAACACAAATCATTAACAATACCCTGTTTTTGCTCAGACTGCTCCCGATATTTTAGTTAATTCAGTATTAATACTGTTTAAAGTAAGTTTTATGCACTACAGAATAATATTCGCCTTGCGATGAGGTTTTTCACCCTCCAAACACCTGGATGTTGGCTGTTGTGATTTACCTTCATGGACTTGCTGTTGTTTTTCCCTAATTTTCTGTAAATCCCTTCGTAATCATCATTGGGAGGGATGTATTAACCTGCTATACAGTCAATAAAACAGCAAATAGTCGTATATTGCCAGGTAATTTACCGAGAAATAAGTCTATGGGGGATTGACCCCACATTTATTGCCAAAATGTATCCTCCCGATGTAACAAAATGGTTATAATTATTTTCCATTAGTCTCGCAAATTTGTGGTTAAATCTGCACAGTATTCTTATGGGACGTGCGCGTTCTAAATCAGACCTGCCTACCAAAATTTGTCCAGTATGTGAACGTCCTTTCACTTGGCGTAAGAAATGGCAAGATTGCTGGGACGAAGTGAAATACTGCTCAGAACGTTGCCGTCGTCGGCGTTCTGAGGCTAAAAATGAAACGAATCAAAGCTAACACCACACCAGACGCAAATAGCGCAAAGGATATATGAAGTTAGAGGTGCAACCGAAATTAATAATTCACGGGGGGGCTGGTAGTTCTCTTCACGGGAAAGGAGGAGTGGAGGCGGTGCGCCAAGCGCTCTCTACAGTGGTAGAGGAAGTGTATTCTCTGCTAATTGAGGGAAAAAGTGCAACTGAAGCCGTAGTGCGAGGTTGCCAATTGTTAGAAGATAATCCCCGCTTTAATGCTGGTACTGGTTCAGTCCTGCAATCTGATGGTCAAATTCGCATGAGTGCTTCGCTGATGGATGGTGCATCAGGGCGGTTTAGTGGTGTGATTAATATCTCGCGGGTAAAAAACCCAATTGATTTAGCACAATTTCTGCAAACCTCGCCAGATAGAGTACTCTCAGATTACGGTTCTGCAGAACTAGCGCGGGAGTTGCAAGTCCCTAGTTACAACGCTTTAACTGATTTGCGGTTGCAAGAATGGATACAAGAGCGTCAAGATAACTTTAAAAGCCCAATGGCTGGGGTTGTGGCAGAAACCGAACTGGTGGAAGCTAGCAATGCGCGACGCGGTACCATCGGCATAGTAGCTTTAGATGCCTTTGGTAAGCTAGCTGCTGGTACGTCTACAGGCGGTAAAGGCTTTGAGCGGATTGGGAGAGTCAGTGATTCTGCGATGCCTGCGGGTAATTATGCTACCAGTAAAGCTGGTGTAAGTTGTACTGGTATTGGCGAAGACATCATAGATGAGTGCCTAGCAGCTAAGGTTGTTGTACGTGTAACTGATGGTTTATCGCTGAAGGAAGCCATGCAGCGCTCATTTGTCGAAGCCTTAGAGAACAAGCGGGATTTTGGGGCGATCGCTCTTGATGCTGATGGCGCGATCGCTTGGGGTAAAACTAGTCAAGTCTTACTCGCAGCTTACCATGACGGTGAAAAGATTGGTGATACCTTGGAATGGACTGGTGATGAATTGGTAGGTTATGCCAATTCGTAATTCGTAATTGCGAAAACCTTGCAGAACCTAGGTTTTGCGGTTTGGATCTCTTTGCGGATTGTAGAGAATTGGTGTTAGTGCTGAATCAGTTGCAACGCCTCGGCTAGAATTGCTGGCTCATCTACCATCACCGCTAATTCTTCAGCTTCATAACGTCCCTCAAAAGCTTCTAGGGCGGCTCTTTTGAGGGCAATGGGATATGCTTGTTGCAGGATATCTATTAATTCTGCCTGATTTAAGTAAAAACCACCTGATTTGCGGCGCTTGTTAGTTTTATTGATTTCCCGCACAGCATTTTCTGTAGAAATTTGCCAAGAGCGGGTCAAGCGTTGTTCAGCTTGCTGTTTAATTAAATGGATGAGCAGAATGACGCCGTAGCTGTCAATTTTATTGATTTTGTCACTCAGGCTCATTTCTTCTAACTCATCCACTAATAACAAGGCTTCTGGAACTTTACCCTGTTCTAAAAGTTGCCTTAGTTCTAGTAGCTCTTCCATGTTGAATTTGGGAATTTTGGCTTTATTACTAATTTAATCCCAATTTAGCGGGAATAAAATGCTCACGTCCCTAATACTTTGTTACAAACGTTTTGATAGGTTCGTAGTAAGGACTTTAGTGCTGAAGAATAAAGGACTAAAGTCCTTACTACGAAAAATTTTAAGGTTGGCTTTGAGATGCACGTTTCTTTGACACCCAACCTGGTTTGATCACTTGACGCTCACGGGCAATTACCAAGCTGTCATCAGGAACATCTTCTGTAACAGTTGAACCTGCTGCCACATAGACATCATTTCCCAAGGTTATGGGTGCAACTAAGGTAGTATTAGAGCCAGTACCAGTACGATCGCCAATTTTGGTAGGGTGTTTCTTCACGCCATCATAGTTAGCAGTAATTGTACCTGCGCCAATGTTGACTCGGCTACCGATAGTACTATCTCCCAAATATGATAGATGGGCTACATTCGTGCGATCGCCTATCTGAGTATTTTTTAGTTCCACAAAATTACCCAGGCGACAACCAGCACCTACTTGTACTTGACCACGTAAGTTAGTGTAGGGGCCGATTTGAGTTCTGGCTTGCACGGTGCTGTTAATTACCACAGAGTAGAGAACAGTGACATTTTCACCTAGTTGGCTATTTTCAATTAAACTTCCAGGTCCGATGCGACTTCCCGTCTGAATTATGCTATTGCCGCGCAGGTGAGTTTGGGGTTCAATAATCACATCTGACTGGAGTTCTACAGTATCATCGATGGTAATGCTGTTGGGGTCCACCAGAGTGACACCAGCCACCATCCATTTTTCCTTGATTCTGGTTTGTAAAATTTCGTATGCTGTTGCTAGTTGGAGGCGATCGTTAATTCCAACAATTTCCTGGTAATCTTCCACATCCACGGCCATCACTTTTCCGACTTGAGTGACGGCATCGGTGAGGTAATATTCTTTTTGGGCATTATTAGCTTCTAGGTGAGGTAAAACCTCTGCCAAATTATGCCACCGAAAGCAGTAAACTCCAGCATTAATCCGGCGATTTTGCCTTTGAGCAGTGGTGCAATCCTTGTCCTCGACTATTTGTTGCACAATATTTTCACTGTTACAAAAAACACGTCCGTAACCTTTAGGGTCTGGCAGATTTGCCGTCAAGATGGTGGCGGCGTTCTGATTTTCTTGGTGGGTTTGTAACAGCTTTTGGAGAGTGTCAGTACGTATCAGTGGTAAATCACCATTCAGCACCAATAAATCCCCAGTGTAGCCTGTCAGGTGGGGAAGTAATTGTTGAATGGCATGACCCGTACCCAGTTGCACAGTCTGTTCGACAAACTCCAAACTAGAAATTGTTTGTATAGCTGCTTTGACTGCTTCGGCCTGATACCCGACAATCAATAACTGTCGTGAAGGTGAAAGTGGTTCTACGCTTTTGATAACTCTTTCTACTAGCGATCGCCCGCCTAAAGAATGTAAAACCTTGGGTAGGCTTGATTTCATCCGTGTGCCGCGTCCCGCCGCCAGAATTGCTACAACTACCATAATCCGCTATTAGCTATCAATAGAATCGCGCTGTTGCGCTGGGTATTTTGAGATTCAGGCTCAAATAATACCAGCTAATCACCACAGACTGAAATGTTGTAACAAGTCAGGTTAATTACTTTATATTTTTTTTTGACTGATGATTGGGGACTGCGGATTGAGCGTTACCAAAAATTTTTTTCATTTTCCATACTCCATCTCCCATTACCAATAAAGTTATTTGCTCCAGCAGATATGACCTTGATTATCTACAACTGCTGATTTTGACGAGAGTGAATAAACTCTTTAAACTGCTGTATTAATTGGCGATTGCGCCAACCTAAATTTGTTTCTTCCATCATCACACCCAGTGCCTCTTCTGTACTAAAAGCCCTTTTGTAAGGGCGTTCGCTGGTCAAGGCGTCATAAATATCAATGATTTGAAATACCTGTGCTAGGTAAGGAATATCATCCCCTTTCAACCCATCTGGATAGCCTGAACCATCCCAGCGTTCATGATGATGACGAATAATGGGAATAACACCCCGCATACTACGCAGTGGCTGACAGATATTTTCTCCAATCAAAACATGCTGTCTCATAATTTCCCAATCTTCGGGTGTGAGCTTGCCTTTTTTCAATAGCACTGCATCGGGAATACCCACCTTGCCGATATCGTGGAGATAACCACCCCACATCAAATCTCGAATTTGGTTACGTGAGAGATTCAGGTATTCACCAAAAGCTTTTCCTAGTTTCACCAATCGTTCGCAATGGTCGCCAGTATTTGGATCTCGACTCTCAATCGCCCTAGCAACCGAAAACAGCACTTGTTCGGCATGGTCTAGGTCTTCGTTCAACCGCTTCTGTTGTACTAGCGACTTCACACGCGCTGCTAGTTCCACGCGGTCAAAAGGTTTGGTAAGAAAATCATCCGCCCCAACTTCAATGCCCCGAATGCGCGATCGCCTGTCGTTTAAAGCCGTAATAAAAATTACTGGGATCAGCCTAGTAAGTTCATTTTGTTTCAGGATCTGGCACACCTCAAAACCATCCATTCCCGGCATCATCACATCTAACAAAATTAGATCCGGTTGTTTTTGTGCCACCAGTTCCACAGCAATTGAACCACTGTCAGCTTCGATGACTTCACACCCTTCCATGTTCAAGAGAGCAACAGCAGTCATTCGACTGGCCGCATGGTCATCAACTACTAAAACTTTTGGTAAATCTGAATCAAAGCCATTTACTTTAGAACCTATGGATTCTGGGTTTCTAGAGACTAATGAATCATCATTAGAATTGAAATTTTGAGCTTCCATCCAAGAAGGTAATGCTGGTTTGTCTTCAAGCATAATCTCTTCTTTAGAAAATCCCAATGAATCACCTTCTATATTTTGCAAACCTAGGGCATGATTGGAACCTATATTCTTCATTTTGCTTGGGGGGTTAGACCCATCAACAATTTCTGCGGTAGAGCCTGTATGCTTGGGTTTCCATTTAATCACAAAGGCACTCCAATTTGTTTTAAAAAAAGTAACAATGGCAGGTTTTGAGCGCAAGTTTTGTACTTTACTGCATTTTAAGCGGCATTTCCACAAGCTTTATCTACTATATTAAGTCTGATTTTTTGTAAATTACAAATTGTGCTTGTTGACGCCATTATGAGTAAATTACTAACCTGGCTGGCAGATGTATTTGAGCATTATTCTAGTATGATTATTTCCTGCAAATGTTAAATCAGCCTTTTCACGGATATTTATGGATTGAGCGAGGCTAAAGTATGTAGCGCCCACTAAGTTCATAGTGTATCTAGATTGATTGAGTTTAAAGTTTTAACTACAATTTTGCTGCTCAGATATTCTCACAGATTAATATTTATAGTAAGTCTCAATCGAGATTAATAAAAAAGGAGTCAGAATACAGAATTCTGAATTCAGAAAACTCTACCCATAAAGGAATAGAGTTTTCATAAACAGGAGTCAGGAGCGGAGCCGGAGACGCTCCTGATTTCTGAATTCTGTTCGATAAATTTTTTGCATTGATAAAGGTTCACACTGAACCAGTGATTTAAAACCCCAAAATTGCTGATATTCCTAGAGGAAAAATGAAAATTTTGTCCAAAATTCTGGATAGCTAATCTGGCATTATAAACATAGCTAGCTGTAGTCCTGTTCTAGCTGTTAGCCGGAAATTTATTTCCAGGCTAATTGTCGAACTCACGTTAACCAACGTTTCCGCCAACGAGAAGTGGGTTCTAGTAAACAAGCTTGTTGTTCTTGTTGTCGTCGCATCACTATGACATTGGTAGGATCGTTCAAGTTTGGATCACGGTAAGGAATAGCCGCACGCGTTAGCAAATGTTCTGTTTCTGCCTGAGAGAGCGCGAGAGAGGGAGAAAATCGTGCCATAGCATTGTCTCCCCCTCTGCAATGGGTTGCTACAGTACCAGGTGTTCGTCTTCCCACCGGTGGAGTAGAACCTATTTGTAACCCTGCTGTTAATAATGCTGTGCGTACAGCCGCAGCACAGGAATATGTAGCAAGAATCCCATCTGAGTGTAAACACAAAGAAATTTGTTGGATAAATTCAATAGTCCATAACTGGGGACATTGAGGCGGCGAAAAGGGATCAAGAAAAATTGCATCCGCCTGGAAACCTAATTGCTGTACTTGCTTAATCGAACTTCTAGCATCACCAATTAATAACCTCGCTTCCAGGTGATTTCGTAACACCTGATGCTCAAAAGCTAGTTGAGCCAAAATTTCGGTATATTGATAATCCCAATTATCGAATAAGTGATGAGCGATCGCCGCTTGCGCCACAGATGGATTCATCTCTAAACCGATGACTTCAACATCACAATTGGGATTTACTGCCCAAATAGTTTGTAAAGCAGCTGCTGTATTGTATCCTAGACCATAACAAACATCTAACAGCCGCAAAACTGGTTTGTGGGCACGACTAGCTAATTGAGTAGGAGCTACAAACTTGAGAAAACTTTCCTGCTTCGCTCCATAATGGCTATGAAATGATTCCCCAAACTCTTTGGAGTTAAAAGTAAAAGAACCATCTGCCGTTAGTTGTGGTAGAAATTTGTCATTTGTCATTTGTCATTTTTCATTTGTTATTTGTTAATAGGCAGTAGATAACAATTACTTTCTAACAACGTCCCATATCCCTAAATTTTATGACTGAAAATAAGTGGATTGTTTCACAAACATGGTTATTGGAACACCTTAACGATCCGCAAGTTGTGATTGTGGATTGTCGCTTTTCTCTTGCTGATCCACAACTAGGAAAACAGCAGTACCAAGCGAGTCATATAGAAGGTTCCTACTACCTGGATTTGAATGAGGATTTATCCAGTTCCGTGAGAGAACATGGCGGAAGGCATCCTTTACCTAATCCTACTGATTTAGCTTACAAGCTATCAGAAATTGGGGTGAACTACCAAAAAACATTAGTTGTAGCTTATGATGATTCTCGCTTGGCCTTTGCATCTCGTTTGTGGTGGCTATTGCGCTATTTAGGACATGAGCAAGTGGCGGTATTAGATGGAGGCTTTGCGAGTTGGCAAAAAGCAGGTTATCCCATCACAGAGATGATTACGCAACCCCGACAGGCTACCTTTATCCCTCAAATACAAGCAGAATTGGCAGTAGATATTACAGATGTTAAAAATCGTAAAGATTTGCCGCAGGTAGTTTTGGTAGATTCCAGAGAGAGCGATCGCTATCGAGGTGAGAGAGAACCAATTGATAAAATTGCTGGCCATATTCCCGGCGCTGTTAACTACCCTTGGCAGGAAGTCACAGATTCTTCAGGTTATCTACTTCCTCCAGCAGAACAACGCTGTCGCTGGGAAAAGCTAGAACAAGCCGAAGAAATTTTCGTTTATTGCGGTTCTGGTGTAACTGCCTGTGTGAACTTACTTTCTTTAGAAGTAGCTGGCATCCATCAAGGTAAACTTTACCCTGGTAGCTGGAGTGATTGGATTAGTTATTGATAATAAGCCATGAAGGAGAACAAATATTGATAATTGGCGAATAACAAATAACCAACCTCAAAATTGCCCTAAATCCAAACTGTAATTAAGACTGAAAAACCAACTATCAAAATTAATAGTGGGGACAGTAGAGCCACCAAAAGAAACCCCACTCTGTAAATTAATATTACTGTAGTTAGACATTCGGTAATTTAACTGCCCGAATAACCTATGAAATGTGTCTGCTCGTGCATCTGGGCGTTGTGTAAAATTTGATAAATTAAACTGATAATTGATACCAATCTGGAGTGGATCTTGCAATTGATAGCTTAAAGACAGCCAGACAGAATTAATTATCCGATTACGATTTTCTGGATCAGCAAAGTTGATGCTGAATTCATAGAAGCTATCTAACATTAGTTTTGAACTTAGAGGGTCTCGCCGTCCTAAAGATAACCGCAGGGAATTTTCGTTTAAAAAGCGATCGCCAGCTGCATAAAAATCTCCGTTCTTGACGTAGAACAACTGTTGATTACTAAAAGCTACTTCCCCATACATTCGCTGTGATAGCTGCTGGTAAAGACTAAGATTCAATCTCAATTGATTGTAATCATATATTGATTGATCGAAGTAACGAATTTGGTAACCATCAATTGACCCATTTATATAAGTTTTAGGCCCTAATGGTAGGTATGTGGAGGCTAGTGTCAAACCATAAAATATCAAACTATCTTTTATACGATCAACATTTGAGGAAAAAATATTATCTGTGTAGAAGTAGCCAATACGTCCTTGTAAGTAGCCTATGGGTTTAAACTTATCTCCAGGTTGTTCTGTGGGTGGAGGTGGTATTTTTTCTAGTGGTTGTTCTGGCAATGATCTTTGCCGCACCCGCAAACCTAGTTCAAGCTCACTATTACTACTAGATTCAGGCAGTAGCATTGTTTTTTTTTGCAGCAGCAACCTGAGCTTTTCTAGCCTCTGAGAGTAATCTGTTTGCGGTGTTTCTAACAGTCGTTCTATCGGTTCAGAAGAAGGTCGGGGAAAATTACTAGGTTGTCCTTCTAGCGGTGGCGGGTTACTCTGCCTCTGAGCATTTTCTGAAGTGCCTGTGACTGTGGGGTTAGGTTGAGGCTCTAGCGGTACTAAAGGAGTAGGATTGGATTCAGACTCTGGCTGTACCTGTGACAGTAACGGACTCAACTTACTTGGCTTCTTGCAAACATTGTCTTCACAGTAGTCTCTGAAGAGCAGTGAAGAAGACAAGTATAAAGTATTACTTGATTTTCGATGCTCGAATGTATACGAATTTACAGCCCATACTTGATCTACCCTGATGCCGAATAAGCTGACACCATTAGGAGCTAACAAAATCGCAAACAACAAACTTTTCCAGCGTTTGGATTGCATTTTTAGTGAGGTTGGTCGCGTTTGGCAAGCGTAGACTTATAAGCTGTGTCAGAAGTTCCAATTAAAAATCTAAAATTTCTGCTCAACTTATCCCTGATGCTTTCACTAAGCTTGATAACAAGTAATCGTTAATCATATTTATTGATGTTCAGACTTATTTATCCAAAAAGTTACATATATTTATCTTTATTATTGGTACGTATGATACTTGATCCTGTAAATTTATTGTTTAGTTGAACGGGTATAATAGTGTGCAGGGCTTATAGTACTTAAGTTACATTGACATAAGTTAAATCTTTAAGTCAATTAGCTAATTGTTTTAAGTATAAAAAATAACTTTGTATTGGGTGAGCATCTACTTTCAACTGGTTTGTGATCAGTTAAAGTCTCCGAGTTTCTAGAATTATGTTTCGTCATAAATTTTTATCGCTTTTGGTGATTGGTTTATGGGGAGTTATGGTATTGCCTTCGCCAAATATGGCTAGTGCAAACACTCCTCTGACGCGAGCTGAGATTCAGAACTTGCGTAATCTAGTGCAACTAATTCTCAGAAGTAGCCCACAGAGGCGACCGGCACGTAAATTAGATGCGATAATTCCTGGGGACGGCTTATCTACAGGTCGAGCCTCTCTTGCAGAGTTGCGTTTCAATGATGGTTCTTTAGCAAGGGTTGGAGAACAGGCATTATTTCAATTTTTGCCAAAAACTCGTAACTTTCAACTATCGAATGGAACTGTACTGTTGCTGATTCCACCTGGAAGAGGGCAAACACGTATCCAAACACCGAATGCAGCAGCAGCAATTCGTGGTTCAGCATTATTTGTGCGCTATGACAAAACAACAGACACTACAGTTTTAGGCGCATTGACAAATAGTGGTATTGAAGTGTCTAACCAACAAGCTTCTGAACGTCAGTTGCTAGAAGCAGGTCAGCTAGTAGTTATTGTTAAAAATAAATTTCAGGGCTTATATGATTTTGACTTGAGAAATTTTTATGAAACCAGCGATTTGGTTCAGGGACTTGATTTAACTAGGCAAGGTCTTAAACCTTCCCCAGATCCTGCGATCGCTAGCGTTCAAGCTGAAACCTCGACAGCTGTAGCTGCACAGTCACCGATAAGTGGCAAAGGGGTAATGGATAACCCATCTTTTTTACAGCTCAGCACTCCCTCAAAATCGCCCACGAACGATAGTCTCTCATCGAATACTAATAAGGAAAATCCTTCAGTGGACTCCTTGGTGGAAACAGGGCAAGTCTTGTCAAATACTGATCAAGAACCTGTTGATGAAACCTTGACACCAATTAATAACCCAGATTCATCAGCAGAAAAACCACCAGAAAAACCACCCGAACAGCCACCAGAGAAACCACCCGAACAGCCGCCCGAACAGCCACCAGAAAAGCCACCAGAGAAACCACCAGAGAAACCACCAGAGAAACCACCCGAACAGCCGCCCGAACAGCCACCAGAAAAACCACCCGAAAAACCGCCCGAAAAACCGCCCGAAAAACCGCCCGAAAAACCGCCCGAAAAACCACCAGAGAAACCACCAGAAAAACCACCAGAGAAACCACCAGAAAAACCGCCCGAAAAACCACCAGAGAAACCACCAGAGAAACCACCAGAAAAACCACCAGAGAAACCACCAGAAAAACCGCCCGAAAAACCACCCGAAAAACCGCCCGAAAAACCACCAGAGAAACCACCAGAGAAACCACCAGAGAAACCACCAGAAAAACCGCCCGAAAAACCACCAGAGAAACCACCCGAAAAACCACCAGAAAAACCACCAGAGAAACCACCAGAAAAACCGCCCGAAAAACCACCAGAGAAACCACCAGAGAAACCACCAGAAAAACCACCAGAAAAACCGCCCGAAAAACCACCAGAAAAACCGCCCGAAAAACCACCAGAGAAACCACCAGAGAAACCGCCCGAAAAACCACCAGAGAAACCGCCCGAAAAACCACCAGAGAAACCACCAGAGAAACCACCAGAGAAACCACCCGATCCTCCTGAAAGACCAACTACATAACAAGGCTTTAGTAATGTAATACTTGTGGCAGAGTTGACTCAGTCAGGCTTTATAAAATGAGGGAAAGTCTTAATTATTAAGACTTTTCTTCTATTGCTGTTTAGATTGTGTATACCTAAAACTTGATGAAATTAGGTGTGTGAATTCAACAAACTTCTCCTATCTTGAACTTTGATTCAAGTTTCTCTATCCCGAAATTGGAGATAGACAATTGTGCATAGTCAAAATAGGAAAAAGTCATTTTATTTAGCTAATGAGTTAAACTAATATGGCATTAATATGGCAGTTTTCAATTGAGTAAAATACAGATGTTTTGTAGCGAACACCAAAAGCCTTTTGTACAAAAAAATCTTATCTGTACTCTGCCCTTACTGCGTATTTTATTCAAACGAAAATTGCTATAGACGCGACCAGACAAGACTTTGATACCATTGCCAGTATTCGTCCCACAATTGCAGAGAAATTCGTCACCATACTATTAGGTTGTCATTCCCCATACCCTATTCCCAATGGTTAACCAATACATCTACCTGCATGGCTTTGCTTCTAGTTCCAACTCTGCCAAAGCGCGGGATATACAAGAACGCTTTGCTCAAATTCAGACAAAGCTGAACATCCCGGATTTGAATGCTGGTGATTTTTTGCGGTTGACAATCACTCGTCAAATAAATCAAGTAGCTGCTGAATTTGCTAATAATTCTTTGCCAATAACCCTAATTGGCTCTAGTTTAGGTGGTTTGACTGCTGCTCATTTGGGACAACAGTATCCACAAGTGCAGCGCTTAGTTCTGTTAGCACCAGCCTTTGGTTTTTTATCTCATTGGTTGCCTAAGTTAGGAGATGAAGCTGTGCAGCGTTGGCAACAAGAAAAATATCTCATGGTTCACCATTATGGGGAAGGGCGCTTACTACCCCTAAGTTACGATTTTGTCACAGATGCAGATCAATACAGCGAGGAAAAATTACAAAGCCCCATTCCCACCCTGATTTTGCACGGCAAAAAAGACGAAGTCATACCCATTTCAGCCAGCCGAGACTTTGTTCTACTACGTCCTTGGGTGGAATTAGTAGAACTCGAAAGTGATCACTCTCTAGGCAATGTAATGACGGAAATATGGCAAGCAATTAGTCTGTTCTGTCAGCTACCTTGAAGTTGTAAAATATTAAACTCTCATCCCATTAATTTTTTTTTGCATAGTCAAGAGTCAAAAGTACCAAATAATTAACTTTGACCCTTGACTCTTGACCCTTGACTCATTCTTAAAACTATGCTTCCATTCATCCGGTCGGATTTAGCTCAGTTCACCGCTTACAAACCCCATCCCAGTAGTGATACAGACGCAGCAGTTCCAACAGAGTTAGATCGGCTGGATACGAATGAAAGCCCTTATGATCTGCCACTCCAGTTAAAAGAAAAGCTAGCTTGGACTTATCAGCAAGTAATTGAAACAAATCGTTATCCTGATGGTGGACATAAAACACTCAAAGAAGCGATCGCTCAGTATGTCAATGAGTCAGCTAAACTCACATCATCCTTAATTACATCTGCCAATATTTCTGTAGGTAATGGTTCAGATGAACTCATTCGCTCTCTATTAATCGCCACCTGTTTAGGTGGAGAAGGATCTATTCTCGTCGCCAATCCCACTTTTTCTATGTACGCCATTTTGGCGCAAACTCTCGGTATTCCTATAGTCACAGTAGAGAGAAATGCAGCCAATTTTGAAATTGACTTAACCGCAGCACAATCAGCGATCGCTCAAACACAAAACCCTCCCATTCGGGTAGTTTTCGTCGTTCACCCCAATTCCCCCACGGCGAACCCCTTAACTACAGACGAGTTGACATGGTTAAAAGGTTTGAGTGAACAAATTTTAGTAGTGATTGATGAAGCGTATTTTGAGTTTAGCCAAAATACTTTAATAGGAGAATTAGTGCAGCGACCGAATTGGGTGATCTTGCGTACTTTCTCCAAAGCTTTCCGGCTAGCAGCAATGCGTGTCGGCTATTGTGTTGCTCATCCAGAAGCGATCGCCATTTTAGAAAAAGTCAGATTACCCTACAATCTCCCTAGCTTCTCCATGGCCGCAGCCCTAGTTGCGCTAAAAAACCGTGAACTTTTGCTAGAGTCAATTTCTCAAACATTAATTGAACGAGACAAACTTATCCATACCTTGTCTCAACACTCAAAACTACAAGTTAGCCCAAGCGCTGCCAACTTTATTTATCTGCGTCTCCAAGGAAATATATTTCACTCACAAGACAATGTTTTAAAAAATTTACATGACAGACTAAAGCAATCTGGTACTCTGGTAAGGCTTCTGAGTGAAGGATTGCGAATCACAATCGGGACAAGTGAGGAAAACACGCGCACTATCAACCGAATTCAAGCTGCTTTGGTAAATTTTAAATTTTGATAATTCACTCAGTAGTTTAACCTGTTGCCTCCCTCATTGCCCAAAAGGCGCATTGTGCCAACAGTTTGTGGCAACACACCCACCAAAAGAGCAAAGGCAATATCGGGTAAGTTAGCTACTATTTCTGCGGGGAAGTATTGTTCAAATTGATCGAGAATCTTCTGGACTCGCTGCTGAGGCACAGGGTTTTCCGTAATTTGTTTAATTAACCGAATCCACTGTCTCCTGATTAAGTAAGCCTTCTGCCGCTCTTCATAAGATTCAGGTGTTAATAAAGACAGATTACCTATTGGTAGTGCTCTTTGACAATCACAATCGTAATCCCCGCCTACGACTGCTCCAGGCCCAGCAAATTCCGCATGATAGCGCTTAAAGAGAATAAGCCCATTCCGCTTACGACTATTAACTATGAAGACCTTTCCAGTTTGCAAAGGTGTTAGGATATCCGAGCCTTGAGATTGCTCAGTTCCATCTGGCATAACAAAGTAGTCAAGGGAAGTGGTGTCAGGGTAATAAGTTGATACCATAGTAGTCTGATAGCGTTGGCGCTGTTCGCTATCCATGTTTTTCCAAACTTGTTAATGATTGGGTAGTAGTATGCACTCAAGTCACAAAGTTTAATTCTTAATCCAATGAGATTCTTAGTTTTTCTTGTTATGAATATTTTTTGGTCAATTGACTTCGTATATGAACAAATACAAACTGTTCAGTAATCACATTCTATGAGATTTAACTGGATTTGTCTTCTACATAGAATGAACTTTCTTTAAAGTTTTTATAAAGATGAATATCTTAAATACAAAGTTACCATGAGGAATTTCGATTTTTATTTCTGAGGTTGTTTTATCTAAAGGCTTTTATCATAGCTATTTTTTCTAGCTTGTTTATCTCAAGAGACAGAAAATTTTACATTCGAGTATGACATACTTAATAAATTAGAAAAAATTATCTAAGTTTGATTTCATTGTAATTAAATTAATGTAAAATTTTAAAAAAACTCAATAACACCTACTTAGCAAAAGTCTATAGCTTATGGTCAAATAAAAACTCAGTTTTGATATTTAATTTTGTGTCTTTTCTAGAGTCATTCAAAAATTACTGATAAAGAACCTTTTTTGCAATACCCTATAAAGTAAACATTTTTATGGGAAAGTTTAGATATTTGTATCAACTATCAAATACTTATGTAGTAATAGCTGGTGCGAATATTTTAAAAGAAAAATATTCCAACTGGATTCGACCTTATGCACGCGGTAGCCCTGCTTAAAATAAAGCTTCCGAGCTTGGTGGTTATTCTCCAAAACATGAAGATATAAATCTTGGAATCCCCACTCCCTAGAAACTTTTTCACATCTTGTCAGTAACCCTGATGCCACGCCGTGCCTACGATATTTTGGGCAAACAGCTAAATTAGAGAGGTACGGAAAACTCCTGCTTAATTGTGACCACGAATCACTAAAACGCACACCTATTTCTACAGTTCCTACTAAATTATTAACTGTACCAATAGTATTATCAACAGCAACTAAACAAACGTGATGAGGAGCAGGTGATGCTAATCGATGCTTCAAATCTTCGTAAATACCCAAACGGAGAACTGGAAAAGCCCATCCCCATATACCATTTTGGGAATGAAAGCTTTCAGCAATGATTTGGGCAACACCTGGCAAATCAGCAGGTGTCGCCACACGAATTTGGAATTGGCGCTCAACTTGATCGGCGTCATTTGGGACTGGCTCTTGGTGGTACGAATGGAAAAACCAGGATGTCAAGGCTAGTTTATTGTTAATTTCATTCAAGGGTAATTTTCTCAAATATCCTAAAACACCATCAAAACCCTATGGAGAATATCTGATGATGAGAGCACCGAACTTGCCGTACAACTGCAAATTCGTTTAGAATTTCTTAACCTGCGCTCCTAACTCTACTTTTGTGAGAAATTGCAACTTAATCATAAATCTAAGAGGCTTGCTTCAGGAAGTTCTGGCGGATGTTTTCTTCTAGGGTACAGAGGTGAGCTACGTCTGATGGTATAAGCCGTTGATAACGCTCTTAGCGTTATGCAAGTACTTATCAAGGCTGCTTTGACCTCATTATTGATCCCTAATTATCAGTTCCTATTTTCAAGACGGTGCTTTTTACTGCTAGAAATATATGGATGGATAACCGGGATTCTTTTTTAAGGTGATAACATACTCTGCATCTTTTTGGGCAGTTTAGCGATCATTTACTAACATGTCTGAAAGAGTAGCAAATACTTGCCGCTTAACTGTGCTATTTTATACATAACAATTAATTTAAGAACAACATAAATAAAATTTACCTATAAGTGTTAGTACAACTGCTACAACGGGAAAACTTAATATGCAGCTATAGATGGCTTTTTCAAGCAACCTTAAGTGCTGCATATCATAATTAGAAAGTTCTCGCCGGAGGTGAGGAAAGTTTTGGCAAGCCAGCATCCACCCTGTAACACTCAAATTACATATGAAACCAATTGCTCTGCACCAGAGCGAATGGCAATCAGTACCAGCCATTGAGGCGAATTACTGTGAGTAAATGCTCCTACACTCAGCAGTCATGTAGCCAAACAGCCTTATTGGTCGAAATGCGCTGCTCTTACCTGACTCAGAAACATCCTTACCTGATCAGATTATTCTTTATCCAACTGCCGTTGCAGCAGGAAAGCGGTGCATGAAATCCCAAGCAAACAGTAAGCCTAAAATTTTGGTTGTCGATGACGAACCAGACAACCTTGACTTGCTTTACCGCACCTTCTACCGTGACTATAAGGTGCTACGAGCAACTTCTGGTCCTGCGGCGCTGGATCTACTTTCCCAAGAGGGAGAGGTCTCAGTGATCATCTCCGATCAACGGATGCCGATCATGAGCGGTACAGAATTTTTGAGCCTGACGGCGACTCAATATCCAGATATTATCCGGATCATTCTAACTGGCTACACTGATGTTGAAGACCTAGTAGAAGCAATTAATGCTGGTAAGGTTTTCAAATATGTCACCAAACCGTGGGAAGCGGAGGAACTAAAAGCAGTAGTACGTCAAGCTTTAGATACTCACAATGTCCTCAAAGCCAGAACCCGTGAACTAACCCGCACACTCCGTCAGGAATCACTACTTAACACGGTCACAAATACAATTCGCAGTGCTTTAGATTATCGGCAAATCTTACAGGCAATTGTTGATACTGTGGGTCATATGTTGGAGGTGGATGTTTGTTTGTTACGTCCTTTCCAAGAGGGGCGCTTAGTCGATGAAGGATTCATTTACCAAAAGTCCGTCGATGAGAGTGGGAGAGTGGGAGAGTCGGAGAGTGGAGGAGAAAATCATTCTTCTCTTCCCCCCTCTTCTTTACTGGCTCTGACGGTATGGGAAACCCGTGAAGTGCAAGTGATTCATAATGTGGTGGATGATGAGCGCATCCAGGGTGATACTACCCAACTAAGCAAACGCACCGCAGCTTTCGCTACGGCTAACATTTGCTCTAGCTTAATTGTGCCGTTGATTTTTCAACAAGAACTCATGGCAGTGCTAGCGCTACACAAATGTTCTGAATCCCGAATCTGGAGGGATGAGGAGGTAAAACTGGTATCGATGGTAGCGGATCAGGCAGCCCTGGCTCTGTCTCAAGCTTACACTTATGAGCAAGTACGAGCACTTGCCAAACGAGAAGCTCTAATTAATACAATTACTACTGCAATTCGTTCTAGCCTAGACCCGCAAGATATTTTTGCAGCTATTACCGAACAATTAGGACAAGCTTTACAAGTCGATGGTTGTGTTTTGTCTTTGTGGACAGAAGAAGATGAGTTTGTTCGCTGTGTGGGCTTGTATGATAGTGTTCAAAATCTAGAGAATGCTCTACAGCCAGTTCAGGAAGAAAATTTAGATAGTAATCACCATAAATTAAAGCAGCAATTACCTAATTCTCAAGCACCAATTAAAGAAAATCCGATTCTGCAAGAAATTTTGCGGACACAGGAACCTGTGGTGATTGCGGATATGAGTAATTGTTCGATGGAAGTGAAAGGGTTTGATTTGCCGTTAAAAATGCCGGCACGATCGCTGATGGTTGTGCCTTTGTTGGCCGATGGCAAATGCATTGGTAGTATCACTTTGCGTGTTAATCGCACAGCTAGAGTGTGGTTATCATCGGATATTGAATTGTCTAAAGCAGTCGCAGCTCAGGCGGCGATCGCTGTACAGCAATCACGTTTATACCAAAAAACACGCGAACAAGCTGAACGTTTGTTGCAGTTAGATAAACAAAAAACCGAATTTTTCCAAAATATTTCCCATGAGTTCCGCACTCCAATCACCTTGATTCAGGGGCCTTTAGAATCGGCGGTGAATATGGGCGAAGGGCTATCCTATTCTCAAAGTGCGATCGCTTTGCGTAATTCGCGCCGTCTGTTAAGACTAGTAAATCAACTCTTGGATCTGCAACGCCTAGACGCTGGTAGGATGCAACCTAGTTTTCGCCCCTGCGATTTAGTCGAATTTGTCAGTCAAATTGTGGAGTCATTTCGTCCATATTGCGAAAAAAAGGCGCTAAATCTTGTTACCGAGTTTGGTGAATGCCCGCAAATTTATTTGGATATGGAAAAATTTGACAAGGTGGTTTATAACCTCCTGTCGAATGCCATGAAGTTTACTCCTGAAGGTGGCACAATCAGTGTCAGACTCATATCGGAAGGCGATCGCTGCATTTTACAAGTACAAGACACAGGTATTGGCATTGTTCAAGAACAAATTCCCCACCTATTTGAGCGCTTCCGCCAAGCTGAAGGCTCAGAAAATCGCTCTTATGAGGGTAGCGGGTTGGGTTTGGCTTTAGTTAAAGAATTGGTTGAACTCCACGGCGGTACAGTAACTGTGGATTCGGTTTATGGGGAAGGTACTATCTTTACCTTGTGGCTGGTAGCTGGAAATACCCATTTACCCACAGAGCAAGTACTGGAAACACCTTCTGAGCTGAATATGAGCCGCGCTAGCGTCGAATTGGCTGATTTAGAACTAGTAGAGCCAACTCTAGCTAATATTGAAACTATTCCCAGGGATTTACCGCTCACATCTAACTCGCAGGATTTGCAACAGAACGGAAAAGCCATTTCCGAAAAACATCACCACTTAATTTTGGTCGTAGACGATAACCCAGATTTGCGAACTTATGTATCTGACATTATCCGTAACCACGGTTATCAAGTCCAGATGGCACGTAATGGTGCTGAAGGATTTCGGATCGTCCAGGAAACTTCACCTAGCTTAATTGTCACTGATTTAATGATGCCTATAGTGACAGGGCTGGAAATGATTCGGATGATCCGCAACGAGGATAAGCTCAGAGGAATACCAATCATTCTGCTCACCGCTAAAGTTGATGAAGAAACCCGCATTGAAAGTACAGAACATGGCGCAGATGCTTATTTAGCCAAACCATTTAATGACCGGGAACTTCTGGCTGAAGTTAAGAATCTCTTGGCTTTAAAAGAAAATGAGCGGCGAGTTGTGGAGTTAAATACTTATCTCACAGAATCGGTACTCAAGCGCTTTTTGCCACCTGCATTGGTACAAAAAGCTGCAACAGGAGATTTGACGCTTGATTTACGACCGGAACCGCGCTTGATTACAGTTTTGTTTAGTGACATAGTCGGTTTTACCCAGCTAGCAAATACTTTGAGATCCCGGCGAGTAGCGGAGTTATTGAATGAGTATTTAGAGGCTATGACCAAGACTGTGTTTGATAATGGCGGCACGGTAGATAAATTTATGGGGGATGCTATTTTAGCTTTATACGGAGCACCGGAAGAATTAACCCCAAATGAACAGGTACGTCGTGCTATCAACACAGCTAGGGCAATGCACCTCTCACTCGCTAAGTTAAACCAGCATTGGCGAGACCAAGGTCTATTTGGATCTGAGGGACATACAGGCGTGAGGTTTCGCTGTGGTATCCACCAAGGGACAGCAGTTGTTGGTATGTTTGGTAGCGCTGAACGTGCTGACTACACCGCTATTGGCCCTAGTGTGAATATTGCTGCTAGGTTGCAGTCTGCGGCTATTCCCGGCACTATCTTAGTCTCTGCTGCGGTGGCTGATTATTTGCAGGACGAAGAAATTACAAAAGTCAGTCCCTTAGAACTTAAAGGAGTCGATGAAACAGTCTTGACCTTTTCTGTGACACCAGAAGTGATGGTTAATCGTTAAAATCAAACTGGATTGAGTAGGTCGATGCCAATAAAGTTCACTAGCTAAGGTCGTCATTGATCCTTTGTGATTTACTCCGTTGGAGTAATTCGGCTTGTAGCAAGTGGCATTATTGGTAAGGGTTGTAGATATATTTATGTTTTATTGCCACCGACTCACTTAGTAGGGCTGATTTATATTGGGTTTTAAGGGTAATATGACACCAAGAGTTGCAAATACAACTTCAATTCCTACCAAGGACTGGAGGCGACACACCGACTCACCTAGTTTGTGGATTGCAGTAGTCATAGGTTCAGTTTCCCTGCACTTGTTAGCATTCTGGCTGATACGCTCATATCAGTCGCATTTATTATGGCGACAAGAAAGCCAAGCTACGATTCCGATTGATTTTATAGAGATTTCTCCTCGACCAAAAGCAGAAACAAGAGCACAGGCAAAAGCAGTAACGCCACGAAGCACAACTCAACAGTTACCCAAGCAAGTAGTTCCAACACAACAGCCAGTAGCCAAACCTGTACCTACTCCTCAAGATCAAAGTGCGATCGCTCTTGCAAAACAACGCCAACGAGAACTTGACCAACAACGCCAACGAGAACTTGACCAACAACGCCAACGAGAACTTGACCAACAACGCCAACGAGAACTTGACCAACAACGCCAACGAGAACTTGACCAACAACG
>JAESGB010000101.1_pt1 | contig 39265 bp, 36 predicted proteins | sample 9266211 | NCBI WGS metagenome assembly JAESGB01 (sample SAMN14514844, study PRJNA621659) | algae metagenome | isolation source: Goleter apudmare HA4340-LM2 and co-occurring heterotrophs from cave wall... | place: USA: Maniniholo cave, Kauai, Hawaii | collected 2009-07-28 | reverse complement strand
ACGCGCCTGAAGAAGGGCGGAAGTCTAGCACGGCGAAAACGCGCTTCTACCTGCGCCGCGCACCGCGCACGCCCTCGATTCGGCACACCGCGGCGAGTGCCGCCTGCAGTCGGGCCGAGTCGCTCACCTCGATGGTGAAGCTCATCCACGCCGTGCCCTTCAGGCTGCGCGTCTGCACGCCCACGACGTTCATCTTTTCCTTGGCGAACAGCTCCGACAGATCGCGCAGCAGGCCCTGCCGGTCGGCCGCCTCGACGATCACGTCGGTCGGATAGACGGCCGGCTCGCCCGCGCGCGGCAAGCCCCACGCCACGGGAATCACGCGCTCCGGCGTGCGCGCCGCCATCTGCCGGAAGTTCCGGCAGCCCGCGCGGTGAATGGCCACGCCCTTGCCGCGCGTCACGTAGCCGCCGATGGTGTCTGGCGGCGCCGGCTTGCAGCAGCGCGCGAGCTGGGTGAGCAGCGACTCGACGCCCACCACCAGCACGCCGCCTCGCGGTGTGGCCTCGCTGCGCGGCCCGCGGCTCAGGCGCTGCGTGAGCAGCTCGTCGGGGTCGGGCTGCGGCTCGGGCGGACGCAGGAGATTCTCGATGTTGCGCAGCGAGAACTCGTCCTTGCCGACCACTTCGAACAGCGCGTCGGCCGTGCGGAAGCCCAGTTGGCTCGCCAGCTCCTCGAGCTTCACGGCCGTGCGCCCCTCGCGCTGCAGGAGTTTCTCGACCGCCTCGCGGCCGCGCGCGATGGTCTGGCGCTGAGCCAGCGCGTTGAACCAGGCGCGCACCTTGGACTTGGCGCGCGAACTGCGCAGGTAGCCCAGTTCGCCGTTGAGCCAGTCGAGCGAGGGGCCGCCCTCCTTCGCTGCGACCACCTCGACGGTCTGCCCGCTTTCAAGCGGCGTGTTGAGCGGCGCCATTGCGCCATCCACTCGTGCGCCGCGGCAGCGGTGGCCGAGATCGGTGTGCAGCGTGTAGGCGAAATCCACCGGGGTCGATCCCGCCGGCAACTCGATGATGGAAGCCTGCGGCGTGAAGACGTAGATGCGGTCCTCGAACAGGCCTTCGCCGGCGCCTGCACCGGCGCCCGCGCCTTCGGCATTCCCCGGCTCGGACACGACCTCGCGCTCCCAGGCCAGCAACTGGCGCAGCACCGCCTTGCGCGCCTGCGCCACCTGGTCCTCGAAGTCGCCGCCGGCACTCACGCCGGCATAGCCGCGAGCCCCGGCCTCCTTGTAGGCCCAGTGCGCCGCGACGCCGCTCTCGGCGTGCTCGTGCATCTGTGCCGTGCGGATCTGTATCTCGATGGCGCGGCCGCGCTCGTCCAGCGCCACGGTGTGCAGCGACTGGTAGCCGTTGGGCTTGGGCCGCGCGATGTAGTCGTCGAAGGCCTCGGGCACCGTGCGCCAGAGCTGCTGCACGCGGCCGAGGGCGGCGTAGCAGGCCGCAACGTCGTCGACGATCACGCGCAGCGCCCGCACGTCCAGCACCTCGTCGAACGCGAGCTGCTTGCCCTGCATCTTTTTCCAGATGCTGTACAGGTGCTTGGGCCGGCCCTGCACCTGCGCGCGAAGTCCGGCGGCGTGCAGCGCGGCTTCGAGCCGCCGGCGCGCGGCCTCGACCTCCTGCTCGCGCTCGACGCGCTTTTCTCCTTGCAGGCGGGCGATGCGCTGGTACTCGTCCGGCTGGAGAAAGCGGAACGCCAGGTCCTCGATCTCCCACTTGATCTGCCAGATGCCCAGGCGATTGGCCAGCGGCGCGAACACCTGCACCGATTCCCGCGCCAGCGCCTTCGGGCAGGGCCGCTTGCTGGCCGCGTGCCAGCGCAGCGTCTGCAGGCGCGAAGCCAGGCGCAGCAGCACGACGCGCAAGTCGCGCGAAAAGGCCAGCAGCATCTTGCGCACGCGCTCGATCTGCGCCGCCTGCTGGGCGGCATCGAGCGCGCCGCCCGGCATCGCCTCGCGCGCGTTGCGCTGCGCCTGCACCAGCTTGCGCGTGTGCGTGACCAGCCCGGCGTAGCTCTCGCCGAAGGCCTTGGCGATGACGTCCTCGGGCCGGGCCAGGTAGTCGCCGGCATAGACGAGGTAGGCGGCGGCGCGCATCGACGGCGCGGCGCCGATGGCGTGCAGGATCGCGGCCAGCCCGTCGGCATGGGCGAGCGCGTTCTCGCCCGAATCGAGCTGCGCCGGCGCCAGCAGTGGCTCGGCGAAGGCCCGCGCGCGGGCGAGCACGGCAGCCTCAAAGATGGCGGCATCTGCCGGGGTCTCGGCGGCAGGTTCGTTCCCCTCGCCGGCCACGCCGGCCAGTTGCACGATCGGCGCCGCGGCAGAGGCGGCGTCCGCGAGACCGGTCTTCATGGCAGGCCCAGGAACTCCCGCACCAGCGCCACCTGATCGTCGGCCACCAGCGTCGGCGCGTGGCCGACGCCGGGCAACTCGACCAGCCGTGCCTTCGGGCCGCGCTCGGTCATGGCTCGCGCCGTCTCGCGCGCGAGCAGGTCGGAGTCGGCGCCGCGGACCACCAGGGTGGGGCACGTCAGCGTGTCATAGCGCTGCCACAGCGCCGCCTCGCCGAGGGCGGCCAACTGGGGCGTCGCGGCCTTGAAGGGCAGCGCGATGCGCGGGTCGTAGTGGGAGACGAAGCCCTTGCCCTGCTCGTCCTCAATCTCGCGAAGCTGTGGGCGCGTGAGCGCCAGCCATTGCTCGCGGCTGTGCGGCCCGAAGCCCTGCGAGATGCTCCACAGGTAGTCGGCCGCTTCGTCCAGGCTGCCGTAGCGCTTGGGCACGCCGACGTAGTTGCCGATCCGCTCGATGGCCTGCGGGCGCAGCGCCGGGCCCACGTCGTTGAGCAGCAGGCGAGCGACCAGCGACGCACCCTCGCGGTCGCGCAGCGCCGCCAGCCCCAGGCCGATCAATCCGCCCATGGAGGTGCCCACCCAATCGACCTGCCCCGCGCCCAGCCGGGCCATCAGCGCGACCATGTCCGACACGTAGGTCGGTATGCCGTAGGCCATCGGATCGCTCAGCCAGTCGCTGCGGCCGCGTCCCGCCACGTCGGGGCAGATCACGCGGCACTCCGGCGCGAGCGCCCTTGCCAGCGTGTCGAAGTCGCGGCCCTGGCGGGTCAGGCCGTGCACGCAGACCACCACGCGCGGATTGCTTCTCTCGCCCCACTCCCAGTACGCCATGCGGTGCAGGCCGCCGGCATCGAGGCAATGGACGAAGTCGAGGCGCGGTTCGGTCATGGCAAGGTCCTCATTCGGATAATGATGCTAACCAACACAGCCACGAAAGGACCCAGCATGCTCAAAGGCAAGACCGCCCTCGTCACCGGCTCCACCAGCGGCATCGGCCTGGGCATCGCGCTCGGCCTGGCGCGCCAGGGCGCCGATGTGATCCTCAATGGCTTCGGCGACACCGACGGCGCGCAGGCGCAAGTGCGCGAGGCGGGCCGGGCGCACGGAGCGCGCGTCGGCTATCACGGCGCCGACATGAGCAAGCCGGCCGAGATCGAGGCCTTGATGGCCTTCGCGGCCGGTGACTTCGGCGGCGTCGACATCCTCGTCAACAACGCCGGCATCCAGCACGTGGCGGCGGTCGAGGACTTTCCCGCCGCCAAGTGGGACGCCATCATCGCCATCAACCTGAGCTCGGCCTTCCACACCACGCGGCTCGCCATTCCCGGCATGCGCGCGAAGAACTGGGGGCGCGTCATCAACGTCGCCTCGGCACACGGCCTGGTGGCCTCGGCGGACAAGTCGGCCTATGTGGCGGCCAAGCACGGCATCGTCGGCTTCACCAAGTCGGTCGCGCTCGAAACCGCCGCCAGCGGCATCACCGTCAATGCCATCTGCCCCGGCTGGGTGCTCACGCCGCTGGTGCAAAAGCAGATCGACGAACGCGCCGCGCGCGAAGGCCTCGCCGTGGCCGCCGCCGAGAAGGGCCTGCTCGGCGAGAAGCAGCCCTCGCTGCAGTTCACCACGCCCGAGCAGCTCGGCGAGCTGGCCGTTTTTCTGTGTTCGCCGGCCGCGGACAACGTCAAGGGCGTGGCCTGGGCGGTGGATGGTGGGTGGACGGCGCAATAGGGCGGAGCAACGGCGCGTCGGCACGGGGCAGTCGCTCACCCCCTTCAGGGTGCCCCCTTGCGATGGATGGCAAGGCGGACTCCATCGCCGAATATGGTCCGGTCACGCACACCGGGGACCGCCATGAACCTCAAAGAGATCGACATCGGAGACTTCCGCATCTACGCCGGAGCGATGGACGGCCCGCACGGCGGCTACACGGCCGCCGTCGAAGTGCACGAGATCCGCGGCCCCGGCCAGCCCCCGCGCCGCGTGTTCAGCAGCGACCGCCTTTCCGGCGGTCACCGTTTCCCGGGGCCCGACGAGGCTCTCAGGCACGCCATGGGCATCGGTCAGCAGGCGATCCGGCTGGAGCAGGTGGCGCGCGCACGCTGAATGCGGCGGCTGAGCGACAAAGTGAAGCCGTATCAGGCAGGTCGCGCGGGTCCCTGCTCCATCAGCCAGCGCAAGGCGGCCGGCCGGTCGAAGCGGCGCCAGCGCGCCGGGTCCTGCGCCAGCCGATCGCCCAGCGCGTACAGCGCCAGGGGATTCAGCCCAAGACCGACGTGGCTGGCAAACACCTCGACATTCTCGGTATGCGGCGCTTCCTCGTTGAGGCTGCATGGCCAGGCCACGATGCCGTCGCTGCGCGAGTAGATCGATGTCGTCGGCACCGGCGGGGCGGTCCGCAGTTGCGCGCGCAGCGTCTCGTCCTCGTCGATCTTCTGCCCACTGGCCCACTCGAAGAAGCGCCAGGCATGGTTGGCCTTGGGCGGCCCGGCGAACGGCGTGCCCAAGGTCACGACACAGCGCACGGCCTCGGGCGCGAGCTTGGCCACTTCGCGCGCATACAGGCCGCCGAGACTCCAACCGACGAGGCTGACGGGGCGGCCGTGCTGCTTGCACAACTCGCGCGCCAGTTCACCGCAGCGGTGCAGCACGCCGGGCCGGGGCCCCAGGTTGAAGCCACAGCGCCAGGGCAGAGCCGCATAGCCCAGGTCGCCGAGCAGCGAGCGCAAGGGCAGCGTGGAAAGGTCGTTGGCGCCTAGCCCGGGAAACACCAGCACCGGATGGCCATCGCCACGGGGCAGGCGACGCAGCCAGCGCTCGCCGAGCTTGAGCGCCGCAAACTCCCAGGGCACCCGGGCCTCCATCAGCAGCAGCCACACGGGCGGCGCGACGACGGCGGAAGGCACTTGGGGCGAGCGGGCGAACAGACGATCCAGCATGCGGGAGAAAAGGCGCTTCGTCGCACCGGACTGCGGGGCCGCCATGCTAGCCGGCCGCGCTAGAGGGCGCTGCCGAAATCGACAGCCTCGCGCGCGCCCGCGCCCCCGCCACGAAGACGGGCGCCGTCCTTGTCGCAACGCGAAGGCCACCCCGACACACCTCAGCGCCGCAGCCTCAGCGCCAGCGCTTCGTTGGCGATCAGGGCACCCAGCACCAGCGTGCCGCCGACCAGGGCAGTACCCGCCGGCTGCTCGCCCGCGCCCAGCCAGGCCCAGGTCACGCCGAACACCACCTCCAGCAAGGCGAGCAGCGCGATTTCGGGCGCCGGAAGCACGCGACTGAGGTGCACGACGAGAAGGCATGGAATCGCCAACTGCACGACGCCGAGCAAAGCCAGCAGGCCGAGGTCGTGCGGGCCTGCCTGCATCGGCCACGCGAGAGGCAAGGTCACGGCCGCCGACAGCAGCGCGCCGATGAGCACAGCCGGCAGCATGTCCTGCGCGGCGGCGGGCGCCGCCAGGTCCGGATCGTCCGACCCGTGGCCGATGTGCTGCAGCACCGTCCAGTTGACGGCCGCGGCGATCGGGACCGCCAGCGCGACGAGCGTGCCGAGCAGCGAGGCGCCGGCGCCGCCGATCTCGCTGCCGAACATCCAGCCGATGCCGGCGCCGGCGGTCGCGATCGCCGCCCAGGTCCGCCAAGGCAGGCGATGGCCCAGAAAGACCCGCGCGAACAAGGCGGTGACCAGGGGACCGATCGCCATGGTGATGAGCACGTTGGCCACGGTGGTCAGGGTGATCGCCACCATGAAGGCGGTGAACATCACCGACCAGCACAGCCCCGACACCCACACCGGCCAAGGAGCGCCCACCAGTCCGCGCCACAACGCCGGCCCTCGCATCACGCTCAGGCCGGCCGCCAGCGCCAGCGCGTTGAAGAGGCTGCGCCAGAACGTCACTTCGAAGCTGCGCGCGGCGTCCAGGTGCCGCGTGACCACGCCGGCGATGCTCCACAGGAGCGTCACCACCACCATGAGCACGACGGCCCTGCGGTGTGTCACGCCGCCTCGCGTGAGGCGCGCTTGCGGTCGTGCTCCTTCAGATGGCGCTTGCGAAGCCGGATCGACTTGGGCGTGATCTCCACCAGCTCGTCGTCGGCGATGAACTCCACCGCGTACTCCAGGCTGAGCTGGATCGGCGGCGTGATCTTGATCGCGTCTTCCTTGCCGCTGACGCGGAAGTTGGTGAGCTGCTTGGCACGCACCGCGTTGACCACGAGGTCGTTGTCGCGCGAATGGATGCCGACCAGCATGCCCTCGTAGACCGGGTCGCCCGCCTTGACGAACATGCGACCGCGGTCGTCGAGCTTGCCGAGCGCGTAGGTCACGATCTCGCCGTCGTCCTGGCTGATCAGCACGCCGTTCTTGCGGCCCTCGAGCTCGCCCTTGTAGGCCTCGTAGCCGTCGAAGATGTTGCTGATGAGGCCGGTGCCCCGCGTGAGGTTCATGAACTCGTTGGAAAAACCGATCAGCCCGCGCGCCGGGATGCGGTACTCGAGCCGCACGCGGCCCATGCCGTCCGGTTCCATGTTCACGAGATCGGCCTTGCGCAAGCCGAGGGCCTGCATGACGCCCCCCTGGTGCTGCTCTTCGATGTCGGCCGTCACCAGCTCCATCGGCTCGTGGCGTTCGCCGCCTTCCTCGTGGAACACGACGCGCGGTTTGGAGACGGCAAGCTCGTAGCCTTCGCGCCGCATGTTCTCGAGCAGGATGGTGAGGTGCAGCTCGCCGCGGCCCGAGACCTCGAAGATGCCGTCCTCGTCGGTGTCCTTCACGCGCAGCGCCACGTTGCTCTGCAGTTCGCGGTCGAGCCGGTCGCGGATCTGGCGGCTGGTCACGAACTTGCCTTCGCGGCCGGCCAGCGGCGAGTTGTTGACGCAAAAGTTCATGGTCAGCGTGGGCTCGTCCACCTCGAGCATCGGCAGCGGCACCGGGTCGTCGATGTCGGTCAGCGTCACGCCGATGCCGATGTCTTCGATGCCGTTGACCAGCACGATGTCGCCGGGGCCGGCCATCGCCGCCTGCACGCGCTCGAGTCCCTCGAACTTGAGCACCTGGTTGACCCTCGCCTTGAAGGGAATGCTGTCCTCGCCGGAAAACACCGACACGTCCTGCATCGGCTTCAAGGTGCCCTGGTTGACGCGGCCGATGCCGATGCGGCCCACGAAGGTGGAGTAGTCGAGCGAGCAGATCTGCAACTGCAAGGGCCCGTCGGGATCGCCCTCGTGCGGCGGCACGTGCTGCAGCACGGCGTCGAACAGCGGCGCCAGGTCGGTGCCGACCTTGCCTGCCTCGAGCGTCGCCCAGCCGTTGAGGCCGGAGGCGTAGATGACCGGAAAGTCGAGCTGTTCTTCGGTGGCGTGCAGCTTGTCGAACAGGTCGAAGGTCGCGTTGATCACGTAATCCGGCCGGGCGCCGGGGCGATCGACCTTGTTCACGACCACGATGGGTTTGAGGCCGAGCGCCAGGGCCTTCTTGGTGACGAAGCGCGTCTGCGGCATCGGACCCTCGACGGCATCGACCAGCAGCAGCACCGAATCGACCATCGACAGCACACGCTCGACTTCGCCGCCGAAATCGGCATGCCCCGGCGTGTCGACGATGTTGACGTGGGTGCCCTTCCACTCGACGGCGCAATTCTTCGACAGGATGGTGATGCCGCGTTCCTTCTCGATGTCATTGCTGTCCATCACGCGCTCGGCCACCTTCTCGTTCTCGCGGAAGGTGCCGCTCTGGCGCAGCAGCTGGTCCACGAGCGTGGTCTTGCCGTGGTCCACGTGGGCGATGATGGCGATGTTGCGGATCTGTCGGGCGTTGTCACTGGTGGTCATGTCGTGCTCACTTGCTTGAATTCGTTCGGCTCGGGTCGTGCGACGGCGGTCTGCGCCAGCGTCTGCACTTCGGGCGGGCTCAGCAGCCGCCCCGGGATCAGTTCGCCGGCCTTGACGTGCGCCGTGCCGAGAAAGGTGTCCCGCGGCGCGTCGGCCGCCGACGGGCCGTAAACGCGCACGGCGGCGCAATCGGCTTGATCGACCCGGCGGCGCAGGCCCGAGAGAAACCGACCCGCATCGACTTCGGCCAGGCGTACCTCCGGCCAGCCGCCGAGCAGCACATCGGGCGGCAGCAGGCGGGCTTCGCGCTCGGCCTCGCCCAAAGCGGCGAAAGCTTCGATCGTGATGGCCTGCGCGACGCTCAACGCACCGCTCGCGGTGCGGCGCAGCGCCGAGAGGTGCGCACCGCAGCCCAGGCTTTCGCCCAGGTCTTCGGCCAAGGTGCGGATGTAGGTTCCCTTGCTGACGCAGACCTCGATCTCGAGAATGTCATGCTGCCAGCGCAGGATGTCGAGTCGATGAACGGCGACGCGCCGCGCCCGACGCTCGACCTCCACGCCGGCGCGCGCGTACTCGTAGAGCGCGCGGCCTTCGTGCTTGAGCGCCGACTGCATCGGCGGCAATTGATCGATCTCGCCGACGAGCGCCGTGCAGGCCGCCTGCAGCGCGGCCTCGTCGAAACCGACGGGCCGCGTGTCGATGACCGCGCCCTCGCGGTCGCCGCCCACGCGGGTCACGCCGAGTTGCAGGGTGGCTCGATAGGTCTTGTCCGCATCCAGGCTGACTTGCGAGAACTTGGTCGCCGCGCCGAAGCACAGCGGCAACAGGCCACTGGCCAGCGGATCGAGCGTGCCGGTGTGGCCCGCCTTCTCCGCGCGCAGCAGGTTCCTGGCCTTCTGCAGTGCATCGTTGCTCGACCAGCCCAGCGGCTTGTCGAGCAGCAGCACGCCGTGCAGCGCCCGCCGAGGCGACCGCTGCGGCTTGGGCGCGGGGGCCGGATGAACGGTGAAGGACGAATCACGCACTTTCGCGCTCCATTCATCTTTCATGCGAGGCCGCACGCCGGGCGCTCATTCTTCATCGCCCTCGTCCTTGGCACGCGACGCGTTGGCCTGGTTGATCAGGGCGCTCAGGTCGGCCGCGCGCTCCGTGCTGCGATCGAAATGAAAGTGCAGCGTCGGCACGGTGTGGATCTGCAGCCGCTTGAACAGTCCGTTGCGCAGGTAGCCGGCGGCTTCGTTGAGGGCCGTGGCGCACTCGTCGGCATCGCCGATGAGCACCGAAAAGAACACCTTGGCGTGGGCGTAGTCCGGCGTGACCTCGACCGCATTGACCGTGACCATGCCGATGCGCGGATCCTTCAGGTCGCGGATCAGCACCGCCACGTCTCGCTGGATCTGGTCGGCGACACGGAAACTGCGGTTGGGAATGGCTCGCTTGTGCTTCATGGTGTGTTCGCGTCCGATGGTTCGCCCAAAACCAAGCCCCGCCCACTTTTCAGGGGGCGGGGCTTGTTCGGCGAAGAGCAAGAACCGCCTTACAGCGTTCGGGCGACTTCCTTCACCTCGAAGAACTCCAACTGATCACCTTCTTTGATGTCGTTGTAGTTCTTCAGCTTGATGCCGCACTCGAAGCCCGTGGCGACTTCGCGCACGTCGTCCTTCATGCGCTTGACCGATTCGACCTCGCCCGAGTAGACGACCACGTTCTCGCGCAGCAAGCGGAAGCGCGCACCGCGACGCACCACGCCGGCCGTGACCATGGAGCCCGCCACCGTGCCGATCTTGCTGGCGACGAACACCGTGCGGATCTCGGCCGTGCCGATGACCTCTTCGCGCTGTTCCGGCGCGAGCATGCCCGTCATCGCCGACTTGATCTCGTCGACCGCGTCGTAAATGATGTTGTAGTAGCGCAGATCGACGGCGTTGTTCTCCGCCAGCTTGCGCGCACCGGCGTCGGCACGCACGTTGAAGCCGATGATGACGGCCTTCGACGCGATGGCCAGATTGACGTCGCTCTCGCTGATTCCGCCCACCGCAGCGTGCACGATCTGCACCTTGACCTCGGCCGTGCTGAGCTTGAGCAGCGAAGCGGCCAGCGCTTCCTGCGAGCCCTGCACGTCGGCCTTGACGATCAGCGCCAAGGTCTGCGCCTGGCCCTCGCCCATGTTCTCGAACATGTTCTCGAGCTTGGCGGCCTGCTGCTTGGACAGCTTGACGTCGCGGTACTTGCCCGAACGGAAGGTGGCGATCTCGCGGGCACGCCGCTCGTCGGACAGCACCATGAACTCGTCGCCGGCCTGCGGCACCTCGGTCAGGCCCTGAATCTCCACCGGAATGGACGGACCGGCCTCGGTGGCAGGCTTGCCGTTCTCGTCGAGCATGGCTCGCACACGGCCGTAGGTCGACCCCGCCAGCACCACGTCGCCGCGCTTGAGCGTGCCGGACTGGACCAGCACCGTGGCCACGGGCCCGCGACCCTTGTCGAGTTGCGCTTCGATGACGAGGCCCTTGGCGGGCGCTTCGACCTGGGCTTGCAGCTCCAGCACCTCGGCTTGCAGCAGCACCTGCTCGAGCAGGTTGTCGATGCCCTGGCCGGTCTTCGCCGACACCGGCACGAAAGGCGAATCGCCGCCGAAATCTTCGGGCACAACCTGCTCGGACACGAGTTCGGAGCGCACCCGTTCCAGGTTGGCGTCGGGTTTGTCGATCTTGTTGATCGCCACGATGATCGGCACGCCGGCCGCCTTGGCGTGGTGGATCGCCTCCTTGGTCTGCGGCATGACGCCGTCGTCGGCGGCGACCACCAGGATCACCAGGTCGGTCGCCTTGGCGCCCCGTGCACGCATCTGCGTGAACGCCTCGTGACCCGGGGTGTCCAGGAAGGTGATCATGCCGCGCGGCGTCTGCACGTGGTACGCGCCGATGTGCTGCGTGATGCCGCCGGCCTCCCCCGCCGCCACGCGCGAGGTGCGGATGTAGTCGAGCAGCGAGGTCTTGCCGTGATCGACGTGTCCCATCACGGTCACCACCGGCGCGCGCGCCTCGAGCGCCACGTCGCTCGCGGTGACGTCCTCCTCGAGGAAGGCGTCGGGATCGTCGAGCTTGGCGGTGAACGCCTTGTGACCCATCTCCTCGACGAGGATCATGGCGGTTTCCTGATCGAGCTGCTGGTTGATGGTGACCATCTGTCCCAGCTTCATCAACTGCTTGATGACCTCGGAAGCCTTGACCGACATCTTGTGGGCCAGGTCGGCCACCGAAATGGTCTCCGGCACATGCACTTCGTAGACCTGTGCTTCAACCGGCGCCACGTAGCTCGAGGCCCCTTCGCCCCGGTCGCCGCCGCGGCGCCCGCCCCGCGGCGCCTTCCAGCCGCCACGACCCCCGTCGCTGCGGCCCTTGAGCGCCGCGCGCTTCTTGGCGGCATCGTCGGCCCAGCTCGAGGAAAGCTTTTCGGACTTGACCGACTTCTTGTCGCCCGGCTTGGCCGTGCCAGGGGCTCCAGGCACGCCCGGCTTGGCGGTCGGCTTGTGGATGGTTCCCTTGATCTCCGCAGCCTTGGGCTTTTCTTCCTCCGGCTTCTTGGCGATCAGCACCTTCTTGGGCGCGTTCATCATCGCGCGGATCGCCGCAGCTTCGGCCTCGGCCGCCTTGCGGCGGTTCGTCAGGTCGGCGGCCTTCTGCTTCTCCTCGGCCTCGACGTCCGCGGCCTTGACCACACGCACCACGGGCTTGGCCGGCTCGGTCGGGGCCGCAGCCGGCGCAGCCGGCTCGGTTTCCTTGGCTTCCTTGGCCGCCCGCGCAGCAGCGGCCTTCGAGGACTTCTTGGCGGCAGGCGCGGGCACAGCGGCGGCCGCGGCCAGCGCGGCGGCGGCTTCCTGAGCGGCGGCCTGCTGCCGGGCTTCGGCCGCCTCGCGTTCGCTGCGCTCCTGCTCCTCGCGCAGGCGGCGCTTCTCGGCCATCTCCTCTTCCTGGCGGCGCAGGAGCTCGGCTTGGCGGTTCGCCTCTTCCTCGCGCTTTTGCAGCTCCGCCTCGTCGATGGCCGGCGCGCTCGCGGCGGCTTCCTCCACGGGGGTCGGAGTGTCGTCGCGCTTGATGAAGGTGCGCTTCTTGCGCACCTCGACCTGGATCGTGCGCGCCTTGCCCGAGGCGTCGGCCTGCTTGATCTCGGTGGTCGACTTCTTGGTCAGCGTGATCTTCTTGCGCTCACTGCTGCCGGTGCCGTGCGCGGTGCGCAGGTAGTCGAGCAGGCGCTCCTTGTCGGCTTCGGTCAGCGTCGCATCCGTCGAAGCCTTCGCGACGCCGGCGGAATGGAGCTGCTCGAGCAGCGTCGCGGCCGGGCGGTTCAGCTCGGCGGCCAACTGTGCGACGGTGGTCACGGCCATGTGTGGGTGTCCTTGGGTGTAGCGGTAACTCGAAAGCGATGGGCGACGGCGATCAGGCGGTGAACCAGTGCTCGCGCGCCTTCATGATCAGCGTCTTGGCGTCTTCATCGGGCATGCCGGTCAACTCGGTCAACTCGTCCACCGCCAGATCGGCCAGGTCGTCGCGCGTGCGGATGCCGCCTGCGGTGAGCTTGGCGATGGTTTCGTCGTCGAGGCCATCGAGGTCGCGAAGATCCTGCGAAACCGCCTCGAGCTTTTCTTCCCGGGCGATCTCCATGGTCAGCAACGCGTCCTTGGCGCGGGTGCGCAGCTCGTGCACGGTGTCCTCGTCGAAGGATTCCATCTCGAGCATCTCCTGGAGCGGCACGTAGGCCACCTCCTCCAGGCTGGTGAAGCCTTCGGCAATGAGGATGTCGGCCACTTCGACATCGACGTCGAGCTTGTCGACGAAGAGTTTCCTGATCGCCTCGGATTCGCTGGCCTGCTTGTCCTGCGATTCTTCGGCGCTCATGATGTTGATGCGCCAGCCGGTCAGCTCGGAAGCCAGGCGCACGTTCTGCCCGCCGCGACCGATGGCGATGGCGAGGTTCTCCTCGTCGACCACCACGTCCATGGCGTGCTTTTCCTCATCGACCACGATCGACTGCACGTTGGCCGGCGCGAGCGCGCCGATGACGAACTGCGCCGGGTCCTCCGACCACAACACGATGTCCACCCGCTCGCCGGCGAGCTCGTTGGTCACGCCGTTGACGCGCGAGCCGCGCACGCCCACGCAGGTGCCGATGGGATCGACCCGCTTGTCGTAGGACACCACGGCGATCTTCGCGCGCGAGCCGGCGTCGCGGGCGCAGCTCTTGATCTCGAGCAGGCCCTGCTCGATCTCGGGCACCTCGTGACGAAACAGCTCCATCATGAAGCCCGGAGCGCTGCGCGAGAGCATGATCTGCGGGCCGCGCTGCGTGGTGTCGACCTCGGTGATGAAGGCACGCACCCGGTCGCCGGTGCGCAGGTTTTCCTTGGCGATCATTTCGCTGCGCTTGAGGCGCCCTTCGACGCGGCCGCTCTCGACCACCAGGTCGCCCTTGTCCAGCCGCTTGACGGTGCCCACGAAGATCTTGTCGCCACGCGACAGGAAATCGTTGAGCAACTGCTCGCGCTCGGCGTCGCGGATCTTCTGCAGGATGACCTGCTTGGCCGCCTGCGCGCCGATGCGCCCGATCGAGACGGAATCGATCTGCTCTTCGATGTAGTCGCCCTCTTCGATGTCGGCGATCTGCTCCTGCGCCTCGAACAGCAGAATCTCGGAATCGGGCAACTGCAGGCCGGCCTCGTTGGGGACCACGTGCCAGCGGCGGAAGGTCTCGTATTCGCCGGTGTCGCGGTCCACCGAGACGCGGATGTCGGCTTCGCCGCCCTGCAGCTTCTTGCTCGCCGAGGCGAGCGCGGCCTCGACGGCACCGAACACCACCTCGAGCTCGACACCCTTCTCGCGCGCGATCGCGTCTACGAAATCCAACAGTTCGCGGTTCATTCTTCGTGATCTCCGTGTTCCAGCACCGCCGCCCCGGCGGGCGCGGGCGCCTGCCGGGCGCGGCCCTTGAAATCCACCACCGGCACCAGCCGGGCTTCGCGGACTTCGTCGAGCGTGAATCCCAGCACCTGTTCTTCCTTGCCGTCCTTGAAGTGCAGCGCCCAAGCACCTTCCGCTGCCTGCAAGACACCCTCGAAGCGCTTGCGGCCCTGGAAGGCCAGCTTGAGCGTGAGCGCGACCCGTTCGCCCGAAAAACGCGCGTAATCCGCAGCCGTCTTCAGCGGACGGTCGAGCCCCGGGGAAGACACCTCGAGCCGCGCGTAGTCGCAGCCCTCGACTTCGAGCACATACTGCAACTGGCGCGTGACCTTTTCGCAGTCGTCGACCGTGACGAACTCGCCGGCGCCCGTTTCGTAGCTGTGGCCCGGCACGCGGTCTATCAAGACGCGAAGCAGCCCATGCGAGGCGCGCTCGCAGTCCACCGGCTCGTAACCGAGCCCGGTGACGGTCTTTTCGACCGCGGCTTGCCAATTCGAAGGCACCGAATGCACGGGCACTGGATCGATCTCTTTCCGACGTGTGGCGCCTGGCTGGGTTGACCCCGCGCAGGCAACGCTGCTGCAAAGTGCTTTGACAAAAAAAATGGGCTGGAAATCCCCGGCCCATTTCATGGTCTAGCGAAAGGCGCATTGTAGCCTCCGCGCCCCTTACCGGCAAGAGTTGCGGGTGTCAAGCACGGCTGTTTCGCGCCTTGCCATGACAGAATTTCAAGCCCAAACCCCTTCTTCGGAGTCACCATGGGCTTTCTCGCCGGCAAGCGGCTGTTGATCACAGGAGTGCTCTCCAACCGCTCGATCGCCTACGGCATCGCCCGTGCGTGCCGCCGGGAGGGCGCCGAGCTCGCCTTCAGCTACCAAGGCGAGCGGTTCAAGGACCGCGTCTCGGAGTTCGCCCGTGATTTCGGCTCCGAGCTGGTATTCGACTGCGACGTGGCCGAGGACGCCCAGATCGAGCAGACTTTCGCCGGGCTGGCGGCGGCCTGGCCCGAGGGTTTCGACGGCTTCGTTCACGCCATCGGCTTTGCACCTCGCGAGGCCATCGCCGGCGACTTCCTGGAAGGCCTGTCCCGCGACGCCTTCCGCGTCGCCCACGACATCTCGGCCTACAGCTTTCCGGCCATGGCCAAGGCCTGCGCGCCGCAGCTGCGCGACGGGGCCGCCCTGCTCACCCTCACCTACCTTGGGGCGGATCGGGTCGTTCCCAACTACAACACCATGGGGCTGGCCAAGGCCTCTTTGGAGGCGAGCGTGCGCTATCTCGCGGCTGCGCTGGGATCGCGTGGCATCCGGGTCAACGGGATTTCCGCCGGCCCCATCAAGACGCTGGCCGCCTCGGGCATCAAGGGTTTCGGCAAGATCCTCGCCGTGGTCGAGCAGAACGCGCCGCTGCGGCGCAACGTCACGATCGACGACGTCGGCAACGTGGCCGCCTTTCTGCTCAGCGACCTGGCCGCCGGCGTAACGGCGGAGATCACCTACGTCGATGCCGGGTTCAGCCGGGTGGCCAGCGGAATGCAGGAGGGCTGAACGAGCTTGCTCGCGGTCAGGCCTCGACGCAGTCGACGAAGTACTGGCGCTCGCCGCCGTCCGCGCCGTCGACCTCCACGAGCCCGTGCACGTCAGTGTCGAAGCCGGGGAATCGCTTGTTGAAGTCGCGCGTGAAACGCAGGTAATCCACGATCTTCCTGTTGAAGCGCTCGCCCGGAATGAGCAGCGGAATGCCCGGCGGATACGGCGTGAGCAGCGAGGTCGTGATGCGCCCTTCCAGCGCCTCGATCTCGACCCGCTCGGTCTTGCGATGCGCAATGTGCGCGTAGGCCTCGCTCGGCTTCATGGCCGGGTGCAGATCGGACAAGTACATCTCGGTCGTGAGCCGGGCGATGTCGCCGGCCATGTAGGCCTCGTGGATGCTCTGTGAGAGGTCGCGCAGGCCCATGCGCTCGTAGCGAGGCTGGAAGCTGCAGAACTCGGGGAGGATGCGCCACAGCGGCGCATTGCGGTCGTAGTCGTCCTTGAACTGCTGCAGCGCCGTCAGGAGCGTGTTCCATCGGCCCTTGGTGATGCCGATCGTGAACATGATGAAAAACGAGTACAGGCCCGTCTTCTCGACGATGACGCCGTGCTCGGCCAGGAACTTGGTGACGATCGACGCCGGGATGCCCGTCCTGGCGAACTTGCCGGCCACGTCCAGGCCCGGCGTGACGATGGTCGACTTGATGGGGTCGAGCATGTTGAAGCCCGGAGACAGGTCGCCGAAGCCGTGCCATTTGGCGTCGGCCTTGATCATCCAATCGTCGGGTTTGCCGATGCCCTCGGCCGTGAGCTTGTCCGGGCCCCAGACCTTGAACCACCAGTCCTTGTTGCCGAACTCCTTTTCGACCTTGCGCATGGCGCGGCGGAAATCGAGCGCTTCCAGGATGCTCTCTTCGACCAGCGCCGTGCCGCCCGGCGGCTCCATCATCGCCGCGGCGACGTCGCAACTCGCGATGATCGCGTACTGCGGCGAGGTCGAGGTGTGCATCAGGTAGGCCTCGTTGAAGAGGTGCCGGTCCAGGCGCGTGTTCTGGGCGTCCTGCACGAGCACCTGCGAGGCCTGGCTCAAGCCGGCCAGCAGCTTGTGGGTGGACTGCGTCGCATACACCACCGCCTCCTTCGGCCGCGGGCGCGACTTGCCCATCGCGTGGTAGTTGCCGTAGAACTTGTGGAAGGCAGCATGCGGCAGCCAGGCTTCGTCGAAGTGCAGCGTGTCGATCCAGCCGTCGAGCAGGCTCTTGATGGTCTCGGTGTTGTAGACCACGCCGTCGTAGGTGCTCTGCGTGAGCGTGAGGATGCGCGGCTTGACGGTGGCCGGGTCCACCCCCTGCAGCAGCGGGTTCCTGGCGATCTTGCGGCGGATCGTCTCGGGCTCGAACTCGCTTTTCGGGATCGGGCCGATGATGCCCAGGTGGTTGCGCGTGGGCGTGAGGAACACCGGCACCGCACCGGTCATGATGATCGCGTGCAGGATCGACTTGTGGCAGTTGCGATCCACCACCACCACGTCGTCGGGTGCCACGGTGTGGTGCCAGACCATCTTGTTGCTGGTGCTGGTGCCGTTGGTGACGAAGAAGCAGTGGTCGGCGTTGAAGATGCGCGCCGCGTTGCGCTCGCTCTGCGCCACCGGGCCGGTGTGGTCGAGCAGTTGGCCGAGTTCGTCGACCGAGTTGCATACGTCGGCGCGCAGCATGTTCTCGCCGAAGAACTGGTGGAACATCTGGCCGACCGGGCTCTTGAGAAAGGCAACGCCCCCCGAGTGGCCGGGGCAATGCCAGGAGTAGGAGCCGTCCTGGGCGTAATCGACCAGCGCCTTGAAGAACGGCGGCGCGAGGCCGTCGAGATAGCTCTTGGCCTCGCGGATGATGTGCCGGGCCACGAACTCCGGCGTGTCCTCGAACATGTGGATGAAGCCGTGCAGCTCGCGCAGCACGTCGTTGGGAAGGTGCTGGGAGGTCCGCGTCTCCCCGTACAGGTAGATCGGGATCTCGGCGTTCTTGCGGCGGATTTCCTGGATGAACTTGCGCAGGTTGAGCACGGCCGGGTCGAGCTCCGGGCCGCCCTTGAACTCCTCGTCGTCGATCGACAGGATGAAGGCGCTCGCGCGGCTTTGCTGTTGCGCGAACTGGCTCAGGTCGCCGTAGCTGGTCACGCCGACGATCTCGAAGCCTTCCTTCTGGATGGCGTCTGCGAGCGCGCGGATGCCCAGGCCGGACGTGTTCTCGGAACGGTAGTCCTCGTCGATGATGACGATGGGGAAACGGAAATGCTGCATCGATGCGGCCTTCGACTCTGGCGGGACTCGCAGGCGATGCCCGCGCGAAAGAGGGCGCAGTTTAGGGCTTTCGTCGCGGGCATCGCCCCCGCGAAGCGCGAGGGCTGCGTCGTACACTGAAATGCAGGCTCGGGGGCTTGAACGACGAAGGAGCGACGATGGAGTGGAGTGCTGCCACCTTGTGGTGGATCGCCGCAGGCGCGCTGATCGCCGCCGAGCTGGCCACCGGCACCTTCTATCTCCTGATGCTCGCGCTCGGCATGCTTGCCGCGGCGCTCGCCGCACACGCGGGCCTCGGCCTGAGCGCACAACTGGTGGCTGCCGCTGCGCTAGGCGGTGGCGCCGTCGCCGCATGGCACCTGCGTCGCCAGCGCCGGCGGCCCCCCGCATCGGGCGCACCCGATCCCCACTTCAATCTGGACATCGGCGAACAAGTTCTCGTCGAGCACTGGGAGTCCGACGGCAGCACGCGCATCGAATACCGGGGCGCGCAATGGACGGCCCGCTATGCGGGCGAAGGCGAGCCGGCGCCGGGCCTGCACGTCATTCGCGGCGTGCAGGCCAATCGCCTCATCCTCGGCCGCTGAGCGGCCTCAACTCGAGACCCAGTACCCGTCATGGAAATCGTCGCCTTCGTCGCGCTGATCGTCGCCTTCATCTTCATTGCGCGGTCCATCAAGATCGTGCCGCAGCAAAGTGCCTGGGTGGTGGAGCGGCTCGGCAAGTACCACGGGACGCTGACCCCGGGGCTCAATTTCCTGGTGCCCTTCGTCGACCGGCTGGCCTACCGCCATTCGCTCAAGGAAGTGCCGCTGGACGTGCCGAGCCAGGTCTGCATCACCAAGGACAACACGCAGCTCACCGTCGACGGCATCCTCTATTTCCAGGTCACCGACCCCATGCGGGCCAGTTACGGATCGTCGAACTACATCGTCGCCATCACCCAGCTCGCGCAGACCACCCTGCGCAGCGTGATCGGCAAGATGGAGCTCGACAAGACCTTCGAGGAGCGCACCGCCATCAATGCGGCGGTGGTCGCGGCGCTGGACGAGGCGGCGCTCAATTGGGGCGTGAAGGTGCTGCGCTACGAGATCAAGGACCTCACGCCGCCGGCGGCGATCCTTTTGTCGATGCAGGCGCAGATCACGGCCGAGCGCGAAAAGCGAGCACTGATCGCCGCGAGCGAAGGCCGCAGGCAGGAGCAGATCAACATCGCCACCGGCGAGCGCGAGGCCTTCATCGCACGCTCCGAAGGCGAGAAGCAAGCCGAGATCAACACCGCCCAGGGCGAAGCCGCGGCCATCACCACCGTGGCCGAAGCAACGGCCGAGGCGATCCGCCAGATCGCCGCGGCCATCCGCGAGCCCGGCGGAGAGCAGGCCGTGCAGCTCAAGGTCGCGGAACGCGCGGTCGATGCGTTTTCTCAACTGGCCCAGAAGAACAACACCATGATCGTGCCCGCCAACATGAGCGAGGTGTCGGCACTGATCGGCACCGCCATGACCTTGCTCAAGGGCAGCGCCGCTGCCAAGTGAAGTCGGTATGGCCTTGAACGTGCTGGGCAAGGAGTTGCGCCCGTGCTCCTACGATCCGCTCACCGGCTACCTGCGAGACGGCTGCTGCAACTCGGTGAGCGGCGACGGGGGCGCGCACGTGATCTGCGCACGCATGACCGCCGAGTTCCTGGCTTTCTCGCGCGCTCGCGGCAACGACCTCGTCACGCCACGCCCGCAGCTTCGCTTTACCGGCCTGAAACCAGGCGACCGCTGGTGCGTTTGCGCGTTTCGCTGGCTCGAAGCGCTGGAAGCCGGTTGCGCGCCGCCCGTGGTGCTGGAATCCACGCACGAAAAGGCGCTCGACATCGTCGGCCTGACGCATCTGCGCGAGCGAGCCCTGTAGCGGCGGGCGGTACGCCGCTCTACCGCGATGGGTTCGGTGGCCGACCCGTGGAGGCGGGAGGAGCGACGTCCTCCGGCAAGTCTCGGGGGCGGGGAAAGTGCATGGCCGCGGGCTTGGTCGGCTCCGGCTCGTCGAGCGGCAGGTCGACTTCAAGGGGTCTGAAGACCGCCGGCTGGGCCTCGAGCGAGGTGGTGGCGATCAGGCGCTCGAACATCCCGGCGGATGCCGCGCCGCCGTGGTCATCGCCCTCTTCGCCGATCGGCAGCAGCAGGTCGACGGTGCCGCCCGCTTCGAGTTCCGAACGATCCCGGGCCACCGCGTAGAGCAGCATCAGCTCACGGTACGCGGGCAAGTCGAAACCGTCGCGCGCACCACGCTCGTCGTCGGCGCGCAGCAGCGTCGTCTGCAGCACTTCCATGGCGCGCTGCGGCCGGCTCCACAAATCTTCGAGACGGCCGGTGACGGAAGGGTAGTCCTCGAGCGAACGACCGTCCTGCAGATTCGCCTCCCAGTCGGGTGCGACGGCGCTGAAGCGGCTGTTGAAGCGCTCGCGCAGCCGCTCGTACTCATTGCGCTCGCCGCGCCGTTTGTAGATCTCGAGCAGCTTCAGGTAAGGCAGGGGACTGTTGCCTGCCGTGCTGCGCAGATGACCCATGAGCAGGTCGATGGCCGCCTCGTCCTGCCCGAGCACGACGAAGAACTCGGCCTGCTGTTCGAGATCGATCAGTTCCTCGACCGAGACTTCGCGCTTGTGCTCGGCCACGCGAGCCGAAGTGGTCAGCGGCGCGGGCTCCGATCCGGTCCAGGGCAGCGTGGGCGGCGAAGCAGGACGCGCGGCGCCCTTGGCGATCGGCGCAGCCGGCCGGCCTGCCGCCGGCTCCGTGGTGACGATCGGCATGTCCTGCTCGTCCGGCCCCAGGTCGTCGGCGCCGGCTTCGTGCAGCAGCCAAGCGTTCGCCTCGCGTTCCTGATTGCGCTGATGCCACAGCCAGACGAGTCCGGCCAGCAAAAGCGCGATCAGGACGAGCAGCGCCGGCACGAACGTTCCCTGCGCAACCGGCCCACGTTCGCTTTGCAGCCGGGTGCGCAGCGCGGCCAGCGCCTGCTCGGCACTGGCGGCCTGGGCCCGCAATGCCGCGTTGGCCGCTTCGAGTTGCGCGGCGCGCGACTGCGCCGCTGCCTGCGCAGCGCTCGCCGCAAGCGCCGCCGCTTCGGCGGCCGAGGCGCGCTGCTCGGCGGCATCGGCCGCGGCCAGGGCGGCGAGCTGCGCCTCGGTGATCGGTGGGTCGAGCCGCAGGCGCGAGCCGCCCGCCGCTTGCGCCGCAGGGGCGGCGGCCTGCGCGGCCGGCACCGTCGCCGTCGCGCGGGCGGGCGGCTTGCGACGCGGCTGATCGGCACGCGGGCGCGGCCGCACAGGCGGGGCATCGGCGCTCGGGATGGCGACGTTCGCCGCAACCGGCGTGCGGTCCGCGGGCGCAGGGTCGTTGGTCGGCGCGCCGCCGGTGGTGGCGAGATCGATCGGCGCTCGCAGCGATGGCGGATCGGCAAACAAGGTGAAGCGGCGCGACACCCGTCCGGCACAACCGATGCTCACCTCGACGGTGACAAACGGCTCATCGACGCGGTTGACGGTGCTCAGGCGCAGCGTGCGCCGTTCGGCATCCGGCAAAGCGGGATCGAGGCTCAGGGAAACCGCGCCCGGGGCTTGCGGCGTATCGGCGAAGAACACCTCGGCCGACAGGCAGTTCGACCGCAGGACTTCGCCGGCCTCCAGGCGCAAGGGGATTGCCAGTTCGAGCGGTTGTCCGAGGGTGGCTGTTTCGGGAAGGCGTCCGAAACCGATCGCGCCAACGCCTTGTGCGGCGGCTGCCAAGCCCAGCGCCAACGCCGCGGTTCGCACGTCCCGATTCATGCTTGTTGTGTTCCCACCCTCGATTCACTCTAGCATGAAGACTCGGCGCCGCACCTTGGAAAAGGACGCGCGAAAGGCCCCTGCCGACCCCGCCTCATCGCCGCTTGCGCGAGACGGTGCATGACAGGATCATCGACCCATCCACGCCGCGCATGCCGCTGGAAAAGCGAGCCAATGACAGCCCAACTCCTCTCGCAGCGTCGCGACGCGACGCTCGTGCTGACGATCAGCGATCCGCAGGCGCGCAACGCCCTGTCGCCGCAAGTCTCGACGGCAGCCGTGGAGGCGCTCGGCGTGGCCGAAGCCGATCCCTCGGTGCGCGCTGTGGTGCTGGCCGGAGAAGGCGCGCATTTCTGCTCGGGCGGCAACCTGCGCAGGCTCGCCGCCAACCGCGTCACGGGGCGCGAGTCGCAGGAGCAGCACCTGCGGCTCTTCCATCAGTTCATCGAAGCCCTGCGCACGCACCCCAAGCCGGTGATCGCCGCCGTGGAGGGCGCGGCAGCAGGCGGCGGCTTCTCGCTCGCGCTGGCCTGCGACCTGATCGTCGCTGCGCAGGACGCGCGCTTTTCCATGGCCTACGGGCGCGTGGGGCTCTCGCCCGACGGGGGCGCGAGCTGGCATCTCGCGAGATCGCTCCCGCGCGCGCTGGCGCTCGAGCTGCTTTGGCTGGGCAACACCGTCACGCCACACCAGTTGCAGATCTGGGGCCTTGTCAATCGAGTGACAGACAGCGGCGGCGCGCTCGCGCAAGCTCTGCGCATGGCCGACGAGCTGGCGGCTTTGGCGCCCAACGCGCTGGCCAGTGCGAAGGAACTGGTCAACCAGGCGCGCCTGCGCGCACTCGGCGAGCACCTCGGCGCGGAGAGCCAACACTTTGTCGACAACCTCTTTCACGCCAACGGCGCCGAAGGTCTGCAGGCCTTCTTCGAGAAGCGTGCGCCGCGTTTCGACTGAACGGGTAGTTCGATGAGCGCACCCGCGCCGCGCCGCCGCCTCTACCTGATGCGCCACGGCTCGGTGGATTACTTCACCGCGGACGGCACGCCGGTGCATCCCGACACCGTGGCGCTCAACGACGAAGGGCAGCGGCAGGCCGACGCCGCCGGCGCACTGTTTCGCGACTGCGGCGTGCGCTTCGACCGCGCGCTCGTCAGCGGCCTTGCGCGCACGGTTCAGACCGCGGAGCGCACGCTCGCGGCGGTCGGGCAAGACCTCGCGCTCGAGCACGAGCCGGCATTGCAGGAGATCCGGGGCGGGCGACTGGCCGACATCCCGCCCGATCAGGTCGAGCAGGCTTTTCTCGGTGCGTTTGCCGGAGGCATCGATGTCGAGCGGCAGCGCTTCCTCGGCGGCGAGTCGATCGGCGAGTTGCTCGACCGGACCCTGCCGGCCTTCGAGGCGCTGTGCGCGCGCACCGACTGGCACTCGCTGCTGCTCGTGCTGCACGGCGGCGTCAACCGTGCCCTGATCTCCACGGCGCTGGCCGGGCGGCGCGCCTTCTTCGGCCGGATCGAGCAGCAGCCGGCCTGCATCAACATTCTCGACATCGACAGCACCGGCGAGGCGGTGGTGCGCAGCATCAATCTTGCACCGACGCAGTGGCTGCACGAGCGCGAGCGCTACACCACGATGGAGAAACTGCTCGCGCAGTACCGGGCGGGGCGCTGAAGCCGCCGAGGCCCCGGCGCAGACGAAGGCCGACCGCGCCGCGCCGCCTCTCAGTTGCGATAACCCGGATCGATGCGATCGAGCCGGCGCAGCAGCCCCGGCCATGCCAAGGCGCCGCCGCCCTGCCCGCGCGTGACCTGCATCGCCTGCTGCTGCGCGGTGGCGATGACGCCCGGCTCGATGTGCGTCAGCCCGCCGCCACCGGCCTGCGCGCGGACCTGGATCGCGCACACCGACTCGAACAGGTACATGTTGACGAAGGCGTCCGCGACGGCCGTGCCCAGGGTCAGGAGGCCATGGTTGCGCAGCATCAGAAAACTGTTGAAGCCCAGATCGGCGACGAGCCGGGGTTTCTCGTCCTCGCGCAGGGCCACGCCTTCGTAGTCGTGATAGCCCAGGCTGCCCAGCACGAAGATCGACTGCTGCGACAGCGGCAGCACGCCGCCCGCCTGCGCCGACACGGCCACGCCGTTGAGCGTGTGGGTGTGCAGCACGCAGGCCGCGTCGTGACGCGCGGCATGGATGGCGCTGTGGATGGTGAAGCCGGCGGGGTTCACTGTGAACGGCGTGTCGTCGAGCTTGTTGCCCGCCAGATCGATCTTCACCAGGCTCGACGCGGTGATCTCGTCGAACAGCAGGCCGTAGGGGTTGATGAGGAACTGGTCTTCGGTGCCCGGCACGCGCGCGGTGATGTGCGTGAAGACCAGATCGTCCCAGTGAAAATGCGCCACCAGCCGGTACGCCGCAGCGAGATCGACCCGCGCCTGCCATTCGCCCGGACTCACCTCGCGATGGCGGCGCGCAATGCTTGGATCGGCGGCATTCATGGCGGCTCCTGCAGGGTTTCGTGCAGCCTGACAATAGGCCGCGCCGTGCACGCGATGCTGTCACGTCAGGGACAAAACATGAATACCCCCGTTCTTACAATCGTCGAGCAACATCACATCGACTCGGGCCCATGGTTCAGCAAGCTCTCGCAGACTCTGCGCAATGCGATCCTGGCCCGCGCGCAGGTGCGGCGGCTGCCCGATGGCTCGATGCTCACGAGCCGCGGCGCAGCGGCCGACGAATGGTGCGGCGTGGCCAAGGGCGCGATCCGCGTGAGTTCGGTGTCGCTGTCGGGCAAGCAGGTGACGCTCACCTACGTGGAGCCCGGCGCCTGGGTCGGCGACATCTCTCTCTTCGACGGTTTTCCGCACACGCACGATGCGCACGCGCACGGCGAGACCACCTTGCTGGTGGTGCGCAAGGCCGACTTCAAGGAGCTGCTTGCGCAGCACGTCGAGCTCTACGAAGCGTTGCTGCGCCTGCAGTGCCGGCGCCTGCGCCTGATGTTCGATGCGGTGGAGGACCTCAACACCCGCCCGCTCGCGGCGCGGCTGGCCAAGCAGATCCTGCTGCTGGCGCGCAGCTACGGCATCAACCAGGGCGAGGAGATCCGCATCGGGCTTCAACTCGCGCAGGAGGATCTCGCACAACTGCTCGGCGCTTCACGCCAGCGCGTCAACCAGGAGCTCAAGGGCTTCGAGCGCAACGGCGCGGTGAGGGTCGAGCCGACGCGGCTGGTGGTGCTCTCGCGGGAGAAGCTGTTGGCGTTCGCGGAACGTTGACGATCGGGATGGAACGGCTCTGCGAGGAAGCCGAGGCCCGTGGGTGGCTTCGGGTCCTTGACCGAAGTCGCGGACGGCAGAAGACCTGATGAGCCGCGAAGATGGATAACTACACCGGCACGAAACCCGTCAGCCCCGCTCACGCCTTCGACATCGGCAGCCTCCAGCGCCATCTGGAGCAGCGGCTCGAAGGCTTTGCGGGCCCGCTGACGGTCGAGCAGTTCAAGGGCGGTCAGTCGAACCCGACCTACAAGCTCGTCACGCCGCAGCGCAGCTACGTCATGCGCAGCAAGCCCGGCCCGGTCGCGAAGCTGCTGCCTTCGGCGCATGCCGTCGAGCGCGAGTTCAAGGTGATGCACGCGCTGGCCGGCAGCGACGTGCCGGTCGCACGGATGCACCTGCTGTGCGAGGACGAATCGGTGATCGGCCGCGCGTTCTACGTCATGGAGTTCGTGCAGGGCCGCGTGCTGTGGAACCAGGCGCTGCCGGACATGAGCCCCGCCGAGCGCGGCGCCATCTACGACGAGATGAACCGCGTGATCGCCGCATTGCACCGCATCGATTTCGCGGCACGCGGGCTCGCCGATTACGGCAAGCCGGGCAACTACTTCGAGCGCCAGATCGGCCGCTGGACGCGCCAGTACCAGGCCTCGATCACCGAGCCGATCGAGGCCATGGACCGGCTCATCGACTGGCTGCCGGCGCACATCCCGCAAAGCGCGCGCGACGAATCCCGGATCGGCATCGTTCACGGCGACTACCGGCTCGACAACCTCGTCTTTCATCCCAGCGAGCCGCGCATCCTCGCGGTGCTCGATTGGGAGCTCTCCACGCTCGGCCACCCCCTCGCCGATTTCAGCTACCACTGCATGAGCTGGCACATCCCGCCGGGCGCCTTTCGCGGGATCGGCGGGCTCGACATCGCCGCCCTGGGCATCCCGAGCGAGCGCGACTACGTGCAGCGCTACTGCGAGCGCACCGGCCGCACCGGGGCAGGCAAGGACGCCGACGCCGTGATGGCGGACTGGGGCTTCTACATGGCCTACAACCTGTTCCGCATGGCCGGCATCCTGCAGGGCGTCGCCAAGCGGGTGGTCGATGGCACGGCGGCCAGCGAACAGGCACGCCAGGCCGGCGCAGGCGCCCGGCCGCTGGCCGAGATGGGCTGGACCTTCGCGCAGCGGCTTCGTTGAGCGGCCCTCTACAACAAACAGCGTTTCAGGAGACACGATGGACTTCGACTACTCGCCGCGCACGCGCGAACTGCAGGCCCGGCTGGCTGCCTTCATGGACCGCCACATCTACCCGGCCGAGGCCGCCTACTCCGCGGAAATCGAGGCCAACACGCGGGCCGGCAAGCGCTGGACGCCGCTGCAACTGATCGAAGACCTCAAGCCCAAGGCCCGGGCCGAAGGCCTGTGGAACCTGTTCCTGCCGGAGAGCGCCGGCGCCGCCACGCAAAGCGCCGGCGACCTGGGCGCGGGCCTGAGCAACCAGGAGTACGCGCCGCTGGCCGAGATCATGGGCCGCGTGCCCTGGGCCAGCGAGGTCTTCAACTGCTCGGCGCCCGACACGGGCAACATGGAAACGATCGTGCGCTACGGCAGCGCCGAGCACAGGATGCGCTGGCTCGAGCCGCTGCTGCGCGGCGAGATCCGCAGCGCCTTCGCGATGACCGAGCCCGACGTGGCCTCGTCGGATGCGACCAACATCGCCTCGAGCATCCGCCGCGACGGCGACGACTACGTGATCGACGGGCGCAAGTGGTGGATCTCGGGTGCGGGCGATCCGCGCTGTGCGGTCTACATCTTCATGGGCAAGACCGATCCGCAGGCGCCCCGCCACAGCCAGCAGTCGATGATCCTCGTGCCGAGCGACACGCCGGGCATCACCGTCGTGCGGCCGCTCTCGGTCTTCGGCTACGACGACGCGCCGCACGGCCACTGCGAGATCGTCTTCGACAAGGTGCGCGTGCCGGCGTCCAACATGCTGCTCGGCGAGGGCCGCGGTTTCGAGATCGCCCAGGGCCGGCTCGGCCCGGGCCGCATCCACCACTGCATGCGCCTGATCGGTCTCGCCGAGCGCGCGCTCGAGCTCATGTGCAAGCGCGCGTCCTCGCGCGTGGCTTTCGGCCGGCCGGTGGCGGACCAGGGCGTCACGCGCGAGCGCATCGCCGAGGCGCGCTGCCGCATCGACATGGCGCGCCTGCTCACGCTCAAGGCCGCCTGGATGATGGACGTGGCGGGCAACAAGGCGGCCAAGGCCGAGATCGCGATGATCAAGGTCGTGGCGCCGAGCATGGCCTGCCAGGTCATCGACTGGGCCATTCAGGCCCATGGCGGCGGCGGCGTGTGCGAGGACTTCCCGCTGGCGTATTTCTATGCCGGGGCGCGAACCCTGCGTTTCGCCGACGGCCCCGACGAGGTCCACCGCAACGCCATTGCCAAGCTCGAGCTGGGCCGTTACGCGGCCGCGTAGGCGGCGGCGTTCGGCATTACGCGGCCGCGCTGGCGGCGGCGTTCGACAATGCGTCGCAGCTCAGGCGACGGTGTTCTCACCTTGCGCGCGGCTCGGGCCGCACGCAGCGTCTACTCCGCGAAATCCGACGGCAGGTGGCTCTGCCACGCCGTCGAGCTGCTGCCCGGCCAGGGTTGCTGCTGGGCTGCGACTGCCTGGGTGGCAGCGAGCGCGCTGCGTGCGGCCGACTCGAAGAGCGCGAGTGCGCCGTCCAGCAACTGCGCCGTGGGCTGCAGCGCCTCCACCCGCAGATACAGACGCCCCCGCAGGGTCATCAGCACCATCGGCTCGTCGTTGGCGAGCCAGCTGCGGCTGGCAGCATCGAGCTGCGCCACGAAGTCGGGATCGAGCCAGGCGTTCAGCGGCCCCGGCGCATTTCCGACGGCCGAGAAACGCGAGCGCAGCGGCTTCATGGCGGCAAGGGGTGTCTTGGGGAACATGGCGAGCCAGCGCATCTCCTCGGGCATGCCGGAGTCGATCTGGGTCTGCATGTCCTGCGTGAAGAGCGCGTAGGCGGCCTGCTCGAGCTCTTCGGCCAGCGTGCGCGAGATCACCAGCAACTGCATGCCCACGGGCAGGTGCAGGTTCATGCGCATGCGCAGTTCGCGGTCGAGCAGATAGCTGCGCTGCGGCGCGCCCCACTCCATGCGCCACGTGCTGTCGTACACCTTGCCCTCGACGACCATGCCTTCGTCGCGGCGCACGCGCTTGAGGTCCAGCCCACGCTGTGCGGCCCAGGCCTGCATGGCCCTTCCGTCAGGACCGCCGCGGCTGCCGCCTATCCAGCGTTTGATCGAGTCGAGCATGGGTCGAATGCGATTGGAATAGAGTGTTTGCAGCAGGCGAGCCGACAAGCCGCCTGACATTACTGACAAAGGCTTACGCGATGATCGAAGTGTATTCCTGGGCTACGCCCAATGGCCACAAGGTCCACATCATGCTGGAAGAGTGCGGCCTGCCATACCGAGTAAAGGCGGTGAATATCGGTGCTGGCGATCAGTTCAAGCCGGAGTTTCTCGCGGTCAGCCCCAACAACAAGATTCCCGCCATCGTCGATTCCGACGGCCCGGACGGCGAGCCCATCTCGCTGTTCGAGTCGGGCGCGATCCTGGTCTATCTCGCCGCGAAGACGGGCCGCTTCATGCCCGCCGATCTGCGCGCGAAGTACGAAGTGCTGCAGTGGCTGATGTTTCAGATGGGCGGTGTCGGCCCCATGCTTGGACAGACGCATCACTTCCGGATCTACGCGCCCGAGAAGCTCGACTACGCGATCGAGCGCTACACCAACGAGGCCAGGCGCCTGTACGGCGTCATGAACAAGCGGCTGGCGAAATCGAAGTACATCGCCGGCCCCGAGTACACGATCGCCGACATCTCCATCTTTCCGTGGCTGCGCTCCTGGAAGAACCAGGGCATCGACTGGAACGACTATCCGCATCTCAAGGGCTGGTTCGACGAGATCGCCGGGCGCCCGGCCGTCCAGCGGGGTGTCGAGGTCCTCGCCAAGGAGCGAAAACCGCTGATGGACGACGAAGCACGCAACATGCTTTTCGGCTCGGAGCAGTACAAGGCCCGCTGAAAGCGATGAGCGCCGGCCGACTCAACCGGCCGCAAGTGCCGCACGGCGTGCGGCTGCGCGTGACGGGCACTGCCGTGCCGCCCGTCTTTCGGTCCCGCTTCATCCTCCTGCCGGCACGCGGATTGCCGCATCGCCTGGGATTCGCCGACATCCCATGCCTTCGCTCCGAGTCACCTCCGTTTTTGCGCTGCTGTGCGCCTGCTGTGCAGCCTGCACGCCCCTGCGCCTCGCCCCGAACTCCTGGGCCGGCGAGCCACAAGGTGCCACCTTCTTTGCCGAACCCGTGCCGAAGTTGCCGATCTGGTCGGAACCGCTCACGCCGGTTGCCAAGCGCGTACCGTCGCTCACGGGCGGTGCCCGTTGCGGCGACGACCCGGGCGAACAGGCGCGAGCGCAGTGCCTTCGCGGCGAAGGCCTGGACGCCGACCCCGCCCGCTGAGAGCAAGCGCCGCGGCTCATGGCGTCGGCCGCAGCCCGGAACGACGACGCCGGCAGCGCAAGCCGCTTCTCGCTCGAGAACTCGCCCCCGTGAAGGCGAACGATTTCAGGCGCTCGAAGCGGCACCATGAACGGTGATGCAGCCGAGCACGCAAGGGCTGCGGTGGAAGCGGTGTACCGCACGCAGTCGCGCCGCGTCTTCGCCACGCTGATCCGCCTGCTCGGCGATTTCGACCTGGCCGAGGAGGCGCTGCAGGACGCCTTTCGCGCCGCGCTCGAGCAGTGGTCGCGCGACGGCGTTCCTGAGAACCCGCGAGCGTGGCTCGTTTCGACCGGGCGCTTCAAGGCCATCGACAGCCTGCGCCGGCGTGCGCGATTCGTGTCCCTGCCGCATGACCTGGCCGAGAAGCTCGACGGCGATGAAACGGCCTCGCCGCGGCACGGCAGCGAGCCACTCGATTCCGGCGATGCGCTGACCCGGGAACTGACGGAGCGACTGCGCGCCGAGGCGCACGACCCGGTGGCCGCCGACGACGAGAGCGTCGAAGACGACCGGCTGCGGCTCGTGTTCACCTGCTGCCATCCGGCGCTCGCCCCGGACGCGCAGGTGGCACTCACCCTGAGGGAAGTGTGCGGCCTGAGCACGGAGCAGATCGCCAGCGCCTTCCTGAGCGCCACGCCCACGCTGGCGCAGCGCATCGTGCGCGCGAAGACCAAGATCCGCGAGGCCCGGATCCCGTACCGCGTGCCGGCAGCCGACGAACTGCCCGAGCGGCTCGAAGCCGTGCTGCGCGTGATCTACCTCGTCTTCAACGAGGGCTACTCGGCTTCGTCCGGCGCCGCGCCGATGCGGCCCGACCTGTCGGCAGAGGCGATCCGGCTCGCGCGGCTGGTGGTCGAGCTCCTGCCGGAACCCGAAGCGCGGGGCCTGCTGGCGCTGATGCTGCTGCATGAATCACGGCGTGCCGCCCGCGAGTCGGCCGGTGGCGAGTTGGTGCTGCTCGAGAACCAGGATCGCGCGCTGTGGAATCGCGAGCAGATCGCCGAAGGCGAGATGCTGGTGCAAGGCGCGCTGGCTTCGGGCCGCGCCGGCGCTTACGCCTTGCAGGCAGCGATCTCGGCCGTGCACGCCCGAGCCGCCGAGGCCGCGGCCACCGACTGGTCGCGCATCGTGGGCTTGTACGACCGGCTGGTGGCGATCGAGCCTTCGCCGGTGGTCGAACTGAACCGCGCCGTGGCATTGGCCATGCGCGACGGCCCGGCCGCGGGGCTGGCGCTGATCGAGGCGATGCTCGCGCGTGGCGTCCTGGCGGACTACCACCTCGCCCACGCCGCTCGCGCCGACCTGCACCGGCGCCTGGGGCACACGGCCCAGGCCCGATCGGCCTACCGCCGCGCTCTGGCGCTGGCCCGGCAGGACGCGGAGCGGCGCTTCCTCGAGCGCCGGCTGGCTGAACTGCCCGCCTGAGAAGCTTTTTTTCGTCACGCGGGTGGCCGGATGTCGAAATGGCCCCGCCTCGAACGACAAGAGGGTATGCGGAGCCGATGTGCGCCGCGATATGGAGAACGACCATGAAGTACCTGTGCCTGGTTTTCAACGAAGAGAAGGTGCTGGACGCGATGCCGCCGGCCGAACTCGCCGCCTTCGAGGCGGAGCACCTCGCCTGCGACGACCGCCTGCGCGAAAGCGGCCACTTCATCGTCGCGGAGGCGCTCGGCCCGGTGAGTACGGCGACGACGGTACGGGTGCGCGCCGGCAAGCTGTCGGTCAGCGATGGCCCGTTCGCCGAGACCAAGGAACAGCTCGGGGGCTTTTATCTGATCGAAGCCCGCGACCTCAACGACGCCATCCGCCTGGCCGGGGAGATCCCCTCGGCGCGCACCGGCAGCATCGAAGTGCGGCCGGTCCGCGAACTGACGCCGGTGTGAGCGGCCGGCCTCGCCGCCTCCTCTCGGTCTCCATGGAATAACCCACATGAAATACCTCTGCCTGGTTCACTTCGACGACCGCATATCCGAGCCGGGTGCCGCGCCATGAGCGCAGCTTCTCCCGCCTCCGGCGCCAAGGCGAGCCGCCGCGACTGGATCGGCCTGGCGGTGATCGCCCTGCCCTGCCTGCTGTACTCGATGGACCTCACGGTGCTCAACCTCGCGGTGCCGGCGCTCAGCGCCGACCTGCAGCCGAGTGCCGCGCAGTTGCTGTGGATCGTCGACATCTACGGCTTCATGGTCGCCGGCGCGCTGATCACCATGGGCACGCTGGGCGACCGGATCGGCCGGCGCCGGCTGCTGATGATCGGTGCGGCGGCCTTCGGCATCGCCTCGGTGCTCGCGGCTTTCTCGACCAGCGCCGAGATGCTGATCGCCACGCGCGCGCTGCTCGGTCTGGCGGGCGCCACGCTGGCGCCTTCGACGCTTTCGCTGATCCGCAACATGTTCCACGACCCGCGCGAACGCACGCTGGCCATCGGCATCTGGGTGTCGAGCTACTCCGTCGGCGCGGCGATCGGGCCGCTGGTCGGCGGCGTGCTGCTGCAGTACTTCTGGTGGGGTTCGGTGTTCCTGATCGGGGTGCCGGTGATGGTCCTGCTGTTGATCGTCGGGCCGGTGCTGCTGCCGGAGTTCCGTGATCCGCAGGCCGGCCGCCTCGATCTCGCCAGTGCCGCGTTGTCGCTGGCCGCCGTGCTCGCCACCATCTACGGTCTGAAGCAGATCGCGGAACACGGGCCGGGCGCGGGGCCGTTCGCAGCCATCGTGGCCGGCGTGGTGCTGGCGGCGGTGTTCCTGCGCCGCCAGCGGGCGCTTGCCGATCCGCTCATCGATCTGAAGCTGTTCCGCCGGCCGGCCTTCAATGCCTCGCTGGCGAGCTACACGCTGGGCTGCTTCACCATGTTCGGCGCGTACATCTTCATCGCCCAGCACCTGCAGCTCGTGCTGGGCCTGTCGCCGTTGCAGGCGGGACTGTGGACCGTTCCGTGGGCACTGGCCTTCGTGATCGGCTCGATGCTCACGCCCGTGCTCGTGCGGCGCTTTCGCCCGGCCGACGTGGTGGCCGCCGGCCTGGTGGTCACGGCGGGCGGCTTCGCGCTGCTGGCGCAGGTGCAGGCGAGCGACGGGCCGCAACTCGTCATCGGCGCGTCGGTCGTGCTGTCGCTCGGACTGGCGCCGGTGTTCACGCTGGCCACCGACCTGATCGTCGGCGCAGCGCCTCCCGAGAAGGCGGGTGCTGCAGCGGCCATCTCCGAAACCAGCGCGGAGTTCGGCGGCGCGCTCGGCATCGCCGTCTTCGGCAGCATCGGCGCGGCGGTGTACCGCAGCTTCATGGCCGACGGCCTGCCGGCCGGCCTGCCGCCGCAGGCGCTGGAGGCCGCGCGCAGCACGCTCGGCGCGGCCTCGGCCGCAGCGGCCTTGCTGCCCGCCGACGCCGGCGCGAGTCTGCTCGCCGACTCGCGCGAGGCGTTCGTGCGGGGCCTGCGGCTCACGGCCTGGATCGCCGTGGTGATCATGGGCGCCACCGCCGTGGCGGCGGCCACGACGCTGCGGCGGGCCAGCGCGGCGGCGGATGCGGGCGGCGATCCGGCCGCTCGAGCCGAGCAGCCCCGCAGCTAGGGCCTGCGCTAACCACACCTGCTTCAGGGCACCGCGCCCGATCCGATCGCCGCGATCGGCTTCGGCTTGCTGCGCAGCGCCCAGGCCACCCCGGCGATCAGCAGTGCGACACCGATCAGCGTGTCAGTGCCGGGCCACTCGCCGCGCAGCATGAAGGCATAGGCGAGCGCCGAGAGCGTCTCGAACACGATCAACTGCCCGGCCAGCGAGGTCGGCAGGCGCTGGCTCGCCTCGTTCCAGCACAGCGTGCCGAGCCAGGAGGCCAACAGTCCGACGGCCAGCATGAGACCGACGAAGCGCTCGGGCGTCGGGCCCAGCGGCATCGCGAAGTCGCCGCCGGCCAGGGTGTTCCACAGCCAGAAGGCAGCGAAACCCACCCCCGCGAGCGGCAAGGTGGCGACGCCCTGCGCGGTGGCCCAGGTTCGCGCACTGCGCCCGGCGTGCTCGCGCAGCCAGTCGGCGTTGCGGATGGGGTACCAGGTCCAGCACGCGACGGCAGCCACCGCGAGCAGCGCCCCGCTCGCGTAGCGGCCGAGGTCCGCGGCGGGGTCGGCGCGCAGCGCGCTCAGCTCGGCCTGGTTCACGAAGCCGATGCCCAGGGCGATCAACAGCAGCGAAGGCGCGAGCCGACGCCACGGCAGGCGACCGTCGCGCCACGCGTCGCGCCGGTTGGAAACGATCGCGATCACCACCGGCAGCGTGCCGATGATCATGGTCGGCAGCGGTCCGCCGGCACGCTGGATGGCGGCCGCTAGGCACAGGTAATAAAGCAGGTTGCCGACGAGGGACAGTCGCAATGCCTCGCGCCAGTCGGCCCGCGTGAGCTGCGCCAGGCGCGAGCGGTCGAGCCAAGCCAGCGGCAGCGCGATCAGTCCGAACGCGAGGTAGCGCGCGAAGGACAGCAGCGCGGGCGGGTACTGCGGCAGCAGCAAGGGCGCGACGAAGACGAGCCCCCACATGAGGCCCGCAGCCAGGGCGAAGAGCGTTCCGATTCCCATGATTCTCGGCAGGCTAGCGCGCGAACCCGGGCCGCGTCTTGTACCGGATTGCTCCACGGGGGGCCGGACGTCGCCGAGGCTGCCGCGCGCAGCCTCGGCGAGTGCCTGCAGGCGCTGCCCGCCATGCCGTCTTGCCCCTTCTTGCGACGCATGAATCCACGGATGTATAAGTTGTACGTCGTTCGCTCCGTTGTCACGTCACTGTGATGAAAGGAGGGTGCCGTGCGCAGACGAATCTATTGGTTGCTGCCCGATCTGGCGAGTGCCAGACGGACCATGAATGACCTGTTGCTGGCCCGCATCAGTGAATCGCACATCCACTTCGTGGCGCGCGAGAACGCCGACATGTCCGGCCTGCATGCCGCGAACGTCCTGCAGACCTCCGATGTGCTTCGCTCGGCTCAGGCCGGCCTGGTCATCGGCGGGCTCACGGGCGCCGTGGCGGGCGTCGTTGCCGCCATGTTCTTTCCCATTGCCGGCGAATCCGGCTGGGCCGCCCTGCGGGCCGTGGCCGAGATGCCGCAGTGGGGGATCACGGACGTGGTCCAGGCCTTCGACACGCCGCAGTGGGGCATGGCCGGCATCATCGCCCTGGCCGGCGGCGTGCTGGGCGCCTGGTCGTCGAGCATGATCGGCATCTCCACGCCGAGCAACCGGCTGCGCCGCTTCGAGGGCGCCATCGAGCAGGGGCAGATCCTGCTGATGGTGGACACGCCGCGCTCGCGCGTCGAGGAGATCGAAGCGCTGCTGCAGACCTCGCACCCCGAGGCGCACTTCGAGGGCGTGGAGCCCGACGTGCCGGCCTTCCCCTGAGGAGGCGATCATGGATCTGCACCTGCCTTCGCACCACTGGGAGCACCGCCTGCCCGACTGGGCCGCGGCCGCGGTATCGGGTTTCGTCGCGGGCGCTGCGCTGATGGTGGTGGACCTGCTGTGGTCGGCGCTGGTCAGCGGGGAGAGCCCGTGGCGGACCTCGCACCTGATCGCGGCGATCGTGCTGGGCCCGAACGCCCTCGCCTCCTCGGAGTTCGGCCTCGGCGTGGTGACCGCCGCGCTGCTCACGCACTACGCGCTCGGGATCGCGTTCGGCCTCCTGCTGGCCTTCATCCTGGCCGGCTTCCACTGGGATTCGAGCCTGGGCATGACGGCCCTGGTCGGCGCCGTGTTCGGCCTGGTGCTGTACGCGGTCAACTTCCACGTCATGACGCAGATCTTCGCGTGGTTCACCGAGTTGCGCGGCTGGCCGACCCTGGCCGCGCACCTGCTGTTCGGCACGCTGGCAGCGCTGCTGTACCTGAGACTCAACCGGCGAGGAGAAGGCCACTAGCGAGACCTTTCCTTGCGCGCTCGCTTGCCCGGCGTGCCACCCCTGCGGACCGCGCATCGTCACGAAGCGGTGGCGGCCGCAGTGCAGTCCTGATCGACCTTGCTTCGTGAGGCCCGGCGTTCGGCGCCGGCAGGCAGGAGGGGACTCGTGGCCATAGCCGTCGCGCTGGTGCTCATCGTGCTGGGTTCGGTGGTCTTCCACTGGATCACGCCGTGGTGGATCACGCCGCTGGCGTCGAACTGGCAGGCCATGGACGACACGCTGACGATCACCGTGGTGATCACCGGCCTGTTCTTCGTGCTCATCAACCTGTTCATCGCCTACACGCTGTGGCGCTACCGGCACCGCCCGGGCAGCCGGGCAGCCTACGAGCCCGAGAACCACCGCCTCGAGCGCTGGCTGATCGGCATCACCTCGGTCGGCATCATCGCCTTGCTCGCGCCGGGGCTGTGGGTCTATGCCGATTACGTGAGACCGCCGGGCGACGCGCTGGTGCTCGAAGTGGTCGGGCAGCAGTGGCAGTGGCGCTACCGCTTCCCCGGCGCCGACGGGCAGCTCGGCGGCAGCGACGCGCGCTTCGTCGGCGGCGCCAACCCGCTCGGCATCGACCCGGACGATCCCGCCGGCCAGGACGACGTGCTCGTCGAAGGCAACGAGGTGCGCCTGCCGCTGAACCGGCCCGTCAAGGTGCTGCTGCGCTCGCACGATGCGCTGCACGACTTCTTCGTCCCGCAGTTCCGGGCGCGCATGAACATCGTGCCCGGCATGGTGAGCAGCTTCTGGTTCACGCCCACGCGAACGGGGCGCTTCGAGGCGATGTGCGCGCAGCTGTGCGGTGTGGGCCATCCCGACATGCGCGGCCACGTGGTGGTGGTGGAGGCACCCGCCTTCAGCGCCTGGCTGCAGGACCAGCCGCGTTTCGTGCAGACGCTTGCGCCGCCGGTCGCTGCCGAGGGCTCCGACGCTTTCGCCGAGCGCGGCCGCGTGCTGGCACAGAACAAGGGCTGCGTCGCCTGCCACAGCGTCGACGGCAGCCCCGGCGTGGGTCCGACCTGGAAAGGTCTGTTCGGCAAGACGGAGAGCCTGGACGACGGCACGACGGCGCTCGTCGACGAGGCCTTCCTGCGCGACTTCATCCGCAACCCGCAGGCCCGCAGCATCAAGGGCTACCCGCCCGTCATGCCCCGCATCGAGCTGAGCGACGAGGAAGTGGACGCGCTGGTGGCCCACATCAGGTCGCACGGCAAACCCGGTCAATGAAGGGATCGCCATGGCCTACGTCGCAGCCGCCACCGACCACGATCTCGACCACGGGCCGCAGAGCTTCTGGACCCGCTACATCTGGAGCCAGGACCACAAGGTCATCGCCGTGCAGTACTCCTGCATCGCCATCGGCGTGGGCGTGGTCGGCCTGGTGCTGTCGAACCTGATGCGGCTGCAGATCGGCTATCCGGGGGTGTTCGAGTTCATCAACGCCGAGCGCTACTACCAGTTCGTGACCATGCACGGGATGATCATGGTGATCTACCTGCTCACGGCGCTGTTTCTCGGAGGTTTCGGCAACTACATGATTCCGTTGATGGTGGGGGCGCGCGACATGGTGTTTCCCTATCTCAACATGCTCAGCGTGTGGGTGTACCTGCTGTCGGTGGTGGTGCTGATGGCGAGCTTCTTCGTGGCGGGCGGGCCCACCGGGGCCGGCTGGACGCTCTACCCGCCCCAGGCCATCCTGCCCGGCACGCCGGGCAACGACGGCGGCATCGTGCTGATGCTGGTGTCGCTGGTGATCTTCATCGTCGCCACCACGATGGGCGGCCTGAACTACGTGACCACCGTGCTGCAGGCGCGCTGCGAGGGCATGACGCTGATGCGCATGCCGCTCACCGTGTGGGGCATCTTCGTGGCGACCATCCTCGCGCTGCTGGCGTTTCCGGCGCTCTTCGTGAGCGGCGTGATGATGCTGCTCGACAAGACCCTGGGCACGAGCTTCTTCATGCCGGCGTTGGTGTCCATGGGCCAGGTGAGCGACTACAGCGGCGGCAGCCCGCTGCTGTTCCAGCACCTGTTCTGGTTCTTCGGCCACCCCGAGGTCTACATCGTCGCGCTGCCGGCCTTCGGCATCGTGTCCGACCTGATCAGCGTGCATGCGCGCAAGGCGATCTTCGGCTACCGGACGATGGTCTGGGCCATCGTGGTCATCGGCGGCCTGTCGTTCGTGGTGTGGGCGCACCACATGTTCGTCAGCGGCATGAACCCGTGGTTCGGCTTCTTCTTCGCCACCAGCACGCTGATCATCGCGGTGCCCACGGCCATCAAGGTCTACAACTGGGTGCTCACACTGTGGCGCGGCGACATCCACCTGAGCGTGCCGATGCTGTTCACGCTGGCCTTCCTGCTCACCTTCCTGAGCGGCGGCCTGACCGGCCTGTTCCTGGGCAACGTGAGCGTGGACATTCCGCTCTCGGGCACCTACTTCGTCGTCGCGCACTTCCACATGGTGATGGGCGTGGCGCCGCTGCTGGTGGTGTTCGGCGGCATCTACCACTGGTACCCCAAAGTCACCGGCCGCATGCTCGACGACCGGCTCGGGAGGCTGCATTTCTGGATCACCTTCCTCGGCACCTACGCGATCTACTTCCCGATGCACTACCTCGGCGTGCTCGGCATGCCGCGGCGCTATCACCATTACTCGGGCTACGAGTTCATTCCGCCCTCGGCCCATGCGCTCAACGAGTTCATCACCGTGGCCGCGCTGATCGTGGGGGCGGCGCAGATGCTGTTCATCGCCAACCTGGTGTGGAGCCTGCGGCACGGCCGGCACGCCGGCCCCAACCCGTGGCGCGCCGCCTCGCTCGAGTGGTTCACCCCCCACACTCCGCCGCGCCACGGCAACTGGGGCGCAGACCTGCCCGTGGTCTACCGCTGGGCCTATGCGTACAGCGTGCCCGGCGCCTCCGAGGACTTCATCCCCCAGAACGCACCCCCTTCAGCGGGCGGTCAGGAGCCCGATCCCTACAAGAAACCGCAGCGCGAGGCACCGGCATGAACATGAGCGCCGCACTCGACGTCCGGTGCCCCGCCCGCGAGGGACAGGCTGCCGGCATCGGCCTGTGGGTCTTCATCGGCGTGGCGAGCACGCTGTTCGCGCTGTTCCTCACCGCCTATGCGATGCGCATGGACGAAGCACCGGACTGGACGACGCTCGCGATGCCCTGGCAGTTGTGGCTGAGCAGCGGATGGTTGGTCGCCGGCAGCGTGCTGCTGCAGCGCGCCGCGAAGCAGCCGCCGCCGGCTGCGCAGCACCTGCTGCTCGCGGGAGGCGCCTGCGCCATCGCCTTCGTGCTGACGCAACTGTGGGCCTGGCAGTCGCTCGCCGATGCACGCGTCTCGCTGACGGGCAATCCTGCCGCCAGCTTCTTCTACGTGCTGACTGCACTGCACGGCCTGCATGTGCTCGGCGGGCTCGTGGGCTGGTCGGTCGCTGTGCATCGGTCGTCGCCCTGGCGCATCGCGCTCGTCGCCCGCTACTGGCACTTTCTGCTCGCTGTCTGGGGCGTGCTGTTCGCTGCGCTGGGCTGGCTCACGCCGGGCGTGGTGGCCTTCATCTGCGGCAGGGGCTGACGTGAAACGACCGCTTGTTCTCGGGGCGTTGCGGAGGTTTGAGCCAAACCGCGGGCGGGCGGCGTGCTTCGCTTCGGTGCGGTGGTCGGGCCGCGGGGCGGGCCCACTACCCGGCGGTGGGCGGGCG
>JAESGB010000134.1_pt1 | contig 39652 bp, 37 predicted proteins | sample 9266211 | NCBI WGS metagenome assembly JAESGB01 (sample SAMN14514844, study PRJNA621659) | algae metagenome | isolation source: Goleter apudmare HA4340-LM2 and co-occurring heterotrophs from cave wall... | place: USA: Maniniholo cave, Kauai, Hawaii | collected 2009-07-28 | reverse complement strand
TATGTGTCAGAAAATCAGTTATGTTCACTGGTTTGAGGAGATTATGTTTTGTTGACTAATTTCAGCTTTTTAGGCTTAGTCTTAATAAAAATGTAAAGTTTTATATCAGCATTCAACATTTGTGGTAACATATATATCGATAACCAAGTAGACAAGTACACTGGCAAATAAACGTATGAACGTCTCTTTAACTCCAGAGATGGAGCAGTTCATTCAAAGTCAGATTGCAAGTGGTAAGTATTCCACTCCTGGGGAAGTAATTGTTGATGCACTAAAAATGTTTGCCGCAACGAAGCAACCAATACAAGCTAAAACACCTGAAGAATTGGGCTGGCCTGCTGGTTTTTTTGAGCAGACGGCTGGTTGTCTGCAAGATGATCCTTTGGTGAGATATCCCCAAGGAGAATATGAAATTCGGGAGCCTTTAGAGTGATTTATTTATTAGATACCAATGCTTGCATTGTTTATCTAAATCGTCCAATTTCTGGTGTGCGGCGACGGCTAGAAACTTTACCACCACAGGATATTGCTATTTGTTCTGTTGTCAAGTCTGAACTATTTTATGGTGCGAGAAGAAGCAATAATCCTCAACGTACTTTAGCTTTACAGTCAGCTTTTCTCAATAACTTTTTCTCTTTACCTTTTGATGATGCAGCCGCTACAATTTTTGGTAGAATTCGTGCAGAATTAGCGACTTTGGGTACACCTATCGGCCCTTACGATTTGCAAATTGCATCAATTGCCCTGGCACATAATTTAATCTTAGTTACGCACAACACAAGGGAATTTAGTCGCGTGAATGGCTTGCAGATTGAAGATTGGGAAGAAGAAACTTGATAATTGAATCGGATAAGTCTTCGGTTTTGCAACCTACCAAGCTATCCGACTCGGTTTGATATTCGGAGGTTGTCACCTTCCCCACAGGAACAGGTCTGGACTCCCTATTGTACACCCAATAAATTCCCATTTATCAGTTCTGACCTTGGGGAGCGCTCACCCGGAAACAAGAACAACACGAAAACCGATGTTGTTGTTACGGTTGTCGGGAGTATTCCTGTTGCGGTTCGCACTGCGACAGTTTTCTGGGTTGTTGTTCCAAGAACCACCGCGCAGCAGTCGGAAGTGCCTATCCCTTCTTCACTCTCTCGCAAATACGAGAGTAGCAAATATCTTTCTTCGCAAACGTTGAGTATCTCCGTGATTTAAATGTGCTGCCCAACTTTGTAATTTTTGCGATACTTGTTGTTGACTGATTTTACCATGAGCATAATCTATTTGCATTTGTCTTAATCTGCGTCTGGCTCGGCGGAGATTTTCTGTACGCACGCGGATACGGTCTGGTAAAATACGAAAACCTAGAAAATTTGCTCCGTGTTTGGTTGCAAATAACTGACTCTTAATAGGATGAATTTTTAACCTTAAAGTTGCCAGATATTCTTCTATGGCTAGACGTGCATCTGCTAAGAAGTTGATGTCATTGGCAAATAGCGCAAAGTCATCGACATATCGGACATATTTTTTGGCTTTTAATTTATCTTTGATAAAATGGTCGAAACCGTTGAGATAGATGTTGGCAAAAAATTGGCTAGTTAAATTACCGATTGGTAAACCACGTCTACGTTGAATTGGTGTCAGTAAACCGTCACCTGGGAAAAAATCGACAATATCTTCTTGAGGGTTGCTATTGTCGATAATGCTGTCAATCAGCCACAGTGTATCTGGACATTTGATTTTGCGTCTGACTATAGTTTTTAAAATAGCGTGGTCGATGCTGGGAAAGTATTTTTTTATATCACATTGCAAAATATAAAGATTGGAACGGGCAAATTTTGTGAAGCGTCGTAAACCGCGATGAGTTCCAAAGCCTAGACGGTTTGCGTAAGTATCGGCTATCAGTGTCCGTTCAAAAATTGGTGTGATGATATTGCATAAAGCGTGGTGTACTACTCTGTCTCTATAGGGTGCAGCAGATATAAGGCGTGGTTTCGGTTCGACAATAGTGAAGGTTTTGTAAGTACCGGGAATATATGTTTTTGATTGTAATGCGGTTTTGATTTTTTCTAGTTCTGATTCTAAATTATAGTTAAAGGCTAAGACATTACCTCGAAAACGCTTACCCTTTTGCGCTTTTTTAGCGGCTGAGAGTAAGTTTTCAAAGTCTATGATTTCTTGCCAGAGATTACCGTGACGCTTCATGTTACCATTTTTGATAGTTATTTATAGCGTTTTCCAGACAAGTGAAGTGTAGTTTTAAATCACAAAACCCGTAGGGGTAGGGTTTCCCCGTCCTTCATATGTGTTGTATCCAAGCGAGAAACGCTATGGTAGGGGCACGGCATCAGAAATTATGTCTACTAACCGATAGTCTCACTAACGCCGTGCCCTGTCGAGGTTCTGTGTTGTTGTTTAATCCAGCCACCTAAATCTGAGCCAATTTGGTTAATTAATTTGCCGATATATTCATATCTTTCGGATTTGATTAAATCAAAATCTAGTAACAATCGAGTTTGATGGCGCAATATATCTAATTTGGCGTTGAGGGTTTCTAGTTGGGTGAGTTTTTCTTTAGAATAACGCGCAGTAATTAACCCTTCTAGTAAATCGTATAAGCCAGCGATGATTCTATTGCCTAAGAGAAATTTATGATTGTGTGGTAGGCGGTTTAATATGGGGACGTACCATTTAATTAGGTCATAGGTTTTTTGAATTATGGGTAATTCGTTCATGAGTTTACAAATATATATGATGTTGTCAATCATATTGTAGAGACGTTGCAATGCAACGTCTCTAAATGATCGTGGTGGTGAACGATATGATATTGAATGATTTGAATTTGTGTACCATTGTGGGTTATAATTCAAATGCTATGGTAGCAACAACAATTCGTTAACCGTAAAATGATAAAACGAATTTAGCAGCCATCCCCAAAATCTTAAAAAAATTTTCGATCCGCCGTAGGCGGAGGGGGAGTGAAAAGTAAAGAAGTGTAAAGGGCAAGAGGGCAAAAGAGAAAAGGGAAAGGAGTCCTCACCCGGAAACAAGAACAACACGAAAACCGACGTCGTCGTCACGGAAGCCGGGAGAAGTCCTGACGCGGAGCGCACTGCGACAGAGCACTGGGAAGTTGAACCAAGAACCACCGCGCAGCAGACGAAGAGATTGATTATCATTATCATTAACCCACGCTCTACCATCTGTTGGTGCGCCATTGTAATTATCATGGTAATGGTCTTGACACCATTCCCACACATTGCCATGCATATCGTATAACCCAAAGGCGTTGGGGGGAAAAGTGCCTCCTGGGGTTGTTTGCTGACGATATTGACCTTTGGGTGCTGCGGCGTATGTAAAATTCCCGTCATAGTTTGCTAAATCTGTCGTAATTGTCGCCCCAAAATGAAACGGCGTCGTCGTCCCCGCACGACAAGCGTATTCCCACTCGGCTTCACTGGGTAGCCTGTAGGTGCGTCCTGTTTTCTGACTCAATTTTTGACAAAATTCCACTACTTCATTCCAACTCACTGTTTCTACAGGTCGTTTCTCCCCTTGGAAGTTGGCAGGATTATTCCCCATAATCGCTTGATATTGGGCTTGGGTGACTGCATACCTCCCCATGAAAAAGCCGGGAACTGTCACCTGACGCTGGGGACTTTCATCTGTACCTCTTTCCGCTTCCCCTGTTGGTGAACCCATTGTGAAAGTTCCCCCTGGTATCTGTAGCATCTCCAAGGTGACGCCAGTGGCTAAGTTTTCTATTAAATATCTAGCTTCACCGTTGCGGCGGTTGGTGATGCTTCCCTGGGCGTTGACTGTCACTGTTTCAAATTGAAAGGTTTGCAGGGAATTTGAAGATACAGGGGTTGTGTTTCTGGGAGTTGGTGTAGGTTCAGGTTCTGATGTCGTTGTGATATCAGGTATACTGACTTCTCCTGAATCAGACTGTGATAGACGCGGTACTATAATTGCTAAACCCAACCCAGCACCAGCAAAACCAACTGTAATTATCTTACGCCGTGACCAAGGGGTGATGATTTTAGTTGGTGATGATGATGGCGCTACTTGTTGTCGCTGTTGTGGCTGCGGTATGGGTACGGTTGGCGCTACTTGTCGCTGTTGTAGCTGTAGTGATGTGATTGCATCCAACGCTTCCACTGCGGAAGAGTATCGATTGCGAAAGTAATAACTCACCATCCTATCTAACACATCTGCCAACTTGTCGCTGACATTTGCCCAATTACGCCAAATCACTTCATCGCTTGTGGAGTCTGTTGGTAATTCTTGGGGTTGTTTCCCTGTTAAAGCTTGAATCCCTAACATCCCCACTGCATAGACATCACTCGATAATTTCGGTCGTCCGGCGGCTTGTTCGCTGGGCATATAACCAAGACTACCAATGGCAACACTCAAACTTGTTTGACCTTGGCTATTCACTACCATAGCTTCAACTTCTTTGACTGCACCAAAGTCAATGAGCACGATTTTACCATCTTGTCGGCGACGCATTAAGTTCTGGGGTTTGATGTCGCGGTGGATGATATTTTGTTTGTGGACTACTGCTAGGATTTCTAGTATTTCTTGTAAGAGTTTGATGGTTTGTGGTTCTGTTAACTTTTCACCGGGAATGATTTCATAGCTTAAGTCCACTCCATCAATAAATTCTTGGACTAGATAAAATTGCCCTTGTTCTTCAAAGTGGGCAAATAGTCGCGGTATTTGGTCGCTATCATTACCTAAACGGTATAGTACTTGCGCTTCGCTATCAAATAATCTTCTGACGATTTCTAATACTTTGGGATCGGGGTTGGGTTTGAGGTGTTTAACTACACACTTGGGTTGTCCGGGTAAGTCTAAATCTTGGGATAGGTAGGTATCGCCAAATCCGCCACTACCAAGGATTTTGATGATTTTATAATGGTTGCGGAGGATTGTACCAGGCGTCAGCATATTTTATAGCTTGGTAGTGTGCTATTTAATAGGATAAGTGATTTTGCCAGCAATTCGACCCATTTCCCCACAGAAATACCAATTCATCAAAATCGATAATAAACCCAACCCAATTATGTTACAAAATATAAATATGACTAAAATTCTTACAAATAACCAATGACAACTTGCCTTGAGCGTAGCCGAAAGGATAACAAATAATGACCCTTACTAGTTAACCTGATTTGCACCCACGCACTTACTAAAATGACAGCCATCACCTTCAACCTTAACCCCATCATCAAACTCAACGACGACCAATTTTATCAACTATGTCGAGAGAATCCTGATGTTAAATTTGAACGCAACGCCAAGGGAGAAATAATTGTTATGGCACCCACAGGGGGAGAAACAGGGAACTGTAACTCAGAACTTAATGCTGATTTTGTGATTTGGAATCGCCAAACTAAGTTAGGTAAAGTATTTGACTCATCCACCTGCTTTAAATTACCCAACGGTGCAAATCGTTCTCCTGATGTGGCGTGGATAAAAAAAGAGAGATGGGATGCACTCACAGCCGTCGAGAAAGAAAAATTTCCCCCCATTGCACCAGATTTTGTTTTAGAGTTAATGTCTCCTAGTGATAGCTTGGAAGATGCTCAAGCTAAAATGCAAGAATATATAGATAATCAAATCAAACTTGCCTGGTTAATTAACCGCAAAGCACGTCAAGTGGAAATTTATCGTCAAAACCAAGCAGTGGAAGTACTGCAATCTCCTACAGAATTATCAGGAGCAGATGTCTTACCTGGATTTATTTTAAATTTACAGAATATCTGGTGACTGTTCATTGACTCACAGGAATTTCAATCACAAATTCTGCACCTTGTCCAGATTTTGAATTACAAGATAATTTTCCGTGGTGCTTATCTACTATAATTTGATAACTAATAGATAGACCTAATCCTGTACCTTTGCCTACATCTTTAGTAGTGAAGAAAGGGTCAAATAATTTAGCAATATTTGTTTGAGGAATTCCAAAACCATTATCTGAAATGCGGATTGCTATCCAATGATGATTTAATACTTCTGTACGAATACGAATTTGACCTTGTTCACCTCTCAAAGACTCATCCAAAACGTCAATAGCATTACTGAGAATATTCATAAATACCTGATTGAGTTGACCAGGATAGCACTCAATTAGAGGAAGTTTACCGTAGTCTTTAATCACTAAAATTTCTGGATGGTCTGGTTTAGCTTTCAAGCGATTTTGCAGAATCATCAGAGTACTATCAATACCTTCATGGATATTGACATTCTTGACTCCAGCTTCATCTAAACGGGAGAAATTTCGCAGTGACAGGACAATTTCTCGGATGCGTTGAGTACCTACGCGCATAGATTGGAGGAGTTTAACTAAGTCTTCTTGAATAAACTCTAGGTCAATATCTGCAATTTCCTCCACAATTTCTACCGAGGGGTGAGGATAATGTTGTTGATAAAGTTTTATCAGTCGCAGTAAGTCTTGGGTATATTCACAGGCTGGAATTAGATTACCGTGAATGAAGTTAACTGGATTATTGATTTCATGGGCAATACCTGCAACCATATTACCGATTGAGGACATTTTCTCACTCTGGATTAGTTGGGCTTGAGTGCGTTGTAGTTTGTGCAGAGTATTTTCTAAATTTTGGGCTTGTTGCTGTAGTTCAATTTCAGCTTGTTTGCGTTCAGTAATATCAGTTGACACACCTAAGACTTGCTTGACTGCACCATCAGCATTCCGGATAAACGGTGTTTCTCGGCTATATAACCAGTACCATTTACCATTCTCACTTCTTACGCGAAATTCGGTTTCAAAAATATCGCCATCTTGAGCAGTCATAAATTTTCGTAGCTGAGTTTCAACCTTATGCCAATCATCTGGGTGCATGATATTGGGAAGTAAATTTTTTCCCATCTGTTGAATTTCTTCAGGCGAATAGCCAAGCAGAGTGACAATTTCTGTGTTTGCGTAGACATTACGCTGTTCTTCGATATCAAAGATGTAGAGAATATTGGGGGAAGAATCAGCCATGCGTTGAATAAAGTGTTGGCTAGCTTTGAGTTCTTCTTCAGCTTGTTTGCGTTCGGTAATATTAAAAGTTGTCCCCACGAGGCGATAAATTCGATCTGCACTATTTCTCAGAGGATTAATTGTAGTTAACCACCAAGTTTCTTGATTATCGAAAGTCAGACATTCTTCATAGGTAATAGCAACTCCCGCATCTATACAGCTTTGATATCGTTGATGGACAGCTGCACCTTGAATATCACCAAAAGTCTCTTCTGGAGTTTTGCCAAGCGCTTCTGCGTTACTGATTCCCGTTGCTTGCGCTGTAAGTAAATTCCAGCCAGCAAAACGGAATTCGCCATTTTCTAAAACATTAACTACAAATATTAGTTGATTGACACCATCATAAATACTACGTAAGAATTGCTCTTGTTCTTGTAGTTGTGCTTCTACCTGTTTACGTTCACGAATATCACGGGTGATAGTTGCTAAACATAAAGGCTCACCAGTTTCAGGGCTTTTAACCATGAAAATGTTGTAATCTACTGGGATTATTTCTCCTGTCTGAAAGTGTCGGAAACGATATTCACCTTGGCACAGTCCATGTTCCATAACTGTAGGTATGATGCGGTGCTGTACGTCTTCTCTATCTTCTGGATGATGAAAGTCAATAATCTGGAAATCCTGGGCAAATTCTAAATTACTAAAGCCAACTAACCTTCTACCAGCTGCGTTGATGAACAGAGGTTGTCCTTTTAAGTTGGCAAAACCAATAAAGTCATTGCTATTTTCTACTAGTGAGACGAACATTTGCCGTTCTTTTTCGGCTTGTTTGCGTTCTGTGATGTCTGTCACTGTGATAATTAGTTGAGAAATTTGTGAAGTGTTATCTCGTAGAGGCGTGACATTTATTTGCCACCAGGTTTCTTGATTATTAGCGAAGAAAGATTCCTCAAATAACATTGTCTTGCCAGAATTTATACATTCCCTGTAGCGTTGGCGATAGTGATGTGCCATTTCAACAGGTAATCCCTCTGCCATAGTTTTACCAAATAGAGGTTCCAGAGGCATGGGACTGATTTTGAGGATGGTAGGATTAAAGTTAAGGAAGCGAAATTCTGCCCCATTATCTAAAACATCTAGAACATAGATGCCATAATCCACGCCTTCCCAAATACTTTGTAAAAACTGGGCTTGTTGTTGAAATTTTGCTTCTGCTTGTTTGCGTTGCGTAGCTTGCCGATAGGCATCGCTAATATCAAATAAGCAGCCATACCAGACAATCTCACCGTCTTGTTGGCGTTCTGGTCTAGACACCGCCTTTGCCCATTTCTCTTGACCAGAGGGAGTGATAAACCGCCACTCGTATTCAAAATCTTGCAAAGTTTGGGCAGAGTCAGCAATTGCTGCTTGTACGCTAGAAATATCTTCAGGGTGGATATGAGAAAAAGCAAACAAAGCATCTGCTTGCATCTGTTCTGGTTCTATTTCTAAAACATCTCGTGAACCAGAAGAAACATAGGGAAAACACATCGTCCCATCAGGACGGAGGCGAAATTCATAAAGCATTCCCGGTACATTGTCTGCTAGTCGCTGTAACCTCGCTTCACTTTGATGCAATGCGGCGGTGCGTTCCTCAACTCTGGCTTCTAATTCTTCATTCAAGGCTTTTAAAGCTGCTTCTACCTCTTTACGAGCGGTAATCACCTCTGCAAACAGGATAATACCCCCAACATCTCCTGAGTCCTCATACCAAGGATGTATCTCCCACCTCACCCAATCAATTGTGCCATCTGCACGGGGAAAGGCTTCTTCTTCACATTTCTCAATGTTTCCCGTCAAACAGCGTTCGTGAACTTCCCGCCAACGTTCAGCCTCCGGAAATATCTCATATTGAGAACGTCCAATAATTTCTTGGTTCAGCAAGCCGTATTCTTCTCGCCAACGGCGACTTGTGTGCAGGTAGCGCATTTGTCGGTCAAAGATAGCGATCGCCACCGGCATGTATTCTATAAATAGATTCTGCCATTGTTGATGTGCAGATTGAGCCGCAACCACCTGGCGTAGTTCCGTTAGTTCTTGTTGCAGGGAATCATAAGTATTTTTATCTAGAGAAATAAGATTAGCAGCCATTATTTTATTATTTGCCAGCTAGGGGTCTGGAGTTAACTTCAGTATTTATTTTGCCCAATTCCATCAGGCAATACCAATTTAATATGAAGACGCACATAAAGACCCCACCCGCGCTATCGCGCACCGTAGCCTTGGTAAGGGGAGGGTTGGGGAGGGGTGAAATTCTATGCAGCTAGTCCTTTCAGGACAGCTTCGCTAACACAAAGAATTGGTATTAAAAACTTTACCAATGACAAATAACAAATGACGACCCTTACCAGTGATATTTAATTACACCAACTTATTCAATTGATTTTGAATCAGCAATCCTTTCAGAGTGGCATTTTCGGCTTTTAGGGAAGTGTTTTCAGCCTCTAATTCACTAATTCTTGCTTTCAATGCTTCCTTTGTCGTCCCTTGTCTATGAATGACAACTTCTCGATAGATTTCTAAGTTGGCATCCTCATTCATCCATCTTTGATAAGTTTTAGTATGCTCTTGTACGGTATGTCCCATATAATCAGCCATCGTTTTGATAGGAACTCTTAACCGATGTCCGCGTATGGCGTAAGCGTGACGTAAATCATAAGGTTTAAACCCAATATCAGCAGTTCTAAACCTAATTTGTAGTTTTGCTGTTTTATTACTGAGGCTACCTTCATTATCAGGGAACTTGATATTTTTTAAATCAAATAATTCTACCCAATGCGGATATAATGGCGGAATCCCACAACTGCGATCGCCAGTCTTAGTACCCTCTGTCAAACTCGGATTTAAACTGACTAAATGAAAAGAATTTGCTGAGTCTAGAAACGCTGGTATATCCACAGCAAATAATTCATGAGGTCTTAAGCCATAGGTAGCTAACATGCCATACATCCACTGCCATTGTTCTGGTTGAGTGAGATTTTCCTTGCTGGCATATACTGATAGTGGCGTGCCAATTTTGCTAAATCCTTGGATAATTTCCTCATCTGACGGCACTTTGCGAATAGTAGGATGAGGTTTAGGCGTAGCGAAAGCATTAATTGTTTTCAAACCATCAATATTACAGAATTCACAAAACTTTTTTAGCTGCCATACTAAGAAAAATCTACTCGAAGTATTAGGCTTTGTCTTTGCTAGTGCTAATTCTAAAGCAGTTAAAGACATAGGTAAATCTTGTGGTAACTTTTTCAGATGCCTGAGATAATGGGTTTCCCATGTACGTATACCTTGTCTATTTTCTTCATGGGTTTTCCAAAACTCCCGCTCATATTCAGCAATTAATTCACTGATAGGTTTAGTAGAAATTGCTTCATTAATTAACGATATCTTCTGCGCCTGTTTACCTAATAAATCAGGTGTCCATTGAAATTGTTTTGTAATTAACAATAAATCTAATTCTCGCGCCTTAAGTATCGCTGTTTTTACCCCCACATCATTAGCGGCAAAACCACACGAAATTGTATATTGCTTACTTGGGCTACCATTTTTCCCTATATCACCAGGTCTACAAGGAAAAGACCCTTGCAAGCCAATAGTTTTCGCACTGGTTAGCTTCAGCTTAACTTTTACCCGATCCAAACTCAACGCAGAGTTGGCTTGTTGAATGGCGTGTTTAATCCTGAGATATTCACGTTCCATCTTCACCTCTGCATCAGCAGCAGCATGTTTACCTTTCCACTGCTTCCACTTGGATGGTTCCCACTCGTCAATTGGTGTCTCATCCCATTCAGCGTTACGGGGGTTTTTGTCGTTTGTCATTTGTTGTTTGTGCAGAGTCAAAGGTTATTATTACCTATGCCCGATTGTTGAGCCAAGTCGAAACAATGCCCGGTTGTTGAGCCAAGTCGAAACAATGCCCGATTGTTGAGCCAAGTCGAAACAATGCCCGATTTCATAAAATTTATGCGGAATTGTTACCAGAAACACTGAAATTATTAATACAACCTAAAAACACCAGAGGCCATTATGTTAAACACAACTAAAAGACATTTTGTACCATTTATCCTGGTAGCGATCGCAGCCAGCCTCAGCAGTTGTGGTTCTAACCCTAGTTCTCGTCAGGATACAGCTAGCCAAACACCAAATACCATCTCATCCCCAACCCCCAGCCAAAATCCTAGCATCGGTCGGCTAAGAGCTAAAAATGGCGATTCTGAGCCATCCACACCTCCAGTAGCCCGTATTGAAAACACACCAGATGCAGCTCCTAAAGCCGTCACCAATAAAACTACTAACGTCACCCTATACACAAGTGATGTTCAATGTCAAACGCTAGTCCCTCAAAAAGTTTCAGTATCAGCCCAAGCACCTGTCTCAGGGTCAGTAGGTAAAATTTTAGAACAAAGAGACACGGGTGACTTTAGCTTATCTGGCTATCGCGTCAACGTTAAAAATGGCATTGCTACCGTCGATTTACGTGTCGCACCTCAATCGAGACGCAAATTAGCTTCACTTTCTAGCTGCGAACAGTTTGCTCTGTTTGGTAGCCTCCGCAAAACCCTGACAAGTAACCCAAAATGGAACATTAAACAGGTTCGCTTTACTGAACGAGGCGAAAATGTAGAACTTTAATTATTTATTATCGATCATTCTTCTCCTTGATTCAAAGACAGCAACCATTGTTCAACTAACTGAGTTAAAATATCGCTCATTTGTCGGTCTTGTGTGGCTGCGATGGCTTTCAGTTTTCGATGCACTTGCTTTGGTAAGTAAATAGTTGTACGAGTATAATTTGGGTCAGTGCTTTTGCCATAAGCAGTCGCTTTGTTTTCAATTACCTGCGGTTGATCTCTTTGTTGACGACTACGAGCAGCATCAATTAAATCATCAAAACGTCCATTTTTTTTCTGATTATTCAAAGTTACTAACTCCTGAATTTATTCACATATTACATAGCTAATTAAATGTTTGTAAATTGTTCTATCTCATTTTGAATTATTACATATCTCCTTTCCCACCTCGGTATAACAGCGCCATGCAATTTTCGCGTAGGGGTCTTTTACAACATTAACTGGAACCCCCTCTAAAGCAGCTCTTTGAAATACAGCCAACCGCCGAATTCCTGACTGAAACAGTGGTATTTCTGCTTTTAGCAGGGCTGTTCTAGCCTCTTCTCCGGCTTTATTGGGGTTTGGCGGAATCAGAGTCAACAAAATACGATAATTTGTCTTGAACTGTTTGATTGCCTCCACCATTTGCAATGTAGCAGCTAAAGCGATCGCATCGGGAGTGGTAGGTATGACCAACAAATCACATCCCTGGGCGATCGTTTTTAGCTCATTTGGATCTGGTCTGGCTGGTGTATCAATCACAATATGTTCATAAAGCTTTACTAGATTTATTCCTTGCTTTTCATCAGTAACTTTAAATGGTAAACAGCCCCGGTTTGACCAATCTAATGCACTCCGGTTGAGATCACCATCTACTAGCAGCGTGTCCGCCATACTTTGCAGATATGTAGCTAGGTGTAGCGCTGTTGTCGATTTACCCACGCCCCCCTTGAAAGCCGCCACAGTAATAATCATTTTGAACTGCATACACATAACCATCAAATTTTACTACATGCTTAGATATTTAAACATCTGGATGTTTTATACATTTAAATGTTTAAATGCTTATTACATAAAAAGAATAAATGCTAAATATTAGTGCTCTAAATTTATTCAGTAAGTAGCGAGGTACTCGATAAAATAATACTAAGTACAAACTGGGCTAGGACTTACGCAAAAAAACTCTCTGCGTCCTCTGTCTTGAAAAGTTCTGAGCGGAGGAAGCCTCCGCTCAGACTTTTCGCTGCGACTCTGCGTGAGATAAATTCATATTTTCAATCAGCAACGCCCCGAAGAGTTTTATCTAGATAGATAGACAGGTTTACCAAAACGTTCTACAATTTGACTGATTGTAGTAACTTTACCTATTGCTCAATCTCCGCAACCATAGTAAAGATTTTCTAGTGATTCTGCCGTGAAGTGAAATCACAACATTAATATTAAGAAGGTCTTTCGTAAAGGGCAGCAAAAAACATGGATGTAAAGCTGATTTTAGTCGGATTAACAGTTATATTTTCGATTTCGTGCTTGTTCTTTGGTACGAAAAATGGATTTTATGATTCAGAGAACTATCACGGCAATGGTTCTGCACATTAAAACAGGTCTAAAATTCAGCTTCCGACCCCCAGAAATTCCCAAAGGAAAACAGGCGAGGGAAAAAATCTCTGATACCCTGGTTTGAGGGCTTCTCATTACCTAACTTTACCGAACCAACGGGGGTTCGGCGGAGGCGTCCTCCCCAATCAAAAATCTGCATTCTCAGGGTGTAGGGGCGCACTATGAAATTGACCCCTATGATCACAAAACCAAAATTCGCGCAATTCTTGGCTTTTGGGATGTGTCCATGATGATGAGATTTGAGGGGAGGAGAGCATGAGAGATAAGCTGTCGGCATCCTCTCGCGTCGATGCTGGGGAAACTAGCGAATTAGAATGTTTGCCCTATAGTGTCCAGCATCACGATGAGGGTGTATGTTTACTGGTGCGGATGGGCCCATACCGCATCATACTGGACTGTGGCTTAGGGAATATTTCATCACTGGCTCAAGAGTTGGCTAAATCAGCACCAGTGGATTTAGTCTTAGTTAGTCATGCCCACCCAGATCATGCTAGAGGATTGCTGGCACTACATAAAGCTTTCCCACTTTTGCCCATATATGGCAGTGAAGTCACCAGCAAGTTACTTTCACTAAACTGGTTAGACCAAAATCCTCAAGAAATTCCCCAATTTTGTCAAGCATTGCCGTTGCGATCGCCTGTAGAATTCCAAGAAGGTCTAGTAGTAGAATTATTTCCCGCCGGGCATTTACCAGGAGCTGTAGCAATTTTACTCAGCTACACCACCGCGCAGCGTACTTACAAGCTGCTATATACAGGAGACTTTTTCTTATCCAACTCGCGCTTGGTGGAAGGTTTACGTTTAGAAGAATTACGGGGATTACAATTAGATGTGCTGATCATTGAAGGTACTTACGGCACATCCCGTCATACCCACCGCCGCAATCAAGAAAATCAATTAGCAGAACGAATTCATCGGGCGATCGCTGATCGTTGTTCAGTGCTACTCCCCACACCTGCGTTAGGCTTGGGTCAAGAACTGTTAATGCTGTTACGCAGCCATCACCACTTCACAGGACGGGATATAGATATTTGGGTTGATGGTGCTGTCGCCACTGGCTGTGACGCTTATCTAGAATTGTTACCCCACCTCCCCCCATCAGTACAAAACTTCGCCCGTCATCAACCTTTATTTTGGGATGAACGGGTGCGTCCCCGTGTGCGGCGGTTGCAAGCAGAACATCGCCAGACTTTAGGACATGCACCCTCTATTATCCTCACCGACTCTACAGCTGATTTAAGTCAATACTGTCAACCAGATAGCGGCCCTTGGCTAATTCTGCTCCCTGAAAAAATTGATATCAACGTTAAAAAACAATATTCAGCACCCACTACCATTGAAAGTTATCTGCTAGCACAACATAGTGATGGCCCTGGTACAACCCAGCTAATTCATAACTTGCGACCCCAACACGTCATCTTTGTCCACGGTTCCCCTACCTACTTGGCAGACTTGACTAGCTTAGAAGAGTTACAAAACCGTTATCACGTCCATTCTCCAGCCGCCAACACCTTAGTAGAATTGCCCATTGGCGAGACATTTTTACAACCAGCTGCACCAGAAACCCATTATGAAGGCGAACTAACAGAACTGGGAACCGTAATCACCATCACCCTTCCAGACGCCATTACTGCCGATCCACGTTGGCAACAATTTGCAGATACAGGTTTAATAGAAGCCCGTTGGCAAGGGGAAGAAATCGTATTGCGGGGGTTATCGCAACGGGAACTACTGAACCAAAGTAGCGATCGCTTTACTTGGACTGATGTAGATTGCTGTGGTACTTGCCGACATCAAAGAGGTCAACGCTGCTGGAATCCCAATTCACCGTTATATAACTTTAGAGTAACACTTGAAGGTTACTGTCCAGCTTTTGAAAGCTTAAACGATAGTCAAAATAACTCTTAAACTCATCCCCCTGGAAGGAGTGGGGAATGGGGATGTGTAACCAACTCCCATACTTGCCTTTACTCAATTGGTGGTGGATTGCGACGAATTTGGTCTGGTGGGAGAGTAATCAAATTGAAAGCCTGCCAATTATTTGTCAGGTACTTAAATTTACCAATACCAAAATCTTCATTGGTTTTCCAATTATCCCACTTTGTAGTTAAATTTAGCCAGTAATCGCCACCCATACTCAGTAAATAGCGAGCCTGAGAGCGATCGTCACGTTTTCTAGGATTATCAACCACAAGCCGTGCTTGAACAGTGGTAAACATACCACGCACATCATAGGGATTAATTGTGGCTCTACCAGTGGTAGGCCAAAAGTGGAAGTTGTAGCCATTACCAGCTTTGACTGAAACACTACCATCAGATTCATCACGAATATCTGCCAGTTTATTGATATCACCTGCAAAATCTTCTCTATAAGCTGCCCCTACAACTTTTGTTGAACTTTGGAGGAGATGCCATTTATCATCCAACTGACTGAGGTAGTAAGCCTTGATATTTTTTATCTGAACGCGGGTATTAGTTGCACGATTACCTTGAGCTGCTTCATATAATTGCCCCCAAGCAGTCATCGCGTTGAATTTTTTCGGATTTTTGCTACCTACACGAGGTTTAGTTGCCCAACTGTAAGACTTGGGAACACCATGTGGCATTGCCTCGTGAGGTGGTTGCATGTCATAAATGATAGTTGCAATTGAATTAATTGGTTTTGGAGTCTGTGCATCTACTCTGTACACAAAACAACAGCCAAGTACTGTAGCAAATAGACAGAGCAGAAAGCTTATTTTTTTGACACTCATATAGCTAATCTTTGCTATTCAACAGTAGCATTTTACTCTTTGCAACTCCAACCTGTTGTACCAGTGTTAATATCCACTTTTTGATCAACCATCTAATCAGACTTTGAGCATAATCTTGTAACAAAATTTGTGGATGCAGACGGATTGCCATCCACAATCTTGTTCCAGCCTGAATAACCGCATCAATATTGTTGACATCTGGCTTTAAATATTGTTGTGTACAATACTGATAAAACCAAGCTAAACTTTGAGGTTTAAGATATTGAAATTTAGGTGGAGCGGCTTGATAAGCTTTCTGAATTGTCAACAAGCCAGCTTTTTCCACAGCTTTGATTTGAGATGAGCTGGAATTTGAGGATTGACGATATAGAATTTGGTGTTTGGGAACCACAACAAAAAAGCAACGAGTTGCCAATCGCAAATAAAAATCCCAGTCTTCGCAAGGTGTACAGGCAGGATCGAATTCACCTATAGATTCAATTACTTTTCTGCAAATCAGTGGATTAGAGCCACTGGCAAGAAAATTATTTACTAGTAATTGAGCGTAAACCTCACCATAAAAATATACGATGTTACCCGGAAACAAAACTTTTTTTGGACTATCGCTTAAATAATAAGTCCAGCTATAAGCAACTCCTGCCTCTGGATTTTTTTGTAAAGCGGCTAGCTGCAATTCTAGTTTGTCTGGTGTCCACAAGTCATCAGCGTCTAAAAAGGCGATATACTCTGCATTAGCATGAGATATACCTCGATTGCGAGCCTTAGCAACTCCACCATTTTCGTAAGAAAAAAATTTCAGGCGTTCATCGTTGATAGTTTGAAGTAGTTCCAAAGTTCTATCCTTTGAGCCATCATCAATAATAATCAACTCAAAATCCTGGAAAGTTTGCTGCTGAACAGATTGAATTGTTTCTACAATAGTATGTTCAGCATTGTAGGCTGGAATAATGACAGATATTTTTGGCATAGAAAGTAGAGTTTAGGTAATGGTCGATGTGTGCATTAAAATCTAATACCTAATAACTAAATATGCTTCCAGGGACTTTAAATGTTGTGCCAATTTATCATAATTCCAATGATCATGAGCAGGAAAAAGTCAATAAAGTTAGAAATTTATTGACTTTATTAAATTTAACCTTGCTTGCAAATTAATTAATTTTCTGAGCAATCGCATAATGATTTTTCTTCCCAATAGCTTGATTTTAAACTTCACTATCCAGTTGATATAACTGTAACCTTTCTGAACTCTTGGTTCAGGGAGCAAAGTTTGAACATGTATAAATGTTTTGTAGCTCTTCACTACAGGAGCATCCTCTGCCAAATTCCACTTTGCGCGCAGTCGGTTGATGCTTACTTCACACCAGGCTTGACTCCAACGTAAATAGAAAAAGGGCATATCTGACCATGCAAGTGTTTGAGGAGGTACATAAGTCATTACAGAAGCTGGTTCAAAATAGATTGGTTTGCCAGACTGAAGTACTGTTAAACATAGATCATCTTCTTGCCCAATACCCATAACCTGTTCATCTAATAAACCTAATTCCTTGAAAACGTCCATCCGAACTAGAACACAATGAAACTCTATTGCTTGGGTGGGCTGTCGCTTAAACTCTATTCGCACTTTGGATAAAGGAGTTCTAAAGCATGGGCGTCTTATGATCATCCACCGCTCATTCCCACGCTGCTTGAACTCATAACTTCCTCCAGCTATGTGAACTTTTGCAAAATCATCGCCTTCTAAACAAAGGGGTCCAACAATCCAGGCCCCAGTTTCATCGGCACATTTAATTAATGCATCCAGCCAACCTGGTTTGACTAAAACATCATTATCAATAAAAACAACATACTCAGTCTTAACAAAGTCTAATGCTAGATTCCGGGAATGATTCGGATTAAGAAAATGATTTACTCGAATTAGGTGAAATTTTTTTTCTTGAGATTGTGCTTCAAGATAGTGTTTGATGCTAGAAGGAGAATTGACATCTACATATATAAGTTCAAAGGGTATATCGGTATTTTTATATATATTTTCAAGTGATTTCTGAGTGTAACTATATCTTTCTCTGGGAACAACAATAAGAGTTACTTTGGCTTCTTGCATAGGACACCTCGATGGCTGAATGTCAATTTTTGATTTTGGAAATATTAAGCAGATGAACCGTTTAAGGCAATAATCAATTCAAATATTATTTAACGATAAACTTTTGATAAAGATATTGATTAAAGACATATCGATGAATCCAGATTGTGGAAGCAGTTAGCATTACTAAATTAGAAACAAGCACGGCTACAGCTACCCAAAATATTCCCCAATTTATTGCTATTAATATGGCGACAGTAAACACTATAGTAAAAGCTGTATTTAAGTAGAGCGAGATATCGGTTTTATCTATAGCATTAAGTAGTAAAGAAGATGACCAACCAAAAATACGTGGTATCACAGATAAGCAGATTATTATTAATATTGGAATCGCTGGAATCCACTTATCTCCAAATATAATTGGCACATAAAAAGGAGCTAAAAATGATTGTAATAAAATAATGGGGATGACAATAAATGAAACATTTTTCAGTCCACCAAAATATCTTTGTCTAAACAGATAATAGTCTTCACGGACAGCGCAAATATGAGGAAACAAAGCCGACATAAAAGTGTTGATCACATTCATACTGATTCCTAATCCAGCATTGAATGCAAAATAATATAATCCTAGAGCTTCAACTCCTAAAAATTTACCAATCACTAAATAATCCAAGTTGCCCCTGAGTTTATTCAAAATCTCAACTAGAAGTAAATTTTTGCCAAAATTGGTGACCTCTTGCCATTTTTCTAGTGTGAAAGATTTGGGAGGTCTCCAAGAGTGATTCATCCAGTTGATGACAATCCAAACTGGAGTGGTCAAAACCATAGGCACAACGATCGCCCAGATTCCCATACCCAACAGAGCTAGAATTACAGTCATGATATTGCTGAGTAGTGACTGCGTAGCATTTGTTATTGCAGTAACTTTTAGCCGATTTTCTCGTTCAATCAGGGCATTATGAATGTTGTAAAGCGGCATCATTAAGTAAATTAAAGCACTGGTACACAGAGGCCAAATAAGCTGGTTATTTCCATAAAATTGAGCAACGGGAAAGGCAAAAAGACACTGAATAATAAAAATCAAGCCACATAGAATCCAATTCAACCAGTAGGATGTATCACATATAGTTTTGACATCCCTCTGATCAGCCTGGACAATCTTAGCCCCAATCCCACCTCTGAGAGTGAAAACAGTCGCAAAGTCAAAAACGGTATAAATAACAGCCATTAGACCGTAGTCTTGGGGGCTAAATGTGCGAGCTAGAGTAACTGTCGTTCCTAAGCGGAAAATACGATTTACTAGTTCTGCTCCGCCTAGCCAACCAACATTACGGATAAATTGACCCGATAATATTTGCTTTAGCTTATGAATTAGCATCAAAATACAGTTACAGTGCTATAAATAGGGTGCAATTAAGCCTTTTTCTGCAAGCTTTGGGACAATAGAACATCACGCAGTTGCTTACCAACACTCTCAGATGAAAAGCAATTTTCTATCCGAGATCGAGCACGCTTGCCCAACTCACGCCCCCAAGGTTCATCATCCAGAATGCGTCCCAGTGCTGATGCCAATGCTGTTGCATCTTCTCGTGGCACAATCATTCCACCAGAAACTTCGCCCCTCTCAAGAATGTCGGATACACCGGGAGCATCAGCAGCTACGACGGGTAGGCCACAGGCCATTGCTTCAATCGGTGCTACGGGAAAACCTTCTTGTCGGGATGGCAAAGTATAAACATTAGCTGCTGATAAGTATTGCTGAATAACATTGCGATCGCTCACAAATTGATTCAGCCATTGCACGCCTTTTAACTGCATGGTGTCAAGGCGCTGACGCAAGCGTTCGGCGTCACTTCCCGTTCCTACTAGTAGCAGCCGCAAGTCTTGATCGGGACGTTGATTGCAGATTTGCTGCCAAGCCTCCAATAAAACATCTAATCCTTTGCGTTCGATCTCAACTCGTCCATGCCAGACAACTACCTTGGCATTGTGGGAAATTCCCAGTGCGGCTCGTGCTTGAGTGCGATCGCTCACTTGCCAAGTTGTTATGTCTACTGGGTTGAAAATCCGAGCTATTTTGTGAGAGTTTATCCTGTAACGAGATTGAATTCGTTCAACCTCAGTTTGTGTAGCCACGATCGCACCTGTGCAAGTACGAAATGCCAGCCATCGTGGCAGAACCTCCAGAAAACTTTGAGTGCGATCGCCTCCTTGGAAAGTCGCAAACACTGGTAGACGCATCATTTTTCCCAGAACTACGCAACTATCGAAGCGAGCATACTCATACTCTTGACACAATATTGCTTGACAATTCTCACGCCGCAGTTCCTGAGCTAACAAACCTAGAGGTGTAGAGAGATACGTTCCTAAACTCTTGGCTAAATCCTTCATGGGTGTAAGCAGAGAACGGCGAATTGTACTGTCATCCTGAATATCTTTAAAAGACTGTGCCTCGCTTGCTGCATAAAGATGCAGTGAATTACGCCGTACAGTACGATAAGCATGATATGTACCTGAAGGAGGTAGCACACAAATCATGGCACCAGTAGGTAGATGAGTAAAACGCGATGGTTGATCAACACGAGCAGATATGCAAAACAGTACTGTCCGGACACCAACTTGTTTGAGAGCATTGATGTAGCCAAACATCCAGCTGCCGACAAACTCCTTACAGAAAGTCTCGAAAGAAATGTTGATGCTATCTAAAAAATCATCGATCAAATCGTAACAGTGCAGTAAGGCGATCGTTGGTTCGGAGGTTTGGCTCAAAGAAAATGATTCCCTATCGTGTTGCACAGTTAACTGTAAACCAGAGTACTTGTTCATGCTTCTAACCTCGGATCGCTTAGAGTCAGAGGCTTTTTCATCAAATGCAAGAAGTAATTAGCAACTTTAGTTGGGAGAATTAGTTTCAAAAGCAGCTTGATGACTAATTTTTGAGTTGTTTTATCTAGTAAAACTTTACGGTTGAGGCGAATTGCTGACCATATGTGTTGCTGAACTTGGCTAACACCACTGGTATGACTACGATGTTGCAAATACAGACCAGCAAAATATATATGGAAGCTGACCATTGTATACTTTTTGAGATATTGAAGTTCTGGAGGAGCTGCTTGATATGCCTTTTTCATTGCGATGAGGGCATCTTCCTTCATCTTTTCAATGTTAGATGACATTGCTCCAGGTGTTCGACGATAAAGTATTTGGTGCTTAGGCATCACAACAAAATACCAACGAGTTGATAGCCGCAGCCAGTAGTCCCAGTCTGCACAACCAGGGCAAGCAGGATCAAAACCACCAGTAGATTCCAGCGCTTGCCTACGTATCAGAGTATTTGAGCCGTTATGAATAAAATCACTAACTAACAACTTTTCATAAACATGGCCGGAAAAAGCATATTTAGGTGATGGCAGAAATGATAAAGGTTTTCCTTGTTCATCTACATCCATAAAACAAGTCCAGCTATAAGCAACTCCTGCTTTTGGATTCTGTTCCAAGGCCATTAATTGTAGTTCCAACTTATCGGCTGTCCACAAATCGTCAGCATCAAGAAAGGCAATAAATTCACCAGTTGCATAAGATATACCACGATTTCGAGCTACTGGAACCCCACCATTTTCATAGGAAAAAATCTGTAAGCGCTCATCTTGAATAGTCTCAACTATTTCTACAGTCCTGTCTTTTGAGCCATCATTAATTACAATTAACTCAAAATCAGAAAAAGTTTGTTTTTGAACAGATTCGATTGTTTCTGCTATAGTTTTTTCGGCATTATAAGCAGGAATAATCACAGAAGTTTTGGGCATATTCTCACTATCAATAATTACCACAGAAATGAATTTTCAACGTGCGATCGCTACTATGCGCTGACGCAGAATATAAACATAAGATAAAAATCTTTTGTAACCATCACTCCCAAACCACTGCATGAGAGTAATCGCAATAGTTAACCGCACAAATTCTTGTGAAAAGCAAAGCCAAGGATAGTAGGCCACTGCTTGAGCGCGAAAACTAGCTGCCTTTTGCCAATCTTGTGCCTGGCTTTGTAAAGCTTTCCAAGCTAGACATAAATGAGCAAAACCATAACTGCGGTTTTTCAAATACTGCAACTCGGATGGTGCAGTAAAAAAAGCTTTTTCAATCACAATTTCAAAACTTCGTGCCATCGCTTCCCAATTTCTGGATGCACTACTTGAGCATTGCCGATAGTAAACCAAAGGTTCCTTTACTACCTTGAAAGCATAGCAAGATGCCATGCGTAGCCACATATCCCAATCTTCTAGATATGAGCCTAAATTTCGATCAAACAGTCCGACAGTCTCAAAGCAGGAACGACGAACCATTGCTACACTGCCACACTCAACAATGTTGTGTTCAGTCAGCTTTTGCCAAACATCACCCTCTGCCTGATTTTTAAATACCCTACCTGTAGGTTTACCTGTCTCATCAATGTAAGCAACCCAAGTGTATACCAGCGCAACTTCTGGATTTTCTTCCAGAACATGCAGTTGTTTTTCTAGCTTAGTTGGTTCCCACAGATCGTCAGCATCTAGAAATGTTATGTACTCCCCGGTTGCATGAAATATTCCTGTATTGCGTGCTCCTGCTAAACCTTGATTTTCCTGATTAATCAGTCTCACTCGTGGGTCTTTTATTTGAGAAATCCATTGTTCAGTCTCATCTAAACTACCATCATTAACAACTATTACTTCAAAGTCAGTAAATGTCTGGCTAAGAACATTTTTCATGGTTTCAGGAAGATAATTCATAGCATTATAGGCTGGAATAAGCACAGAAATCTTCGGCATATTTAGCTCCTGATGATAATATTAATTATTAAACAATCAGTATTTTATTACTGAAAATATAAAGTTGAGTGAACCCGATTTTTAGGCAATACTTAGCATGGCTCATGTTTTATAAAAGTTTCCTGATCTTCTTTAAATACAAATTCTTTTCTAAATGCAATTCCAAGTATCAATAAACCAGGCCAACAAATATAAGCTAAAGTTTCTATATTTTCGGCAAAAGTGAAGAAGAACATAACTAAAAGGATGTTTAATCCAACCTTTGCCTGTTCATTAGTTTGAGCTTTAATCAGCAAATCGATAAAACTCCATAAAAAAGCTACTGCTAAAGCAATACAGCCAACTAATCCATGACTATACAAAATTCCAAACCATGCATGGTGAGAACCAATCGGTTTGTATGCCACTACTGCTGGTCCCTTTGCCTCCATGCGACCATGCCCCCAGATGGGAGCTTCGTTCCACCAGGACTCTCGTGCCATACGCCCTAATCTAGCCCGTACTTCTGAAGAACCAGAACGAGCTTTAGTAAACCGATCATTGAAATTTTCTAAAGTACTAATCAATGTTGATGAAAATATGCCCATCAAAGTACTAACAAACCCTGTCAATAAATGTACCCAAGGACGGACAATATTCATTAATATCCACATCAATAATAAAACCAATGGAAGGCACACTATAGCTAACCTAGATACAGATCCAAAAATCATTGCAACAGCACCAACCATTCCCAAGTATCGCCATTTTTTATTAAGTTCCTGTTGAGCAAGGCAGAAGTAGATATTACCTATCAAGCCTAAAGCAGGAGCCCAGGGAGCAAACAATTGTAACCGGGGTTGATACTCATCCAGAACATAGAATAAATAGATACTATAACTATCACTTACTCCTCCAAATACTTTGAGCGGAGAAACATAAGAAAAGTTAGGAAGTTTTAAGAAATGCGCCAGGCTACAGATAATGATTATGATCAAGCTTTGTAAGCACAAGATGCATACGGCTCGATAGATGATTTTGGAACGGATATTGAGATGACCTATTAGAGGAAATAACGCTAACAGTCCCCAATTTCTATACCACATAAATGAGGATTTAAATATTTGACCTATACCTAAATCAAAATTTAAGTGCCCGACAATTAAAGCTACTTCTATAATCAGCATGGCAATAATCCATACCCAAGCTGATGAGGAGATAGTGATTTTTTCGGTTAGAAGTGTCTCTTCAGTTTGAGTCCAGCACTTTCTCAGCAGATAAAATGTTAAGAAAGATGCTAATAATGTGGCACACACATACTGCGCGCCTATTAAATAAATTGGATAAGTACCAATAATGTAGTACCAAACTAGAGATTCTGGAAGATTTTGTGGCTTAATGGAAATTCTGCTCACTGATTATTTAGTAAATAGTGAATACAATAAGGCTGAAAGATCATGATTTCAGGTATTGGCTTTAAATTTCCGACTTTTACGGTTGTAAAACCATAGCGATACTACTCCTGTAGTTAAGAAAAAAGAACCTATAACTGTACCTAGTAATACAAATTTAGTCTTAGGTGAAGTAGCTTCTTCTGGCAAACTAGGCTGTGATAAGACTGAAAATTGCGGATAGTAAGCAGAGATATTTGACTTGCCTAAGTCTAATCGAGTTAAAGTCGATGAAAAAACAGCTTCTGCTATTTTGGTGTTACGTTGAAGACTATCTAACTTTGACTCATGTTGAGATAGGGATATGAGCCTAGATTCTAGGTGATTAATCTGTTGGTCTAACTCCTGAGCTTGTCCTTGAAGTCCTTGCTGCTCTGTCTGAAGTGAAATCAATTGTTGGAATAAAATTGATCTTTCCGAGGATGAGCCAGATGAACTACCGCTACTCAGATTTAGTTTTTCTATAGTAACTTGAGAGATAGGTCTTCCCAGAAGAAATTGAGATTGCTTAAAAAGTGCTCTAGCAGCTGCATCCTTCTCCATCTGTTTAGTAATTATGGCAGGATGAGTAGGGAAATACTTAGCACTCAAATTAGCTAACTGTGCACTAGTTGAGCTGTAATCAGCTAAGTAACGTTGAAACAACGGATTAGATTGAAGTGCTAGAGCATCAACAGCTTCTTGAGCAGACAAACCTAAACTAGCTGATAGTTGCCTGAATTTAGCACCTACTTGTTTCAGTTGGGCTAGAGTTTCAGCTCGTTGCCGCCGTAATCCTTCAACGTTAACCGAGAGATCTCGTAGTTGATCACTCGAACTCAAAGGTGAATGAGCTTTGTACTCAGAAAGTTTTTGTTGAGCTACTAGTAATTTTTTATCAGCGTTAGTGAGAACTGCTTCTAAACTTCGGTCTTGTTTAACATTCTCTTCCTTTCTCAGTTCGTCTAATTTCGCTTCTAAAGCACGGTGAAGAGCGATCGCTTTTTGCCGTGCCTGTTGAGGGCTATCTCCTACAATCTCAAATTGCATGAGGGTCGTGTTATCTAGGATTTTAATCCTAGGTTTACCAAAATTCTCTATAGACATATTGAGATTATTAGCTGCTGTTTCTATAACCTCATTAGTCAGAGCTATGAATTTGTAGTTTTCCCTAGGATCGGAAGATTGGCTGTTGAAACCGGGATCACTGTTGGTAGAGGCTTGACCGATTCCTGGTAAAATCACATTTGTAGAAGTTTTAGCTCCAGGGAAAGCGATCGTCCACTCACTTGTATAATTGGCAGGGATTTTTTTCAAGGCCAGTAAAGCAAAGCTCCATATTATGGCATTAGTCAGCAGCCATAAAAAGAAATAACTTTTTCTACTTTTTAGAATATTAGACGGGGAAGAAGAAGAACGAGGGATTACTGTAAAGTCAGACATTCAGATATTCCCATTATTTAAAGAAACCTACAAACTAATCATTTTCTAGAATTTTGGTGCTTGGTCAATATTCTGGGAAGTAATTCCTCTATCACTTTCATCATGCTGTTTACTTTTCTCTAGCACGGTTGGCTGATTCTTAAAAGAATTATCCTGTTCACTGATATTTCACCTGGTTTTCTCCGGCTTTAGATGTAGCTTATATTCATGGAAAACGCATGAATATAAGCTATATTTTCTAGCTTTTTTTTACTGATAACACTTTTTTGGGAATTTTAGTAAATTCACTAGATAAGCCAGAAATATCTCCATACAATTTGAGATTTTCAGCAGTAATCCGATCCCAGTTGTAATTCACTTGCACATATTTTTGTGCATTATGAGCCATCACCCCTAGTTCCCGTGGGTGATGAATTGCCCAGTCTAAAGACTTAATACATGAGTCTAAATTTCCAGATGCAAACAGCATTCCCCGTCCCCCATTAATCAATTGTTGGTGGGGTGGGATGTCGCTTGCTAAAACTGGTATACCTTCTTGCATCGCTTCTAACATTGCTAGAGGTAGTCCTTCTAATTCAGAAGGAAGGACAAATAACCCTGCTCCCCGAACAATCTCCCAAAGACGAGTTCCTCGGAGTTCACCGGCAAATACGATATCTCGATTATTGGCTACCTTTTCTAATAGATTGGATGTGAAGGATTTAGTATCGCTGACACCACCAGCCAGAACCAGTTTCCATCCAGCTGGTTTCAAAGCTGAGAAGGCTTCAACAAGCAAGTCGGGACGCTTTTCTGGAACTAGTCTGCCCAAAAACACAATATAACGCCCTTGCTGAAGACCTAGCTGCTTACCGTAGGTGAATTTGGGGTCTGAAACACCGTAGCTGGCGGGGGCATTGGGGATATAGACTGTCTCTCTACCGTAAGTTTGCCAAAAGTAGTTTTGTAGTGCCTCTGATACCACAATGATTCCGTGGGCAAAACGGACTGCGGTTTTCTCTCCTGTGTGAATTAAGCGAGTAGAAAAATTACCCCACTTTGCGCGTTGCCAATCTAGTCCTTGGCAGGTAACTACAATTTTGGTAGAGTTAACGATTCTCGGTAAACAGGTAAATAAAGATGGGCCGAGAGCATGGAAATGAACAATATCATATTCTTTGCCAATGGATGCGATCGCTCCCAAGGCTGAGGTAACAAAAGCGTCTATCCCTTTTAAATGCACACTGGGCAAAGATATAACTCGGACACCCTGAAAATCATAACTTTCGAGCCAAGAACCGTGAGTATAGGAGGAGCGGGCGAACAAATCTACAGAGTGACCCTGTGCAACCATACGGGGATACACCTCTGCACAATAATGTTCAATTCCTCCTTGTTGGGGTGGTAATCCTTTTGCACCGATGACAGCAATTTTCATAGTCAAAATTTATGCTCCGCAAAAACCTGTAAAGAGTGATACTGAGTACATCTATATATTTGCCGCGTGGGTATTAAGTCAATATCACTACTGTTCTTCAATAAAGACTTTGTGTTGGATTTAACCACTACTTGAGATAACTAGCCAACAACTGAAAAATTTCGCTTTTCCCAACGAACAAACATTTCGTTATACACATCTCTGATCACGGTACGAGCCGCATAGGGTTCTGCTGCGCGTACACAGGACACACCAGGATAATTTTCTGGATGAAGTATTACTTGTCTTAAGGCGTCGGCTAAACACTCTGGAGTTCGCTGTTCACACACAACCCCATTGTCAGAAGATAATAACTTTGGTGTTTCACCACATCTAGTAGTAACTACTGGTGTTCCACTGGCGAGTGCTTCTAGAACTACTAAAGGTAGACCTTCGTAGGCACTACTGAGAACAAAAACATTACTGATTCGATGCAACTGCGCTAATTCATCTCTGGCGACGGCTCCCAACATCGTCACGCGATGAGACAGTTTTAATTGAGAGATTTCTGCACGTAATGCCGTCGCCAATTCTCCATCTCCGGCAATCAGCAAGTGAGTGTTTGGTTGATTTAAAGCTGCGAGCGCACGTACTAAAAGAATAGGATCTTTTTGGGGATGTAGCCGACCAGCAAACAGAATGAAACGGGTGTCCTCGTTCAAATTCAGCTTTTTAGCCAGTTCACGTCTTTGTACTTCCTGTTGTATCTGAGTCCACGGGTAAAAAATCTCGTTATCAAAGGAATTTTTGATATATGCAACTCTGTCTTGTATTAGAGGATACCGTTGTTTATACAATTGTGCCGAATCTGTATTACAAGAAAAAATCTGGCTAAATTGCCGCACTAGCAAGCTTTCTAAAGCAAAATATGCTGCGGGAAATCTCCGCCACAAAATTGCATTTTTATCACCCTGAGCTTTCATTTGAGTATTAATATCATTATGAATAAAAAGGGTTTTCTCTCCTTGCCATTTCCAGGCGGCTAAACTTGGCTCGATCCGATGAAAGTGCATAAAATCGGAGGTGAAACAACGTCCCAGGAGTGCTGTAGTATACTTGATTGTCGTTGGTAAAAAACTCCTAAAATTATCATTTTCTAGAGTAAACAGGGGTAGAAAGCTAATTTCTCTACCAGCCAGCTCTGCTTCTTGCCATTTACCCACAGATTGATTGCGATCGCTTCCTGTACCTACAAGTCGCACATCAAATTCACTAGGGGCATACTTAATAAATGTATTTATTAGTGTCTGTATTCCTCCGATCGTCGAGTGCCAAGGATTGAACTGGTAAAAAATAGTTAGAACTGGTTTATGCATCATTTTAAATTACATAGAAAGTTTCTTTATATACCATGTGCAGTAGGTTTTTTATACAATTTTATAACCCGAAGTCGGAAAAATTACTTAAAGAATATTTTCAGTATTTACTATTTGGAACTGTATTACTTTAAACAATTCATTCAATACTATCTAGTGGATATGATCACATCTAACACAGACAGCATTCTATGAGAATATAAAACTATCCACTAAGTTATCCGCTTGGATATTAGCTTCATGCAACAGGAAATTCAGCAAGATTCAGTTTGTGAAAGCAACTTGCACTCTCTGGAATTTATTTACAGTTATTTGCTAGCCGATATTTACTTCAATAACTAGTAAGCTGCCGTATTTCCTCAGGAAGTAGTAATTTGATATTAGCACTTTACCCAAATTTCATTTAACAACCTAAATTGACCTAAGTAGTACTGTTTTTCTTCACTAACTCTTCATGGATAAGCACAGAAAAATGTTAATTAGTAGCACTAGTTACATTCTATAATTGACTAATAGGTATCTTATATAATTAGGTATTCCTTATAAATACCCTTGACCTACAAAAATTGGGGCGACTCATGTTGTATTTTTTACATGCTACTAAACAAGCAGTTTTATTTCAGAGGAAATCTATTTTCAAAAAAACTTAGCAGTAAAATCACAAACTATAGCTACATATTAATATTTAGTATCTAGTAATACTGCTAGCATGACATCATCATGAGTTTAACATTGCAGGGTGTATCAAGACATGTTATTCATTAGTCTCATCTTAAAAATTTACGATAGATTAAACCGAAAAGATCGTTTATTAATACCTCTGCATGCTAGTTCTTGGATACTATTATTCTTAATATCTGTACAACAAGGATTTAGTATTTGGATACAGATTGCCTACAAAGAAACAGTTGATGGAAAAACTCTGAGCTTATCAATACATAAAGAAGCCCAAAATCTACTTAATGCTTTGATAGACGAAGCAATAAATCACCGAAACAAACCAGATAATAACCAGAAAATTACTTTCATTAATACTTTAAACAACATACATGATCTAGTACAAAATAACACTATTGAAGTTCAGCATATAAATCTAATCAAAGACACTTACTATATTTGGAAAAACCACTATCAAAACCAAACACTCCTAGCTTCCACAAACACAGAATATGCCCTAGCACAAGAGAATACATTCGATTTATTACGCTTTCAAATTCAAAAGATGTTGCAGGAAAAGGAGAAGTTGCTGGTAACACACAGAAATCATTTACAACATCTCCAAACTTTAAACAACATCGTTAATACTCTTGTCTCAACATTCATCTTGCTAGGAGTTTTACTGAACCTCTATTTTTTACGTCAACGAGTCGAGCTTCCCCTGCGTGATTTGATCAAAATAGGTCAACTATGGCAGGTAGGTCAACTGGAAGCCCAACTTGGTTATAAATCTCGAGATGAAATTGGTAGACTGACTGAAATTCTCAATGAAATGGCAAGTAAAATTAACCAGCGACAGCAAAGCCTCAAAGCACGAAACCAAAGACTGGAATATCTGATTAGTGCCCTTTCCCATGACTTGCGTACCCCTTTACTAGCTACCAGAAATACTTTAGACTGCACGATTAAAGGAGTATTTGGTGAAGTTAATAGCTCATTAAAAGAGGTGCTACAAGAGCATCAACAAGCTAATGATGATCTCCTCAAGTTTGTAGACACCCTTTTGGATATCTCTCGTTATGAAGCTAATGATAAAACTCACAATCCACTAATGTGCGATCGCTTGAATTGGGAAACAGTATTTATGAAAGTAATTGCTCTGATCAAAGCTACTTTCCAGAAAGACCTAGACTTTACTTATAAAATTTCTTCATCTTTGCCAGTTATCTATGGTAACAGGTTAGAAATTCAACGAGTTTTACAAAACCTGCTTGATAATGCTGCACGTGTGAGTCAGCCCAAGCAAGAAATTTCTCTGAATGTAGTAGCTATTGGAGATACCCAAGTAAAAATTTCTGTTTCAGATCATGGTCCAGGTATTCGACCATTGGAGAAAGCAAAGCTCTTCCATCGCTTCATTCAGGGAAGAAATCGCTATCGTGGTAAATCCGGACTTGGTCTATACCTATGTCGTCAAATTGTTGAAGCTCACGGAGGCAGCATTGGTGTCGATAGTATTCTGGGACAGGGCAGTACCTTTTGGTTTACCCTTCCAGTAGCTCAAATCAGATAATACACGCAAATTTCGCAAATCTTCCATACTTCGTTCAGGGAAACTACTGCTACAGAAAGAGCATTGAGGAAAATTATGATGAAGATTACTGAAAAGAAGACAGCACAAATTCTACTAGTAGACGATCACCCTTTGATCCGTAGGGGAATGAAGGGGCAATTTTCTCTTGAAGCTGGCTTGAAGGTAGTGGGAGAAGCAGAGGACGGTGCACAGGCTATTGAATTAGCTGCTCAACTCCGTCCAGATGTAGTGTTGATGGACATTGATCTGCCCGTCATAGACGGGATCACAGCTACACAACAGATAAAAAATGCCGATATTAATACTCGAATCATTGCTTTGAGTGCATTTGATGATGATACTCAAGTAGTAGGAATGCTTGCAGCTGGTGCCGATGGCTATTGTCTTAAAAGCATCAAATGGGAACAACTCATTGCTGTCATTCAATTAATTCTCCAAGGTGGTGCTTATCTCGATCCACCCATAGCCCAAAAAGTTTCCCGGATGCTCAAACCTGCTCTGCTCTATCAAGAAAAGACTGTATCTGATGTGCTACAGCAAGTGATTTTAAGTCATCGTGAGCGGGAAGTCCTAAAACTGATTGCTCAAGGATACTCAAATCAAGAGATAGCCCAAGAACTATACCTCTCATTAGGAACTGTCAAATCTTACGTACGCATGATACTTAATAAACTCAGCGTTGATGATCGCGTCCAAGCAGCAGCCATAGCTGTTCGAGATGGATTGATTTAGTTAAGTTTGCAAGACACTATACAAACTTTCATGTAGATCCACGGCAGTAGTAACCAAGTACATATCTGGCTCCATAGGCTGTTCCGAGCACAAAATACAAGGCTTAAATAATAGGTGATGAAAATCATCTGGCATGGGTAGGCATATAACCAGAACGTGAGGATCAAATAGAGTCACCTCTGCAATTGTGGGAATACCATAGTAGGGGAATACTTCTGCATGTTGCTTGAGGCAGTAGCCACTGACACGCTGTACTGTAGTAATGTTATTACCAATAATCATGATTCTATATAATTGCATATTAATTAGCCTAAATTTCTAGCCTTGGGGAACAATTAAGGTACTTAAATTAGTTGTGGTAAATTTGTAATTTCTTTAGGGAAATGTAGAGTCACCAGGCAAGATATAGGAATCAGATCTGATTTTCCCTAAAATCCAACTGTTTATCAGGAAGCTAACCTCATCTGTCTTTTTGCCCTTAGTGTAGCTTTACCTGAAGGAGTTTCTTACCCTAGATGTAATTTAAAAACTCAAGTATAAAATTTGTTCATACCAATTTTTGATTCAGATTAATCATAAAGCTTACGACCATTTCTACGCTACAACCAAGCGGATAGCTAGCTGGATAATTCTATTGCCCTAACAGGATACTGTACACAGATATCTCACAAGTAGCCATCAGATAGTATTTTCTATACCTGTTTAAAGATGAAACTGTAATAACACGGGAAAAAGTTTCACTATCAAATATTTATGTATAGGAATCCGACTTGATCATTGCTAAGAATACTGAGGAACAAACCTTTGTATGGCAAGCTTATAACCAAATTTGTTTTGCAAAAATGAAATATGAGTCCTGTAGTATCTACGCAATGTTAAAAAAACATGAAGCTAAACACTATTATAATTTATGTCTCTTACGCAAGAATATCAACTTTTCGTGATTCAGCTTTCAGGAGCCTTAGATTTACACAATAATAAAGCCTTGAGTGTACAGTTTGCTAACTTGTTGCCTCAGCCTCATCACCTTTGGGTGATTGATCTTGTCAACGTTGATTTTATAGATTCTTCAGGTTTATCTACACTAGTTAACGGACTCGCTACTTTACGCCAAAATGGTTGTCGCTTGGTCATTTGTAATTTGCAAGCACCTGTTCGGATCATCTTTGAACTCACTCGGCTAGATTCAGTGTTTGAAATTTTTGAAAGTTACGAAGCCTTTCTGACCACAGTTAACGTTCGTCAATAAAGCTATTACTTGGGCACTACAAACAGGCAAAAGTAAAAAAAATCCTAGATACTATATTATGTCTGACTTCCAACCAGTTCATCTACCAGTTCTCGATGACCGATACACAGAACGTTTTGCTGGTTTACCAGTTCATCCTTCTGTACAAAGCAAAATGAAGCGCATCATCGACATTCTAGGTGCTTGTGTAGGACTGGGGATAACAGCACTCATCATCATTCCTATTGCTATAGCTATTTACATAAATGACCCTGGACCTATCTTCTACAGTCAAATTCGCTGTGGTCTGAATGGTCGCCTTTTCCGAATCTGGAAATTCCGTTCAATGATATTGGGGGCTGATCAATGCAAGCATCTAGTTAATAATCAGGCTAAAGACCATCATATATTCAAAAATGAGAACGACCCTCGCGTTAACCGTGTAGGTCAAGTTCTGCGTCGTACTAGCTTAGACGAACTTCCTCAGTTCTGGAACGTATTGCTAGGAGAAATGAGTCTGGTTGGCACTCGTCCTCCTACTCCCGACGAGGTGGTACATTACTCAAGCCACCACTGGGAAAGGCTGAATATCAAACCGGGTATGACTGGTGAATGGCAGACAAATGGTCGCTCCAGCATTAAATCATTTGAAGAAATTGTTGGCATGGATCTAAAGTACCAACGCCAGTGGTCTATTTTTTACGATCTTAAATTGATACTGAAAACGCTCAAGGTTGTTTTTAATAGGAACGGAGCTTATTAGCTCGACTGCATCGAAAATTAAGCACTAGGTTTTATCTTTAATTTTTTTTAACAAATATTTCTCCACTAGATATTTGTATAAATATTTTTTCAATAAAGAGTTATTCAATTCACAGTCTACTTACGAATTAGCAAATAAGCCGAGAGTCCAGAGCGGAAATATTGACTCTGGACTCTTGACCTTCGACTAATTAAGTTATTCAGGATTTGAGTCTGTGTAACGGTTGCGGATGCGTTCAGCTTCCGGACAGTCCTCAGTCATTAGAGGTTCTACATTACCGCGTGGCACTGAGGCTAATTTTTGTGTTACAGCGCCAATGCTTTCAAGGCGAACCATCTCTTCCCAAGAACAAACTTCGTCCTCTTCTTCTGTTTCATAGCGTAGAGTCACTAAATCTCCCTCTATATCGATGATGCGGGCACGTTCGATCCAGCGTTGCTGGTCCCGCAAAAATACACATACCTCCCGCCCATCGCAACACAACTGATAAATCTTGCGGTGTAGCATGTACTGCTTCTGCCTTTTTAAACAACGTAGTTAAACCTGTCAAAATCTGGGTTTTATCCCAGTACATAATACCCTTGAGAGTTAAGCTTTACGGCTCAGTATAAGTACAACTTTTGACCCTACCCAATATTTGCTTACAGTTATCAAAAATCTAGGGAAATTTTGGGTCATAAACTAGTAACTACTGCACCAGTGGCACTAAATCTCCTTCAGGCTCATGAAAGCGAATGTTTACTTCATAGAAGTCATACGATTCGGGAGCTGTCCTAACCAGATTAGTAGTTGCTGGTGAGTACTTCCTACCATTATGTAATAATAGATACTCCAAAACAAGTGTTGATTGCGGTTGTTTGAGTTGCCTACTTATATTCATTGGCATTGCTGGGAAGTCCGGTAACTCGGCTGTACTTTTGCCCCTATGTATTTGATCTTAACTCATTCTCTTGCTGACCTGAACGGTTTTCAACAATAACATGTCAAGAGTTTTGAGTTGAAGATGTTTGCTGGATGTGATCCGTCCATCTATAAGCAACAATAGAGCGCCAGAGTTACCTGTTGTGGGAGTATCAGCAAGATTTGTGCCCTGTGGGAATTTCCATTAACAGGTCAGTGGGCGCTTCTCGTTTAATTTCACCCGCGCGCACAGCATCGTATAGGGCTGCAACAGCCGCTAAATCATCTGCTTGATAGCACTTAGTCGCTAGCACTTGATGGAGTAGACCCTCAGATTCAACACTAAGACATCCAGTTTGGAAAGCAGATTCAACGAGTGTGCGAATCATCTTAATTAGGGCATGGTGAGCAATTTATTACCTCCAGTGTGAAACATTTTTCAACTTTACTAATTGACATGGAACGGATAACTTGGTGATTATAATTACAATATTTTGTGATCTCCATCACAGAAATAGGTAATACCAGCGATTACTGGAATAACCATATATTAATACAATTCAGAATAAACGGACAAAATTTTTCAGCATAAATCTCGAAAAAATACATACAATTTAACAATAAAAAGATACTTGATTTTAAGTAAAACCCGAAAAGCTCTAGCAGCATCAAAGACAAATGAATATCTAAGATACAGTTAACAAAAATTTCTGATCAAAATAAACTCAACAACCGAAAATCAAAACCTCAGCCTTGCTAAGGAGAGGGATATCCGCTAGGACAGAGTGAAGTTTGACTTGTGTACAGCAACAATCAATTCCCTAAGTTGCTGACTTCCTATAATCAAGGGAAAAATTGGCGAAAATCTTCATCGTTTTGGCTCAATTGCACCCAATCTAAATTTAAAGAGCAAAATTTTTGCACCAAGCGATCGCAAGCTGGGCGTTCGGTTGCATAATGACCAGCATCAATTAAAATCAGATGGCGTTCGCGGCTTTCTTGAAATTGATGAAACTTACAGTCAGCAGTCAGATAAGCTTGAGCACCAGTTTTAGTCACCGCCGAAATAAAACTAGCCCCTGAACCACCTAAAACTGCAACTCGTGAAATCTCCTGTTGTAAATCAGCAGTTGGGGAAACCAAAAGATGATGGGGAGAAAGACGAGCATGGATCATCTCTAATAAATTTTGTAAAGTCAACCAAGGCTGAAGTAGCCCGACACGCCCATATCCCAATCCAGACTGTGTGGGGACAATGGGAGAGACTTCCTTGAGTTCTAAAATTTGCGCCAACACATCAGCAGTGCCATCATCAACTTGGTCAAAATTGGTATGGGCACTGTAGACACCGATATTATGAATAAATGCTAACCTGACCATTTCCGCGATCGCCTCACCACTACAAAGCGACTTGGGAGGAGTGAAAATTAGGGGATGATGGGCAAAAATCAGATTAGCATGATCAGCGATCGCTTCTTGCATCACCGCCAAGGTGGGAGTTAAACACACCAAGACCCTTGCACTTTCTTGCAAAACACCAGGCTCAATCTGCCAACCACAATTATCCCAACTTTCACACCAAGCCGGATTTGCCCATTCTTCAAACCAAGTAATTAAATCAGCAATTTTCATTAATTAATAACTCTGACACAAAACCCTTACCAAATTCATCCAGAAATGTGAACAACCAACTCCCGCGTATGACTACGCTGACGATGTTCCCATATATAGATGCCTTGCCAAGTTCCCAGCACCAGATAACCGCGATTAATTGGGATATTTTCTGAAGTGTGGGTCAGGGCTGTGCGGATGTGTGCCGGCATATCATCAGGGCCTTCTGCATCATGAATGTATTTACCCGACTCTGGCACAAGTTTAGCCATAAAGTCAGCTAAGTCCACAAGCACATCCGGATCAGCATTTTCTTGAATCACCAAACTAGCTGAAGTGTGGCGTAAAAATAAAGTACATAAACCAGTTTCCACACCCGACTCAGCAATGATCGCTGCAATTTTTGAGGTGATATTGTAGAAAGACTTGCCAGTCGTGGAAACTCTCAATAGCTTTTGGTAATGAGTCATCTGCAATGAGTTAAAAGTCCACTAAGCGTGATAACTCGCTTATTGATTGAGAATATATCATAAGGCCAGCTAATTTGACTGTGGAAAGAGCGATATACCAAAGAAAGAGGAAATCAGTGAGAAAAATTTGGCTGCTGGGTTTAATGCTAACGAGTTTCGGGATCCCACTATTATTTATTTTACGTTCCTCACCACTGCCTGTACCAACCGCACCAAAAACTCTTACTTATGAGCAACGTAATTTGCCACACAGTATAGTTCACATCTTGCGGATTCCGGCTAATAGCAGATTTTTGGTAACACCTGCATTATCAACTAAAGTAAATACCATAGAAGAATTTACCCAACAACATCCAGCAAAGGCAATCTTCAACGCAGGCTTTTTTGACCCAGCCAACCAAAAATCTACATCCTATATTTTTCTCCAAGGGAAACTCGTCGCTGACCCCAAAAACAACGAACGATTAATCAACAATCCCAACTTAAAACCTTACCTGAATAAAATTTTCAATCGCACAGAGTTTCGACGCTACCTTTGTGGACAAACTATCCGTTGTGATATTGCTCCACGTAGTAAGTCAGTACCAGCAAGTTGCCAGTTAGTTGATGCGATCGGTGGTGGGCCTCAGCTACTACCAGAATTAACCTCAGTTCCAGAAGGATTTGTAGATCATACCAATGGACGAGATGCACTTGGTAGCAACCAAGCCAACGCTAGAACTGCTGTAGGAATTACCGATGATGGCAGTGTTATTCTATTAATGGTTTCTCAGAAATCATCAACTCCCAATAAATCTGGGATATCCTTGCCAGCACTAGCAGGTTTGATGAAAACCCTTGGTATCCAGAAAGCCATGAACCTGGATGGGGGGAGTTCATCTTCCCTTTATTACAACGGCAAAACCTTTTACGGCAAAGTTGATTCAGCAGGAAATGCAATCAAGCGACCTGTGAAGTCAGTCTTACTAGTTCAGGAAAATTCTCCTTAACTGAACCAACCTATCTACTGCTGAAATCATCCAATCGGACATCCTTCCAAATCTCAGAAACTTGCCATCCTGAGTTCCCAACAGAGCGAATGATCTGTTGATCACGCCAATGAAAATAGTTAGGTGTTCTAAGTTCCACTTCTACTGCTGGTTCTGGTGCATCAATAAGATCAACTTGCAGATTTTCTTCTTCCGTTTCCTCCATGATCTTGATTTTTTCAAGGAGTAATTTTTCAGATTTTTTAATTAGTTTCATATATACCTATTTAAATTCTTGATAGCTGTACATCAAAAAACTGAGCATTCAAACACCAATTCTGAAAGAGTCCAATATAGTCTTTCAAGAACCGTTAGAGAGATCCGCAAGAACGTTTATTAAGTCTAGTGTGTAAAACTTAACTTAAGATAAACTAGGATACAGCAATTTTGTGGAAAATACGAGTGTTTTACTAAAAAAAATGTGAAATTGATGATCTAAAAATCAAAATCAGCTAATCTGCTTGATTTTCTCATTGTGCCCTGTGTAAAGATTTTTGCTAATGTCAAATTCAATCAACTGGCAGCATAAGTTAAATCAAAAGCGTTTGCAACCATTGCCATCTCCAACTATCTGCAAAGACTGTATTTTTCATACCAAAGTAGCAAGAGGGATGGAGTGCATTCACCCTGAGGAATATCAGGTCAATTGCTCCACCGTTATTTTCTGTAATTCATTCCAACCAGTACAGGAGATTGACAGTCCTTGTGTATCTTTTGGCAATGATCATGGAGATTAGCAACTCTCGTCCCTCATATTTTGATTTAATGAGAGTAATAGAAGAGCGCTAAGTAGGTGGGTGTGATTAATTCGTAGATAACCTTAGTGCAAGCGTCTCGCTCGCGGGCAAGATACCCTCAGTACATCTTAATTATTTATTCAAACTACCTACTTAGCAAGAATAGCAGCAGATTGAGCCAGGGTTAGCTTATGTGTTGGTGTACTTACCGATGATTTTGGCTAAATCTGGAACTGCGGCTTCCACATGTTGCTGGGCTGAATTGCGGAGTTTATCATATGTTCCTTTTACTATTTGACGCTGCGTCTTTTTAATCCTCTCATCCGTGACGCTAAGTAGCGCGTTTGCTGTCCGAGAACGGTTAGTGACGAGATACCCAACCGGATCTCCTGTCTGTACCCCTTCACTCCAAATAGGATCAATCGCTGTAAAACTCTGCGGTAGTATCTGCTCGACAACGTAGCTAATATACCCTGGCTTGACGCCCTTAATAGCAGCGAAAGCGGTTTTCAATGCAATCCCGCTTATACCTGACTTAGAAGCGATCTGTGCTTCTATCATGTTGCCAATATCATCCACAACTGAGGCCTTTTTCTCTGGATTCGAGAGTCCTTCGCTAAGTCCCACTTCACTCCTCCTAATTTTTAGAGCGATCGATTGTTACTCAGCTAGTTTTCCTAGCTAGTAGGAAATTATAAGAGATAGTATTCAGCGCTAGAAGATATTTACATACTCAAGCTCTATGTATCAGTAAATTGAGGGCAATATTAACTACTTGATGATTAGATTTGCAAATTCCAGTGACATAAACCAAAAGTATCGGTTTTGGGCTTGAAAATTGCTGGAAGAATACATCAATTGCTAGAGGTAACGGAGAACTGCAAAGTATTAAATTATGCAAGTACTCAACTTATGCAATTAGCATCCAGAGGTAAAAATGACTCAAGAGTCACGTAAGCTGATTAATTTAGCCGTCCATGAATCCTCAGATCCCAGCGAAATCAGCCCTAATTCCGATTTAGAAGATTCTGGAGAGAATCGTGAAAATGTGGATGTCCCGACTCCAGATGCTGCTGATATCGGCAAGGAAGAGAATATCGTCAACAAGCAAATCACGATCGCTAATTTAAGTGCTGGGTAGACCAATGAGGGGAGCAACTAATTTATCTCCCCTCATCTCTATTACATAAGTAAAACTAATATTAAATATTAAGTTTACAAAACCTTATTTACTTGATTAATTTTTGTAAATTATTGTAAATTAACGTTACAGGCAAAAACAAATACGCCTGATACATACAAAAAACAACGCAATCATAAAAACATGACAGCAACCTTACAACAGCGCAGCAGCGCCAACGTATGGGAAAAATTCGCCAACTGGATAACCAGCACCAATAACCGCCTATACATCGGCTG